>MTKX01005877.1_pt2 | contig 61540 bp, 48 predicted proteins | sample 1042771 | NCBI WGS metagenome assembly MTKX01 (sample SAMN06212183, study PRJNA360534) | anaerobic digester metagenome | biome: Wastewater treatment plant; material: sludge; isolation source: anaerobic digester fed with sludge from wastewater treatment plant | place: Denmark: WWTP Randers ...
GGCGGGGATGGCAACGCTCAAGGCGTTGGACGTATCCTCAGGCTTGGACAGGTCGATGGTGACGTTCGGGTGCTCGGCCGTATAGTCCTTGAAGGCCTGCTCGATGGCGGTCAGGTAGTCACCGCTCCACTGGTGCCAGATGCTGATGGTCCCGGCAAATTCGGCCGCGGGCTCTTCTGCGGGCGCTTCCGCGCCTGCCGGCCCACCCATCTCCATGATTGCCGTCTCGATGGCCGTCTGGGCCGCAGTCAAGGCCGCTTCGGGCGCCTGGGCGCCGGTCCAGATGGCGGTAGTGGCGTCACCCACCGGGCCCCACTGCGCGTTGGCGAAGGGGGTGTTGGCCATGGGCACGCCGAGGTTCAGGGAAGCGCCAAAGCCCTTGAGGGTAGCCAGGGCCTGGACGGCAGCATCGTTCATGGCGGCGGTCGAGGCGGGGATCGTCTTGTTGGTGGCGGCGATCTTGGCCTGGACGGGACCGCTGGTGAAGTACTTCATGATGTCGATGGCGAGGGCTTCGTTGCCACGGTCGACGGCGTTCTTGCTGAGCATGAGCGCCTTGATGCCGACGAAGGGCTTGCCCATGGGGAGGATGCCGTAGTCGATGCCAGCGGCTTCGAGGTCGGCGATGGCCCACGGGCCAGTCCACCAGGCACCCGCTTCGCCGTCGACGATCATGGCCTTGCAGATGTCGTGGCTGGTCTCAGCCGGGGCGACCTTGCTGAACTCCACCAGCCAGTTGCCGGCGGCGAGGGCTTCGGGGGAGTTCAGGTAAGCCTTGCCCTGGTCGTCGACGTACTCGGGCACGCCGAAGCCGAAGTAGATCGGGGCAGCGTGGTAGGCATCGGGGTTGCCGAGGGCCTGGTTGCAGACGAGGAACTTGCCGGTGGCGGTGTTAAAGGCCTGGGCCTTGGCCAGCAAGCCGTCAAAGTCCATCGGGTCGGTGGGCAGGTACTCGTCGGTGACGAGCGCCTTGTTGTAGACGAAGGCGATACCTTCCTGGCTTTCGGGGAGGCCCCAGATCTTGTCCTGCCAGACGACGCCGCGGACGGCAGCCGGCTCGTAGGTGGTGTTGAGGAAGGTCAGGTCGACGCCATAGTCGTTGAGGGCAACGATGTTGCCGGCCAACGCCTGGGTGCCGATCTGGTCATTGGCCCAGCCGATGATGTCGGGGCCTTCGCCGGCGGGGATGGCAACGCTCAAGGCGTTGGACGTATCCTCAGGCTTGGACAGGTCGATGGTGACATTCGGGTGCTCGGCCGTATAGTCCTTGAAGGCCTGCTCAATAGCGGTCAGGTAGTCACCGCTCCACTGGTGCCAGACGGTGATGGTCACAGGCTCAGCTGTCTCAGCCGTCGGCTCTGCCACGACCTCGGTCGTCGGCTCGGTCACAACTTCAGTCTCGGCCGGCCCGCAGGCAGCGACGAGCATGCTCATCACCACCAGGACGGCCAACAGGGCGAACATCCACTTCTTCATTTTCTCTCCTCCAACTCTTTCGTGTGCAATCTCTAAGGTGCGTTGTTTGCTTGGTCTATGGATCTGACGTCTGTTGTGGTGACCACCTCCTCTTCTGGCGTTGTCAGGCCGGTATGGTCGGGCCTTCAATGGTCTGCATTCGCGTCTTTGCGTGCTTCTGTGCGCGAGCGCCCTTCCGGCACTCGCATCCCTGGAGGGCCCCGGCAGCCATCGCGCCACTTCGCGCGATCCGCCAAGCCGCGTGCAAGCTATTATACACCGCCGACAGCCTATCGCAACTCTGTCAACGCCTATGGCATACCAGCGTGCCTTGCCCCACTGCCTTGACTTGCGCTCTCCGGCCTCTTGCAGTAAGATAAAAGAAATCCGCAGGCAGCGAGGCACACGTGGTCAGTCCAGCTTCAAAAGTCACTCTCTATGTCCGTCCCTGGTGTGGAAGTGTCATGCGCGTCAAGCTCTGGCTCGACCAGCGCGGCATCCCCTATAGCGAAATCGACATCACTCGCGACCCGGCCGCTGCTCGCCACTGCGCGGAGCTGAACGGCGGATACCAGTCCACGCCGACCATCCTGGTGGACGGCGTCCATGTCGCCACCGAGCCCACCTACGCCGAACTGGAGCGTCTGTTCGGCTAGCCCGGCTTGCCACGGGCATTCCCATCTCTTGAACCAAGGAGGAGAAATGGAGAGGAACAACCGCGGTGTCATGATCTTTGCGATCGTCGTCCTGGGCTTGATGGGGCTGTGTGCGCTCTTGCTCGGCGCCGTCGCGCTCGGAGCTGTCACCCTGCCCAAGGTCGATCTCGGGGGCAGCGCCTCCGGAGAGGATAGGGTCGAGCGCAGCTTTGAAGTCGGGGCCGCACCCGACCTGGCCATCAAGAACTTTGCCGGGGCCGTGACCGTTGGGGTTGGCGCCGATGGCGTGATCCAGGTGACCGCCACCAAGAAGGGCTGGAGCGAGTCACGTCGCAGCCAGATCGCCATCGACATGGCACAGCAGGAATCCTCCGTGACGGTCGAGACCCGGTTGCCATCAGGCCTGGGCATGGTGTACGTCGACCTGGAGATCACGGCGCCGGCAGGCACGCGCCTGAGCCTCAACACCGGCTCGGGCGCCGTCGAGGTGGATAGCCTCACCGGCGACCTCAGCGTGCACACCGGCTCTGGGGGAATCGAGCTGCGGAACGTCCCTGGCGCCATCGAGGCCAGCACCGGCTCGGGGGGCATCGACGTGCGCGGCGGGGGAGGTCCGGTGAATCTCCGCACGGGCAGTGGCGGGATCGACTACGAGGGCACACCCCAGGGCGACTGCCGCTTTGAGACTGGCAGCGGTGGGATCAGGCTGCGTCTTCCTGCCACTCTCAACGTCACAGTCGATTTGAGCACCGGCTCTGGCGGCATTGAGGTCGATTACGACGTCTTGGGTCAGCCCACCAGGCGCTCCGTGAAGGGAACAGTCGGCACCGGCGACCAGGGCAGCATCTACGCCCACACCGGCTCGGGTTCTATCGATCTGGAACAGCAGTAACCCACATCAACGCAGGAGACGCCACATGAAGATCGCAGTCGATGCCATGGGGGGCGACCATGCCCCCGCCCTGGTCGTGACCGGGGCGGTTCAGGCAGCCCGCGACCTTGGGATCGAAATCCTCCTCGTCGGCCGGCAGGAGGTCGTCCAGGCCGAGCTTGCCAAGCACGACACGTCCGGGCGGCAGGTGACCATCCACCACGCCAGCCAGGTGATCGAAATGGATGAGCACCCCGCGGCGGCGGTCAAGGCGAAAAAAGACTCCTCCATGACCGTCGGCCTGGACCTCGTCAAACAGGGAGAGGCGGATGCCTTCTTCAGCGCAGGGAACTCGGGCGGCGCCTTGGCGGCCGCGCTCTTTCGCCTGGGCCGCATCCGCGGCATCCTGCGGCCCGCCATCTCGACCATCTTCCCCAGCCTGACCCCGTCCGGGTTCTGCTTCCTGCTGGACATTGGGGCCAATGCCGATTGCAAGCCGGAGTATCTCCTCCAGTTTGCCATGATGGGCTCGATCTATGCCGAGCGCGTCCTGGGCGTGACCACCCCGCGTGTCGCCATCGTCTCCAACGGCGAAGAGGAGGGCAAGGGCAACCAGCTCGTCCAAGAAACGGTCCCTCTGCTGCGCGCCAGCAAGCTCAACTTCATCGGCAATGCAGAGGGCAAAGACATCCCCTGGGGCCTCGCCGACGTCGTCGTGACCGATGGCTTCACGGGCAATGTGATCGTCAAGCTTGCCGAGGGCGTTTCCAAGCTCATCCTGGACATCCTGAAGCAGGAGTTGATGAGCCGTCCCCTCACCACGGTGGGGGCACTCCTTTCCAAGCCCGCCTTCAATTCCGTCAAGCGGCGCCTCGACTACCGCGAATATGGGGGCGCGCCGCTCTTGGGCGTGGATGGCGTTGTGATCATCGGTCACGGCCGCTCCGACGCCAAGGCCATTCGCAACGGCATCCGCCTGGCGGTACAGACGGTGGAAAACGGCGTGCTGGACGCGATCAAGCAGGGGTTGGCCGGCTACCAGGCGCCGGCAGACACACCATCAGAGTAGCCTGTGCAGGCGTGCCTGCACCTGGCAAGGGAGAGGACTTGAGCAAACGGGACATTCGGCAGCGGGTCGTCATCACCGGCATGGGCGCAGTGACGCCCTTGGGCCTGACGGTTGCAGAGACGTGGAACGGGCTTGTGTCCGGCACCTCCGGCGTTGGGCCGATCACTCTATTTGATGCCAGCAGCTTGCCGGTGCGCATTGCCGGCGAAGTCAAGGGCTTTGATCCCTCCCGCTACATGGAAACCAAGGAGGCACGGCGCATCGCGCGCATCTCCCAGATGTCCCTGGCGATGGGAGCCCAGGCCATGGCAGACGCAGGCCTGGGCGATCAAGTTCCCGACCCCGAGCGCTCGGGGGTTATCATGGGGGTGGCTGTCGGCGGCCTTGACATGGCCATCGCTGCCTGGGATACCTACAAGGAAAAAGGGCTGCGCCGTGTCAGTCCCTTCGTCGCCGCCGAGAGCCTCTGCAACATGCCAGCTCATCACCTGAGCCTACGCTACCAGTGCCAGGGCCACAACGCGACCGTCGTGACCGCCTGTGCTGCCAGCACCCAGGCCATTGGCGAGGCCGCCGAGCAGATCCGGCGCGGGGTCGCCGACCTCATCCTCACCGGCGGGGTCGATGCGGCGGTCTGCGAGGTGGTCATAGCAGGCTTCTACGCCATGCGGGGACTTGCCTCGGACAACGACCACCCTGAGCAGGCCTGCAAGCCCTTTGATGCCCGGCGTGACGGCTTTGTCTGTTCAGAAGGAGGGGCCGTGCTGGTGCTCGAGCGGCTGGACAAGGCGCTCGAGCGCGGCGCCCACATCCACGCAGAGGTGCTCGGCTACTCGGCCAGCGCCGACGCCTTCCATGTGGCGGCCTCCAATCCGGAGGGCGAAGGCGCAGCCAGGGCGATGCGCTGGGCACTCGAAAATGCGCAGGTGTCGCCTGAGGAGATCGACTACATCAACGCCCATGGTCCCGGCACGCCCGTGGGCGACCCGGCCGAGACCGCTGCCATCAAGAAAGTGTTTGGCGAGCGGGCGTTCCGTTTGCCCGTGAGCTCCACCAAGTCCATGATCGGCCATCCCCTTGGCGGCGCCGGGGCCATCGAAGCGATCGCCTGCGTCAAGACCATCCAGGAAGGCGTGATCCATCCCACCATCAACTACGAGGTCCCCGATCCGGCATGCGACCTGGACTATGTCCCCAACCATGCGCGCCGCGCCCCGGTGCGCACGACCCTCTCCAATTCCTTCGGGCTGGGCGGCCAGAACGCATGCCTGGTGCTTGCCCGGTTCGAGGACTAGCTCCACAATCCCAGCGTCAGGCGGTCGAGCTATATGCGAACCATCACAAACGAGAAGCAAGTCGCGCGCGGCGCGCGCCTGGGCAAGATCCTGGTCTTTGGCAGCCTGGGGTTCCTGGTCGCCGGGCTCATCCTGGCGCTTCGGCTGACACAGCTCTACTACGTCTGGATTTCCCTTGCCTGCCTCGCCATCGCCCTCGTGGGCACAACGATCGGGTTCGCCTTCATGAACCGCTGGGTGCGAGAGCCCCGCGCCGACCAGGCATTGGCGGCCGGCCTCAAGGGCTTTGACGAGCGGTACCGTCTCTACAACTACACCCTGCCTGCCCCGCATGTGCTTCTGGCACCCAACGGCCTCTTCGTTCTCACCCCCATGGGCCAGGATGGAGCCATCCGCTACGAGGGCACGTTCCACCGCCGGTTCAGCGTCGTGCGCCTTCTGCGCTTCCTGAGTGACGAAGGGCTGGGGCGGCCGTTCGCCGAGGGCGACCGCCAGGTGAACGCCGTCAAACAACTTCTCCGGCAGAATGGCATCGAGGACGTGGACGTGCAGAACCTGGTCGTCTTCTACAACCCGCGCGTGCAGCTCGAAGCCATCGATCCACCTCGCCCCGTGCTGCTTCCCGGCGGGCTCAAGCGGCTCATCCGCGCCCAATCCAAGCTCTCGCCCGCCCTCTACCGCCAGCTCGAGGACCTATTCGAGGGGGCAACAAGCTAGGCCCGCGCTGCTGCCCGCAAGCTATGCCTGGCCGAAGCGCCGCCTGAACGCTGCCACGACCACGTCCCCCGCCGCCTCCACCAGCTGGCCTACGATGGGGTTCACGATCACCGAGGTCACTGCCCCCGCCAGCTGCGGAACGTGCTTCTTGAACCAGTCCAGCACCGACCCCATTCGGTTCACATCTGGCTTTCCGGACTGGATGGCGCTTTTGAGCTCGGCGACCTTTTGCATCGCCTCGGGTTTCTTCTCGGCCGGTGCCTGCTCCTGCACCGTCTTGCTTAGCCCCGCAAAGAGCGCCGCCAGGTCGTTCGCCTGCAGCCCATAGCTCATGCTCTGCACGCTCAGGTTTCCCGTGCCCACGTGGGTCGGGCCATAGATCGGACCGTGAAACGTCGGCGTGTACGTGACGGTGGGCCGAATATCTTCTCTTCGCAGCATCTTTCCTTCCCCTTCTGGTACCTCTTGGCCTGTCCCGCTCAGTCGATCCGGCACGGCGGCTGCCGGCATGCGAGCTTCCTCGCCGCCAGGTGCCTGGCTTCCATTGCCCCCGTTGTTGAGGATCTGCCCACTCCCAGTGTGCACCTGGCCCGACACAGGGTCCCAGAAGTTGCTGATATAGTTCTGGACGACCGGCGGCAGTTGGGCCGGGTCGAACTTGCCTTTACGCAGCCGGTACAGCGTCTTGCCCTCGATGTGGAAATAGTCACTTGTTTCGTCCCACACCTTCCCCAGGTCGGCAAAGATGCGAGCCATGCGCTTCTGAAGCCAGTGGTTGGGCGCAATGTCCCACGCCTGGGCCAGCGGGACCGTCGTCGCGTGGCCCCTCATGCAATGCAGTGTGACCGAGCCGTTGTCCGAAATCGTGGCGCCGCACGCGCCGCAGTGCACGGTCTTGCCCTCGATCACCAGGTCCTGGCTCTCGCACTCCGGGCAAAGCTCTGCCGACTCGCTGCACCGGCTGCACTCCGAGCGCAGGTACGGCTGAAAGTACCGGCCGGCCAGAGACTCGTAGATATCGAGCCCCGAGTAGGGCAGGCTGACGCTTGTGACATCTTCCTTGTCCACCTGGAGAAGGGCCTGCACGAGCAGGTTGATCGTCGCCCGGCTCGCCGATGGAAGCCGCAGCCGCCGCACGGTCTCCATTGGCTGCCCCAGCGCCTGGGGTTGGTACGCCTGCAGCTCACGTACGTCGCGCATGAGGTCCGGCAGCCGCTGCCGGGCCCAGGTGCGCACAACCGAGGTCGGCAGTGTCCGTGTCAGGATCATCTTGCCCTTGGTCGCCAGCACCTCGAGACCGCTGACGATCCCCTGCGCAACCTCCTCGTCGTAGACAGAAGACGGGCGCGTAAACTGTCTCTCCCGAGCCGCGATCTCTTGCTCGAACCGCTGCCACAGGCCGTAGCCCGAGATGCAGCGGCGTACCCCCGTTCCTGGGTCGTAGTACGAAAGCCGCTTCGCCTTCTCGATCGAAAAGTGCTTGTCGATCAGCTCCTTCGGAAAGTGAACGGACACAGGAGACGTCCGCAGGCATTTCTCCAGCGCACCGGTCACGAGGCTCTTCATCGGTTCGTCGCGCGCCAGGATCACCAGGTATCCCTGGGTAAGGTCCAGCCACAAGAACCCATACCGGCTCTGCAGGACCTCGTCAGCTTGCTCATCCGCATTCAGGAATCGGTGGCTCACATAGTACCGGAACCGGATCTCCCGGAACGAGTCCCACCGCTCGTCGTCCAACAACCGTACCTGGCGCGGACACGACTCACACTCATAGTCGTGGCAGGCACAGCCCTCACCCTTGCGGCAGGCGCGATCCTGGGCAACGCCCTCGTCCAGGAAAGACTGCAGTTCCTCCATGCCCGGCTCCTCGAGCCCGGCAGGCAAAAGGTAGAGGTGGAAGGCCAGTTGCTGGCCATAGCGGGCCGACTCATACAGGTTGTCGACATCCGTCTCGTGGATTTCGGGCATCGCGTCTGCCCGCTTCACCAGCTCTGCCTGGCGGACCCCCCCCAGGTCCTGGCCTGGGGCGGCGCGCTCGAGCAGCGCCCGCAGGGCAAAGACGGGTACCTGGTATAGTTTGACGAGATTGGTCAGGCGTTGGCCTGTGACCGCACCCCGGTTCGCCCGGGGCGCGAGCCCACGCTGCAAGGTGCTGCCACCCTGACCTGATGCGAGACCCTCGGACATAGTCCTTGCCTCCCCCGATGGTTCTTTGATGCTTGGCTAGGTCGAGTAAGCGCTGTACCGAGATGAATTGTAGCATAGAACAATGGAATAGTCAAGTAGCCGCTGTTAAATGTTGAAAATGCTATGAATCGATTGGAAGTGGTATTGAAGCGTAGAAATCTACAGAAAGTGAACATTTGGCGACAAACAACATAATATAGGTTCGCTTGCGCCATAAAACAGGCAGAAATCGGGCTTACTATACATAAGGCTCCCGCGGGTCCACGGCGACTGCCGTACGCCCTGCTTGCCCCCCACCCCCCTTCTGTGCTATACTGATCCTGCACGGCAGGCCTTCTGTGGGCTCATGGGCCTGGCGCGGGCTCCCCGTGGCCTGCCAATGGGCTCTCTGCTTCCACAGGGACCCGGCCGTGACTCGCTGATTTCTGTTGGGAGGAGCTGTGAAGAGGAATACCGTCTTTCTGAGCTTGGTTGTCTTGCTGAGCCTGGCCCTGGCTGCCTGCGGGTCGGCGGGGGACCAGCCCCTGAAGGGGCGTACGGTCGTAGCAGTCACCGGCAACGACTTTACGCCGCTCAACTTCGTCGACCCCAAGACAGGCGAAGCTGTCGGTTGGGAGTATGACGCGGTCAACGAGATCTGCCGCCGCCTCGGCTGCACGGTCGAGTGGCAGGTGACGGCATGGGACACCATGATCGCCGCGGTGAAGGAGGGACAGTTCGACGTCGGGATGGATGGCATCACCATCACCGAGGAGCGCGCGAAGGAAGTAGACTTTTCCGCTCCGTACATGACGGCGCAGCAGTTCATGCTCACCCGCGCGGATGAGAGCCGCTTTGCCACCCCGCAGGAGTTCGCGGCCAATGCGGACCTGCTGATCGGCTCGCAGACCGGGACCACCAGCTTCTACACGGCAGTCTACGATGTGCTGGACGGCGACGAAGCGAACCCGCGTATCAAGCTCTTCGAGAACTTTGGCGCGGCGGTGCAGGCACTGATCACCGGTGATGTGGACATGGTTCTCATGGATGCCGCATCGAGCCGGGGCTACATCGGCGCCAATCCGGACAAGCTCAAGATGGTCGGCGAAGCCATCAAGTCCGAAGACTACGGCTTCATCTTCACGCCCGGCTCGGACCTGGTCGCCCCCTTCAACGTGGCCATCGCCGAGATGAAGGCGGACGGCTTCCTGGACAAGCTGAGCACCAAGTGGTTCTTTGAGTACGACCCCGCCCAGTAGCGCGGATGCCCTCGGCAGGCTCCGGCCTGCCGAGGGCTCTCCTCGTCCCATCTCATGCCCGAGAGCTCGGTGAAGGCCTCAGACCTCCAACCGGCACGCCGGTCACATCTGCTTCCGGTCGCAGACCGGCTGTCCAGGCTTCCCTATTGGCTGTTGGTCACGATCCTCTTGGCGGTGATCGCTTTCTGGGTCGTCGCCAACGACGCCGGCTCACGCATCATCCTGAAGGCGGTCGCACAGGGCGTCTGGACCACGGTCTATGTCTCGCTCGTCGCCTATGCCCTGGCGCTCGTGTTGGGCCTACTGCTGAGCCTTCTCCGCGTGCACCGCAGCCGGGTCGCCCAGGAGATTTCGTCCTTCTACGTCGAGATCATCCGCGGCGTGCCCATGCTTGTGCTGCTCTACTACATCTCCTTTGTGGGGGCACCCGCGCTGGTCAAGGCCATCAACTGGGCGGCATCGTCCCTGATCCACTCAGGAGCCATGGCCGCGATCTCGCCGCGCGACATCAACTTCACCGTGCGGGCCGTCTTGGCTCTGAGCCTCGGCTATGGCGCCTTCATCTCCGAGATCTTTCGCGCCGGCATCCAGTCCATCGGCAAAGAGCAGAAGGAAGCAGCGGCGACCGAAGGGGCCACCTACTGGCAGACCATGCGCTTCATCCTTCTTCCGCAGGCGGTCCGCAACGTCCTGCCGGCCCTGGGCAACGAGTTCATCGCCATGCTCAAGGACTCGGCACTCGTCTCGGCCCTCGGTGTCCAGGACATCACCCAACTGGGCAAGGTCTACTCCGCCTCGACCTTCAAGTTCTTCGAGACCTACAGCATCGTGGCCCTTCTCTACCTGGTCATGACCCTTGGCTTGGCGATGCTGGTCCGCTTCCTGGAAAAGCGACTGGAGCTGAACTGATCGCCCTGCAGGCGATTGCTGCCGACTCCAGCACCATCTCTCGCAGGCCGTCGGTGCGCAGACCGGCCTGCTCCATCCCCAACAAAACCCCGCCGGCAACAGGCGGGGCAGTCAGCCGCACCAGCCGCGCTCCTGGCGCAGCCTGCTGGACCACCTGCCGCATCGGCTCGATAACCGTCGGCCCTCCGTCGTAGAGGCTGCCCACCAACACCACCTCAAAGCCCAGCGCCTCGATGCCCAGTTGGCGGATGACGCCTGCAGCCAGGCTGCCCAGCTCACGGCCGGCCCAAGTGATGGCGTCCTGCGCCACGGCGTCCCCTTCGGCAGCCGCCCGGAAGACCAGCACGGCGGCGTCTGCCGGCAGCTGGTATTGGCCCTGGCACAGCCCTTCCAGCAGGTCGCCGGCCCCGGCTGCGCCGCACCGCTCGACAAAAGCCTGGGTCAGGGACGTGCCCGGGCCACGCTGTGACCACGCCCGCGCAATCGCGCATTGCGCATACCAGACCAGCTCGCTCGCTCCGGCCCCTTCGCCCATCCACCAGCCGTGGCCGGTCACCTGCGCCGTCCTCCGTGTACGATCCCATCCCCAGCAGTTGCAGCCGGTTCCCGCCACGACGGCGACACCCCAGCCTTCGGCGGCCCCAGCCAGCAGCCCGATCAGGGTATCGTTGACCACCTCCACAGGCGCGTCCAACCCGAGCGTCCCGACAGCCCGCAGCGTCGCCTGCCGTTCGCTGGGCCAGTCATAGCCGGCAATGCCGAATCCCGCCCCGGCAATCGCCGCGCTGCGCACGCCGGCCCTGTCGAGGGCACTCGATACCGCGTCCCGCAGCGCACGGCCGAGCCCTTCGTAGCCCACAACCTCGTGGTTGCCCGGCCCGCTCTCCCCAAAGCCCACCGCCCTGCCCATCTCATCTGCTACCAGGGCATGCGTTTTGGTGGCCCCGACGTCTACCCCCAGAAAACAGCGCTTCATCATCTCATCCAAAAGCCCGGCAGCGAACGGCGGTTCGTCTCCAGCAGGTCGTCCAGGACCGCCTGGACCCGGTCCGCACTTGGCCCCAGCGGGTGGGCCAGCAGCGCCTGGTACGCAACCGCACGGTCCCCATGGACTGCCGCCTCGACCGTCAGCAGCTCGAACGCCTTCACGTGGGCGGCAAGCCCAAAGCACACCGCCGGCAGCGGTTCCGCCGGCAGCGGGTGGACCCCGCCGGCATCCACACGGCACGGCATCTCCAGAACCCAGTCGGCCGGCCAACCGCGCACAGCACCCCCGTGCAGCACGTTGGCGACATGCGTTTCGCCCCGGTTGTTGTAGTGCGCGCTCAGCAGTTGCGTCGCCACCGTCGAGTAGTAGGCCCCCCCCCGCTTCATCAGCTCCGGCGGGGGCTCGACCCTGTCCGGCTCCCCATAGTGGCGCAGCAGCTCCTCCTCCACAGCCATTACTTCCTCGGCGCGCGAGGGCGGCCAGTGCGCCTGCTCGGCCAGCTTGCGATTCGTGTAATAGTAGTATTGCAGGTAGTAGTTGGGGATCATGCCCAGGCTCTCGATCGTCCGCACATCCCATTCCGGCTCAGGATCGGCGCCCAATCGCTGCAGAAAGCCTGCCATGACCTGTGGCCACAGATCTTCCCCCCCCACACGCAGGCCGCGATGCCAGGTGAGGTGATTCAGGCCCAGTGTGTCCAGCTCGGCTCTCTCCGCGTCGGTGCCGGCCAGAGAGCTGCCCAGTGCTGCCCGCATCTCCATCTGGGTCGTGAGCGCGACGTTGCACACACCCACGGCCGGGATATCGGAGGCATAGCGGCACAGCGCTTCGGTTACAAGCCCGGACGGGTTGGTAAAGTTGACCAGGAGCGCACCCGGCGCATGGCGGCGCATGGCGTCGGCAACCTCCAGGATGGCGGGGATGGTGCGCAGCGCTTTGGCCATGCCGCCGATGCCCGTGGTTTCCTGCCCGATCAGCCCATGGCGCTGCCCCAGGTACTCGTCCTCGCGCCTCGCCGCCATCCCGCCCACCCGCAGTTGCGTGATGACATACGCCGCGCCGTCGACCGCTTCCTCCAGGTCACCACCCAGCACAACGTCGAAGGGCGCCCCGCCGGCCAGGGCCATCCGCCGGGCAAAGCCTCCCACCGTCGCCAACCGCTCGGCTGCGGTGTCCATCAGCCAGAGCTCGCTCAGCGGAAACGACACGGCCCGCTCGAGGAAGCCGCGCACCAGCTCCGGTGTATAGGTCGACCCCCCGCCGATGACCGCCACCTTCATCCACGCCTCCTGGTCCGCCCCCGGGCCTGCCCGTGCAGCCCGCCAAGGTCAGGGGAGTACGAGCCTATCCCTTCTCGCTCACCTCGTACAGGCTGCGATGCACCGCCGCCGTGCGCCGGTCCATCTTTTCCACGGCACGGTCATAGGTCACAAACCCATTGACCTCCGTCTCCACGTCAGTCGTCTGCGTATAGATCGCCGCCGACAGCCCGCGTCGGATCCACGGCTTGAGCTGCTTCTCCAGCAGCTCGATGTACGCATCGGTCAGCGCTTGGGTCGAACCCAGTTTCCGGTAGCCGAACTCCGCACTGGCATCCCATTCGTGCCCCGCAACCCGCAGCGAATATCCCCCGAACTCGGAGAGCACCAGCGCGCGCTGTTGGTCCGGCTCGTCGCCGGGCAGTCCCTTGAAATAGACGTGCAGGCTGCGCATCTGTCCGGCCCCATGGTCGAACCAGCCCGAGGCATGGTCGACGGGCCGGGTTGGGTCGTAGGCTCGCAGCCACTGGGCGACTTCGGCCGAATCGAACTGGCCCCACCCCTCGTTGAACGGTACCCAGGCACACACGCACGGAAAGCTGTGCAGGTGGTCGGCCATCTCGCGCAGCTCACGGCGGTAGTCCTCCCGCGCGGCTGCCATCCCCCGCCCGGCCCGCCACCGCAGCCGGTTGTCCCGCCGCCGAAGCCTTCCCGAGAGGATCGCCAGGAACGACAGCACCTCCCCGATCGCCCGGCCCCCGTTGGGCATATCCTGCCACACGATCAGCCCTTGCCGGTCGCACTCGTAGTAGAACCGCGCCGGTTCCACCTTGACGTGCTTGCGCAGCATGTTGCAGCCGAGCGCCTTGACCAGTGCCACGTCGGCGCGCAGGGCGTCCTCCGACGGCGGCGTGTAGAGCCCGTCGGGCCAGTATCCCTGGTCGAGTGGGCCATACTGGAACAAAGGCCGGCCGTTCAGGCAAAGCCGCACCCGGCCCTCGCTGTCCTTGCCCAGCTCGATCTTGCGCAGCCCGAAGTAGCTCCCCACCCGGTCGATGACCTGCCCGTCCCGGCGAAGCTCGACCTCCAGGTCATACAGAAAAGGCTCATCCGGGCTCCACAGCCGGGCACCCGGGATCGAGAGGCTGATCGGCGTCCCTGCGGGACCAGCAGCCGCAGCGACGACCGATCCCCTGTCCGATGCGGCCACGCCCAGCTCGACCCCATCCGCATCACCGTCGATCCGGGTCTCCACCCGGAGGCTGGACGAATCCACGTCTGGCGTCAGCTTCAGCCCTCCCACACTCACGTCGGGCACCGGCTCCAGCCAGGCTGTCTGCCAGATCCCAGATACCGCACTGTACCAAATCCCCTTCGGCCTGAGCACCTGCTTGCCGCGCTGCTGCCAATACCGATCTGTGGGATCCCAGACGCAGACCCGAATCTCTTGCCCTTCCTGGCCGGGTAGGGCCGGATGCAGGCAATGCGTAATGTCAAGGCAGAAGGGCAGGTACCCACCCCGGTGGCTGCCGGCCCGCTGCCCATTGACCCAAACCGTCGCCTCCCAGTCGACCGCGCCAAAATGAAGCAGCACCCTGCGGCCGCGCCACGCCTCGGGCACCCCGAAAGTGCGCCGGTACCAGAGCCACTCCGTGGGCAGCAAGGGGCGCTTCACCCCGCTCAGAGCCGACTCGATGCAAAAGGGGACCAGGATCTCGCCTTCGTAGTCGCGCGGCTCGCTCCCCCTGGGGAGGATGGCATACTCCCACAGCCCGTTCAGGGTGAGCCACTCGCTCCGAGTCATCTGCGGCCGGGGGTATTCGCGCCATGCGCTCTCCGGCGAAACTTCGTCCGCCCAGCGCGTCCCGATCGCCCCCGGTGCCGGCTTCCAGGCCATGGCTCTCCCCTACTCCTGCCCGGCAGGCAGCGCATCGCCCGCGCGCCCGGCCTTTTCCTTGATGAGCGCCATCGGCACGAGGGCTGCCAGCGTCGCCAAAGCGCCCACCTGGAACAGGAGCGGCGTAGGAACAAAGCCCTCCCTGCCCTCAATCACCGCAGCGATGCCAAACTCGCTCCCCAGCCAGCCGCCGATGAGCGAGCCCGGGATCATGGCCAAGGCGACGGTAAAGAGGATAAAGTACCCGGCATACTGCCCGCGCTTGTCCTCCGGGTAGAGGTCCTTCGTCCAGGCGCCGGTGCTGATGATCCACGCCGACATCGCCGCGAGCCAGAGCGTGCCGGTCAGTGTCAACAGCACCATGTCCCTCATCAGCGAAAAGAGGATCAGCCCCACCACCTTGAGCAGCACGGCGCCGATGGCCAGGTTCTTGCGGCCGATTCGGTCGACCAGCAGGCCAAACGGATAGGCCAGGGAAATCCCACCCAACAGGATGCACAAGAAGATGACCAGAGACGCCGGCAGCGTGGGCAGTTTCAGATAGTGGTTGAGATAGATGATCAGGTACGGAAAGTAGATCTGCTCGGCGATGCCGTACAGCATCAGGGCACACAGGAGAAGAAAGTACCTCCGGTTGGCCTTCAGGCTCTCCGGCCGGAACGACCCGGCAATCTGGCTCCAGTACGATCCGGCAGGTCGCTCCCGGACCGGCAGTTCCTTCACCAGCCACCCGCCCACCAGCCCCAGCACAAAAACAAGCCCTCCGATCAGGTAAAAGAAGGCAAAGTAGCCCCACGCCTGGATCAGCAGGCCCGATGCACCATACACGATCAGGATCGCCACCCAGGTCAAGATCTGCATGACGCCGACGACGCGCCCCCGGTTTGACCGGGTCGTGACGTCGGCAACGTAGGCGTTGAGCGCGGCGTCGTTGGCCGTCGAGCCAAAAAAGGTCATGACGCAGTCAAACAGGATGGCCATTCCGATGGCCAAACCAACCGGCTTCAGGTAGGCCGCTGTGGGAAAAGCCGCCGTCAGGATGCCCCAGGCGAGGTAGCCGAACAAGATGAACGGCTTTCGCTTGCCCCAGCGTGTACGCGCTCGGTCCGACAGCGCGCCCATCAGGATCGTCGTCAGCGTGGCCGTAAGGGCGCTCGCGGCGACCATCCAGGAGATTGGGCGTGGGTCGGGGGAAATGCTGTTGTAGACAAAGGCATTAAAAAACTGGTTTTCGACTCCCCACGCCAGCTGCCCGGCAAAGCCGAGCAGGATGAGTGCGATCCAGATGCGGGGTGACAGCCGGTCCGGGTTCTTCTGCGTTGTCTCCATCGACCACTCTTTGCCCTCCGCCGGCGAGGATACCACCAAGCCGGCGGATCGGCAAGAACAGCACGCAGGGGTCGGGCGTGCTGTCGGGCTGCCCTCTCCCAAAGAGAGAGGCTTCCGGGGATCGGGGGAACCCCGGAAGCCTCTGCTGCATCGCCCGGTCCCGGCCGGCTGGTCGGCCTATGGCTTGGGTGCCCCCGGCGCGCAGTCGCCCCGGAAGTAGGCCCACTCGTCGCACTCGGTCCCGTCGGAAAAGACGCAGAAACCCTGCTGGCTCCCGTCAGCCGCGGTCCGAATGTCCACCCTGCCGCCCTGCTCCTCGCAGTACACAGAGGCAGGGTTGGCCATCTGGGAGCCACCGGTGCCGGCACCCGGTCCGCACTCGCTGCGGTAATACGCCCACTCGTCGCACTCGGTGCCGTCGGGCAGGATGCAAAAGCCCTGTTGGCTCCCGTCGGCGGCGGTGCGCACCTCCACCTTTCCCCCCTGCTCCTCGCAGAACACCGAGGCCGGGTTAGGCATGTTGGGCTCGGCTTTGCCGCCACAGGCGCCGGCGGCCATCGCGGCGATCAGTAGGACGGCGACGACTGCAATCTTCTGTCTCACTCCCTTTCCCTCCTCTTGCCTGGCTTTGCGCGTGCTCCGCGTTCCTGCCGGGCATGTTCCTCATCTCTGCAGACGATAGTCCACTCCCGGAGGGTCCGTCGCTGCAAGGGCTGCCCTGCACTTCCCTGGCGAAGCTTCTCTAGGATGAGGACAAGTCCACACTGCTTCCTGCACTCTCTTGTAGCTCAGGCTTGGGGGAGTTGTCATCCCCCACCTGGGGGATTTGGGGGTCCGGGCAGGCGCGTCCGGGGGCGTCAGGCACACAGGGCAGGGCAGCGCGATGGGAAAGCTGCAGGCGAAGGGACAGGTCGCAATCCGGCCGCCGCCGGCCCGGCGCGCATTGCTGGGCGCCGCTCCCTGCCTCAGGCCGGGTGTACCGCCTCGATCTCGACGCCACCCGCCTCGATGGCGCGCCGCGCGGCCTCTACGTCCTGTTGCGCAACGCGGATACAGACTCCGCAGTCGGAGCTGATAGGACGAGGGACCGGGATCATCTTGCAGACGATACCCTGCCCGCGCAGCAGCCTCTCCACGCGCATGGCGTGGCTGGTAGAGCGGACCAGGATGACGGCGTACTCGGGCTGCGTCACGATGGCTGCCCTGCGAGCTGGCGAACGGCATCGATGGCCGCCTGCACCTCTGCGGCTCTGTTCATCGCCGCCAGCCCAAAGCGCACACTGCCGGTCGGAAAGGTGCCCAGCGTCTTGTGGGCAGCAGGGGCGCAGTGTAGTCCCACGCGGCAGAGGATCGCGTGCTCATCGTCCAGCCGCAGGCCCGCTTCGGAGGGCTCCATGCCAGCGACGTTGAACGAGACGCTTGCCGTCTGGTGTGCCGCGTCCAGGCCTCCGTACACCGTGACGCCTCGGACCCCCCGCAGCCCATCGATCATCTGCTGTGCGAGGGCTATCTCATGCGCGCGGATCGCCTCCACGCCCTGCTCCAGCACCCACCCGACCCCGGCACACAGCCCCGCCAGCCCCACGGCGTTGGGCGTGCCGCTTTCGCAGGCGTCGGGCAAAAAGTCCGGCTGCTCCTCCCACTCCGAGCGGCTCCCGGTGCCCCCGCGCGTGAGGGGCTCAAGCCTCGCGACATCCACCCTCTCGCCGACCACCAGCCCGCCGGTGCCCATGGGTCCGTACAGCGACTTGTGCCCCGTAAAGGCCAGCAGGTCGATGGCATCGGCCTGCACGTCGATCGGGTACGCGCCCGCCGTCTGCGCGGCATCCACCAACAGGAGCACGCCGTGCCGGCGCGCGATCCGCCCAACCTCCGCCACCGGCAGGAGAGTGCCCACCACGTTGGAGGCATGGTTGAGGACGATCATCCTCGTCCCCGGCCGGATAGCAGCCTCGACCGCGTCCGGATCGAGAGCGCCTGTCGGCGAGCAGCGGGCAACCGAAAGCTCGATGCCCTGCCGCTCGAGCGCGCGCAGCGGCCGCATGACCGAGTTGTGCTCCATGCTGCTCGTGATGACGTGGTCACCTGGTTTCAGAAGCCCTCGCATGGCCAGGTTGAGCGCCTCGGTTGCGTTGGCGCCCAAGACCACCCGCAGCGGATCGGGCGCGTGCAAGAGCTCCGCGACTGCCTCGCGCGCGGCATAGACGACGCGGGCCGCCTCCACCGCCAGCCGGTGGCCTGCCCTGCCGGGGTTGGCCCCGACGTGCTCCAGGAAGTGGCTCATCGCCTCTGCCACACCGGCCGGCTTGGGCCACGTGGTGGCTGCGTTGTCAAAGTAGATCATGCGTTCCTGCTGCCTACCAAGCTCCCGCCTGGCTGCTGCCAGCCAGGCGGGAGCGCCTTCGCCTAGCGCGTGATCGTCAGCTTGAACTCGTCGCCCACCGCCTCGATCCGCACCTTGTACCCGGCCCCTTCCGCCAGGCGCCGCACGTTCTCGCGCGCCGTCGCGGTATCGACCAGCACCTCGACTGGCAGCTTGCCGGCAGCCATCGCCTTCTTGGCCAGCATGACCGGCTGTGGGCACGACAGGCCGCGCGCATCTACACTCGTCGCCATGGGTTATCCTCCCGCTTTCTGCTTCTCGCGCATCGCAAAGCCGATGACCAGGCAGGCCACCAGCCCCAAGATCACGGCACCCATCCCAAACGGGGTCAGGCCCCCCGTCTGCACGGCGCCTTCCACCACCTTGTCGGCGCTGCCCGCCAGGGAAAAGTTGTGGGCGAATCCGGCTCCGGCGATCATCCCAAGCACAAAGATCGCGGCGTCGCCGTCGCCCTCACCCGACAGAAAGAGTTGCCGCCCCGGGCAGCCGCCCGCCAGGGCAAAGGCCAGGCCCGCGAGCGTCATACCCATAAAGTTCCACAGGAAACTGCTGTGGGCTACCGGCTGTCCGGCAAAGCCGAACTTGACCTGGCCCAAGATTAGGTTCGTGAGGAAGGCCACCACCAGCAGTGCGCCCACGCCGCTGATCAGGTGGTAGTCCCGCATCAGGATCACGTCGCGGATGGCGCCCATCGTGCAAAAGCGACTGCGCTGTGCCAAAAAGCCGATGACCAGGCCGGCTGCCAGCGAAATCAACACCGGCGCGGTGAGCGACCCCGGCCCGCTCTCGCTGAAAAAGATCGGCCCCTCGGCGCTGAACTTGGGCCGGAAGATGAGCAGCAGCAGCAGGCCCACCATGAGGAGCGGCATGACCCAACCGACGGCGGTGTGGGTCTTGGTGGACCGCCCGAGGCTATAGCCCGATCGCAGAAAGAGCACGCCGATGCCGACCCCGGCAATCAGCCCGGCCAGCCCCAGCAGCGCGTTCAAATCGCCGCCGGCCAGGCGCAGGAGCGCCCGCCACGGGCAGCCCAGGAAAGCCAGCGCCCCGATCATGGCGAGCATTCCAAGGACGAAGCGCACGATCGGCGCCGAGCCGGCCCGTGCCTTGAACTCGCGGAACAGGTAGGCGGCCACCATCGAGCCCAGCACAAAACCAATGATCTCGGGCCGGATGTACTGCACCACCGCTGCGCGGTGAAGGCCCAGCGCCCCCGCGATGTCCCGCTCAAAGCAGGCCACGCAGATGCCCATGTTCGGTGGGTTGCCCAGCTTGACCAGGAGCGGGGCGAGCAGGCCGATGAAGGCTCCGACCCCAATGATGCCCCAACGCGAGGCAAAGAAACGAGTGATCTTGGCAGACATGCTATCTCCCTCCTTGGATATTTCCACGCATCCCGGGCCCCATTGCCCAAGCGATGCAGCGTGGTCTTGGCGATCGAGCCTCTTTACAGGGCCCGCTGGATCAGCACTGAGCAGCCATAACCTATAGCTATGTGTACCATAGAACTAGCTAATTGTACCCCCCCGCCGTGCGCCTCGTCAAGCTGGCTGTCGCTCATGTCCGCACCATCGCACGCTGATTCTATCGACTGCCGCGCCACCGCCGAGAGGGCGCCCGGTGGATTTGGCCGGGAGGCCAGCAGGCATGTATAATGCAGCACTCATTTCCCCATGTAAGGATGGATTGTCTTGGGCATGCGGACCCGCTATCTCTATAACCTGAAGGAGCCCGGGCTCCCGGCAGCCATCGGCATCAAGGCTGCCAACCTGCGTTTCCTCGCCCGCCGAGTCCCCGTGCCGGCTACCTGGGTCTGCACCTGGGACGCACACCGCGACTACCTATCCGCAGCCCCTGCCCTCCTCGGGCGACTGCGTGCCGAGGTGGAGGCTCGCCTGGAGAGCGGGCGTGCCTACGCCGTCCGATCCTCCGCGAACCTCGAGGACGCCGCAGGGCACTCCTTTGCCGGGCAGTTCAGTTCCTACCTGGGCGTCTGCGGGCCGGACGCCATCCTGGAGTCGATCGAGTCGGTGTGGAAGAGCGCGCACTCTGCGGACGTGGGAGCGTACCTCGAGCACCAAGGCAGGGCTGCCGACCATGTGCGTATGGCTGTCGTGATCCAGGAGATGGTGGAGGCACAGGTGTCCGGCGTCTCCTTCAGCAGGAACCCCATGACAGGCCTCGACGAGGTGGTCGTGGAGGCAGTCCCCGGCAGTGGTGTTGCGCTGGTCCAGTCCGGCGTTACCCCGCGGCGCTGGACAAGCAAGTGGGGCACCTGGCTCCAGAAACCGCAGGAGGACGAGATCCCCCTGGCGCTGATCGAACAGGTGGTGCGCGGGACCAAGTCAATCGCCAAGGCCTTCGGCAAACCCATAGACCTCGAATGGGTATATGACGGGACAACCCTCTACTGGGTCCAGGCGCGGGAGATCACGGCACTCGACGTGCCCGTCTATTCGCACCGAATCTCGAGAGAGTTCCTCCCCGGGATCATCAAGCCGCTCATCTGGTCGGTCAATGTGCCTTTGGTCAACGGGGCATGGGTGCGCCTCTTCACCGAGCTGATCGGGCCCAACGGCCTCGACCCCCTGACCTTGGCCGGGCACTTTCACTACCGGGCCTATTTCAACATGGGGACAATCGGTCAGATCTTTGAGCTGCTCGGCATGCCTCGCGAGACACTCGAGCTACTGCTGGGCCTTGAGCTGGAAGGGCCCGAGAAGCCCACCTTCCGGCCGAGTGCCAAGACCTACGCGCTTCTGCCCAAGATGCTCCGCTTCCTGCTGGACAAGGTCCGCTTTGAGCGCAAGGTCCGCCCCTACCTCTCCGGCGCGAGGGCCAGCTTCGCAGCCCTGCCTGATGGCTCGGCCCAACAGATGAGCGAGGCCGACCTCCTTGGGGCCATCGACCTCAATTACGGGTTGGCCCAGGAGGCCGCCTACTACAACATCGTCGTCCCGCTGATGGCGATGCTCTTCAGCCGCCTGCTAAAGGGCCAGCTCACAAAGGCGGGCGTGGATTTTGAGGCATTGGATCTGACCGGCGGTATGCCGGAAATGGAGCACTTCGATCCCAGCCTGCACCTGGCTCGTCTCCACGAGCACTATCGCGCCCTCGCGCCGGATTTGCAGGCACTCGTCGTCGAGGGCTTGCTTGACGACCTCGCCTGCCGGCCCGAGGCCGTCCCGTTTCTGACAGAGGTCGCGCGTTTCCTGGAACACTTCGGCCATCTCAGCGACAGCGGCAACGACTTCTCGGCCACGCCCTGGCGGGAAAGGCCCGACCTGGTCTTGAAAATGGTGGCTGCTCAGACACAGGCAGCGCCCCCGCCGCGCCGCCGGCAGCGGTTCGAGAGCCTGGACCTGCCGGCTGTGCGCCGGTCGGTGGCACGCCCCTTCTACCATCGGGCCCGCCGCTATCGCCTGCATCGCGAGGCAGTCAGCTCGCTGTACACCTACGGCTACGGCCGCCTCCGGGACTATTTCCTTGCCTTGGGTGACCGGCTTGTCCGCAGAGGCCTCCTCGACGACAAGCAGGACATCTTCTACCTCTACCTGGATGAAGTGCGGACCATGGTGCGCGACCACGGGCACTCAGACGCCCCCAGGCAGCTGGTTGCCCGTCGCAGGGCCGAGATAGAGAGAATCCGCGACATCCCACCGCCCGAGATTATCTACGGAGAGGCGGCCCCGCCCGCAGACACCTCTGTCGGCTCGACCCTGCAGGGCATCCCAACTTCACGCGGTCACTACACGGGACCTGCCAAGGTCCTGCGGGGAATCGAGGACCTAGAGCGGATGGAGCGCGGAGACGTCCTCGTAATCCCCTATTCAGACGTTGGCTGGACACCTCTCTTTGCCAAGGCAGGCGCAGTGGTTGCCGAGTCGGGCGGGATTCTGTCCCACAGCTCGATCATCGCCCGTGAGTATGGCATCCCCGCCGTTGTCTCAGTGCCCGGTGCTTGCCGGGTCTTGGACCACAAGACCGTCACCGTGGACGGCTACCACGGTCAAGTGCGGGTCCACGAGCCCGTCACGCCTGGCGCCGACGTCCAGGAACGAAAAGTCGCGTTATCTGATTCTCAGTAGAGGAGGATGCATCCATGAGCTGGGCGATTGCGATCTTGGCCGCAGTGGTTGGCTATCTTTTTGGCTCCATCTCCTTTGCCCGTCTCGTCGCGCGGGCCGTTGCACCGGGGCAGGACATCAGCGTGCTCAAAGTCACCGTGCCCGGGACCGCGATCCATTTCGAGGCAGACGCCGCCACCGCCTCCAGCGTGGGCTACCACGTGGGCAGGCAGTACGGCTGCCTGACCGCCATCCTCGATCTGCTCAAGGCTGCCCTGCCTGCCCTGGCCTTCCGGCTTTGGCAGCCCGATACGCCTTACTACCTGCTCGCCGCCGGCATGGCGACCGTAGGTCACATCTGGCCTGTGTGGCACCGCTTCAAGGGAGGGCGAGGGCTGTCGCCCGTCACCGGCGGCATGTTGGTTCTCGACTGGCTCGGCACGCTGGTCACCAATCTGCTCGGGCTTGTCGTGGGCACGGTGGTCAAGGACGCGTTGGTGGGCACCGGCATCTACGTGGTGTTCATGATTCCCTGGGTCCTGCTGCGCGGCCGCGGCTGGGCCGAGCTCGTCTATGTCGTGGCCATGGCCGTTGTTTACTGGGCCTCCCTCTGGCCTGATGTCAGGGAGCATCAGCGCCTGCGCCGGGAGGGGAACTACCAGGCGTATGCGGCTGCCCGCAAGGTCCAGGTCGAGACCCGCCTGGACGGGCAGATGGCCGATGCCCTGCCCACCGACGAGGTCGTAGAGACGATACGGTCATTTCTCCGGCGCCTGCGGCCGTAGCACATCGCCTTGTGCCCGTTCCTGCGGCCTGCCATGCGACTCAGACTGGACCCTGCCACGGCCCTGCCGGCGGATTGACGCCCCCGCGCGTTCTGGATACAATGCCTGCGCTCAAGGAGGGATAGAGGCATGCAGACGCTGCTCGCCAAACATTGGCATCACCTGCCGGTGGACGAGATCGTCACTCTGCTGGAGACCGACATCGATCGGGGACTCGACGTCTTTGACGTCAAGCACCGGCAGGATCGCTTCGGGCCCAACGTCCTCACCCCGCACAAGGGCAAGAGCCCTCTCCTTCGGTTCCTCCTCCAGTTCAACAACCCCCTCATCTACATCCTGCTCGTATCCACTGTCGTCACGGCGGTCCTAAAGGACATCACGGATGCAGTCATCATCTTTGCCGTCGTCCTGGTGAACGCCATCATCGGCTTCATCCAGGAATCCCGGGCGGAAAAGGCAATCGAGGCCCTCGCCCAGGCCATGACTTCCGAGGCCACAGTGCAGCGCTCGGGCCAGTCGGAGCGTATCCCGGCCTCAGAGCTGGTCCCGGGCGATGTCGTGTGGCTGAAAGCCGGCGACAAGGTCCCCGCTGACCTCCGGTTGGTGCGCTCGCGCGATCTACAGGTGGCCGAATCCGCTCTCACCGGCGAGTCGGTTCCGGTCGAAAAGGAAGCAAGCGCACTCCTTTCGGCCGACGCAGTGCTCGCCGAGCGCCGGAACATGGCCTACGCCTCAACCTTGGTCACCTACGGGCAAGCCGTGGGCTTGGTCACGGCAATCGGCGACAACACGGAGGTCGGCCGCATATCGAGCCTCATCTCGCAGGCAGAAAACCTGGCAACACCGCTCACGCAAAAGATCGCGCGTTTCAGCCAGATCATCCTGTACGCGATCCTCGTACTGGCGGCGCTCTCCATCCTGGTAGGGGTGCTGCGCGGCCAGGCGTGGATCGACACCTTGACCACAGGCATTGCCCTGGCCGTCGCCATGATCCCCGAAGGCCTCCCCGCCGCCTTGACCGTCACGCTGGCAATTGGGGTCTCACGCATGGCCCGCCGCCGTGCCATCATCCGCAAGCTGCCTGCCGTCGAGACACTGGGCAGCGTCACAGTGATCTGCTCCGACAAGACCGGAACCCTCACCCAGAACCAGATGACCGTCCAGCAGATCGGGGCCCTGGATGCGTCGTACGTGGTCACCGGCTCAGGATATGCCCCGGCCGGCCAGATCTTGGGCCAGGATGGGCAGCCGGTTGCCGTCGACCACCTGCCCGCTCTCCGCGAGGTTCTGACCGCTGGCTTCCTCTGCAACGACAGCCGGCTCCTGGAGGAGGCTGGGACCTGGAAGGCCCAGGGCGATCCGACCGAGGCTGCCCTGCTGGTGTCGGCCCACAAGGCCGGGATTGCTCCGGCTGGCCTGCCTGGTATACCGCTGCCGCCGCGGTTGGACACGCTCCCCTTCGAGTCTCAGCACCAGTACATGGCAACGCTGCACGATCTGGGCGCCGGCCTCCCTCGGGTGGCCTACGTCAAGGGCGCCGCGGAGGTTCTGCTGGATCGCTGTGGTGGAGCGCTGGACGCTGTGGGCACACCCGTATCCTGCCGGGCGGATGAGCTCCATCGGATGGCAGACGAGATGGCCCGGCGAGGGCTGCGCGTCCTGGCCTTCGCCCGAAAAGAGCTGCCCCCCGGAACGGAGCGCGTTGCTCACCAGGACCTTCAGGAAGGCCTGACTCTGGTTGGGCTCCAGGGAATGATCGATCCACCCCGGCCCGAAGCGGTAGCCGCGGTCCAAGCTTGCCAGGGCGCCGGCATCCAGGTCAAGATGATCACGGGCGACCATGCCCTGACAGCTCTCGCGATCGGCCGGCAATTGGCGCTGGCAGGGGTCGCACCAGGCACAGACGGGTCGCCCGCCCTCACCGGGCGCGCCCTGGCCGGCTTCAGTGACGCTCAGCTCATCCAGGCGGCCGAATCCACAGGCGTCTTTGCCCGCGTCTCCCCGGAGCAAAAGCTCCGGCTGGTGGAGGCCCTCCAGGCGCGCGGCCACATAGTAGCCATGACCGGCGATGGCGTCAACGACGGCCCTGCGCTCAAGCAGTCAAACGTCGGGATCGCCATGGGCATCACCGGCACCGAGGTGGCCAAAGAAGCGGCGGATATGGTCCTCACCGACGACAACTTCGCCACCATCGAGGCGGCTGTCGAGGAGGGCCGGGGCGTCTTTGACAACCTGACCAAGATCATCACCTGGACTCTTCCCACCAACCTCGGCGAGGGCATGATCATCCTGCTCGCCCTGGCGCTGGGGGTCGCGTTGCCCATCCTCCCCATCCACATCCTCTGGATCAACATGACGACATCGGCCGCCTTGGGCCTGGTCCTGGCCGTGGAGCTCAAGGAACTCGGCATCATGAAGCGGCCACCCCGCTCGCCGGACGCTCCCATTCTCAGCCCGGAGCTCATGATTCGGATCCTGATCGTTGGAGTATTGATCCTGGCCGGGGCGTTCGGCCTGTACAAGTGGGAACTGTCTCGCGGCTTGAGCGTGGCTGCAGCTCGAACCGTCGCCGTGAACACCGTGGTCGCCATTGAGACACTCTATCTACTCAACTGCCGCTCTTTGACACAATCGGTCTTCCGCATCGGCCTCCTCTCGAACCGCTGGCTGGTCGTGGGCATCGGGGGTATGCTGCTGCTTCAGCTTCTCTTCACATACCTGCCCGCGATGAACCGCTTCCTGATGACAGAGCCGATCGATCCGGCTGCCTGGGGCCGTATCCTGCTGGCTGGCTTTGCCGGCTACCTGGTGATCGAGTTCGAGAAATGGCTGCGGCGCCGGGCGGCCCAGGCCTGAGTGCCTGGCACACGCCCGGCTCTAGGGGAGATTGTCACATGGACCGTGTGCTCAAGGTCTTTGAGAAAGTCGTCGTCTCTGCGCTGGTCGCCATGATGGCCTTGATCATCCTGCTTTCGACCGTGGAGCTGGGCTGGATCATTGTCAAGGACATCATCACGCCGCCCTATGTGCTCCCGGGCATAACAGAGCTGCTGGATATCTTCGGCTTCTTCCTGCTCATCCTCATCGGCATAGAGCTGCTGGAAACGATCCGCGCCTACCTGGCAGAGCACGTCATCCATGTCGAAGTCGTGCTGGAGGTGGCGCTCATTGCCGTCGCCCGCAAGGTGATCATTCTCGACGTCGCGGACTACCCAAGCCTGACGATCCTTGCCATCGGCGCCCTGATCCTGGCCCTTTCGGTGGCTTTCTTTGTCGAGCGCCGGGCGCGGAGCCTGCCTCACGATCCAAGGCTCTCGCCGCCCAAGTGAGACATCCTCAAATCGTGCCGTCAAGTACAAGGAGGAATCTATGAGTTCAGACAACGTGCAGCAGCTGCCACAAGCGGACATCGCCCTCATCGGTCTGGCCGTCATGGGCCAGAACCTGGTGCTCAACATGGCGGACCACGGCTTCACCGTCGCCGTCTTCAACCGCACCACCTCCGTCGTGGACGAGTTCGTCGACGGCCCGGCCAAGGGCGCCAGCGTGATCGGCACCCACTCCCTGGAAGAGATGGTGGCCGCGCTCAAGCGGCCGCGGAGGGTCATGATGCTGGTCAAGGCCGGCCAGCCCGTCGACGACTTCATCGGGAAGCTGATCCCGCTCCTGGAGCCGGGCGACATCATCATCGATGGCGGCAACTCCAACTACGAAGACACCATTCGCCGTACCGCGGCCGTCGAGGCCAAGGGCCTGCTCTACATCGGCACCGGCGTCTCCGGCGGCGAAGAGGGCGCGCGGCACGGCCCATCGATCATGCCCGGCGGGTCGCCCGCCGCCTGGCCCCACGTCAAGCCCATCTTCCAGGCAGTGGCAGCCAAGGTGCCCGAGGGGGATCCCAACGGCGCACCCTGCTGCGACTGGGTGGGCGAGAACGGCGCCGGTCACTTTGTCAAGATGGTCCACAACGGCATCGAGTACGGCGACATGCAGATCATTGCCGAGGCATACCAGATTATGAAGGAAGCCCTCGGCATGACCAACGACGAGATGAGTGCCGTGCTCGCCCGGTGGAACCAGGGCAAGCTGGAGTCATACCTGATCGAGATCTCCCGCGATATCCTCGCCTACCGCGACGAGCAGGGCCAGGCCGTAATCGACCTGATCCTGGACAGCGCCGGCCAAAAAGGCACCGGCAAGTGGACCGTCTCCTCGGCGCTGGATCAGGGCACCCCCCTTACTTTGGTGGGCGAGGCGGTCTTTGCGCGCTTCCTGTCGTCCCTTGTAGGCGAGCGTGCGGCCGCCGCCCAGGTCCTCTCCGGCCCCACACAGCGCTTCGACGGCGACAGGGCCGCCTTCCTGGCCGGCCTGGAGCAGGCCGTCTACGCGGCCAAGATCGCATCCTACGCCCAGGGCTACATGCTGATGCGTGCCGCGGCCCAGGCCTACGGCTGGCACCTCAACCTGGGCGGCATCGCCCTCATGTGGCGCGGCGGCTGCATCATCCGCTCGGTCTTTCTCGGCAGGATCAAGGACGCCTTCGATGCCAATCCCGACCTGCCCAACCTGCTGCTCGCCCCCTACTTCCAGCAGGCGATGGCCGCAGCCGGCGGCGCCTGGCGTCGCGTCGTGGCGGCCGCTGTCCAGCTCGGCATCCCGGTCCCGGCCATCTCGAGTGCCCTGGCGTTCTACGATGGCTACCGCCGCCAGCGCCTGCCCGCCAACATGATCCAGGCTCAGCGCGACTACTTCGGCGCGCACACCTACGAGCGGGTCGACCGGCCGCGCGGTGACTTTTCGCACACCAACTGGACCGGCCACGGGGGGGATGTCACGTCCCGGGCGTACCAGGCCTGATCCCGCGGCGGGCACCGCACCTGGCGGCGCCCCAACGAGCACACTGCCCCGGCGGCACGCACGCCGGGGCAGCCCTTTCTTGAACCGGCCCGCAGCTAACCTGCCGCGCCTGGCTCCTTGTGCGGCGCCTGGATTCCATTCAGCACGGCAAACAGCACCAACGCCGCCGCCAGCAGCAGGCCGGCCACCACGAACAGGCTCTGCGGCCCGGCGCTCTCCAGCAGCTGGCCAATCGTCCATGGGACGGTCATCTTCCCAACGCCGGAGCCCGCAAAGTACCAGCTCGCCGCTTGGGCCGACACCCCCGCGCGGCGCCCCATCAGCGCCAGCATCGTCGGAAAGATGGGGGCCAGCGACAGCCCCAGCCCCACTGTCCCCAGCCACAGGACCCAGACAACGCTCGGCCACACCAGCACCACCGCCACCGACAGCAGGGCGCCCACCAGCGCGGCTGTCAGGATCGCCTGCGGCGCGACGCGTGCACTTACCGGCACGGCCAGGAACCTGCCCGCGGTAATCGCTGCCCAGAACGCCGATACCAGGAGCGCGGCGCGCGCCGCGCTCGCCATCTGCCGCACCTGGGCGTAGCTCGCAATCCAATCCCCAAAGCCGTGCTCAATACCGGCGTACAGAAGGTAGAAGAGCGCCGCCAGCGCCACCAGGAGCGCAGCGCTGCGAGCCAGGCTTCTGCCACCCCCCACACCGGCCCCCTCCTCCGGCCGGCGCGGGCTGGGCAGTGCCAGGACCAGGCCCGCCACCGCCAGTGCCAGCAGCGCAAAGGCCCAATAGAACCAGGCCACCTTCCCCGTCGCCGACAACGACAGCGCCACCCCGGCCGGCGCCAGCAGCGCGCCCACCCCAAAGAAAAAGTGCAGCGCGTTCACGTACGGGCTTGGGCGGTCCGCGTTCACCCACAGGATGAGCGAGTTGCCTCCCACCTCCACCAGGCCCTGCGCGGTGCCCAGGAGCAGAAACAAGAGCGTGAGGAGCCACAGGCTGCTTGCGACTGGGATCAGCGCTGCCGCGCCGGCCGTCAGGGCCAGCACGCCACCCAGCACCCGGTGGCCGGGCAGCCGGGCGAACAACCTGCCACCCGCCAGCGCACCGAGCAGGAACCCGCTGGCTCCCGCTGTGATGATCGCACTCACCCGGCTCAGCGTGCTGCCGGTGTTCTCCGCCAGGCTCGGCAGCGCCGGCCCCAACGCCGACACGCCCATCCCGAACACCACAAACGTCGCAAAGTAGCCGGCCGTCAGGGCTGCTCGAGTCCTGCCTCGCATCGCCCCCTGCGCCCCACCCTCTTCCGCCATGCCTCTCCCCCCGACGTAGTATAGAGCCTTGTGCCCGTTCCCGCCACCGCAGTGTAGGGCCTCGTGCCCGTTCCGTCTGGCCCTGCGCCCACTCCCCTGATCCTGTCACCCTGAGCGAAGCGAAGGGTCTCTCCCCCCGTAGTGTAGGGCCTTGTGCCCGTTCCGTCTGGCCCTGTGCCCATTCCTATGATCCTGTCACCCTGAGCGAAGCGAAGGGTCTCTCCTCGCCCAGTCCGCGCCCGCCAATCCAGCAAGGAAACTTGCATATTCTCCCAGAATGTAGTAACCTATGCAGAGAGGGAAAAATGGTCGAACCGGCGCCCGTTCTCGAATTCGCCGAGGTGCTCCGCGAGCGATACCCCACCCTCACCAAGAGCGGAAAGCGGATCGCTCACTACATCCTGCGCAACCAGGATGAGATCGCCTTCCTCTCCGCCTCAGGCCTCGCCGAGCGACTCTCCCTCAGCGAAGCCACCACCGTCCGCTTCGCACAGGCACTGGGCTTCCGCGGCTACCCCGAGATGCGGGCTGCCCTCCAGCGTGCATTCAGCCTCCGGGCGTCGCACTCCGCACGCTTGCGCGGCCGCCTCGACGATCTCCGGCAGGCGGGCGACATCTTCGAGCGCGTCACGGCATCCGAGATCGACTACCTGACCCAGGCGCTTCATACCGTCGATCGGGCGGCCATGCAGCGCGCCGTCGAGTTGTTGTCAGAGCGCAGGCGCGTCTTCCTCTTTGGCCTTGGGCCGTCCGCTGCGCTGGTGACACTCCTCGAAATCCGCCTGCTGCGGTTCCGGCGCGATGTCATCTCGCTGACAACCACCGGCCGCGAGGTCCTCGAGCGCCTTCTCCTGATGACCAAGGACGACCTGCTCTTCGCCACCGCCTTCTTTGATGTGAACCCGACCCTGACCTTTGTGCTGGACCATGCCTGGAAGTGCGGCTGCCCCTGCATCTTGCTCACAGACACCCTGGCTTCCCTGCTGGGCGACCGATCGGATGCGATGCTTGTCGCGCGCAGGGGACCGCTCTCCTCCTTTCACTCGCTGACCGTGCCGATGACGATCGCCAATACACTTCTCCTGGCACTCGCACAGACCGATGAAGAAGTATACGAGGCCCACTTGGACAGGCTGGACGAGACGAGGCGCACCTATGCAGCCACCATGCGGCCCTAGGCACGGGCCCGACCCGCAGCCTGGGCTGCCTCCTGGGCCCTGCCCTCTGCGCAATAGGCAGCGCCGGATGGACCAGGCCCCGTCATACTCGCTGCCCTGTGGGGCAAGGAGTGCCGTATGAAACAGAGCACCCGGGTCGCTACGTCCCTCGCGCCCGTCGCGCGCCGCCTGCGCCGCAGGCTTACCCGCCCGCACGTGATTCTCGGGATCATCCTGGCAGCCATCATGCTCTACCTTGTGATCGCACCCCTCGGCGTGATGATCAAGACGACGATCACCTGGCAGCCGCAGGATGCGCGCCTGACGCCCGACGCTGAGCCGGGCAAGCTCACCTTCTTCCACTACCTTCGTGTCTTTGGCAGCGAGCTCAGCCGCTCGATGCTCTGGATCCCCCTCAAGAACACGCTTCTCACCGCCGTGGGCGCCTCGGTGCTTGCCCTGACGATCGGGATCCTGCTGGCGTGGCTCGTCGTCCGCACCGACCTGCCCGGCCGGCGCTTCCTGTCCAGCCTGCTCACCATCCCCTACATGCTGCCCTCGTGGACGATTGCCCTCGCCTGGATCGTCCTCTTCAAGAACGAAAAGATGGGCGGCGCCATCGGCTTCCTCCAGTCGGCCACAGGCCTCATCCCGCCCAATTGGCTCTCGTACGGGCCGGTGCCGATCGTGATCTGTGAGGCCATACACTACTTCGCCTTTGCCTTTCTCCTCGTGTCGGGCGCTCTGAGCACCCTCGACGCCCGCCTGGAAGAGTCGGGTGAGGTCCTCGGCGCGCGGCGCTGGCAGGTCCTCACCCGTATCACCGTCCCGTTGATCCTCCCCTCGATCCTCTCGGCCTTTATCCTGACCTTCTCCCGCGCGCTGGGGAGCTTTGGCACCCCGGCCTTCCTCGGCAACCCCATCCGCTACTATGTGCTCTCCACCACGCTCTACAACAACATCCAGAGCCGGCTGCAGGCAGACGGCTTCGTTCTGAGCATGGTGCTCATCGTGATCTCGATCGTGACGATTTACATCAACCAGCGTGCCCTCGGCGTCCGCAAGAGCTTTGTCACGATCGCCGGCAAGGGCTTCACAAGCACACCCATCCGGCTCGGCAGGCTGAAGGGCCTGGTCCTGGTGCTGGTGTGGCTCTTCCTCATCATTGCCGTCTTCGCGCCGCTCCTCTTCCTGGTCTACCAGACCTTTATGCTCCACCCCAACAACTACTCGCTGTCGAACTTCACCCTGCACTTCTGGACCGGCGAGAGCAACATCAAGATCGCCGACGGCATTGAAGGCATCTTCCGCAACCCCGAGCTCTGGAACGCCACGCGCAACAGCGTGCTCCTCGCCGTCTCCACCGCCAGCATCACCGCCCTGGTGGGGATCCTCTTGGGGTATGCCGTGGTGCGCGGGCGCGGCACGCTGCTCTCCAAGCTGGTGGAGCAGATGGCCTTTCTGCCCTACCTGATCCCGAGCATCGCCTTCGGTGCCATCTACCTCGGCATGTTCGCCAAGCCCATCGGCCCCCTCCCCTCTCTCTACGGCACCTTCTGGTTGCTCTTGCTCGTCTCGGTCGTCAAGAACTTTCCCTACTCGTCGCGATCCGGCACCGCCGCCATGATGCAGGTGGGCGGCGAGCTGGAAGAGGCGGCCCTCGTCGCCGGCTCACGCTGGCTCAGCCGGTTCCGGCAGGTCATCCTCCCCCTCTGCCGCTCAGGGCTGGTGTCGGGCTTCCTACTGACCTTTATCACGACGATGCGCGAGCTTTCGCTCATCATTCTGCTTGTGACGCCGGTCACGCGCACGCTGCCCACGCTCACCTTCCGGTACGCCGAGCAGGGCTATCACCAACCAGGCGACGCCATCACCGTCGTCCTCGTGGTCATCATCCTCGTTGCCGAATGGCTCGTGCGGCGCCTTCCCGGCGCCGAAATCGGCAAGGGACTCGGGGCATAAGGAGTAGGCAGGCCATGCATCGAATCGAGCTGCGCAACGTTACCAAGCGGTTCGGCTCTGTGACGGCGGTGGATCATGTCGACCTCGTCATCGAGAAGGGGGACTTCCTGACGCTGTTGGGTCCATCCGGCTGCGGCAAGACCACCATCCTCCGCATGATCGCCGGGCTGGAGGACCCCGACGGGGGCGAAATCCTGATCGACGATCGAGTTGTCTCGTCGCACGAACAAGGGATCTTTGTCGCCCCCGCTGACCGCGGGTTCGGCTTGGTGTTCCAGAGCTATGCCCTGTGGCCCCACATGACGGTCTTCCAGAACGCCGCCTTCGGCCTCAAGATCGCCAAGCGCCCCAAGGAAGAGATCCGCCAGCGGGTCGGCGCCATCCTGGCCGACCTCCAGATCGCCGACATGGCAGATCGCTACCCGCAGGAAATGAGCGGCGGCCAGCAGCAGCGAGTGGCCCTGGCGCGCATGCTGGTGCCCCAGCCCGGCATCTTCCTGCTCGACGAGCCGCTCTCCAACCTGGACGCGCGGCTGCGCGTGGACATGCGCTCCGAGCTCAAACGCCTGCACCGCACGGCCGGCGCCACCGCGCTCTACGTCACCCACGACCAGACCGAGGCGCTCACCATGTCCACCCACATCGCCGTCATGCGCGCCGGCCGCCTCGAGCAAGTCGCTCCTCCAATGCGGGTCTACCGCTGCCCGGCCACCCTCTTTGTCGCCGATTTCATCGGCAGCCCCAAGACCAACCTGCTGGACGCCACGGCCGTCCACGAGGGCGGGACCACCACGGCGGTGCTCAAGTCCCTCACGATTGGCGGCCTGGCGGCCGAGGCCTCAGGGCCTGTGGTCGTGGCCGTCCGGCCGGAGGATGTCCGGCTCTCGCTGCAGCCCGAGCCGGGAGCCTACGAGTTCGTCACCTACTCGGTGCTCCCCTCCGGCTCCGAGACGATCCTGAATGTGCAGCGCGGCAGCCTGCTGCTGACGGTTAAAGATACGCGTGACCTGGAGATCGAGATGGACCGCCCGATCTGGGTCACCTTCGATCCGCACAGGGTGAACCTGTACGACAAGGCAACCGGAAAACTGCTCGAGGCAGCCGCCCGGCCCACGTCGTCAACCTAGTCCCGGGCATGGGAGCCAGGGCAGGCGCTTTTCGCAGGCAAAGGAGGTGAGGCTCAAGATACCCAGAACGGCCATGTAGGACCTGAACAGCGCACCAAGCAGACAATCATTTCCAAATAGGAGGAAGACTATGAAACGCCGAGCAGTATCGATCTTGTTGGCATTGGCCATCCTCAGCCTGGCCGTGCTCTCCTGCGGCAAGGCCGGCAGCGCCGATCTGGAAGGCCTGACCGACGCGCAGGTGGAATGGGCAAAGACGGCCCAGTTGGGCCCCTACGCCCCCGAGACACAGGACTGGGCAGCCATCGAGGCCGCCGCCAAGGCCGAGGGCAAGGTGGTCATCTACTCGAACTCGTCCCGCTGGGAGACCATCAAGGAGAGCTTCGAGGCCCAGTACCCCGGCATCACCGTGGAAGGGTACGACATCTCCACCGTGGACCTGATCACCAAGCTCCAGACCGAGCAAAAGTCCAACATCTACACCGCCGACGTCATCCTGAGCGGCGACTTTGCCACGCTGGCGACCGAGATGCTCAACCCGCCCAACAAGATGCTCTGGAACTTTGTGCCCGATGAGCTCCGGGCAGTGAGCGATCCCACCACGCTGGAGCCCCTCATGCTCCACCGCTACAGCATCGTAGCCTTCGGCTACAACACCGAGGTCTACCCGGAGCCGCCCGTCAAGTCGATCTGGGACCTTACCAAGCCCGAGTGGAAGGGTCGTGTCGTCTACCCCGATCCGCAAAAGGTCTACATGGGCCTCAACAGCCTGGCGGTCATCACCATGAACGGCGATGCCATGGCCGAGGAGTACAAGAAGGTCTTTGGCAAGGATATCGTCCTGGAGGAGGGCGTGCCCAATGCCGGTTACCAGTGGATCAAGGACCTGCTCAAGAACGAGCCGGTGCTGACCTCCTCCAGCGGCGACGCCGCCACGGCGATCGGCGCCCTCGGCCAGACCAATCCTCCGGTTGGCTTCACCACCTACTCCAAGATCCGCAACGCCATGAAGGGCGAGATCGCCTTTGACGTGATGTGGGGCATGACCCCGATCATCGGCTTCACCGAAGAGACCGGCCTGGCAATCGCCAACCAGGCACCCCACCCCAACGCCGCCAAGCTGCTCATCCGGTGGATGAAGGGCGACGCTGCCGGCGGCCAGGGCTTTACTCCCTTCTTCGTCCCCGGCGACTACAGCACCCGCACCGATGCACCCGCCCCCGAGGGCGCCAAGCCGCTCAGCGAGATCCTGAGCCAGGTCTGGTCGGGCTCCAAGGACATCGGGTACATCTACCAGAACGCGATCGCAGTCCGCGACTTCTGGATCGCCAACCTCAATCAGTAGGCGGGCCGCGAGAGGGCGGTGTCTGGGCCCGCGCAGCGCCGCCCTCTGCCTTTGCGCGGTCCGTCTCTACGGCAGCGGGGGCATTCTCGCCCGCCGGGAATGCCCCCCGCCCTGCCCCTGGTACCGGGAGAAAACAAAGTGACGATTCAAGCCGTCTTTTTCGACATGGGAGGCACGATCGAGACCTGCTCGCACGACCTCGATCTTCGGCTCCGCGCCACGCCCGAGCTCAAGAGCACGATGCAGGCAGCCGGCGTCGATCCTGGACTGGAAGCGGAAGAGCTGTGCCGGGTGGTGACCGAAGGGCTGGCCCGCTACAAGCGATGGTGCACGCAGTCACTGGTCGAGCTGCCCGCCGATCAGGTGTGGAGGGATTTTGTCCTGCCCGAGCACCCGGTCGACCAGCAGCGGTTGGCCGCCGCCGCACAGGACCTGTCCTTCTATGTCGACACGCGGTACTACCGGCGCCAGGTGCGCCCCGAAATGCCCCAGGTCGTCGAAGCCATCCGTCAGATGGGCCTGCGGATGGGGGTCATCAGCAACATCCTGAGCCACCGCCAGGTACCCTACTGCCTGGAGCAGTACGGGCTCCTCTCCTACTTCGATCCGGTGGTCCTCTCCTCCGTCTATGGCCGCCGGAAGCCCGACCCCGCCATCTTTCACCACGCTGCCAGCCGCATGGGGGTGCCTGCCAGCGCCTGCCTCTACATCGGAGACCGCGTTGCCCGCGACATCCTGGGCGCGCGCAGGGCAGGCTACGCTGCAGCCCTCCTGGTGCGCCATGCCTTCGACCACGGGGAGAGCGACGATGGCCCGGCGCCCGATGGGGTGCTGCAGGACCTCTCCGAGCTCATCCCCCTCCTGGAGCACGAGCTCTCCAGGCCGCGCTGGAGCCGCCCTCCGCGGGCCACCGGCTCGGTGCGCGCCATCCTCTTTGACGCCGGCGACGTCCTCTACCATCGCCCTCAGGAGGGAGTGCGCTTCGAGCACTTTCTCGCTGGCCTGGGCCTCGCCATCCCGCCGGGCTTCCGCGCCAAGGAAGACGAGCTCAAGGCCACTGCCTTTCGCGGGGCCATGAGCCACCAATCCTACCGCGAGACGCTGGTGCGCTTCTGTGGGGTGGAGGCCCCGGCCCTCGTCGGCGAGGGTGTCCGCATCCTCGAAGAGGAGGGCCACAGCGTCCAATTCTTCGAGGGCGTCCGCGACACGCTGGCTGCGCTCAAGCAGAGGGGCTTCCTGCTGGGCATCGTCACCGACACCGCGCACTCGGTCTCGACCAAGCTGAGCTGGTTCGAGTCGGCCGGGTTCGGGCACGTATGGGACGCATTTGTCTCTTCGCGCGAGGTGGGCGTGTGCAAGCCCGACCCACGGATCTATCATGCCGCGCTGCGGCAGCTCGGGGCCCTTCCCGGCGAAGCGGTCTTTGTCGGCCACAAAGCCTCCGAGCTCGAGGGTGCCAAGTCCGTTGGGCTTACCACCATCGCCTTCAACCGGGACCCCGGCGCCTGGGGGGACATCCACATAGAGCGCTTTGCCGATCTGCTCCAGGTCCCACAATTGGCCGCCTGAACGGGGGCCGGGCAGCCGGCCCTCGCAATTCACTCAGAGATAATCCCCCCGCCGACCACGACATCCGCATCGTAGGCAACCGCCGCTTGGCCGGGCGAGATGTCGCGCAGCGGCCTGTCAAACTGCACCAGGGCCGTGCCGTCCCCACGGTCTGTCCAGGTCGCAGGGGCTGGCACCGCCCGGTAGCGGATCTGGACCTGAACGCGGGCAGGCCCTCCAGGCGGTCTCCCCCCGGGGTAGTGAACGTCCCGAGCGACGAGCGACGAGCTGCCCAGCGCGCCGGCCGGACCCACGACGACTGCGTTCTGCGCCCGATCGAGCCGCACCACGTACAGGGCAGCCGGCCCGGCAATCCCAATCCCCTTGCGCTGGCCTATCGTGTAGAAAGCCAGCCCCTCGTGACGGCCTATCTCCCGGCCTGACGTATCCAGGATCGGGCCCGGCCGGACCGCCTCTGGGGCATGCTCCCTGAGAAAGCGGCGGTAGTCGTCGTCGGCCACGAAACAGATCTCCATGCTCTCTTCGCGCTCGGCGACGGCCAAGCCCCGGCGCCGAGCTGCCTCGCGCACCTCGCCCTTGCTCATGGGACCAACCGGGAACAGGACGCGCCCGAGCTCCGCCTGCCCCAATCCGTACAGCACATACGACTGGTCCTTCCGGGCGTCCCTGCCTCGGCGCAGGCGGTAGCGGCCCTCCACTTCGTCGATCAGGGCATAGTGCCCGGTCGCCAGGTGGCCGGCATCCAGCGCCATCGCATGCTGCATCAGCCTGCCAAAGCGGATTTTCTTGTTGCACACCAGGCAGGGATTCGGCGTCCGGCCCTCGCGGTACTCGGCGACAAAGCGATCCACCACGCATGCCTTGAATTCCGATTCGAGGTTCACCAGGTAGAAGGGGATGCCCAACACCGCCGCCGTGCGCCGGGCGTCGTCGACTGCCTCGGGAGCGCAGCACCGGTTCTCCCCCTCTCCAGGCGCGCACCCATCCCCCTCTGCCCACAGGCGCGCCATGAGGCCGATCACCTCATAGCCCTGCTCCAAGAGCAGGGCCGCGGCCACCGAGCTGTCCACGCCCCCGCTCATGGCTACCACGACACGCGGCTTGCCCATCCTCCTACCCCTCTGCGCAGCCCAACCCCGCGCCCAACAAGCCTAGCACATCCGCCGCCCCCCCGTCAAGCGCGCACCCCGCCTCGCGCGCCCCTCCCATCGTTCATCGTCCACGCCCCCCTGCGGGTTCTGCGGCGGTCTCCCGACCGCCGCCGTGCCTTCGTAGCCCGGTGCGCTGCACCTGAGCCAACGTAAGCCAACGTAGGCGGGTTTCCATACCCGCCAACCTGTAGGGCGGGTTTCCATACCCGCCAACCGTAGGGCGGGTTTCCATACCCGCCTACCTCTGCGGGCATACCGCCTGACTCTGACCCTGCCTGTGAACCCAGCACCAAGCCGGGCGCCGCACGGACGCCGTGGCCTCCATATTTGACCGATCCACCCAACTACAGCATAGTGACCGCATGCGGGCTGACCCCGCAGCAGGAGACTTCAATGCTCGACCCTGGCATCATTCGCGCCGATTTCCCGATCTTGCACCAGCAGGTTCACGGCAAGCCCCTGGTCTACCTCGACAACGCGGCCACCTCCCAGAAACCGCGTGCCGTCATCGACGCGGTGGCAACTTACTATCAGCGCACCAACGCCAACATCCATCGGGGTGTGCACGCCCTGGCGGAAGAGGCCACCCTCGCCTACGAGGGCGCCCGCCGCCGGGTCGGCCGCTTCATCAACGCCCCCACTCCCCAGGAAGTCGTCTTCGTGCGCAACACGACCGAGGCGATCAACCTGCTCGCCTATTCCTGGGGCCGTGCCAACGTCCACCAGGGCGACGTGCTGATCCTCACCCTGATGGAACACCACTCCAACCTGGTCCCCTGGCAGCTGCTGGCCCAGGCAGCCGGCGCCCGCCTGGAGTTCGTCGGCCTCGACTCGCAGGGCTGCCTGGCCCTCGACGACCTCGATCGCCTGCTGGTCAAGCATGGCGAGCGCGTCAAGCTGATCGGGCTGCCGGGGATGTCCAACGTCCTGGGCACGATCAACCCCGTCGCCGACGTCGCCCGGCTGGCTCACGCAGTCGGCGCCCTGCTTCTGGTCGACGGGGCGCAGAGCGTGCCGCACCTGGCGGTCGACGTGCAGGCCTTGGGGGCCGACTTCCTGGCATTCTCCGGGCACAAGATGCTGGGGCCGATGGGCTGCGGGGTTCTCTGGGCCCGCCGGGAGATCCTGCAGGCCATGCCCCCCTTCCTGGCCGGCGGTGAGATGGTCAAGAGCGTCCACCTCGACCACAGCACCTGGAACGACCTGCCCCACAAATTCGAGGCCGGCACCCCCGACGTGGCAGCCGCCATCGGCCTGGGCGTCGCCGTCGACTACCTGGACCGCCTGGGCATGGATCAGGTGCACGCCCACGAGCAGGCCCTGGTCGCCTATGCCCTCGAGTCCCTCGCCGCCGTGCCTGACCTGCACATCTACGGGCCACCCGCCCGGGCGCGCGGCGGGGTCGTGAGCTTCAACCTGGTCCGCGGCGATGACTTGCTGGTCCACCCTCACGACCTGGCCGCCATCCTCGACCGGCAGGGCGTCGCTATCCGCGCCGGCCATCACTGTGCCCAACCCCTCGCCGAACACTACGGCGTGCCGGCCACCGCCCGCGCCAGCTTCTACCTCTACAACCTCCCGGAGGAGGTAGACAGGCTGGTCGAAGCCGTGCATCTCGCCCGCCACCTCTTTGCCGTGGACAGGCCTGCCTCCGCGCCGTAGGGCCTTGTGCCCGCCGCCACCCGGCCGTTCTTCTCGGAAGCGGCCTCGGTCAGGAACCGCCTGCACTCTCCACCGGCAGCCGCCGTCTGCCAAGCAGAAAAAACGGCACCTGCCCGCACAGGCAAAAGGAAAGCCTCTACCATCCGGACGCGCAGCTGCGTCACAGGGGTAGAGGCTGCCAATCGGGAAACCGGCGGATCAGCGGCGGTCCCCCCTACCTACCGTCCAAACGCCCCCCGCCCGGCGTAGACAGCGGCATCCCCCAGCTCCTCCTCGATGCGCATCAGCTGGTTGTACTTTTCCACCCGCTCGCCGCGGCAGGGAGCGCCCGTCTTGAGCTGCCCGGTGCCCATCGCCACGGTCAAGTCGGCGATAAAGCTGTCCACCGTCTCGCCGCTGCGGTGTGAGATCATCGCGGTCCAGCCGGCCTTGAACGCCATCTGGATCGCGGCGATCGTCTCCGTCAAGGTGCCGATCTGATTGAGCTTGATGAGGACCGAGTTGGCCGCTCGCTCGCGGATGCCGCGTTCGATCCGCTCGACGTTGGTGACAAAGATGTCGTCGCCGACCAGTTGGATCTGGCTCCCCAGCACCCGCGTCTGCAGGGCAAAGCCTTCCCAGTCGTCCTCGGCCAGCCCATCCTCGATCGAGAGGATCGGGTACTTCTTGATCCAGTCGGCGTACATCTCCACCATCTCGGCCGACGTGACCTTGCGCCCCTCCGTCCGCAGGTGGTACTGTCCCTCCTCGCAAAAGCCGCTGGCGGCGGGGTCCAGGGCGATGCCAATCTCCTCGCCGGGCTTGTAGCCGGCCTTCTCGATGGCGGACAGGATCAGCTCGATCGCTTCCGAGTTCTTCTTGAGCGCCGGGGCAAAGCCGCCCTCGTCGCCCACGCCTGTGGAGTAGCCCTTGCTCTTTAGCACGCCCTTCAGGGCATGGTAGGTCTCCGCGGCCCATCGCACAGCCTCGCGAAAGTTGGGCGCTCCCACCGGCGCAATCATAAACTCCTGCAGGTCCGTGCCCTGCCAGTTGGCGTGCGCACCGCCGTTCATGATGTTCATCATCGGCACGGGCAGCGTGCGCGCCCCGATGCCGCCCAGGTAACGGTAGAGGGGCAGGCCGGAGGCATCCGCCGCGGCGCGCGCCACAGCCAGGCTAACCCCCAGGATTGCGTTGGCACCGAGCTGGCCCTTGTTCGGCGTGCCGTCCAGGTCCAGCATGGCCTGGTCGATGCCGGCCTGGTCCATGGCATCCATGCCCTCGATGGCCGGGGCGATATCCTCCAGGACGTGCTCGACCGCTTGGGATACCCCCTTGCCGCCGTAGCGGCCCACGTCCCCGTCGCGCAGCTCCAGCGCTTCGTGCACGCCCGTCGATGCCCCGGAGGGAACGGCTGCCCGACCCACTGCGCCACACTCCAGGGCTACCTCCACCTCGACGGTGGGGTTGCCGCGAGAATCAAGGATCTCGCGTGCCCATACATCGTTGATACTGGCTTCCATACTTGTCTCCTTCATTCGTTCTATGCCCAAGGCAATCTTGCACCCTATTCTATCACCGAGGCGCAGGGACGACCACCGAGGGAGCTTCGTTGGCCGAAGGCGCCATCTCGGGCGCGCTCCTGGCATGCTCGCCGGCAACGCCGCTGGGATCGGCCAGGGCGCCCACCGGCGCCGCCCTGCCCAGGGCGCCTCCCATCCGCGCCGGCGTGTCCACCGCTATAGCCAATCCTTCCTCCAGAAGAGCACGGCTGCCCCGGCGCACACCACCACGCAGCCCACCAGGATCAGGGGAAACGCCCACGCCCATTGCCCCATGGGCACCGGCACGTTCATCCCGTAAAAGCTCGCAATCATGGTGGGCAGGCTCAGGATGATCGTCACCGATGCCAGGAACTTCATCACCGCGTTCAGGTTGTTGGAGATGATGGACGCAAACGCATCCATCATCTGGCTGAGAATGTTGCCGGAGATGTTGGTCATCTCGATCGCCTGCTGGACTTCTGTGAGCACATCCTCCAGCAGGTCCAAATCCTCGGGATACTGCTGGAACAGCTGGTTCTTCTGCAGGTGCCGCAGGATCAGCTCGTCAGACTTGAGAGCTGTCGTGAAATAGACCAGGCTCTTCTGGTACTTGAGCAGTTCCAGCAGCTCGCGATTGCGCAGTGAGTGTTGAAGGCGGTCTTCGAGAACGTCGACGGTGGTGTCGATCTTTCTCAGGTCCTGCAGGTACAGGTTCGCTGTGATGCGAAGCACCCGCAGGATGAACCGGTTGCGCTTGGCGGTGGACAGCTCGCGAGCCAGGTACAGTGCCTGGACAACGCTGGTCTCCACCTTGCAGACCGTGGCGACAAACCAGTCGGTGAGAACGATGCCGAGAGGGACGGTGACGTATGGCACATCCGCGGCCTCCCCCTCGAACCGGGGGACGCGCAGCACGATCAGCGTGGCGCCGTTCTCCTTTTCGGTTCTTGCCCTCTCATCCATGTCCAACGGATAGGTGAAAAAGTCCTGCGGAATGCCCAGTGTCTGCGCCAGCTCAGCCACCTCCCCCGGAGAGGGATCCACTACGTTGATCCAGCATCCGCTGGTCGGTTGTGTGATGCTCTCAAGGCCCGTCCCCGTGTCCTTGTAGATGGTGATCATGAGCTTCCCTCCCAATGGATATCTGGCGAACCGGGCCTGCTCACCTAGAACGCGAGCCAGGCCCAGGGTCCACGTGCCGGCCCGGCCAGATCTCAGCCAGGCAATGGGGAGGCGCAGCCGCCGCGCGGCGCAGCGTGGGCCAGGTCACTGTGGCCCATAGCGGCAGGAACCCCTACTGGGCCGGTGCCCAGTACACAGGTCTCCATGCATGCACCTCCGGAGTCGGTTCCCCGGAGGCTTGGTCAGGTGGGAAAGAGCTGCCTTCCGGGGGACTAGTCTATTCGGTTGGCAGTTGAAAGACGGGACCCAGGTCCCATACTACGTTGGGGAGACCCGTCTTCCGTTTCGTTTTCGTCCATCTTCCTCGGACTATCAGAGGTCAGCTGCAAGGGCGAACGGAGCTCATGCCCCTCTCTATCTCGCAGCTACCTGCATTCTATCCCGCTGGGCCAGCCTGTCAAATCGGCAGCTGCAGGTAGTGGATGTGCGTGGCCTTGACGGCCGCAGCCTGGCCCGCCGGCTTGGCCTGAGCGGCAGGGCCATCGCGCACGGCTGGCTGTTCCCTATGCCCACGGATAGCCGCCCCGGTGGCACGCCTATCCCTTATCTATCCCCACGCATAGGTGACAAACCCGCCGCATCCTGCTATACTTGCCTTCGGCGTGTCGGGCTGCCGTCGCTCACCGGCCCAAGACGCCACGAAAGGAGTGTACAACATGCGGTACCCTGTCCTGCCTGCCGTCATCGGCCTGCTGATCGTCGTCCTCCTCGGGGCCTGCGGTGCAGCCGCTCCCCAGGCACTGCCTTCCTCCGCACAATCGACCTACGACGACCCCTTCGCCTACTGCGCTGCCGTGGGCACCGTCGACGAGCCCAATGCGCTCTACGCCGGGCTCGCCATGCCCGATGCAATCGTCCAGGGCATGATCGGCCAGGGCATCGTCACCGCGGACGCGCCGCCCGACTTCCAGCGCAGCGCCACCTGGCGCTGCATGGACGGCGCGGTGTGGGTGTGCCACTACGGTGCCAACCTCCCCTGCCGCGAAAAGGCCGACACCTCCCAGGCCCCCACCGCCGCCATGCAGGAATTCTGCACCGCCAACCCCGAATCCGAAGTCATCCCCGCCGCCGTGACCGGAAGGGCCACCGTGCACGAGTGGAAATGCACCGCCGGGCAGCCCCAGGTCGTCCGCCAGCTCTTCCAGGTCGATCCCCAGGGCTTCCTCTCCGACTTCTGGTACGAGCTGCCTTCCCAGTAGCGTCCTGGGCTTGCATCGACACCGCCGTAGTGTAGGGCCTTGTGCCCGTCGTCGTAGCCCGTCGTAGTGTAGGGCCTTGTGCCCGTCGCCGTAGTGTAGGGCCTTGTGCCCGTCGCCGTAGTGTAGGGCCTTGTGCCCGTCGCCGTAGTGTAGGGCCTCGTGCCCGTCGCCGTAGTGTAGGGCCTTGTGCCCGTCGCCCATTGCAGCTTGACCGAGGCTATGCTATGATCCCCAAGGGGTTGGGAACAGACCCGGGCAGCATGGCCACCATTTGGCCATACCTAGCGGCTATCACTCTGCTGACCGCCCTGGCGGTGTATGGCTGGCGGCGGCGCAGCGTCCCCGGTGCTCGCTACTTCGCCCTCGCCTGCCTCTTTGCGGGCCTGTGGGTGGCAGGCGCGGGCGCCGAATCGTTGGCCGCCGACGCCTTGGCCATGCTCACCTGGTTCAAGGTCCAGGCGGTCTGGCACCTGCCCACCGCCACGGCCATAACCTGCTTTGTGCTCGAGTACGTCTACCCTGGCCGCTGGCTGACCCGCCGCACCCTGCCCTGGCTCTCCCTCCCGGCGCTCCTGGCCCTGGTCCTGATCCTCACCAACGACTCTCATCATTGGCTATGGCGCAGCTTCTCGTCCGCCGGCTCTATTGTGCCGCAGTACGGCCCTGGCTACTGGATCCTGTTCGGCTGCAGCCTGGTCCTCTTCCTCGTCAGCTGCGCCGCCTTTGTCTGGCTCTTCATCCGCTCGCCCCTGCGCCGCTGGCCGGTCGCCCTGATGCTCGCCGGGCACATCGCATCCCAGGCTCTCTACACGCTCGAGCACGCCGTCCCGCGTTTCGCAGCTCTGCCGCACCTCTCCCTCCTCGTCCTTGCGGTTCCCTTCGCAATCTACGCCGTCGCTCTCTTCGGCTTCCGCATCCTCGATCCTCTTCCCGCAGCCGGCGCCACCGCCGTCGAGCAGATGCGCGAGGGGATGGCCGTCTTCGACACCGGCTGGCACCTCCTCAGCCTGAACCCCGCCGCAGAGCGTCTCCTCGCCGTCCCCGCCGCGCGCGCCCGTGGCAGGCCATGGCACGAGCTCCTCAGCTCCTGCCCCGATCCCGGCCGCTGCCTCGAGCCCGGAGCCGGCCCCGTCCAGGTCAGCCTGGGGGCCGAGGGGACGAGGCACTGCGACCTGGCCCTCTCCCCGCTGCGGGACCACCGCGGATTGATCGCCGGCTACCTGCTCCTGCTGCACGACGTCACCGAACAGCAGCGGGCGCAGTCGCTGCTCCTGGAGCAGCGGTGGGCCCAGGCCTCTCTGCAGGAGCGCGAGCTGCTGGCCCAGGAGCTGCATGACGGGCTCGCCCAGGACCTGGGGTTCCTCAACTTGCAGGCCCAGGCTGCCCACCTCTACCTGCGCTCAGGCCAGGTCGAAGCAGCCCAGGAGAGCGTGGACCGCCTGGCGCAAGTGGCCCTCGAGATGCAGGGCGACACGCGAGAGCTGATGGGCAACCTGCTCACCGTCAGCATGCCCTCCGAGGGCCTCTCTGGCGCCGCGCGCCGGGCCGTGGCCCGCTTCGAAGAGCAGACCGGCCTGCCCGTCAGCCTCGAATTCGCCGGTGACCTCGATGCGCTCAGCCCCTCCGGCGCCCTGGCCCCCGATGCCGGGGTGCAGGTCCTGCGCATCCTGCAGGAGTCGCTTGCCAACGTACGCAAGCATGCGAAGGACTGCCACCGGGTCGGCGTGCGGCTGGCTGTCGACGCCGGCCGGTTCCAGATGGCCATCACCGACGATGGCTCAGGCTTTGCCCCAACCTCGGCCGACCCCGGCGGCAAGCACTTGGGCCTGCACGTCATGACCAAGCGCGCCGAGCGAATGGGCGGACAACTGGCCGTGCATTCGGCGCCCGGCCAAGGTACGCGGGTCGAGCTGTGCGTCCCGCTGCTTGGCGGCGCCCCAAGGAGGCGAACATGAGGATTTTGCTGGCGGACGACCACGGCCTCTTCCGCGAAGGCCTGCACAACCTCCTCCGTGCCGGCGGCTACCAGGTCATCGGCGCCGCGCGCGACGGGCTCGAAGCCCTCCAGTTGGCGCGCGCCCTCCACCCAGATGTCATCCTGATGGACGTCCGCATGCCGGGCTGCGATGGCTTGAGCGCCACGCGCCTGATTCAGGCTGAGATGCCCGACATCAAGATCGTCATGCTCACCACCTCCGCCGAAGATGCCGACCTCTTCGAAGCGCTCAAGTCCGGCGCCAGCGGCTACCTGCTCAAGAACCTGGAGCCCAACCAGCTATTCGACTACCTCGCCGGCCTGGAGCGGGGAGAAGCGCCGCTCTCCCGCCAGCTCTCCGCCCGGCTGCTCCACGAGTTTGCCCTCCAGGCAGCCGAGCTCGACGAGCGCACGGCGGCGGACCCCGCCGGAGACTCCCGTGCCGCCGATCTCACGCCGCGCCAGCGCCAAATCCTCGTCTTGGTGGCGGACGGATTGACCTACAAGGAGGTCGGGGCAGCGCTCAGCCTGAGTGAGAACACCGTGAAATACCACATGGGCGAGGTGCTGCAGCGCCTTCACCTCAAGAACCGCGAGCAGGTGGTCGCCTACGCCCAGCGCAGCGGGCTGGCCCGCCGGCCCTAGCCCGGCAGGCGCAGGGGCAGGCCGCTTCCAACTCCGGCCCCTTGCCTCTTCCCTGCCCTATCCCCAAGGGCAGTCACCTCGCCGGCCGGACTATCCCCCTTCTATCCCCGGGGAGAGGAGACAGGGCGCCCGCCCTCTGGTATACTGGGCTTGCGAACGTACACGCAGAACTGCAGTCTACAAGACCGAAAGGAAGAAACGAAAATGAACCGGAGTGTCTCGTCGATCTCTCTCCTGCTGTGCCTCCTGGTGGCCGGGCTCCTGTGTGCATCCTGCGGGACCGCACAGGGCGGCCTCGTCTTTGACTCAAACCGGGACGGAGACTACCGGAACCTCTACGCCATGGACGCCCAGGGTGGCAGTGTCGTGCGCCTGGTCACCGAAGAGACCAACACCTTTGCCGGCCCCTGGTCCCCCGACGGCAAGCGCATTGCCTACACCTGGTTCGGCCTCACCACCAGCGATGTGTGGGTCATGAATGCGGACGGCAGCGGCCAGGTCAACCTCACCAACTCGCCCCAGATCGACGAGGGCTTCCCCGCCTGGTCGCCCGACGGCCAGGTGATCGCCTTCAACCTCTTCGACGGCGACAACGAGATCTATCTGATGGACGCCGATGGCCGCAATTACCTGCAGCTGACCGACAACGCGGCCGACGACTTTGCGCCCGCCTGGTCGCCCGACGGCGCACGCATCGCCTTCGTCAGCGATCGCGACCAGTCGCCCGGCGTCTACGACATCTATCTCATGCAGAGCGACGGCTCCCAGGTGACCCGGCTCACCGCCGATGCGGCAATCGACTACTCACCGGCTTGGTCCCCCGACGGCAAGCACATCGCCTTCCGCTCGCACCACGACGGTCCGGCCGACATCTACCTGGTCGCGATCGACGGAAGCGGGCTGCGCAACCTGACCGGCACAGCGGCGGAGGAGTGGGCCCCGGCTTGGTCTCCTGACGGGAAACAGCTCGCCTTTCAGACCAACCGCGACGGCAACTGGGAGATCTACGTCATGAACGCCGACAGGACAGCGGCACGCAACCTGACCCAGGACCCGGCCGACGATCAGCTTCCCTACTGGCGGCCCTAGTCCGGGCCGGCCAACTGCCGAGCCGGTGGGACCGCGCCCCACCGGCTCGGCCGCCACCGCACGCACAGCGACTTCAGCCGCCATCGCCCATCGTCCATCGTCCATCGTCCGTTGTCCGTGGTCCATCGTCCATCGTCCGTCGTCCATCGTCCATCGTCCGTCGTCCATGGTCCATCGTCCATCGTCCGTCGTCCATGGTCCATGGTCCATCGTCCGTCGTCCATGGTCCATCGTCCGTAGTCCATCGTCCATCGTCCATCGTCCATCGCCCGCGCTGGCCCGCGCGATCCCGAAAAGCAGGGGGGATATCGTTTCTGGAAAAACGGGCATTTCGGGATAGTACATGCAGATTTTTGTCAGAGTGTCAGAGCTCGCCAACCGCCATGCTTGGCAAGGCCCTTAGGCGCTCGCCCCCGGCCCTGGCCCGCGGGCTGCGCCGTGCAGCCTCCTGGCGCCGCCGGCGCACGCAGAGGGTGATGCTCTACCGCATCCTGTCTCGCCGCATCACCGGCAGCCCCGGCCTCGGCGCTGGGCGGTAGGCTGCGTCTCCTCAGGCGGCAGGCGCCTTCTTAGGGGGCTTTCTCTTGATCAGGATGAGCTGCTCGATATCCTTCACATCCTGCTGACAAGCCGCCGCGTCGCACAATCGGATGTACATCCAGCAGCCATCGTGAAACCTGGGCGTTTCTACCAACGCCTGCCGCACAACCGGGCCAAAGCTTTCAATCCCCCCCATGGCTCGCTCCAGATCGACCCTCCCCAGGATCACCAAGACGGTGAACGAACCCTGTTCGGGGTACATCTCACACAGAGGGCGCCCGCCCACCCGGTACTGCAGGTTCCAGCCATACCGCTTCCCACCGGAATCAAAAGTCGGAGTGATGCCGTAGGTCTCCTCCAGCCATGCCCGCAGGGCAGCCCATTCATCTGCGAGCGGCAATCCAATCCAGTGGGCCATGTCCGCATCCGACGGCTGGCCCGTCTTGTCCATCATACGTTCGTGCATGCTCTTCTCCTCTACCGGCACCGCGTTCTCTGAACCTGGCAGTCAGTCTACCATCAGGGGCGCCAGAGAGCCACATCGGCCGCCGGCGCAGGCCGATTTCGCATGACGCACCGGCTCACGCGCGTCCTTGGTCTGCTCCAACTACTCTGCGCCAAAGAAATACCCGAGCAGGTCGTCCAGGGCGCCGCGAACGGTTCCGAACGAGTGGCCCTCATGGGTCTCGATGTAGAGCAGGGGGTAGGCATTCGCCTCCAGGGCCTCCCGCAGCCGGGTAGAGCTCGCGCCCAGATCATAGGTCCCGTGGTTCAGAAAGACCTTGAGCGGCAATCGACTCCCCTCCTGGTAGCCGGCCAGAACCGAGTCGTTCTGCAGGTACGGAGATTGGATCGCCACCATGTGAAAGACGGTCCCATGCGCCAGGCCCATCTGCGCCGCGAACCCGCCGCCCAGCGAAAAGCCCAGGATCGCACGAGAGTCCGGCGAGGCGTTGGTCTTGTAAGCCGCATCCACGGCCGGGACCAGCTCCTCTGCCACAAAGTCACAGAAGGGACAAGCGTTCACGCCGGCGGCAACCAGCTCCTGCTCACGACGGTTGGCTCCAGTGAGCGGATCGCGGGGGTCGATAAAGACGGCGAGTACCGGCCGGATCTGCCCCCCGGCGATGAGGCCATCGAGCGCCATGACCATCGCTCCCATAGACGGGTTGATATAGTCCTGGCCGTCGGTGACATAGATCACCGGCAGACCCTCCAAGGTGTCGTACCCCTCCGGCGTGTACACCTGGTAGCGCACCTTGTGGCCAAGGCTCTGGCTGGTCAGGGTCAGCGGGTCGCCCAGCCTCCCCCCCGCCGAGTAATCGTCCACGATGGGCCACGCGGGCTCCTGGTACAGGGGCATCCGCACGACCGAGTTTGCCCCCAGCCCGCCCACTTCGGTCAGTGGGTTGAGGGGGTCCAAGATCCATTTCTTGCCATCCAGCACGATCTTGTATTCGACGCGCGCGTCAGGCTCGAACTCCCGCAGGAACGCCCACAGATCTGTCTCGCCCTGGCGGGCGTACTGCGCCTGAAAGTCGCCGCGGCTCTCTACGCTCTCCGCCTGGCCGCGATACAGAAAGAGGGCGGTGTCATCGCCAAAGATGAGAGGCATCTGACCGAGGGCCGCCACCTTCTCCCAGAAGGCGTCCAGGCTGCCGCCGGCGACCGCAGATCTCATCATCTCGTCAAGCTCCGCCAGTGTGGCAAAGTCACTGCTGGTTCCGGCAAAGGCCAGGGCCTCCGCCCCCGCCGGAATATCCAGCGCGGCCGGCGCCGTCACGTCAAAAGCCCACGTCACATCCGTCGTGATACCTTCCGGCGACTGCCGGATGTAGCGCAGCGTGTGTTCCCCCGCCGTAGGCCGGTCAAGCACCACGTTCCACAGGCGCAGCTTGAAGCCGACGTCGTAATCGGCAGACCCGAAGGCGGGTAGGTTGATCCCTTCGCCGTCGAGCTCAAGCGCCCAGCTCGCTGCATTCCACTGCGCATCCAGCTTCTCAGTTGTGTCACCCCAGGCACCCCAGCCGACGAACAGGCTGGGCCCCGCCGGAACCGTGCACTCGCGCACGATAACACCGGTCTCAGTGACATCCGAATCGCAGAATTCCCACAGCCGAGCCGCACTATCGCGCCCTCCGGCGGCAAGCAGCATGTCGCCTATCGGGTCGCCCGGGCCAAGCAAGCCTGCAACAGGTTGCGGGTCGGGGCTCGGCGCGACGTCGGGGCTCGCGGCTTGGCTGCCATCAGGTGCGGCGGCAGGGCCCTCGGACGGCGCCGGCTCGGCGATGGCGGGTGTGGCCCCTTCAGCCGCCCCGCATGCGCTCAGCACAAGAACGAACCCGAGGAGCCCCATCAATAGAGTGCCACCTTTCTGTATCCTCATGTCGCATTCCTCCCTTGAGGATATCATAAGGCCCCCGACCTGCTTGTCAAGTTAAGATTATCTAAATACTAAAAATGAGGAAGGAGGGGGGACCCACCACAGAGCTCGGCGCGGCACGCCCACCGTGGCCAACGGCCTGAAGGCATCAATTCCCTGCAAGCGCTCGCACCTCGTCAGCGAGGCCAGCAAGACGGTCCTCTTGCGGCTGCAGCTGCAGCCTACACCGAAGCGGTCTCCAGTCTGCGAATGATGCGCCACGCCAACAGCGTCAACCACCGAGAGGGTTCTTTCTTCTGCCCAAACTCCCAATCCTTCCACGCTGTCCATGTGGATTCGAGAGCAAAACACCCTCGCTCGTCCGCCTTGCCCTTCAGCACCGCAAGCATGTCGAGCAGTCGGTCGTCGCTCCGAAGCCAGGAGAAGCATGACAGGACGTCGAGCACATGCATGAGGTCGTACCACACAAAGGGGACCTTGAGCTTGCGAAAATCGGTGCCCATGTAGAACATGTAGGGGTGCCGCATCCTGCTCTCGCTCCAGAGAGCGAGGAGCGTCTCGGCCCCTACGTGACAGGCATGGCTGTCGCGCAGCTCCTCCATGGCCGACAATGCCTTGAGCATGGCCAGGTTGGCATACGGGCAGGGATCGTCCTTGCGCCCCGGCCCGCGGAACTTGCCCAGCTCCTTGGAGACGGCGCAGGGCCAGCCGCTGTCCCGCAGCAATCCGACCAAGTGCCCGACGGCCGCCTTCACAGCCGGCACGCCTTCGAGGCCGAGCCTGGCCAGGGCGTACACGAGGAGAGGCGCATCGCACAGGGCCCACGCCCACTGATCCTGGCCCGTTCCCCCATAGTGCGTGGGGATGTTGGTCGGGAGCTGGAACGGTCCCTCGGCTGACTGACGCTCCAGGATGCGCCCCACGATCCCGTCCACGCCAGGGTCATCGGCCACAAGGCCCAGATCGGCGATGAAGGTGAGTTTGTGAAAGGGTTGTCCGGCGCTCTTGTGGCTCGAGATGACCGTCCCCGGCCATCCCGACAACTCCGCAAGCAGGCGTTGTACCCCAGCATCTGCCAGCATGGACTGCCGGGCGGATCGCACCGGCGTCTCTTGCTCGGACTGCCCCAGCAAGTCGCGCCTGGTCCGGTACTCGATCCACGCTCCACCCTCAAGAAGCCAGTCAACAGGGATGTTCATGGTCCCTATCCTCGCCTAATACAGCGCATGCAGGGCAGATGACTGCCCAGAACTCAACCTTGTCGTTCGGGAGTGGTCTGCGAAAGGAGAATCGCACAAGGTGTGTCTCCGTGCCGTGCAGTACTATCTAGGCCCGCTGCGGCACCGCCAGCTACGCGCTGCCACGCCCTAAGGTTGCGACCTGCGGTCAGCAGGCGCAGTCTGTTTGCCTCTCAGCCTTTCGGGCGACGCCCAAGCCGCGGCAAGAACCTCCCGGTGGAGGCGGCATACGGCCCGTATTGAGCCGGGGCGATGCTCATCAGATACTCCTCCTCCGCCACCGCTTGTTCCCGCAGCGCCAGCCAGCCGAGTAGTCCCAGAAGCGGGAACCATGTGCCTGTGAGAAGAAACAGAACCAGGTTGACCGCCGCTTCCATGGTGTATCGAGGGTGCCTGACCAGCGCATAGGGACCTTTGGTGGCTAGGCGGAGGCCTGCCTTGGGCTTGAGGAAGAAAGGGGTATAGGAGGGATTGAAGATCAAAGTAAGTGTCCCCCACAAGCCACAGACGACAAACAGGGCCGCTCCCGCGATGTGGACGGGGGCGGGCAACTCCAGCCGGAGGCCTTCCAGAAATGCCCCTATGGGTGGATACGTCGCTCCGACCAAGGTTAGGATCATCGTGGCGATGTTGGCCACGAAGACAAGCAGCACACCCGCGGATCGACCAAGTGGCGCGCCCAGTCTCTGTTCCTGGGTTGCCGCAGCGGGCAGCTCCAGCAGCGGTTGGCGGGCGAAGGCTCGTCTTGCCAGAGGAATCGTGGCGAACCAGACCAGTAGCAGCCCTGCATACGTCACGCCGATTACGAGAGCGGTGCTTGATAGGCTCATTCGACCCAACCGACTCACCAGTCCCAAAAGTCCTCAATGTGCTTGCTGAACGAGGACCTCCGGTCCATCCGTTCACGCTCATTGTACCAAGGCTTCCACGAACCGTCAAGGTTGTCATCCAGCCCCTGGCGATCGGCCCCGGTAAGGTGAGGCCGCAGCACCACCCCTCATCAGAGTTCGGACCGACCATGTGGATGTGCGAGTCCGGCAAGCCCCGAACGCAATCCGTCTTCTTCTGGACACGGCTGTCCTGGTTATCTACCCGAAGGTTGCCTGGTTTCTGGACAGACGGGCTGCGGCGAGCCAACCTCAGCATCCTGCCCGGCCTCCTTATTTGCATTTCTGCCACAAGACGATAATATGTCTATGCCTTGTCTGCGTTTCTGCAAACAAGAGCGCAGCGAGCGGAGGAGTTGTCCATGAAACCTGAGCTCTTTCGAGACAGTCCCTCTGGCGGCGCAATGCGCACACCTGCAGGGTATTGGGCCTTTGTACCAAATCCGCTTCCGCCGACTTTGCCATGGACACCGACCTTGGTGTGCGCTCTCTCGGAGGCTGACCGGGCGTTGGGCGAGCTAGCCGGCCTTGGTCGTGCTCTGCCCAACCCTCATCTTCTCATTCGGCCCTTCGTACGTCGCGAGGCAGTGCTCTCGTCACGGATCGAGGGTACGCAGGCGTCGCTGTCGGAGCTGTACGCCTACGAGGCAGTCCAGTTGGCGCTGTTTGAGCCGACTCCCGACGTACGCGAGGTGTACAACTACGTGCGAGCCCTGGAGCATGGCCTGGAGCGGCTGTCAACCTTACCCCTGAGCCTGAGACTGATCCGCGAGGTCCACGCCACACTGATGGAGGGGGTGCGGGGCGAGCGTCAGACCCCTGGCGAGTTTCGGCACGGCCAGAACTGGATCGGGCCGGTTGGCTGCACGCCGGAGAACGCGCCATACGTTACACCGCCCGTTCCGGAGATGATGGACGCATTGGACGCCTTCGAACGCTTCCTGCATGCTCCTTCCATGGTACCTCCGCTGGTGTCGCTGGGGCTGATCCACTACCAGTTCGAGGCGATTCACCCGTTCCTGGACGGCAATGGCCGGATTGGGCGGCTGCTCATCACGCTGCTGCTGTGCGCATGGGATCTGCTCCCCGAGCCGCTGCTGTATCTGAGCGCGTACTTTGAGGCTCAGCGACAGACTTACTACGATCTGCTGTTGACCGTCAGCCAACGCGGCCACTGGGAAGACTGGCTGGTGTTCTTTCTCCACGGTGTGGCTCTGCAGTCGCGGGACGCAGTGGTCCGGGTTGGCCGGCTACAGGATCTGCGAGAGCGGTATCGCGATCAGCTTCAAGGGGCCAGGATTCCGGCGCGCTTGTCGCAGGTGGTGGATCTGCTGCTTGCCCAGCCGGTCCTGACCGTGCGGCAGGTAGAGTCGGCGGTTGGGGTGAACTTTACCACCGCTCAGCGCTATGTGGACCAGTTGGTAGATCTGGGCATGCTTCGAGAGAGCACTGGCCAGGCACGCAATCGGGTGTACCGAGCCGAGGAGGTTCTACGGGCGATCGAGGAACCGCTGGAAGTATGACGCGAGAGCTGCACACTCGATTACGGGCCGCTGTCTAGGGGCGATCTGGGCGGTCTCTGCCTCGTTCGCAATGCGCCTTAGTGCAGTGGCGCGATGTGCCTTGCGCTCTAGAATGAGCGTATCAAAGCATTCAACGATTCGGCAAGCTCGACGAGCTTGTGGCAGTCGATGATGTCAGGTGTATCTGAGATTGTATGGGTCACCGTCCTCATCAGCTCGGCCATGCATTCCGACGTAAAGGCCAGAGCCGGAACGCTGTTCTGCACAAAGATCATGTGATCCCCATTGAACCACGGGACTCCTCGGACAAGACCCTCGAAGCGCCGGAAGACGTGCTCCGCTTTGTTCTCGAGCTGCCGAGGACACTCGTAAGAGGAGTAGGATGTCCTTCCATGCTTGAAGCCAACGTCATCCACATTGACGGCAAGCAGGATGGCAGGGAATTCACCGCCGTAGCGTCTGAGGTAATCCATCTGACCGCCTGCGCTGTAGTGGTCTTCGCCATTGAAGGCCGCGATTTCGATGCCGGTGTTTCCTCGATAATTGAACAGCATCTCGGCCAGAAGCAGCAACACGACTATCCCCGACGCATTGTCCGAAGCCCCAGGAACGTCTTCATACGCATCGATATGCGCCGTTATGACGATTTTTCGATCGGCTTGACGACCCGTTCTGGCAATCACATTGCTCGCACTCGACGGAAGCCGTCGTGCATCGATCTTCAGCCGGACTGCTTCACCTTCTAGGCCGGCGAGTACGTCTCCGACCGTGTCTCTGCAGTAGACACTTGGGATATCGAAATCCCCGTCCACGATCAACGGAAAGGGATATAGCGCCCCCACCTGTTCTGGTTTTTCCTCAGTGGCAGTCACAATCCCGGCCGGCTTCTGAGATTCCAGTAGTGCGATGATCTTCTGGTGATGCTCTGGATTGTAGAAAACAAAGTTCTTTGGCATCAGCTGTTCTGAGCATAGGGCGCCTCTGAGCAGCAGAAGCTTTCCCCCACAGCCGGCCCTTTCCAGCTCCTCTATCGTCGAGGCGACAACCAGCTCAGCCGAGAGATCGCATCCCAGAGAATAGGGGCTGATGTAGACCTCGAAAGAATCACCGGCACGCTCCATGCGTGCTTGGCCGCGGTCGTAGTCGAGACACTCGAACGGAGTAGCATCGACCTCGTAGCCGTGAGAACGAAGAGCGCTCGCCACGACGGCTGTCGCTTCTCGGTTTCCCGCGGAACCCGTCCGCCGGTTGGGTTTCACACTGCACAGGGCCTTCAGGTACGACTCCGCTTTGGCAGCATAGTCATCCGGCTTCATGATCTGCGCCTCTGTTTTCAGCCTTTCCAGAAGTCTTCCGCAGGGAGCACGAACTCATGCCCACCGGGTGCAGACCGGCCGACAGATCGCATCGCCGGCTTCTCCATGACCCTCATGGAAGGCAGGTTGCCGGACGCGGCGCCCCCATGAAGGCTTGCCAGACCCAATTGCGAAAAGGAGGAATGCAACAGAGCCGCAGCCGCCTCGGTAGCCAGCCCTTTTCCCGAGTAGTCTCTCTTGAGCAAATAGGTAGGGTCAAGTGGGATCCCCACACTACCCCCAATGCCCTCAGTAGATCCCCGGAATCAGACGATAGCGCACACGCCGCGCATAGTCCTCATACCCCGGCAGCTCTTGCTGTAGAGTCCGGTCTTCGAATGCGGTTCTGATCACGACGATGATCATCGCCGCTGCCGCCGGGATGAGTGTCCACACCGAGCCCAGGGCCAGCACAATGCCCGGCATTGGCAGGAGGTTTCCGAGATAGCCCGGGTGCCGCACGGTCCGATAGGGGCCGGTGTCACACACCACATGCCCTCGATCGGTCTGAATCCGCACCATGCTGGAAAAGAAACGGTTCTCCGCCAGAGCCCAACATCCAAAGGCGTACCCAGCCGCGACCAAGATGAGACCGACGATGTTGAGCCATGTTGGGAAGACGGGTGACCACGCAAAGCGGTGATCGAGCCCTGCCACAATGACCAGGGGGAAGGATATGCTGACCGCCATCAGCGGGGCGAGCACTCTGTCCCAAGGCTTCACATCGGGGACGTTTTCGAATCCAGCTCGCTCCCGTTCCGCCAGCAGCCCCGGATGCCGCCGTTCTGCCCACAAGCGTCCCCCTGCGCCGGCCGCAACTATCAGCAGCGAAAAGACCCATGCCTGCCACCAACCGGAATCCCCTCCGCTGAGCAAGAGAATCGCTGGTATGAGGAGATACGCCGCGATCAGACGAATCCACTGACGGGCAGTCATTGCTTGAACTACTTCCTGATCACCTGGTTTCGATGTCATACCATTCCTCCGAACCCCGTGAGAGTCAGTTTGGAGTCAGCGCGCGGTGACCGCATGCCGCCCAACTACTGCCAGATGAAATCCGTCTTCCCCTCCCAGCGGTACAAACGGGTTCCGCCTAGCTCACCAGCTCACGACTCCAGCAAGTCCTCGATATGCTTGCGGAGCGAGGACGTCCGATCCCTCCGTTCACTCTCATTGTACCAAGGCTTCCACGAACCGTCAAGGTTGTCATCCATTCCCTGGCGATCGCCTCCGGTAGGGTGAGACCAGAGCACTACGACTCATCAGGGTTCGAACCAACCATGTGGGTGTGCGTTTCTGGCCAGCCCAGCACGCGATCCGTCTTTTTCTGGACGCGGCTGTCGTGGAGGTTTGCCGAAAGGTTGCACGTTTTCCGGATAGACAGGCTGCGGCGAGTGTGCCATACTCGACCTCAGTGGACAGGTCTGGTGGGCCGGCGTAGCCCAAGGCACCAAAAAGAGAGGGGAACACCCTGAGCTGGTGCTCCCCTTGCGGACTTACGGCTATACCCCCGGGGGGGGTGTTGCATAAAAAACCGCACAATGGAGTATGGATAACCCGGGCCTATTCCGCCCTCGTGGGCATGTACGGCCTCATCTCCTCCTGTGTCATCGCTCGGGCCTCTGTCGATATCAGCGAGCCTTCCATCAGCCAGGCCAGCGGATGCTCAAGGCCACGGATAAGCACCTCACGAGCCCCGGGATAGGGCTTGCGCAACAGGTACTTCGCCATATCGAGAAAGAGCAGGTCTCGTTCGTCCAGCTCACCTAGGAAGGAGGAATAGTCCAGAACCCGGCTGCACGCTTTCTGCCAATCCAGCTCGCTCCCCCGACGGATCAGCCCACGGACGTCATCACCGAAGCCCCGTTCGGCCATCTTGCGCTCGACGTTGCTGACAAACGTCGGGTAGTGGAATACCTTGTTGGCGCGCAGGAAGTAGTAGAGAACCATCTTGCGGATGGCCGGGCGGTCCAAATGAAAGTCCGTCACTCGGTACAGATCGTAGATGTCGCGCCCTTTCCGCCGGTCGAAGAGCGCCCGCAGCTTGGTGCTGACCAACTCCTCCAGATGGAACGTGCGGACCACGAGCGGCTCACCAAGCGGTGACGCCAGCAAGGGCTGCTCCATTCGTCCAAGGATGGCAAGGCGCTCAATGAAAGAGACCTCCAGCTTGATCCGCTGCGGAGCCACGCCGGTCAGTGGAGCATAGCGTGCATACAGGGTTACTTGGTCGTATCGCCAGCGGTAGGTCAGATCGTAACGAGGGTCCTGCTGCTTCAAGGCCGCTGCCACCGCCTCGCCAATTGGCGTTCGCTCTCTAAGCACCTGCTCTCTGGAACCGATCGCATTGAAGTCGAGGTCCACGGAGAGGCGATTCGCTCCGGGCAGATAGAGCTTGTTCAGGGCAGTGCCGCCCTTCAGGTACAGGCGATCGCGCAGGAAGGGGTCGAGGTAGACGGCCTGCAGGGCGTGGACCAGCCGGAAATCCAGCTCGGCGAGGGTCAGGTCGGGGATGCCGCCGTCGTCCGCCCAGCTTCGGATAGCTCGAGTTGTGACCTGCATTTACAGCTCCCCTATCACGTCGATGTTCTCCCGGATGCGCCAGCGTCCATCTACATGACCCTCCTTCGGTCCGTGGGGGTCCAGAAGATAGGTATGCGGCCCTACCTTCCTGGCGATGGCGGCGGTCAGGTCCTGGTCCACCGTCTGTACGGTGCTCAGCCGCTCCAGGATGAGGCCCAGCCGTTGTGCAAGCGCCTGGCTGCCCATCCGGTCTAGGTAGTCGAGTAGAGTATCGCTTTGGACCCCTTCCAGGAGAACGCTTCCTGTTCGGGCCGCTTCTTCGATGCCTCCGCACAGGTCAAAGCGGTCCACGCAATCGAGCAGCGTCTTCTCGCGATCCGACACATGGAGAGGAACCTCCTGGTAGAGCTTTTGCCGGAACCCGAAGAGCTTCTGAGGCTGGATGCGAATGAACTGGATCCCAGCCTGGCCGATGGTGATAGACCGGCGCTGCCAGGGCAAGGCAACCTGAAGCACAAAGGGAAGTTGCTGAGCAGCGCCATGGATTGCAGCGGCACTCTGATACGCGACGTAGTAGCCATCCCCGAGTCCGTCCGCCCTCATCAGCTCGTCGATGACCAGGTGAGGGTCGGTGACATAGCTCTTGCGCTCGTGCAGAACCGAGGGGGGGATGACGGCATATCGCCCTCGGCCAATCCGGTAGAGAACACCCTTGCGGGCCATGCTGGCTAGCAGGTTCACCGCGTGTGGGCGCGACACTGCGGCCAGGCGGGTCACTTCGTCGGCATCGAGAAGGTTAGTGCCGTGCCGCTGGGCAGCGAAATAGACCGTCTGCTCCAGGTGGCTCAGTTGGATCGTGCTGACTTGCTCGGCCATCCGCGTTCTCCATCGAGTTCACAGAGGCGCAACACAACAGAAACAGTTGTATCGTGCATACTGCAACCCATCCTACTCCAGTGCGCAGGTTTGTCAAGTCTAGGCAATGAAAGCGCATCACTGGAAGGACGTGCCAGAGAACAACGGGGAGAACGTCAGCTCACCACAGAAGTGGGCAGGTGCCAAGCATGATCGGTCAGCCCGACCGACCTGTCAGAACTACCAGGTACTACCCTGTAAGAAATACCAGGTACCCCCGGGGGGGTACACCGTAAAGCACCGCACAATTGGCTACGGATCGGCCCCAGGATAGCCCGGTGGCTTCAGCCCAGCTTCAGTCCAGGTCATACTCAGTGCTTTCCTCGAACAAGCTCAGCTGCTGAGCCAAGCCTGTCGGGGTTTGATAGAAGGCGCGCGGTACAAGACCTTCGTCGGTCAGGCCGCCCATGGTATTGATCGTCTGGGTGATCTGGGGGATGCAGTATTCGGTCAGCGATTCGCGGATTTGGCGCCCGTTGAAGCGCAATACGTGCCAGCCCTCCGATTGGAGGCCATTGTCTCGGCGGTTGTCCTCGGAGATACGCTCTCGACCGGCATGCCAGGTGTCCCCATCGGTCTCAACGTCAATCTGGCTGGTTGCGCAGAACAGCGCAAAGTCCAGGAAATACCAGGCCTCGCCGACCCGCAGCCCCCACTGCCGCTCGGCACTCAACCTCAGGCGCTTGAATTCGGCCCACAAACGGTCTTCGAGAGGGCTTTCGTCAAACAGGTCGTTGATCTCGCTGGCTTGGCTGAACTTCTGCCAGGTGGTGGGGATGAACACGATGCGTCGCAAGCGTCGGCTGTAGATAGGGGCTGGAAGGCATTCCAAGCCATGGACGTGTACTTGATAATACCAGCGACTTGTTTTGGAGTTGGGCAGCTCATTGGGGAACAGCTCGTGGCGCTGAACCCTACGGATGCCACGCACCTGCCCGTAATAATTGACGGAAAACGCTTCGTTCTCGAAAACCTTGGTTTGGTAGAACGCGAGCCACATCGGTGGCCAGCGTTTGGGAGCCTTGTCAACGGGGATACGATACCACCCTTGCTCGCGCACGATGCCGAAGTCAGCTTTGTTGTTGACGATGGCCACCAGTACCTCACCGCGCTCCAGTTGGCTTTTCATTGTATTCCCCTCGACCTCCTCCGAATGCGCAGCCCCGTGGCTGCTTTGCCCCAAGCCTCACCTAGAACGTGATGCCGGACATGTACTCCCGGTCCAGCGCACCGACGCAGGCCAGCGCATGGCCAGGTCGCTGCAGCCGGCTGGCAGCGCGTCTGGCTCAAGAAGCCCATCATGATTCATGCCACAAGCTCTCCACCCATGGCTGCGCGTCTTCCAGCACCTGCTCCACGGCCGGGCAATCGGACACGAAGGGGCGCAACTGACGCTCCCACTCAGCCGTGGCCGCTTCCAGCAGCATAGGGGCAAAGAAGTCCTGCGGAGACTCGAACGCAATGCCCCGATGGGCGCACTTCCGGGCCACCAGAGAGGGTAAGAGGTCCTTCCGAAGCCCCCCGGCGCTCAGCACCCGCCACAGATCGTAGTAGTCGCGGCATGCGCGGTTCGCTCCCCAGCCGCGTGCCCGGAGCCTCGAGCGGCTCTGGAGCAACGCCCGCAGCTTTTCGGCCACAATCTCCTCCAGTGGGTAGCACCAGTGCGCTGCTTCCACCGCTTCAGGGAATCGATGCAGAAGGGATCTTCGCTCCGGTGGCAGGAGCACTTGCTCATTGGCGGTAATCTCCACTTTCAGGCGGCACAGCGGCTCCCTTTGAGCTGGGAACTGGACGCGCACCACAAACGCTTCCTGGCCGCCGGGGTGGGGCTCGCGCAGCGTCAGCGACTCACCCAGGACATGGAACGGCCCGCGTTCCTGTAGCAGATGCTCCGTCGCCCGTAGGGCCTCATCCATCGCTTCCCCCATCTCTGCGGGATGGACAGCCTGGCGCAGGCTAAAGTCCAGGTCTTCAGAGAAGCGATAGTCTTCAAAGTAGTACTTGCGCAGGGCAGTGCCGCCCTTCAGAACCAGCGACTCCGACAGGCGATCGATGCGGGCGATGCCAGCCAGCAGATAGCTGATGGCATAGTCCTTCTCTACCACCCAGTAAGGAATGCCGCCGATACCCTTGGCTGTGGCACGGATCATCTGGTCAACGGTCGGCATCGTTGCCCTCCTGCGGCAGGTTGTTCCGCACATGCCAGCGCGGTATTGATGTTCCTCCCGGTGGACGCGTCGGATCCAATGAGTAGTAGGTTCGGACCGGGTAGGCCCGGAGCGGATCGGTCACAGACGCTGGCACCCGTAGTGCCTCCAGCATCCATCCCAGCCGCTTGATCACCGCCCCCACGTCGTAGCGCAGCGCATGGCCGACAAGCCTGTCCAGGTCCAGCCGGCCCAGGTAGGCCTCCAGCGTCTCCATGCCGGCGCCCAGTGTGCCGAACACGCGCGGTGAGGCAACCATGTCCAGCACGGTCCGTTCCAGGTCGGTGATGGCCACACGATGCCACGGGCTGACCCATTCCTGTTGGAGTCCAAAGAAGTGCTTCTCTCCCACCGTGAGGAACTCAAACTCCAGCTGCAGCACCCGCCAGGTGGCGCGCCCCCTGGGCCGGTAGGCCTGACCTTCTCTCATCTCTGGGGTCACGACGCCGCGCGGCGTCGATGCCTGGACCATCGGCGGGATCTGGGTCGTCAGACCGTGGTGCGCCAAAGCCGACCAATGGCTAATCGCCATTGGCCCGGCCAAGGCTGCAGCAATCGCAAAGGGATGGATTTCTGCGCTCAAGACGGGGGATTGCACAGCGTACACGCCCCGTTTGAGTCGGGCGATCCAGCCGCCGGCAGCCAACTGGCTCATAAGCCACGGTACCCGGGCAGCACCAATACCCAGCGCTTCCGCTTGAACTTGAGCCTCGGCGATGGCAAAGATGGGCCCCACAGCGGTGACGATCCGCTGGAGCAGGAGAACCCCCTGCGTTTGAGCGTACTGCGGTTCCGCCATTCAAGGCGCCTCTTCATGGTAGGCTATGCATATTGTACTACGAAGATGTGCCCAAGGCAAAGTTGCGCAGTGCCAGATCCGAGGCGGGGCTGTGCAATGCCACTTCAGAGGTACGAACCAGCGCACAACGCAACAAAACAAGGGGAAAGCAATGAGGTGAAGGAACAGGGCAAGGAAGCGTAGTACATATCAGATCGGTTTGACCGACCTGATAGAACTACCAGGTGCCACCCTGCAAGAACTACCAGGTACCCCCGGGGGGGTTCTGCATAAAAAACCGCACAATGGAGTACGGATCGGCTGTGGAGTAGG
>MTKX01011601.1_pt1 | contig 61533 bp, 46 predicted proteins | sample 1042771 | NCBI WGS metagenome assembly MTKX01 (sample SAMN06212183, study PRJNA360534) | anaerobic digester metagenome | biome: Wastewater treatment plant; material: sludge; isolation source: anaerobic digester fed with sludge from wastewater treatment plant | place: Denmark: WWTP Randers ...
TCGCCCCTGCCCGGCTCGCCCCTGCCCGGCTCGCCCCTGCCCGGCTCGCCCCTGCCCGGCTCGCCCCTGCCCGGCTTGCCCCTGCCCGGCTCGCCCCCGCCCGGCCTGTCCCCGCCCGGCTCGCCCCTACCCGGGTTGTCCCCGCCCAACCGGGGCATCCGGGGCATCCGCGACAGGGCAACCGCGAGGGTTGCCCCTACATTGGTAATCGTTCATGGTAGGGGCAGGGCTTGCCCCTGCCCGGCTCGCCCCCGCCCGGCCTGTCCCCGCCCGGCTCGCCCCCGCCCGGCCTGTCCCTGCCCGGCTCGCCCCCGCCCGGCTCGCTCCTACCCGGGGACGGGGCGCAGCGGGGGGCAGCACCAGGCGTCGTCGTCCACGCCGGCCCGCTCCTCGCGAAAAGCCGTGAGGATGCCACAGGCATAACACTGCTCGCGGCAGTCGAGGCGCGTCTCGCCCCGCAGGGAGGCCTCGTAATCGCGGGCCAGGTAGCGCTTGGTCACGCCGGCGTCCAGGTGATCCCAGGGCAGGACCTCGTCCAGCGGCCGGGCCCGCCCGGCATAGAACCCGACCTCCAGGCCGCTCTCGCGAAAGGCCTGGCGCCAGGCCTCGACCCGGAACTGGTCGCTCCAGGCGTCGAACCGGGCGCCCAACTGCCAGGCGCGGTGGATCACGGCCGCCAGGCGCCGGTCGCCCCGCGACAGGACGGCCTCCAGGAGCGTCTCCTGGTAGTTGTTCCAGTTCAGCTTGAGGCCCGGGCCGCGCAGGTTCTCCTTCAGGTACTCTTGGTGGGCGCGGACCTCTTCCTCGCCGGCCAGCGAGACCCACTGGAAGGGGGTGTGGGGCTTGGGCACCAGCGTCGACACGCCGACATTGACCTGCGCCTTGCGGCCCAGGGCTCGCCGGCCCACGTCGCGCACCGCCATGGCAAGGTCCACGATGGCCGCCACGTCCTCCAGCGTCTGGGTGGGATGGCCAATCATGAAATAGAGCTTGACCGTCTTCCAGCCCCGGCCGTACACCTCGGCGGCCACGTCCAGCAGGTCCTGGTCGGGGATGGGCTTGTTGATGACACCCCGCAGCCGCTCGGTGGCGGCCTCGGGGGCAAAGGTAAAGCTTGACCGCCGCCCGACGGCCTGCAACTGCTCCATGAGGCGCACCGACACCGACTCGATGCGCAGGCTGGGCAGCGAGATGGACAGGTGGCGGTCGCCGTGGCGCTCCACAAGGCCCTGCACCAACTCCTCGATGTGGGCATAGTCGCTGGAGCTGAGGGAGAGGAGCGCAATCTCCTCGTAGCCGGTGTTGGCTACCAGCTCGTCCACGGCCCGCAGCACCTCGTCCACGGGCCGCTCGCGCACCGGCCGGTAGACCATGCCGGCGTGGCAGAAGCGGCAGCCCCGGCCGCAGCCCCGCTGGATCTCGATGGCCGCCCGGTTGTGCACCGTCTCGACGTAGGGCACCACGGGCCGGGTGACGGGCGGCGGCAGTTCGGCCGCCAGGCGCTTGCGCACCGGCAGGCGCGCCTCGGGCGTCGTGGCGGTCACGCCCGCCAGGGTTCCGTCGTCGTGGTAGCGAACGTCGTAGAAGCGGGGAACGTACACCCCCGGGATGCCTGCCAGGCGGCGCAGCAGCGCCTCGCGGCCCTCGCCCTGCTGCCGGGACCGGCGCAGGGCGGCGGTGATGTCCACGACGGCCGCCTCGCCGTCGCCCAGGACAAAGAGGTCGACAAAGGCGGCCATGGGCTCGGGGTTAAAGACCGCGCCGCCCCCGGCCACCACCAGCGGCTGGCCCTCGCCGCGGTCGGCCGCCAGCAGCGGCAGGCCGGCCAGGTCCAGCATGTTCAGCATGTTGGTGTAGAGCTGCTCGTAGGGCAGGCTGAAGCCGATGAGGTCAAAGTCGGCCAGGGGCCGCCGGCTCTCCAGGCCGTACAGGGGCAGGCCGGCGCCGCGCATGGCCAGTTCCATGTCGACCCAGGGGGCAAAGACCCGCTCGGCCAGCACCCCCTCGACGGCGTTGAGCCGGTCGTAGAGGATGGCCAGCCCCAGGTTCGACATGCCAATGTCATAGACGTCGGGAAAGGCCAGCGCCCAACGGACGTCGCTGGCCTCCCAATCCTTCACGACGCTGTTCCACTCGCCCCCGGTGTAGCGCCCCGGCTTGGTCACCGTCGGCAAGATGCGATCCAGAGCTTCTGTGTGCAAATCCTACTCACCTGGTCCGATTTCAGAGGGGATTATACCATAGACTGGCCGGGGCGCAACTTTATACCCCCTCCGCCACCTTCTGCCCGAAGCCAAGCAATGCCTTGACGGCGTCGTGCGTGGGCGCTTCGGCATAGACGCGCAGTACGGGCTCGGTGCCCGAGGGCCGGATGAGCAGCCAGCCGTCGTCGGCGAGGCGGTACTTGACGCCGTCGAGGGTTTCGACGGAGCGCACGCCCTGTCCGCCGATGCTGGCCGGCGCGCCGTCGACGAGGCATTTGACCATCTCGGTCTTGTTGACGGGGTGGCGCAGACGCAGGTCGGTGCGGGTATAACAGGTGGGGCCCGCCTGGCGCTGCACGTCGGCGATGAGCTCGTGGAGCGGCACCCCCGCGTCGGCCAGGATCTCCAGGAGGAGCAGGCCCATGAGGACGCCGTCGCCCTCGGGAATGTGGCCCTTGATGCTCAATCCCCCCGACTCCTCGCCGCCGATGAGCACCTCGTTGGCCAGCATATAGTCGGCGATGTGGTTGAACCCCACGGGCGTCTCTTTCAGCTCAAGGCCATAGCGGGCGGCCAGGCGGTCGACCATCATGGTCGTCGACACGGACTTGACCACCAACCCCGTCCAGCCCCGCTTTTCCACCAGGTAGCGGAGGGCCAGGGCAAATATCTGGTGGGGGTCCACGAAATTGCCCAGGGCATCCATGGCACCGATGCGATCCGCGTCGCCGTCGGTGGCCAGCCCCACGTCGGCGTGAAAGGCCTGCATGGCCGACACGAGGGCGTTCATGTACCGGCCGATGGGCTCGGGGTGAATGCCGCCAAAGCCGGGGTTCATCTCGCCGCGGATCTCGCTGACGTTGCAGCGGGTTCGCGCCAGCATCTCGCAAATGCAGCCCCGGCCGGAGCCGTACATGGCATCGGCCACCACGCGCAGCTCGCCGCTGGAGATAATGTCCAGGTCGACGAGGCTGCTGAGGTGCTCGTAGTAGGCCCACACGGGATCAAAGCGGCGGATGAGGCCCTCGTCCAGGGCGCGCTGGTACTCCATGATGTTGGGCCCCCGCGCCTGGGCTTCGGCCACCTCCAGGTAGTGCTCCACGCGCCGGGCCTGCTGGGGCGATGCCGCGCCGCCGTAGCCGGCCTTGAGCTTGACGCCGTTGTAGCGCGGCGGATTGTGGCTGGCAGTGATCATGATGCCCGCGGCGGCCTGCTTGTCGACCACGCTGTAAGACACGGCGGGCGTGGGAGCGTCGGCGCGCGTCAGCCAGGCGACGATGCCGTTGCCGGCCATCACCCGCGCCACCTCGGTGGCGTACCGGTCGGAGAGAAAACGCGTGTCAAAGCCAATCGTTACCTCGGGCGCCCGGCCGTTCTGTCCCTCGTTCAGGACGTAATCCGCGATGGCCTGCGCCACCAGGCGCAGATTGTTGTAGGTAAACGTGTCCGAAATGACCGCGCGCCAACCATCTGTACCAAACTTGATACTCATGTCTCCACCCTTGTATTCGTTTAGAAGATTACCGGCTCGGCTTTTGTCTTGTCCGGGCGCGCGCGATGCGCCCGGACGGCTACTGGTTTTCCAGGAGCTCGGCCGCCGCCTCTTCCGGGCTCTGCGTGCCGGCGACGACTTCCTGCACCGCGTTCTGGAGGGCCGCGGCCACCTGGGCATAGTTGGGCAGCCGCGGGCGAGGCTGTGCCGCCGTGAGCTGCTGGTGAATAAAGCGCTCGTAGCTGTCCTCCGTCTCCGATGTCGCCAGGACCGACTGGCGCGTCGGCAGCGTGCCGGCCGCCTGGTTCCACGAGGCATTCACCTCGGGCTCCAGCAAGCGGGCCATGAGCTCGACGGCCAGGGCCTGCCGGGCCGGATCGGAGGCGACCAACACCAGGGCCCAGCCCCGGCCTATGGCCGAGGTGGCGCCGTTGATGCCGGGAATGGGGGCGACGGCCGAGCTCTGCAATTGCTCCCGATCCGCCATGTAGCGGCGAGCGCTGACGTGGGTCAGCGCCGCCCGGCCCGCCAGGTAGTCGACCCAGCAGGCTTCATTGTCGTGATATTCCAGGATCTTGGCCGGAAATACACCCCGCGTCACGCCGTCCTGGTAGAACTGGAGCACCGCTGCCAGGCTTGCCAGGTCCAGGAACCCCTGCTGCGGGCCGCCCAGCGGCGGCCAGGGGCGCACCGCCAGGTATTGGATCAGAAAATCGTCGTTGACCAGGCCTCCCTGCCCGCCGGCCGGAAAAATATAGGGCCCGGCGTTGCTCAATACGCCCGGCCAGGAGCGGGGCGGTACGGCCAGCACGCCGGTGTTGTACACCATGTGGTCCAGGTCCGCCTGAAACTGCAAGCCCATGAGGCGGTCGTCGAAGGTGGCCCCCCGCCGGGCAAAGGCATAGAGGTCGACCGCCAGCTCCGGGGGCAGCAGGTCGTCCAGGGGCTGCACCACGTCTCCCTGGACGGCCGCCGGCAGCTCGTCGACGTCCACGAAGGCCAGGTCGGGCAGCAGATCGGGCACGGCGGCGCCCGTCGTCAGGAGATAGTCGAGCATGCCTCCCTTGCCGTAGGGCTTCTTGAGGACAAACTCCACCTGAAGGTCGGGGTGGTCCGCCTCGAAGGCCGCCACCACCTGCGCCAGGATCTGGCCGGTGGTGATGGCCTCCGTGGGCGAAAAGGCCTCCGTCGTCCAGATGGTCAGGCTGGCGACGGTGGGCGGCGGCGGGCTGCTGTCGGCGGGCGGCCGCGTGGGCTCGCCGGCAGGCTCGGCAGTGGGCTCGCCGGTGGCCGGCGCCCGGGTAGGCGTCCCGGAGCTCACCGGCAGCGACGTCAGATCCAGGTCGCAGCCGCCGAGGAGCAGGGCCACGGCCGCCGAAAGGAGGGCGAGGGCCAGGCCCAGGCCGGCCCGACCCGCGCCGGCCTGCGCGTTAGCGTCGGACCGTCTGGTCACGGGCGGGTCCCACCGAGATGAGCGACACGGGAATGCCGAGGATATCCTCGACCAGCGTCACGTAGCGCCTCGCCTGCACGGGCAGGTCGTCAAATTCCCGGGCGCGGCTGATGTCCACCTGCCAGCCGGGCACCGTCTCGTAGATCGGCTTGCAGCGGGCAAGCACCTCGAGATCGACCGGAAAGTTCTCCACGCGGCGGCCGTCCAGCTCGTAGGCCACGCACACGCTCAGGCTCTCGAAGCGAGACAGGACGTCCAGCTTGGTAATGGCGACCTCTGTCAGCCCGTTGACGCGGGTGGCGTAGCGCAGCGTGACGCCGTCCAGCCAGCCGCAGCGGCGCGGCCGCCCGGTGGTGGTCCCGAACTCGTCCCAGGGCTGCGCCCCGGTGCCGCGCATGCGGTCGCCCAGCTCGCCGGTAAGCTCGGTGGGCATGGGGCCGGCGCCGACGCGCGTCTGGTAGGCCTTGACCACGCCCACCACCCGGCCCACGTATTGCGGGCCAACGCCCAGGCCGGTCATGACCCCGCCCACGGTGGGGTGCGAGCTGGTGACGTAGGGATAGGAACCCATGTCCAGGTCGAGGAGCGTGCCCTGGGCGCCCTCGGCCAGGATGCGCCGCCGCGAGCGGATGGCCGTTTCCAGCTCGGCCGAGACGTCGGCCACGTGGGGGCCCAGGCTGCGGGCATGGCCCAGGTACTCGTCGACCATGGCCTCCACGTCCAGGGGCGGCTGCCCGTACAGCCTGTCCAGGATGACGTTCTTGGCCGCGGCCTGCTCGCGGATGCGGGCGGCCAGGTCGGCTTCGGGGTGCAGCAGCTCGCAGGCGCGGATGCCGGTGCGCGCCGCCTTGTCGGTATAGGCCGGGCCGATGCCGCGTCCCGTGGTGCCTATGGCCGACCCGCCCCGGGCCTGCTCGGCCGCCCCGTCGAGGGCCAGGTGGTAGGGCATGACCAGGTGGGCGCGGCCGTCCAGGCGCAGGCGCGCGGGCGTGGTCTCGACCCCCCTGGCCGACAGGCCCTCCATCTCGGACAGCAGCCGCCTGGGGTTGACTACGACGCCTGCCCCGAGCATGCACACCACCCGGGGATAGAGGATGCCCGAGGGGATGAGGTGCAGGGCAAAGCGCTCGCTCCCCACGGTCACGGTGTGGCCGGCGTTGTCGCCGCCACCAAAACGGGCCACCAGGTCGGCCTCGGCGGCCAGCATATCGGTGATCTTGCCCTTCCCCTCGTCGCCCCATTGGGCCCCGAGGATGACGGTGATGGGCATTGCAATGCTCCTTTCTCCAGGGTGGGGGCAAGCATCGCCCCCACAAACGACGGGAGTAGGGGCGGGGCTTGCCCCCGCCCTCTTGCCCCCGCCCTCTTGCCCCCGCCCTCTTGCCCCCGCCCTCTTGTGCCTACTCTTCGAACAAGGGCACAAGGTCAAAGCGGGTCACGTCCACCAGCCCTCGATCCGTAAGCTTGAGGGCGGGGATGACCGGCAGGGCCAGGAACGACATGGTCATCAGCGGGTCGGGCAGGCTGCTGCCCAGGCCGCGGGCTGCCTCCGTCAGCGCTGCCACCTGGTCGCGGACTTCCGGCAGGGGCCGGTCGGACATCAGCCCGGCGATGGGCAGCGGGCAGGCCGCCAGAACGCGACCGCCGTCGACCACCACCTGGCCGCCGCCCATCTCGACCACGGCGGCCAGGGCGGCCCGCATGTCGTCGTCGCCGGCGCCGGCCACGACCACGTTGTGCGAGTCGTGGGCCACGCTGGAGGCCAGGGCGCCACTCCTGAGCCCCAGGCCGCGCACCAGGCCCAGCCCCGCCCTGCCCGTGCCCCGGTGCCGCTCCACGACGGCCATCTTTATCAGGTCGCGGGCCGGGTCGGCCACCACTGCGCCATCCACCACCGTGGGCTCCAGGCGCAGATCCTCGGTGACGATCTGCTCGGGGATGATGCCAATGACCCGCGCCGGCCCTTTCCCGGGCCGGATGGTGAAATCGACGGCCGCGGGGTCGACGTTCATGCTGCGGGGCACGGGCACCGGCGCCCCCTCGGCCGTGGCCGCCAGGTAGCGGCCCTCCTCGGCCACGAGCCTGCCCCCGGCGTACACCCGCCAGGCCCGCAGGCCCTCCAGGTCGTCCAACACCACCAGGTCGGCTTGCAGGCCGGGCGCCACGGCGCCCATGTCCCACCGCCGGAAGTAGCGGGCGGTGTTGATCGTCGCCATCTGGATCGCCGTCACCGGGTCCAACCCCCGGGCGATGGCCTTGCGCACCACGTCGTCCACGCCCCCCTCCGTCAGCAGCGTGTCGGGGTGGCGGTCGTCGGTGCAAAAGTGGCACATGCCGGCGTTGGCCGGCGTGACGACCGGCAGCAGCGCCTCCAGGTTGCGGGCCGTGGTGCCCTCGCGGATCATGAGGTGCATGCCGCGGCGAAGCTTCTCGCGGGCCTCCTCCAGCTCGGTCGTCTCGTGGTCCGAGCGCACCCCGGCGGCGACGTAGGCGTTCAGGTCCAGCCCGCCCAGGCCGGGCGCGTGGCCGTCGATGGGCCGGCCGGCGGCGGCTCGCAGCTTGGCCAGCACCTCGGGCACGCGGTAGAGCACGCCCGGAAAGTTCATCATCTCGGCCAGGCCGATGACCCGCTCGTGGGCCCACAGCGCCTCGATATCGGCGGCCGTCAGCTCGGCTCCTGCCGTCTCCATGGTCGTGGCCGGCACGCACGAGGGGGCCATGACGTACACCCGCAGGGGCAGCCCCTCGCTGGCCTGGAGCATGTAGCGCACGCCCTCCAGCCCCAGGACGTTGGCAATCTCGTGGGGATCGGTAAAGACGCCCGTCGTGCCGCGGGGCACCACCGCCCGGGCAAACTCGGCGGGGCGCACCATGGCGCTCTCCAGGTGCACGTGGGCGTCGAGAAAGCCGGGGCAGACGAACCGGCCCTCCACGTCCACGACCTCGCGGGCCTCGTAGGCGCCCCAGCCCAGCACCTGGCCGCCGGCCACCGCCACGTCGGCGGCGTGGATCTCGCCCGACAGGACGTTGACCAGGCGCGCATTCTTGAGCAGGAGGTCCGCGGGCTCCTCACCGCGGGCCGCTGCGATCAATCTCTCAACGTCCATTTCTTTCCTCCCGTACCCAAGCGCCGTTGGTGCACCACCCACTCCAGCAGAGGAGTCCCGGACTTGTCCGGGCAGGCCTGCAAAGGTCAGACTGCCCGAACCAACTCGGGACTTGTGGGCTGCGACATCCCTTATGTCTTCGGTTCACCAACAGCATCCCGCTCATCTGCCTGCCTGGCCGTTGGCCGGGGCCGTGCTGACCCGCAGCTCCTGGCCCAGGCGGCGCAGCAGGTAATCGCAATCCTCCAGCGTCAGGCCAAATCTCCGGGTGCCCGGCTGCCCGGCGCGATCGATAAGGTCCTTGAGAAGGGCGGCGTCGTCGGCCGAAAGCTCGCCCGCGCTCAGCGTCTCCCGGGCCCAGTCGACGAGGGCCGAGAGAGGGATCTCTTGCCCCAGGTAGCTGTTCATCTTGCGCACGATGGCGCTCCGCATGAGCACTTCTTTGTACAGGTGCTCCTTCAGCACGCCGACAAAGGGCAGGTTGCGGTACCCCTCGGCAAAGTCGAGCCCGTAGCCCACCACAAACTTGTCGGGGATCTCGAACCCGACATAATCCACGTCGATGGGCACCTGGCGCCGCTCGGGCTTGTCGAGGAGGGCGCAAATGCGCAGGCTGGCCGGCTGGCGCGCCCGCAGGTTGCCCGCCAGGTAAAAGAGCGTCTTGCCCGTGTCGACAATGTCCTCGACGATGAGCACGTGCCTGCCCGCGATATCGATCTCCAGGTCCATCACCAGCCGGACGGCGCCACTCTCGGTGTTGGCCCCGTAGCTGGAGATGCCGATAAAGTCCAATTGAATGGGAATGGTGATGCAGCGCATGAGGTCGGAAAGAAAGACGATGGCACCCCGCAGCAGGCCGATGAGCAGCAGCTTTTCCCCGGCATAGTCCTCGGAGATCTGTCGGCCGAGCTCCGCCACCCTGTTCTTGATTGCTTCTTCCGACACCAGCACTTCGGCGATGTCGTCGTGCACGTTCATTGTGGCTCCTTTGCGCATGAGTCGAGCCGGTATGGCCAGGCCCAGGACAGTATATGATAAAAGGGGGGGATTGTCAACGTGCCGCCGGCCCGCTTCTGGTCAGGTGGGTAGGTCTGGACTGGCCGATTGGCTATTGCCCGCCGGCCGGCTTTGTGGTATGTTGGGAGTTGATTCCGAGGAAATGGCAAGGATCGCTGCCGGAGGGTGACGGCCGGTGGCAGCTTGGTGGCAGAGTCCCGTCGTGCAGGTGAGGGGGCCACCGTCCGGGGCATGTCAAGTTCTTGTCTAAATCCGTCGGAAGGAGTATGATAATATGGTTGCGTCTTTGGTAAAAATGCCGGCAAAGGCCCTTGGCCGGCACGGCGTAAGAGGAGGGACGCGATGAACAAAAAGCTGCCGGCCCGGTTGCTCCTGGTGCCCCTGGTTCTGCTCGGCTGGCTGTTGGTTACCTCGTGTAGCCCGGGCAGCCCGGCAACCTGGCTTGGGACGGAAGCGACACCGGCGCCCACGCCTACCCCTCTACCCACGGCCGTCGTCCCCGAGAAGCCGACCTACACCGTCGAGCAGGGAGAGGTCATGGACAGCCTGACCTTTACCGGGCGCGTTTCGCCCCTGAACGAGGCCGAGCTGTATTTCCGCACCGACGGCCGCGTCTTGCAGGTGTACGTGGAGCGCGGCCAGCCGGTGCGCGCCGGCGATCGCCTGGCCGAGCTGGACGTCTCGGCCCTCCATCGCCAGCTCGCCCAGGCCAATCTCGTGCTGGAGACGGCCCTGACCGACCTGCAGACCGCCGAGGACGAGCGGGCCTACAACCTGGCCCGGGCGCAGGTCAACCTGGAGACCGAGATCGTCGCCCTGAACAAGCTCAAGGGCTATGACCCGGCCGCCGACCTGGCGGTCACCCGGGCCGACCTGGAGTCGGCGACCATCAGCCTGGCGCGCGCCCAGGGTCGCTACGACGCCGTGGCCCACGAGCCCGACATCGCCATGAGGCCCGAGGCCCAGGCCCTCCAGGAGGCCACCCTGGCCTACGAGCGCGCCCTGGCGGCCCACAACCAGGCCGTGCGCCAGGGCGAGCAGCGGGCCTACGACGTGCAGGCCCAGGAAAAGCGCGTCGAGCTGGCCCGGTTGGAGGTCGAGCGCCTGCAGGCCGGCGTCGATCCACGCCTGGAACAGGCCGTGGCCAAGGCCGAGCTGGACCTGGCCGACCTCCGCGCCCAGATCACCGACACCCTCATCCTGGCCCCCTTTGACGGCGAGGTGACGGCCATCAACACCGCCGCCGGCCGCTCCGTGGAAGGCTTCCGGCCGGTCATCGTCGTCGCCGACCCCCGGGAGCTGGAGGTGACCGGCGAGCTGTCGTCCGACGACATGGGCGAGCTGAGCGAGGGCCAGGAGGCCACGGCAGTCCCCGTCGAGTTCCCGGGGCAAACGCTGCCGGCGACCATTCGCCTGCTGCCCTATCCCTATGGCTCCGGCGGCAGCGCGCCGTCGGCGAGCGGCGGGGATGCCGAGGAGGCGGATCGGGCGACGCACCTGGACGTCCAGTTCGGCGCTTTGGCCGTGGAGCCCGGCGACCTGGTGCGCGTCACCGTCGTCCTGGAGCGCAAGGAGGACGTGTTGTGGCTGCCGCCCGCGGCCATCCGCACCTTTGAGGGGCGCAAGTTCGTAGTGATACAAGAGGGCGCGATCCAACGGCGCGTCGACGTGACCGTGGGCATTGAGAGTGACGACCGGGTAGAGATCGTCTCCGGCGTGGAAGAAGGGGACGTCGTCGTCGGACCGTAGGTGCGAGTATCGGGCAGTTGATAGCTGCCACCGACCACCAGAAGTGTGATGAGCGCGATGGCTACCTTGTTCTCGACGTTGTCCCTGGCCGCCAAGCGGTTGTGGAGCCAGGGCGGGTTGGTCCTTTGCCTGCTGGCCGGGCTGATTGCGGCGGTGGGGCTGCTGTCCAGCATCCCCCTCTACGCCGACGCCGTGCACCACGGCCTGCTGCAGAGCGAGGTTACCGATCCGGGCGCCGCCGCCGATGCCACAGTCGGTGCGCAGCGGCCACCCTTTGCCTTCCTGTGGCGCTACGTGGGCGCCTGGCACGGCGACGTTGCCTGGGATGCCTACCGCCCCGCCGACCAATACCTGGCGGAACAGTCGGCCACGGCCATCGGCCTGCCGCTGGACCTGCTGGTGCGCCACGTGCGCAGCCCCAACCTGCGCCTCTTTCCCGCCGCCGACTCGGCGGCCTTTGCCGAGGGCAATCCGCTGCTGTGGTCGAGCCTGGGCTTTGTCAGCGGGCTGGCCGAGCACGTGGAGATGGTCGACGGCGCCTTTCCCGGCGCGCTGGCGGGCGACGAGGTCCCGGTGCTCGTCAGCCAGGCCCTGGCCGAGCGCCTGGGCCTGCAGGTGGGCGAGGCCTACGTCCTCTTTGGCAGCCAGGGCGACGTTCAGATCCCGGCGCGCGTCACGGGCGTGTGGCGGGCCCTGGACCCGGCCGATCCCTTCTGGTTCTACCAGCCCAGGCAGCTCGAAGAACTACTCCTGACCTCCGAGGAGGCCTTTACCGCCCGCGTGGTTCCCGCCCTCCGGGAGCCGGTCTCGCTGGCCGTCTGGTACCAGGTCTTTGACGGGCGCCACGTGCGCACCACGGAGGTGGCCGGCCTGCTGGCACGGGTGACGGCCACCCAGTCGCGGGCGGCGGCTCTGTTGGCCAACACCACCCTGGACGTCTCGCCCGTGCAGGCGCTGATGGTCTATCGCGACACGGCCCGCACGCTGACCCTGCAGCTCACCATCCTGGCCATCCCGGTGGCCGGCCTCGTCCTCTATTTCGTCGGCCTCATCGCCGGCATGGTCGTCCGCCGCGACCAGGCCGAGATCGCCGTGCTGCGCAGCCGGGGCACCACCCGGGCCCAGATCCTGGGCATTTACCTGCTGGAAGCCCTGCTGGTGGGTGGCGCCGGCCTGGCGGCCGGGCTGGTCGTGGGCCGGTGGCTGGCCCAGCTCATGGGCCGGACGCGCACCTTCCTGGACCCGGCCCTCCTCCAGGCAGGGCTCAACGCGGGGGGTCTGGACGTGGTCCTGACCCCGACGGCGCTGCGCTACGGGCTGCTGGGCGTCGGCCTGGCCTGCCTGGCGCTCCTCGTCCCCGCCCTGGCCGCCTCGCGCCACACCGTGGTGACCTATCGCTGGGAGCGGGCCCGCACGCTGCTGCGGCCCCTCTACCAGCGCTATTTCCTGGACGTCCTGCTGCTGGCCCTGCCCCTGTACGGCTGGTACCTGCTGCGCAGGCAGGGCAGCATCCAGGGCATCATCCCGGGCCTGCAGGCCGCGGCCTCCGATCCCTACTCCAACCCGCTCCTCCTCCTGGTGCCGGCCCTCTTTGCCTTTGGCCTGGCCCTGTTCGCCTTGCGATTCTTTCCCCTGGCGCTGGGCATCCTGGCCCGCCTGGCGAGCTGGCTGCCCGGCACGACGGTCCTGTTGACCCTGCGGCAACTGGCCCGCTCGGCGAGCCAGTACACCGGCCCGCTGCTCCTCCTGACGCTGACCCTCTGCCTGGCGGCCTTTAGCGCCTCCATGGCGCTGACGATGGACGGGCACCTGGAGGACCGCATCTATTACCAGGTGGGCGCCGACCTGAACCTGGCCGAGATGGGCGAGAGCACCGAAGAGCCGCAGCAGGCCGGCCTCCTGGGCCAGCCGTCGCAGAGCACCGCGCCGCAGGAAGAGGGGCCCCGCTGGCTCTTTTTGCCGGTGAGCGAGCACCTGCAGGTGCCGGGCGTGCGCGCCGCGGCCCGGGTGGGCGATTACAGCGTCACTGCCAACCTGGAGGGCCGGCAGCAGGCGGGGCGGCTTCTGGCTGTGGATCGCCTCGACCTGGCGGCCGTGGCCTTTTACCGGCCGGACTTTGCCGGGGGCGAGTCGCTGGGCGGGCTGATGAACCGCCTGGCAGCCGACCCCAGCAACCTGTTGGCCAGCCGCACATTTCTGTCGCGCTACGGCCTGAACGTGGGCGACCCCCTGCGCCTGACCGTGGGGGCCGCCGGCGAGTTTCACGCCGTCGAGTTCACCGTCGCCGGGCCGCTGGACCTGTTCCCGACGCTCTACCCGCAGGATGGGCCGTTCTTTGTGGCCAACCTGGACCACGTGCACGAGGTCATGGGCGGCACCTTCCCTTACGACGTCTGGCTGGCTACGGACGAAGGCATCGACGGCCAGGAGATCGTGGCCGGCGTGCGCGACCTGGGGCTGGGCGTGGTGGCCTCGTCCGACGCCCGGGCGGTCCTGGCCGCGGAGCAGACGCGCCCCGAGCGGCAGGGGCTCTTTGGCCTGCTGAGCGTCGGCTTCCTGGCGGCCGCCGCCCTCACCGTCCTGGGCTTTCTCGTCTATGCCGTGGTCTCGTTCCGGCGGCGCTTTATCGAGCTGGGCATGCTGCGCGCCGTGGGCCTGTCGCCGCTGCAGATGGCCGTCTACCTGGCCGGCGAGCAAGCCATGCTCATCCTGTCGGGGGCGGCCCTGGGCACATTGCTGGGCGTGGGCACCAGCCGCATCTTTATCCCCTACCTGCAGGTTGGCACAGCCAAGACGGCCCTGGTGCCGCCCTTTGTGGTGCACATTGCCTGGGGCGAGCTGGGGCTGATTTACGCCGTCTTTGGCGCCATGTTCCTCGTGGCGGTGGCGGTCCTCATCGTCCTCCTGCTGAGGATGAGGGTCTTTGAGGCGGTCAAGCTGGGAGAGGTGGGATGAGCAACGGATCTCCCCTCGTCGTCTGCGATAACCTGGTCAAGATCTACAAGGTGATCGAGGCCCCGGGTTTGCACGCTGCGGGGCAGAGCCTGGAGGTCGTGGCCCTCCAGGGCCTGGACCTGGCTGTAGACGACGGCGAGATGCTGGGCATCGTGGGGTCGTCGGGCAGCGGCAAGAGCACGCTGCTGAACATCCTGGGCGGGCTGGACCGGCCGTCGGCGGGACGTGTGACGGTGGCCGGCCAGGACCTGCTCAAACTGGCGGACCGGGCGCTGGATCGCTACCGGCGCCGGGAGGTGGGCTTTGTCTGGCAGCAGGTGGGCCGCAACCTGATTCCCTACCTCACCGCCCGCGAGAACGTCGAGCTGCCCATGACCGTGGTGGGTTTGGGCTGGGGCGAAAAGCGCCGGCGCTCGCGGGAGCTGCTGGAGCAGGTGGGCCTCTGGGAGCACCGCCACCATCGCCTGGCCCAACTCTCGGGCGGGCAGCAGCAGCGCGTGGCCATCGCCGTGGCCCTGGCCAACCATCCCCGGCTCCTGCTGGCCGACGAGCCAACGGGCGAGGTGGACTCGGCCACGGCCCAGGGCCTGTGGGATCTCTTTCGCGAGTTGAACCGGACCCAGGGCCTGACCACCATCATCGTCACCCACGACCGGGAGATCGCCCGGCGCGTGGACCGCGTCGTGGCCATCCGCGATGGCCGGACCAGCACCGAAACGGTCAGGGTCGAGAGGAGCGCGGAGGCGGAAGCCGCGGGCCAGGACGCCGGCGCGGCGGAATCGCTGTCTGAATACATCGTCCTCGACTCGGCAGGAAGGCTGCAGGTGCCGAGGGAGTACCTGGAGCAGTACAACGTCGGGGACCGCGTCACCCTGGAGCCGGCCGCGGAGGGCATCCTCATCAGGCCGGTCGCCAGCCGCCGGGCCAACGACGGACAGGCGCGGCCAGAAGTGGAAACAGTGCCGGCCCCTGGCACCGGACGTCTGCGGGGCTGGCTGGCCCGCGCGCGAGGGCGCGGGCGAAAGGAGAGAGGGAAGTGAAAAAGTTGATATTGGGAGTCCTGATACTGGCTACGCTGGTGGCCTGCGGCGGCACGCCCGCCGCCCCGCCGGCCGAACCGACGACGGCGCCCGCCGTCGAGGTGGAGAGCACGTCGCCGGGGCCTGCTCCCACCGTCGCGCCGACAGAGGCCGTGCCGGCAGGCGAGCGGACGACGGTCCGCTTTGCCGTCAGCGACTACGAGCTGCCGATGTACGCCGACATGATCGAGGCCTTTGAGGTCGAGAACCCGACGCTGCACGTGGAGCCGGTTTCGCTCCAGCAGGTCCTGGGCATGGGCGCCGTGCTGGACACGGAGGTCCCCGAAGACGCCGAGGAGCGCCTGGTAGCGGCCGCCGACGTCATCACCATAGGCGCCTCGCGGTCGACGGTGGCGCAGGGCCTCGTCCGCGACCTGGGGCCCTTTATCGAAGCCGACCGCAACTTTGATACCAACGACTTTTACTCCGGCGCCCTGGGCGCCTACCAATGGTCGGGCGGAACCTGGGCGCTCCCCACCCTCATCAACTACCAGCTCTTTTTCTTTGACAAGGACGCCTTTGACCAGGCAGGTGTGGACTATCCCGCGGCAGGCTGGACCTGGGACGACATGGTGGCCGCCGCCAGGCAGCTCACCGAGCGCTCGGGGGAGCAGGTGACGCGCTGGGGGCTGGTGCTCGACAACCCCGCCTATCGCCTGGTGGAGAGCCAGGCCGGGGAGTTGGTCGACTACGAGGCCGACCCGCCCGTCCCGCGGTACGACGGGGCAGCGGTCGTCGATGCGGTGCGCCGCTACGCCGACCTGATCCTCGAGGAGCAGGTGACGCCCTACTTTGAGCCGGGCACGCAGTCGGAAGACGCCCTGATCTCGCAAGCACAAACCCTCATCGAGGGTGGGCAGGCGGCCATGTGGATCGAAGCCGACATCATGTGGTTTCTTCGCGGCCAGATGGGCGGCAACGTCGGCGTGGCGCCTTTCCCGGATGGCCTGACCCCGGCCTCTGTCGGTGGCGTCGTCATGAGCGCCGGCACCCAGCAGCCCGAGGCTGCCTGGCGCTGGATGGACTATCTCAGCCGCCAGCCCCTCAGCCTCATGACCGTGGGCGTCAAGTTCTTGCCCGCCCGCCGCTCCGCGGCCGAGGCGAGCGGCTACTGGGACGGTCTCGACCCCATGCTGGCCGACGCCCTGGACTATGCCGTGAGCCACAGCTACACGGCCCGGGAGACCGTGGCGTTTGGTGCCTTTGACGAGGCCCTGAACGCCATCTTGACGGGCGAAAGCGCCGTCGACACCGCCATGGCCCGGGCGCAGGAGCGGGCCGAGGCCGAGGTCCAGGAACAGGCGGCCGCGCAGGCCGCCGCGACCGCCGTGCCGACCTTTGTGGTGGCCGCTCCGGGGGGCACCCCGGCCCCCACGGGAGCGACGACCATTACCTTCCTGCCGGGTATCAGCTCGCTGAACCTGGAGCCCTTCCGCGACCTGGCTGCCCGCTTTCACGAGGAGCATCCCGACATTGTCGTGGACGTCAAGATGCCCGACTTTTTAACCGGCACGCCCGACCTGCCGGCCCTGGCGGCTGCCTCGGACTGCTTCGAGTGGTATCCCAGCTTCCAGGAAGCCCGGAACCGGGAGGCCATCCTCACCATGGCGCCCTTCGTGGAGGCCGATCCGAGCTTTCCCATCGACGACTACCTGCCCCAGGCCCTGGACCAGTTCCAATGGCAGGGGCAGCTCATGGCCCTGCCGGCCGATATCACGCCCTACGTCATCGAGTACAACCGGGACCTCCTGGACGCTGCCGGCCTGGACTATCCTTCTGTCGATTGGACCTGGGAAGAGTTCCTGGACCTGGCCGTGGCGACGACCAGCGGTGAGGGTGATGCCAAGCAGTACGGCTTTGTGGCCGAGTACTATGAGCTGAACGACCTGTTGCTTCTCACCGAGCGCCTGGGCGCCAGGATCATCGACGAGAGCGCCGACCCGCCAGCCTACACCTACGACGATCCGGCCACGGTGGAGGCGCTCCGCTGGTACGCGGCCCTGACGACCGAGCACGGGGTCAAGCCCGTCTTTGTCACCGACCTCAACGAGCTGATGTCCGCCGCCTCGGCCATGGTCGAGCGGGAGGCCATGATCACGGAGGGCCGGGTGGCCATGTGGAGCAGCTCGCCCACGGCGGCTGCCGTCTTTGGCGGCCGGCCCGATCTCAACGCCGGCGCCGTCCCGCCGCCCAGGATGCCCGATGGCAGCAGCCCGGCCAGCCTGCTGACGGTCAGCGGCTACTTTATCTCGGCCGAGACGGAACACAGGCAGGCCTGCTGGCAGTGGATCACCTTCCTGAGCGGCGATCCGGCCGCCGTCCAGGGGCTACCGGCCCGCCAGTCGGTGGCCACGTCCGACGCGTTCCGGGCCAAGGTGGGCGCGTCGCAGGCCGAAGCCTACCTGGCCACCGTGGGCGAGGCGCAAGAGACGTCGGCCCTGCAGGTCGTGAACGAGGAAGAGTGGCTGGGGGGCGCCATCTACTGGTACGGCCAGGCCTTCGGGCAGGTCATCGAGGGCGAGGCCACGGCCGAGGAAGCCCTGGACGCCGCCCAGAAGCTGGCCGACGACTATCGCGCGTGCGTCATCGCCGCCGGCGACTTTGGCCAGGACACCTGGGAGGCTTGCCTCAAGGAGATCGACCCGACGCTGCCGGCCTTCCTGTTCGGGACGGGGAACTGAGGCCGGGCTCGAGGCATGGGGGCGAAGGAGACATGGGCAAGGAAAACGGCGGCGCAGCGGATCCCTTGATCCGCACCGAGAACCTGACGCGGGTTTACCGCGCCGGGGCGCGCAGGGTTCCGGCCCTGCAGGGCGTCGACCTGGAAGTAGAGCCCGGCCGGTTCATCGTGCTGCGAGGCCGGTCGGGCTCGGGCAAGACGACCCTCCTGAACTGCATCGGCGGGCTGGACCGGCCCACGTCGGGCCGCGTGTGGCTCGAGGGCCGGGAGGTGAGCCGGCTGCCCGAGTGGCGGCGGGTCGGAATCCGGCGGCGGCGCATCGGCTTTGTCTTCCAGTCCTTTGCCCTGCTCCCCACCTACTCGGCGCGGGAGAACATCGACCTCATGCTCCGGCTGGTGGGCATGGGACGCCGCGCGCGCCGGCGCCGCGTGGAGGAGGTGCTGGAGCTTGTAGGGCTGGCCAAATGGGCCGGCCACCGCCCCTTCGAGATGTCGGGCGGTCAGAACCAGCGCCTGGCCATCGCCCGCGCCATCTCCACGCGGCCCGTCCTCATCCTGGCCGACGAGCCGACGGGCGAGCTGGACTCGGCCACGAGCGAGGACATCCTGACCCTCCTGCGCCAGATCGTCGACGAGGAAGGGACCACCCTCCTGGTCGCCACCCACGACCCGAACGTCGATCTGTATGCCCACCAGGTCTACCATCTCCAGGATGGGCGCCTGGTTCGAGCCTCCGGCTGAGGCCCGGCGATGATGGACTTGGGACGAGACGCGGGCGCGCTGTGGACCCGCGAGGGCGACGAGACGAGCTGGACGGGCTGGGCCGAGGCCCGGGCTGATATGCCCGCTTCGCAGTTCGTCCGCGAGTTGATCCAGGCCCACCCGGCCCCACGGCCGGCGTGGGCCCTGGATCTGGGCTGCGGCACGGGCCGCGCCTTCTCGCCCCTGGCCGAGGCCGGCTATCGCGTCGCCGGCCTCGACCCCACGGCCCGCGCCGTGGAGCTGGGCCGCGAGCGCGCCCGCGCCCAAGGCCTGCCCGCCTGGCCCGTCCGCGCCTCTGCCGCCGCCCTTCCCTTCCGCGATGGCTATGCCTCGTTCGTCCTGGCCATGGCCAGCCTCTATCACCTGACGCCCCAAGAGCTGACGGCTGCCCTGGCCGAGATCCGGCGCGTTCTGCCGCCGGGCGGCGTTGCCGTCCTGCACTTTCTCGACGGCCACGACTGGCGGCGAACCCTGGCGCCCGAGCTGCGGCCCGAGGAGGCGTCGGAGCCGGGCTACCGAGCGCTCGTGACCTGTTTCTGCGGCCGGCAGGCCCTGGAAGAATGGCTCCAGGCCGCCGGGTTGGAGGTTCTGTCCCTCGACCTGAGGACGAGCGCCAGCCCGGCCGGCGAGATGCGGGACTGGATCGCCACCTGTGCGCGGCCGGTGGCGGAGGATGGTTGACGGAGCAGCGCTGGAATCACTGACGGGATGAGGACGATGAATGCACTGAGGGCTTGGTTCGGCAGCACTGTGGGCGCCGGATTGTTATCCGGCGCGAGCAAACGGCGGGCTGCCACTGTGGGCGCCGGATTGTTGTCCGGCGCGAGCAAACGCCGGGCCGGTGGGTAGCACTCGTGGCTTGAACAGACCCTGAGTCACTGGCTGCCAGGCCTTGCGCGCCGCACCACTTTGCGGTACAATGGGGGTGGAGGTAAGAGGCCATGAGGACACCGCATTTCATGCGACTGGCGCAGATCGACGAGACGCGCTCAATCAGCGGTTGCCGTCACGGCCTGGTTCATCTGGGCTGGGGACGGACGACCATCCGCTTTTCGCGGGACGAGTTCCGGCGCCTGGCCGCTCTCCTGGCCCGCGCCGGCGATTCCCTGGGTCCCTCCTTCCAGCGCGAAGGAGAGATCGAGATTACCTATCACCCGGAGGACGAGTGCAAGGTGCAGGCGGGGGCGGTGGCGCTCTTACTGTCGCCGGCCGAGTACCGCGAGCTGGAGCGGGGAGCACGCGAGGCCCTGGAGCGCCTGGACGAGATCCTCAGTTCGGGCATGTGGGATCGCGAGGAACCCGAAGAGGGCTCCCGGGATTTCTGGGAGCCCCTGCGGCGCAGTCCGTTTTCCGATAACTAATCGTCTACATGCGCTCGGGCGCGTCTACCCCCATGAGCCCCAGGGTGCGGGCCAGGACGTGCCTGGCCGCCTTGGCAAGGCGCAGGCGCGCGCGGGTCAGTTGGGCATCCGCGGGATCGGAGCTGACCACCCGGCAGTCCCGGTAGAAGGCGTGAAAGGTCGAGGCCAGGTCCTGGGCGTAATGGGGCAGGTGATGGGGCTCCAGCTTTTCGGCGGCCAGGGCCACCACCTCGGGCAGCTCCAGCATCTTGCGGATGAGCGCCAGCTCCGAAGGATGGGCCAGCAGCGACACGTCGGCCCCCTCGTCGTCGTGGCCCTGCTCGGCGGCGTAGCGCAGCACGCTGGCGATGCGGGCGTGGCCGTACTGCACATAGTAGACCGGGTTCTCGTCCGACTGCTGGCGCGCCAGGTCCAGATCCAGGTCCATCTGGCTGTCGGCGGCGCGGGCCAGGAGAAAGTAGCGCAGGGCGTCGGCGCCGATGTCCTCCAGCACCTCCCGCAGGTCCACCTGGGTTCCGGCCCGCTTGGACAGGCGCACCTGCTCTCCCCGCTCCAGGATGGTGACCATCTGGTAGATGTAGAGGGTCAGGCGATCCGGGTCCAGGCCAAGGGCCTCCATCATGGCCTTCATGCGCGGCGCGTGGCCCTGGTGGTCGGCGCCCCAGACGTCGATGACCCACTCAAAGCCGCGCTCCACGAGCTTGTTGTAGTGGTAGGCAATGTCGGAGACAAAGTAGCCCGGCTGGCCGTTGGACTTGATGACGACTTCGTCCTTGTTGCCACCCAGGGCCGTGGCGTTGAACCACACGGCGCCGTCGGCCATGTAGATGTGATCGCCCTCGCGCAGGATGCTCATCACCCGCTCAAAGAGGCCCTCGTCGTACAACGACTGCTCCGAGAACCAGTGGTCGTAGGTGATGTTCATGCGCGCGCAGTCCTGGCGGATGCGCTCCATGGCGATGGCCAGGCCCAGGTCGCGCATCTCGCGGACGGCCTGCTCGTAGGGCAGGTCCAGCAGCCGCTCGCCCTCGGATTCGAGGATCTGCCGGGCCCAGTCTACGATATAGTTGCCGTGGTAGCCACCCTCGGGGATCTGGCCGCCATCGCGCCCCAGCATCTCGCAGTAGCGCACGTAGAGGCTCTCGCCAAAGTTCTCCATCTGCGCGCCGGCGTCGTTGACGTAATATTCTCGCTGCACGTCATAGCCGGCCGCCTGCAAGACGTTGGCCAGGGTGTCGCCCAGCACCAGGTTGCGGCCAAAGCCTACGTGCATGGGGCCGGTGGGGTTGGCGCTGCCGAACTCGACCTGGATCCGCCGGCCGGCGCCCAGGTCCACGCCGCCAAAGCCCTGCCCCGCGGCCAGGATCTCTTCCACCTGGCCGGCCAGCCAGCCGGCATCCAGGGTGACGTTTATAAAGCCCGGCGGCGCCACTTCTACGTTGCCGACGTAGGGCGCCGCGGCCATGCGCTGCACGATGCGCTGTCCCAGCTCCACGGGCGAGAGCTTTTCCTTATCCGCCTCTTTCAGGGAGCGGTTCACGTCGGCGATCATTTTCAGGGGCAGGCTCGTCGCGTAATCGCCCCGCTCGCTCTGCCTGGGCCGCTCCAGGGCCACCTCCGGGATCTCGGTGCGTGGCAGGCTGCCCTTGCGTTGCGCTTTTCTGACGGCGTCGTAGACAAGCCGCGCTATCTCGTCGCGGATCACTCTTTCCTCCTGTACTCGTGCATTTCCAGCCAATTCTCGCCCACCTGGACGTCTACCTTCAGCGGGGCGTCCAACTCGAAGGCGCCCTCCATCGTCTCGATGACCAGCGTTGCCACCTCGTCCAGCTCTTCGCGGGGCACCTCCAGCACCAGCTCGTCGTGAACCTGGAGGATCATCCGGCTGCGCAGGCCCCGCTCCTTGAGCTGGCGCCACAGGCGGACCATGGCCACCTTCAGAATGTCGGCGGCGGTGCCCTGGATGGGGGCGTTGATGGCCATGCGATACGCCCCCTCGCGCACGTTCTGGTGCACGCGGCTGGTGGTGCTCAGCTCCGGGAAGTAGCGCCGGCGCCCGAGGAGCGTCTCGACGTAGCCCTGCTCGCGGGCCTGCTGCCGGGTGCGCTCGATATAGTCCTTGATCTTTGGATAGGCTTCAAAGTAGCTGCGGATGAACGCCTCCGCCTCGTCGGGCGGCAGCCCGGTCCGGTCGGCCAGGCCATAGCCGGTCACGCCGTAGCTGATGGCAAAGTTGGTCATCTTGGCCACGCGGCGCTGGGCCGGCGTCACCTCTTCGAGGGGCACGCCATAGATGGCTGCCGCCGTGGCGGCGTGGATGTCCTCGCCGCGGGCAAAGGCCGCCAGCATGTCCGGGTCGCCGGAAATGTGGGCCAGCACCCGCAGCTCCACCTGGGAATAGTCGGCGGCCAGGAGCACCGAGCCTTCCTCGGCGATAAAGGCGCGCCGGATCTCGCGCCCGACGTCGGTCTTGATGGGGATGTTTTGCAGGTTGGGGCTCGACGACGAAAAGCGCCCCGTGATCGAGCCCGCCTGGTTGAACGAGGTGTGGATGCGCCCCGTGCGGCGGTTGACGAGGGCCGGCAGGGCATCGACGTAGGTGCCCTTTAGCTTGGCGAGCTGGCGCTGCTCCAGGATCAGCTCCACGACGGGGTGCTTGTCGCGCAGTTTCTCCAGGACGTCGGCGGCCGTGGAATAGTGGCCCGACTTGCCGCGGCGCATCCAGGGCAGGGCCAGGTGCATCTCGTCGAACAGGGCCACGCTGAGCTGCTGGGTGGAGTTGATGTTCAGGGCGTGGCCCACGTGGGCCTCGATCTGCTCCTGGAGCTCTTGCAGGCGCGCGGTCAACTGCCGGTTCATGGCGTGCAGGAACTCGACGTCGAGCTTGACCCCGGCGCGTTGCATGTCGACCACGACGGGCACCAGGCGCATCTCGACGTCGGCAAAGAGCGGCCAGAGCGCCTTCTCGCGCAGCTCGTCCTGGAGGAGGCTCGCCAGGCGCAGGGTCATGTCGGCGTCGGCGCAGGCATAGGGCACCACCCGGTCCAGCGGGACGAAATCCATGGTGATCTGCTTGCGGCCGCTGCCGATGAGGTCCTCGATGTGTGTCATCTCGATGCCCAGGCGCGACCAGGCCAGGGCCTTGAGCCCCAGGTTGCGGCTGGCCGGGTTGAGCAGCCACTCCGCAATCATCGTGTCGCAGGCCAGGCTGCCCACCTCAAGCCCGTGCTCGGCCAGCACGGTCAGGTCATAGTTGGCATTGTGGGCGACCTTGAGCGCGTTGGGGTCCTGGAACAGGGGCTTGAGCCCCTCCACGACCAGGGGCAGGGGCAGGTTCCTGGCGGCCTCGTCGCCCTGGTGGCCCACCGGCACGTAATAGGCCCGGCCCTCCGCCGCCGCCAGGGCGATGCCCACCAGCCGGGCGTTCATCGGGTCGACGCTGGTGGATTCCACGTCCACGACGATGGCCTCCGCCTGGCGGAGGTCGGCGACCATGGCGTCCAGGGCCTCCTCGCTGTCGACCACCTGGTAGCCCTCGGCCGACGGTGCCGCGCCTGATGGCCGCTCCTGCTCGAAAAAGAAAGAGAGCTGGGTCGCGTCGCCCGCCTCGGAGGCAGCGCCGGGCAGCCGGTCGACCAGGCTGCGGAACTCGAGCTGGCGAAACAGGTCCACCACCGCCTCGCGGTCGAGGGGCTTGACGCGCGAGTCCTCCAGGTTCAGCTCCACGGGCACGTCCCGCGTAATGGTCACCAGTTGCTTGCTCAGGAAGGCAATGTCGCGGTTTTCCTCCAGCGCCTTGCGAAAGCGGGCGCTGCTGATCTTTTCCAGGTTTTCATAGATCGCCTCCAGGCTGCCGTACTCTTGCATGAGCTTGGTGGCCGTCTTGTCGCCCACGCCGCGCACGCCCGGCACGTTGTCGCTGGTGTCGCCGATGAGGGCCTTGTAGTCGATCAACTGCCGCGGCTCCAGCCCGTAGCGCTCGCGAATGCGCGTCACGTCGTAGACGATGGTGTCGCCGAAGGAGCGCCGGGGCATCATCACCCGCACCCGGGGCCCGATGAGCTGGAAGGTGTCGGTGTCGCCGGTGACGATGAGCACGTCCAGGCCCTCCTCCGTGGCCTGGGCAGCCAGGGCCGCCAGCACGTCGTCGGCCTCAAAGCCCTCCACCTCGTAGGTGGGGATGCGCATGACCTGCAACAGCTCGCGGATGCGCTCCATCTGGATGTGAAGGTCGCTGGGCATGGAGGCGCGGTTGGCCTTGTACTCGCTGTAGGCCACGTCGCGACCGGTGAGACCCCGGTCAAAGGTCACGGCCAGGTATTCGGGCTGCTCGTCGCGGAACACGTTGAGCAGCATGGAAGCAAAGCCAAAGACGGCGTTGGTCAGCTCGCCGCTGGAGGTCGCCATGTCGGTGGGCAGGGCGAAATAGGCGCGGTAGACCAGCGCGTGCCCGTCGATCAAGACCAATTTGGCTGGGTTTGCCATACGTCCTCTCCGTCTGCCACAGGCAGAGCCAGGGCCCCCGGCTCCGGCACTGCAAACAATTCCGATAATTACATCCAACCATTATACACAAAAAAGGGGTCCGCGGCAAACGTGCCCCGCGCCCGGGGCGGAGCGCCGCACCTGCAAGCTACCCCGACAAGTCGTGGACTCCATCCCGGCACGCAACCCGGACTCCTCCCTGGCCCGTCCGGCCAGGACGGGCGACTTGTCGAGGGCGGGCCGCCACCCCTGCAAGCTACCCCGACAAGTCGTGGACTCCACCCCGGCGACCCGGACTCCCCCCTGGCCCGTCCGGCCAGGCGATTAGTGCATCGCCAAGGGCAGGTAGGTGCAAGGGGTACGGGACAGCACGACCTCCGGGATCGTCGTCGCCTGGGCGCGGAGCACCTCGACCACGACGGTCGAGCCGCCGTAGCACGTGCCGTCGACGGCCAGGTCATAGACGCCGGCCGGCAGGGCGAGGGTGTAGCTGCCCGTGGGGCCCGTCGTCGTCTCGGCCCGCGCCGTGGCCGGCGGGCGCGCCTCGGCCAGCACCCGGGCGCCCTGAAGCGACAGGCCTCCCTCTGCTGTGACCCCGCCGCGCACCAGGCCGGCGTTGACGCTGCCCAGGACGTCGACGATGCCCCAGCCCCAGACGTTGTTGGGTGGGCCGGCAGGGCCGCATTGCTCGTCAAGCCGGGCTTCGGCTGTGCGGGTCAGCAGCTCCTCGACGGCCTCTACGTCGCCCGCCAGCCCGGGCCCGGCCGACAGGAGGAGAGCCGCTGCGCCGGCGACGTGGGGCGCGGACATGCTCGTGCCGCTCAGTGAGGCATAGCCCCCCTTGACGCTGGACCGGATGGCCGTGCCGGGTGCGGTGACGTCCGGCTTGACGTAGGTCGGGCCGCCGTAGGTGACCGGTCCCCGGGAGGAGCTGGCGGCGATGGCACCGGTGCGGTGGTCGAAATTGCCCACGGTGAGGCTGCCCTGGTAGAGGGCCGGCGGGGCGCTGACCGTGCCACAGCTCGAGCCCGAGTTGCCCGCCGAGGCGACGACCACGATCCCGGCCTGCCGCAGCGCCTCCACCGCCTCTTCCAGCAGGGTGATGGCCGCCGCGTCGCAGCCCTCGCTGGGCGGGCAGCCCCACGAATTGTTGACCACGTGGGGCGCCAGGGTGGGGTCGCCCTGGTCGGGCGTCGCCCCCACGGGATAAGGCGCCAGGAAGAACTCGAAGCACTCCAGGTAGCGGGCCGGCGTGCCGATCCCCTGGTCCATGTTGCGGCAGGCGATCCACTGCGCCCCGGGCGCGACGCCGACCCGGGTGCTGCCGTCGTCGCCGACCATGATGCCCATGGTGTGGGTGCCGTGGCTGCTCACGTAATCGTCGCACGGCTCGGGCGAATCGGCGCCGCACGTGCCGCCGCCGGTGTGGACGGCGTCGTGCCAGTTGTAGTCGTGGCTGGCCGCCGTGCCGTCCCAGCCCCGGTACTGGTTCACGAGGGCCGGGTGCTGCCACGCGACCCCCGTGTCCTGGCCGGCGACGACGATGCCCTCGCCGGTGTAGCCCAGGGCCCAGGCGTCGTCGGCGTTGATGCGCTCCAGGTTCTCCTCGACGCTCGCAACGGCACCGCCGGGGGCCACGGCGCCGGCAGGCACCGGCTCGGACCCCAAATCGACGCCGCGGACGTGCGGGTTGGCGGCGATGGCCGCCACGTCGGGCCGCCGCGCCAGCTCCCCGAGCAGGTCCTGGCCGGCCCGCACCCAGACGGCGTTCACGACGTAATAGGGCCGGTACTCGGCCCCTCGCGCCTCCAGGAAGGCCAGCAGGTCCCCCTGGCTCTCCGCGGCCGTGGCGCGCAGGGCCTGGACCACGGCCTGGACCCTGGCCGTCCGCGCGGTCGTGGCGGACAGGTCGGCGCGGGCCTTGAGCACCACCAGGACCTCGACCTCGCCCCTCGCCTGGGAGGCTTCCCCGCCCGGCTGCGCTGCTCCACCCGGCGCCGCCGCCAACAGCAGCCCAAGGAGCACCGCACCGACGACGACCCTCATCCGCTGCCCGGAACGCATCCGCCCGGCCATGTCCACGGCACTCCTCTCTCCACTTCCCCGATCCGCCATGCCCGCTACCCGTTCCATCCCTCGGCCAGCCCCAGGAGCAGGCGGCGCAGGAACTCCAGGGCCACGGTCGTCGACCAGGTGCGGGCGCGGCGGTCGCGCCCGCGAAAGCGCAGCGGGCGGCTGTCGACGCCCTCGGGGCCGGCCACGGCCAGCCAGGATTGTCCCTCCCCGTCGCCAACGACCGCCAGCCCGTAGCCCTCGCCGGCGGCGCCCTCTTCCCCGCCGGGCCGCGGACATGCCGGGCGCAGCGCCCGGGCGATGGCCTCGGCGCCTGCCTGCCCGTCCCACTCCCCGCCCTCCAGGTGCAAGAGCCGGGCCAGCGACGTCCCGTCGCCGCCCACCAGGCCCCCACAAAAGACGTCGGGATAGGCGCTCAGGCGGCGGCTGAGGTCGCCCTGGGTGATGGTCTCGGCCACGGCCAGCGTCGCGCCCCGGGCGCGCAGCAGGCCGGCCAGCACCTCGTCGAGGGTCTCCTCGCCCGTGCCATAGATGGCCGCCCCCAGGCGCTGGCGGATGGCCGCCTCGAACTCGGCGGCCATGGCCTCGGCATCGGCCTGTGCCGCGGCCTTGGCCACGATGCGCACGTCCGTCTGGCCCGGATGGGCCGACAGGCCCACCGTCGGATTGGACGAAGTTTCCAGGTCGGCGATGCGCTCGTCGATGGCGCTCTCGCCCAGGGCCACGGTGCGCAGGACGCGGGTGACCAGCACGTCCCTGTGGCCCAGGCGGCCCTGGAGGTAGGGGACGATGGTGTGCTTCATGAGGTACACCATCTCGCTGGGCACGCCGGGCAGGGTGACGATGGTGCCCCGCTCGTCCTCGACGATAAAGGCCGGCGCCGTGCCCACGGGGTTCTCCACGGGGATGCAGCCCTCGGGCAGGTAGGCCTGGCGCCGATTGTTGTCGCCCATGCGCGAGCCAAAGCGGGCGAAAAAGGCCTCGATCTGGGCCAGCAGCTCGGGGTGGAGGGCGAGGGGCCGGCCGGTGGCGCGGGCCACCGCCTCGCGGGTGACGTCGTCCACGGTGGGGCCCAGCCCGCCGGTGGTGATGACCAGGTCGGCGCGGAGCAGGGCCTGCTCCAGCGCCTGGGCGATGCGCACCTCGTTGTCGCCCACCGTGGTGCGGAAATAGAGGTCGATGCCCAGGTCCCGCAGTTGGCGGGCCAGGTAGGTGGCGTTGGTGTCGTCGATCTGCCCCAGGAGCAGCTCGGTCCCCGTCGTTACGATCTCGGCGCGCATGGCACCCTCCCTGCTGGCGAATAGCCGCTATTGTATCACAAGAGGGAGGGCGAGGCCAAACGGCGGCGGGTGACCGTCACGGGTTGGGGTGTTGGACATCTCGTGCCGCCGCGCGAACCGGTCAGGCACGAAGCAAAACTTGACCCACGATAAATCCATGTAGGGCATCCACTGTGTTTGAATGGACCCTGCAATCCGTGCATCGTTACAGTCAAGGAGTACGTGCATGATGGCTCGGAACGATAGCGTGATTACGGTAAGGAATGTGGTCAAGGAGTATCCCGAGGTCAAGGCCGTGGATGGCATTTCCTTCGACACGTACCACGGCGAGGTCTTTTGCCAGGCGCTAGCGCCGCACCAGGGGCACAAACGTGTAAAAGACAGGCCGGTCGACCACGTCCAGCCGCAGGCTGATGGTCTGCGGCGAGCCCGCCGTGCCGGGCGGATCGACCACCGTGACGGTCACGGCGCCGGTGTAGGTGCCGAGGGCCGACGTGTCAAAAGCCGTGGGCACGATGCGAAACGCCGCCGGCGTGGTGCCCGTCGCCGGGCTCGCCTCGAACCAGGCGCCGTCCTGGGCGAGCTGCCAGGCCAGCGGCTCGTCGCTGCCGATGTTCTTGGGCACGAGCTCGAAGAAGGGCGGCCACAGGCGCCCGTTCCGCTGGTTGTATAGGAAGGCCAGGCTGTCGGGCAGGTCGCCCAGGACCGGGCTCGCCAGGTCCAGAAAGATGCTGTCGCCGGTCAGTGCCAGGCGGTCGCCGTCCAGCAGCTCGGCCCAGACCGTGTGCTCGCCCCGCCCGGCGGGCAGCGTCCAGCTCAGCGCCGATTGGAACGGCCGCCAGTCGGTCCAGGCGCCGTCGTCGTTGCGCAGGCGCATCTCCTGCCAATCGTCCGCGCCATAGATGTAGAGGGACACTCCCCGGGACGTGGTGGTCGCCGCGTCGCGGTTGATGATCAGCGGATAGATATCCCGGCGCCGCCCGAAATCCTGCACCCAATAGGAAGGCCAGGAGCCATCGCCGGTATAGTAGCCCACGCCGATCTCCCAGTTGTTCGTGCTGAGGATATTGTCCCGATGGCCGTCGCTGTTCAGCCAGCCGTCCATGACGCTGGCGGGCGTCTGGTAGCCCGCGCCAATGTTCTCGGCCAGCGACCGCCAATCGGGGTAATAGGTGCTGATGCGGTCCGACCACTTGCAGGCCAGCACCAGGTTGCCCCCGCTGCGGTCGTAGGAATCGTGGTTGAAATAGTCGTCCTGTCCCATGTCCGTGGCGTGGTAGCGGGCCGCTTCGTCCAGGAGGTTGACGCGCTTGAGGGGCGGCAGCCCGCGCGACGTGCGGACGTTGTTGACCCGGTCGACCACCTCCTGCTCGTAGGCGGCGTTGACGACAGGCGCAAACTGGCCGCCGCATCCGGGGTAGGCCGATGCCGCCGCGCCGGCCTGCGTCGTAACAGGCGGTGGCAAGGCCGGCGGCAATGGTTCCCGGCCCGCGGAAAGGCCGGGGCCGGGGATCAAAAGTACGACGACCACGACGAGGACGGCGTTGGCGACGACCAACCCGGTGCGCTGCTTCATGTGCTCCTCCCTGGTGCTGTCACGAATCTGTTCCGGCCAAGAGAAACGGCATGTAACAGGAACCTGCAGGCGAAATTATACCCCCGGCGGCCGTAGAGCGCAAGGTGGAGCCGCACCCGCCCTTCGATCGAGGCAACACTGATAAGTTGCATCCTCTGCCACGTTCCGTATAATGAGGGGCAGCCCGTGAAGGAGAGATGCAGCATGGATCGCATTGCAGCCCTGTTCGACCTGGACCGTACCCTGCTGGACACCAGCTCGGGCCAGCTCTGGGCCCGCTACATGCACCGCATGGGGCGCATGAGCAAGCGGGAGATGGTGCTCGTTGGCTGGTGGACTGTCCTCAGCCGGTTGGGCCTCCTGGACATGCAGGAGTTGATCAAGCGGCTGCTGCAGGCGGCGGCCGGCGACGACGAGGCGGAAACGCTGCGGATGAGCGACCGCTGGTTCGAGGAGCAGGTGCTGCCCCACGTGGCCGAGCGGGGGCGCCGGCGCGTGGACGAGCACCTGGCCCAGGGGCACGTGGTCGCCATCGTCTCGGCGTCGACCCAGTACGTGGTGGGGCCCATGGCCGCCCACCTGGGCGTCCCCGGCCAGTACGTCTGCACCCACATCCGCAGCGCAGACGGCCGGCTGACGGGCGAGCTGGAGCCGCCGGCCTGCTTTGGCCAGGGCAAGGTGGTCTGGGCCGAGCGCTTTGCCGCCGAGCACGGCGTGGACCTGGACCGGAGCTACTTTTACACGGACAGCATCAGCGATTTGCCGCTGCTGGAGCGGGTGGGACACCCGGTGGCCGTTAACCCGGATCCGCGGCTGCGGCGGCTGGCCGGGCAGCGCGGCTGGCCGGTGGAGATGTTTTACTGAAATGTGGTATAATAGGATCGCCAGCACCAATCAGGTTGCTCGCGAGGACGAAACAAGGGAGAGGTTGGCCGTGTTGCATCGTCATCTTGCTCATCAGAAGTTCACGCTTGCCGCGATTGACGACATAATCGCGCGCGGCAAGCGGCAGGATTGGGCAGAGCTGCGCCGGGCCGCACTTGACGACCGGGCCATCATGGAAAAGGTGCTGCGTGTGTGCCAGGCGCACGTCGCCGATCCTTATGCCCAACGTTACCACTTTTGGAAGCACTATGCCGAACGATACCTATCCTGACTGGGAGCGAGTCCTGTCTTCTGCCGCCCGCTTGCAGCGCATCCTGCCGGAGGCCGTTCTCGTGGGAGGAACTGCCTCTGCCTTGTATGCTGAGCATCGGTTCTCTATGGACGCCGATCACGTCGTGCCCGATCTCCGCCAGCGCTTCGATCAAGTCCTGGCCGACCTGGAGTCGGTCGCTGGTTGGAGGACGGCTCGGGTCACGCGCCCGGTGCAGATTCTGGGCAACCTGGACGGCATCGAGACCGGGGTGCGACAGCTAATTCGCGACGAGCCCCTGGAAACCGTCCAGGTTGAACGCCTGGGCCAGGCTCTTACCGTCCCGAGCGAGTCCGAGATGCTGCGGATCAAGGGCGTATTGATCCTCAAGCGAAATGCCACGCGAGATTATCTCGATTTCGTGGCCCTGGCCGAGCATATAGGTGAGGAGAAAACGGTAGAGGCGCTCGAGCCTTTTGATCGTCTCTACCCTCAGTCGAACGAGGAATCGGCCTTGCAGCAGTTGCAGGTACAGCTCTCCAATCCGCTCCCTTACGATCTGGAAGAGCTGAACCTGGTCGAATACAAAAACCTGGACCCGCGTTGGCACGACTGGGAAGCGGTCAAGAGCGCTTGTGTACGGATCGCGGTGCTCATCTTCGATCGGATCGTTGGCCTGGAAGCGTGATATTCGAGCCGGCGTTCAAGTGTCCTGCTGATCTCCCTGGGCCACGACAAACGCCAGGGCATAGTCCCGCCCGTGGGTCAGGCTGACCGCCCAGCGCGTCAGGCCCTGCTCCTCGGCCAGCGCCCGGGCGCGGCCCGACAGGTAGAGGAGCGGCTTGCCCCGGGGGTCGGGCAGCACGGCCACGTCGTGCCAGCCGATGCCGCTGGCGCTGAGCAGGCGCATCCCCACGCCCAGGGCCTTGGAGACGGCCTCCTTGGCCGCAAAGCGGGCGGCCAGCTCGGGCAGGTAGCGCCCGAAGCGGGCCGCCTCCTCCGGGGTATAGACCCGCGCCAGGAACCGCTCCCCGTGGCGCTCCAGGGCCCGGCGCAGCCGCTCCAGCTCCACCAGGTCGACGCCCACCGACAGCGACGTGCCCGCCATGGGCGGGCCCATCATGCCGGCTGCTCCGCAGGCGTCCCGGGGGCCTGGGCGGCCTCCTCCTCGCCGACGGCCGGGCCTGCCACGGCCAGGACGTAGGTCTCGGGGTCCAGGTACTTGCACGCCATCTCCCGGACGTCGTCGACAGTCACGGCGTTGACCAGGCCGGCATAGTGCAGCAGGTAGTCCAGGCCCAGGCCGTGGCGCTCCATGTTCAGGAGCTGGTTGGCCACGCCCTCGTTGGTCTCCAGCGCCAGGGGCATGATGCCCGTCAGGTAGGCCTGGCTGTCGGCCAGCTCGTCGGCAGGCACCGCCTCGTCGCGCAGGCGGTTCACCTCGGCCAGTATGCCGTCGATGGCCCGCTCCACGTTGGCCGGGTTCACCCCGGCCGTCGCCAGCCACGGGCCGGCGCCCAGACCGGCCTCCGAGCGGCTGTAGACGTAATAGGCCAGGCCCTGCGTGTCGCGGACGCTGTCGCCCAGGCGGCCCATCATGCCAAAGGTTCCCAGGATGGTGTTGGCCAGGTGCACCTTCATATACGCCGGGTCGGAGCGGGCCACGCCGGGCCAGCCCAACACCACGTCGGCCTGGGTCTTGCCCTCCACAGCCACGATCTGGCGGCGCGGCCCGTCGAGGCCCACTGCCGGCGGGATGGCGCGGTTGGGCTTGGCCTCGGGCGCCTGCCAGCCCCCCAGGCTTGCCTTCACCTTGCGGACCACCTCCTCCACCGGAAGCGCGCCCACGGAGGCGATGACCATGCCCTGGGGAGCGTAATGAGCCCGGTAATAGTCCACAAGGTCCTGCCGTGCCAGGGGCGAGACCGTCTCTTCGTAGCCCTTGACGCTGCGGCCGTAGGGATGATCGGGATAGAGGAGGGCGTCAAAGGTCAGGCGCGCCATGCGCCGCGTATCGTGGGCCCGGCGCTGCAGGTCGGTGAGGACCTGCCCTTTCACCCGCGTCACCTCTTGATCGGGGAAGGCCGGCTCTTGCAGGCAGTCGGCCAGGATGTCGAGCAGGACGTCCAGGTCTTCGGCCAGCGATTTGCCGCCAAAGGTGACCTCGTGTACCGCGCAGCCAAAGCCCAATTGGGCGCCCACCGACTCCAGCTCCTCGTTGATCTGGCCAAAGGTGCGCTTTCGGGTGCCGTGGGTCAGCAGGGCGGCCGTCAGGTAGGCCAGGCCCGCCTTTTCCGCCGGCTCGTCCATGGCGCCCGCCCACAGGTAACCGGCAATCACCTGGGCGGGGCTGCCCCTGGTCTCGTAGCCCAGGACTGTGATGCCGTTGGGCAGCTCGACGCGCGTGATCGATTCGGACGAAGGCAACGATCCGTTCATCGGTTCCCACCTCCCTGCGCCAGGTAATGCCCCACGGTCCGGTTGCTGCGCCGCAGGTGGGTCCGGGCCACGCGCTGGACGTCCTGCACTGTGACCGCCTCCAACCTTTCCGGGAACGATTCGAACCAATCGGTGTCGGCGACGATGGCCGAGTAGCCAAGCCAGTATCCCTGGTTGGTAACGCTCTCGCTGGAGTAGGCGAACTGGGCTTTGGTCTGCTTGATGGCCGTCTCCAGCTCCGCCTCAGAGATCGGCTGTTCCAGCACGCGCTCGATCTCGGGGTCCATGGCCTCCTCGACCTGGGCCGGGCTGTTGCCCGTGCGGGCCGTGGCCGTGATCTGGTAGAGGTAGGGATCGAGCATGGCGGGCATGGAGCCCGACAGGGAGACCGCCACGCCTGTCTCCACCAGGGCGCGGTACAGGCGCGAGCTGCGGTTGGGCGGCGACGAGGAAAAGAGGTTCATGCCGGCCGCCCCGGTGAGGATGGTCGTCAGGACGGTCATGGGCATGAAATCGGGATCGCCGGCCGCCGGGGCGTGATAGGCCACCTGCAGGTAGGAGGTGTTGCCCGGCCCCTCCAGGTTGACGCGGCGCTCGCCGCGCTGGGGCGGCTCGGGGCGCACCAGCCGGGGCGGGTCGGAGCGGGCCGGCAGGCGGCCGAACAGCTCCTCGATGCGCTCCAGCATGCGCGGCGTCTCGAAATCTCCCGCGGCCACGGCGATGGCATTGTTCGGCCCGTAGTAGGTCTGGTAATGGTTCCACAACTGCTCGCGGGTGATGGTTTCCAGGTCGACCATGTCGCCGATGGTTTCGTGATGGTAGGGATGCACGCGAAAGGCCGCGGCGCCCACCTCTTCTGCCAGGAGAAACGTGGGCTGGTTCTCGGCTCCCTGCCGCTCGGAGATGATGACGGTACGCTCCAGGGCCACCTCCTCGGGGTCAAACAGGGCCTTGGCCATGCGGTCGGCCTCGATGCGCAGCCCCAGGTCGATGCGGTCTGCGGGCAGTGTCTCCAGGAACGTGGTGAAATCCAGCCAGGTGAGGCCGTTCATGATCCCGCCGCTGCGGGCGATCTGCCGGTCGATCTGGCCCTTGGGAAAGGCCTCGGAGCCCTTGAACAACATGTGCTCCGCCCAGTGGGCGATGCCGGTGATGCCCGGCACCTCGTTGCGGCTTCCCACGCGATACCAGACCCAGAAGGTGGTCACCGGCGCGTAGTGTCTCTCTTGCAACAGGACGGTGAGCCCGTTGTCGAGCGTGTGCTTGAAAACTGCCATGGTCTCTTCCTTTTCAGGCATAGCCCCGGCCCACCCCGCGATAGACAAAGCCTAGATCGCGCATGATCTCTGGATCGTACAGATTGCGTCCATCGACGATGATGGGCTGGCGCATGATGGCCTTCAGACGGGAAAGGGACAGGTGCTTGAACTCGTTCCATTCGGTGACGACGACGAGGGCATCGGCGTCCTCGGCCACTTCGTACGCATCCTCGCAGAGGGACACGTCGTGAAGATAGAGGTTGGCGTTGGGGATGGCCACGGGGTCGTAGGCCCGGATGCACGCCCCTTCGCTCTGCAACAGGTGGATCAGCTCCACCGACGGCGCCTCGCGCATGTCGTCGGTGTTGGGCTTGAAGGCCAGGCCCAGGACGCCGATGACCTTCTCGTCCAGGTTGCCGAGCACCTCGCGCAGCTTGTGCACCACCTGGCGTCGCTGGTCGCGGTTGATGTCCATGACCGCCCGCAGCAACTGGGGGTGGCAGCCGTGAACGGAGGCCATGTGGGCCAGGGCCTGGACGTCCTTCGGGAAACAGGAACCTCCGTAGCCGATGCCGGCGTCGAGAAAGTGGCGGCCGATGCGCTTGTCATAGCCCATGCCCGCCGCCACCTCCTTGACGTCGGCGCCCAGGGCCTCGCAGATGCCGGCAATCTCGTTGATGAACGAGATGCGAGTGGCGAGAAAGGCGTTGGACGCATACTTGATCATCTCGGCCGTGCGCAGGTCGGTGAGCATGATGGGCGCCCGCAGCGACAGGTAGAGCTGGGCCACCTGTGCCGCCGCGTCCGGCTCCAGCGAGCCCAGGACGATGCGGTCGGGGAACATGAAGTCGTTGATGGCTGCTCCCTCGCGCAGGAATTCCGGGTTGCTGACCACGGCAAAGTCTATGGGCTCGTGCTGGAAGCGCTTCACGATGTCCGACACCCAGTCGCCGGTACCGATGGGCACCGTGCTCTTGTTGATGATGATCAGCGGGTGTTCCATCACCTCGCCGATGCCGCGGGCCGCGGCGCGGACGTACTTCAGGTCGGCCTCGCCACCGCTTCCCTGTGGCGTGCCGACGGCGATAAAGGCAAACTCGGCGTCCTTCAGGGCCTCTTCGTAACACGTGGTAAAGTGCAGGCGGCCTGCCTGGGCGTTGCGGCGGACCATCTCTTCCAGCCCCGGCTCGTAGATGGGCATGACGCCGGACTGCAGCTTCTGTATCTTGGCCTCATCCACATCCACACAGCTTACCTGGTGCCCCAGATCGGCAAAGCAGGTGCCGGTTACCAGGCCCACATAGCCAACGCCGATGACGCAAATGTTCCTCATGTTTTTCCCATCCTGTCATAGTGTTGTCCGTATCAGGGCAGGCATCGCCCACGGGGGAACCGATGCAGGGCCCACGAGGACCAGGCACCGTGCGTGCCGAATCCGGCTCACGGACTATACCACAAAAGAGGACCTTTTTCAAGTTGGGCGCGATTGACAGGTAAAGGCAGTGCGGCTATAATGGAGCGGATCGCCGGGAGAGTGCCACAGCATGTCGACAGATCTATCCCCTGCGCAATGGGATGAACAATTCACGCGCCAGGCCGGCTGGACGCGCCAGACGCGCTACCACCTCTATCGCCGGGCCAACCTGCTGCGGGCGGCGCGCGTCCTGGACGTGGGCAGCGGCACCGGGGTCTTGACCGCCGAGCTGGCGGCCCAGACGCGGGGCCAGGTCGTCGGGCTGGACGTCGATCCCGAGATGGTGGCCTATGCCCGGGAACACTACCCCCAGGCCGAATACCGGCTGGGAGATGCCCACCACATGGACCTGCCCGGCGGCTCCTTTGACGTCACCGCCTGCCACTTCTTGCTGCTCTGGTGCCGGGACCCGCGGCAGGTGGCGGCCGAGATGGTGCGGGTGACCCGGCCCGGCGGCAGCATCCTGATCTGCGCCGAGCCCGACTATGGCGGGCGAATCGATCATCCGGAGCTGCCCCTCGGCCAATGGCAGATGGAGGCCCTGCTCGACGAGGGGGCCGACCCGCGCCTGGGGCGCAAGCTGCGCGCGCTCTTTGCCCAGCCGGGCGCCCGCGAGATGGACGTGGGCGTCATGCCCGGGGTCTGGGACGCGGCCCGGCTGCGAGCCGAGTTCGAAGCCGAGTGGGCCCTGTGGCAGCGAACGCTGGAGGGCAGGGTGCCGCCCGCGGAGCTGGCACGCGTTCGGGCCGCCGACCTGGCGGCCACGGAGAGCGGCGAACGCCTGGTCTTTTTGCCCGTGTTCTATGCCCTGGTGCGGACCTGATGCCGGGCCTATTGGAGACTCAAAGGAGCTAAGCCGGTCCATGCTTTCTGTGCTGGTGGCCCTGCTGGGGGCCCTCATCCCTACCATCTTTTACGTGCTCTTCCTGTGGTGGCTCGACCGGTACGAGAAGGAGCCGGTCTGGCTGCTGGCCCTGGCCTTTGCCTGGGGCGCCGTGCCGGCGGCGTTTCTGTCCATCGTCGCCGAGGTGGCCTTTGACGCCTCCATCACGCTCGTGGCGGGCGAGAGCCTGCTGGCCGACCTGGCGAGCGTCAGCGTCAGCGCGCCCCTGGTGGAGGAGAGCGCCAAGGGCGTGGCGCTCATTGCCCTGGTCCTGCTCTTCCGTCGCGAGTTCGACAACGTCCTGGACGGCATCATCTATGGCGCCATGATCGGCTTTGGCTTTGCCCTGACCGAAAACGTCTTTGCCTACTTCTTGCCCATCCTGTCGTCCGAGGGCCTGGGCGCGGGGCTGACCAACATCTTTATGCGGACCGTCGTCTTTGGCTTCAACCACGCCTTCTGGACGGCGACGACGGGAGCGGCCATGGGCTATGCCCGCCTGTCGCCCCAACCCCTTCGCCGCCTGTTCCTGCCCATCGCCGGCTGGGCAGCGGCCGTGTTTCTCCACGGCGTGCACAACGCCGGGGCCAGCCTGGTGCAGCAGACCCTTTGCCTGTCGCTGGGCATCAGCCTCCTCGTCCACTGGGGCGGGCTGGCGCTGCTGGTCGCCGTCGCGGTCCTGGTGGGGCGCCGCGAGAGCCAGTGGATCGAGAGGGGGCTGGCAGAGGAGGTGCGGCGGGGCGCCCTCACGGCCCACGAGTTCGACCTGCTCCGCTCCGCGACCCATCGCCAGCAGGTGCGCTGGCAGGCCCTGGGCAAGGGAGGCCGGGCCGCCTACCGCGCCGTGGGCGCCTACTTTGAGCACGCCACGGAGCTGGCCTTTGCCCGGCATCAACTGCACCTCATGGGCGACCAGGGCGGCGACCTGGACGAGATCGAGCGGCTGCGTGGCGTCCTGGTAGACAGCCGCGCCGAGGCGCTGCCCTGGCTCTAGGCCCGACCCGGGCTGCGCCCTCACATTTGTGCCGCGCACTGCGCTGGCGTCATTTGTTTGACTTTCCCTGTCTATTCTGTTACAATGTCGGATATCGGCCTGGTAGGCGCATTATCGTAGGACAAACCAGGAGCCTGCCCTCGCCAGCGGCGATGCCGTGTCGGAGCTATGAACTGTGGCTGAGGACGTGATGAGCAAGCCCCGTGTGCTGTGCATCGAGGACGAAGCGTATATGCTCGATCTGCTGCGGCTCATTCTCGAGTCGGCCGGCTATGCCTTCCTGGGCGCCCACGACGGGCAGGAAGGCCTGGAGGCCATGCGCCGCGAGATTCCCGACGTCGTCCTCCTCGATCTGATGCTGCCCAACGTGGACGGCGCCGAGGTCCTGCTGCAAAAGAAAAAGGATCCAGCCATCCGCGACATTCCCGTGATCGCCGTAACCGCCCTGGCCTCGCCCTTCGATCAGATCATGTGGAAGCGCCGCACCGAGATTCGAGACTATGTGACCAAGCCCTTCAAGCGGAAGGAGCTGCTGGATACCGTGGAACGGGTACTGGCCAGGGGAACTGCCGAAGAAGGCCGTGGAGCCGGGATAGCGACATGAGCGGAGCCAAGATTCTGTGTATCGAAGACGATCCCGATATGATCGAGTACATCAAGCTGATCCTGGGCCGGGCCGGCTACACGGTCATCGGAGCCGACGGCGGCGTTGAAGGCCTGGATGCCATGCGCCGCGAAAAGCCGGATCTGATCCTCCTGGATCTGATGATGCCGGACATGGACGGTGCCGAGGTGCTCCTGCGCAAGAAGCAGGAGCCGACCATCCGCGACATCCCTGTCATCGCCCTCACAGCCTTGAACTCGCCCTTCGACCAGATCATGTGGCTGGCACGCACCGATCTGCAGGATTTCATAGTCAAGTCCAAGCTGCCACGCCGTGAGCTGATCGCCCGCATCGAGCGAGTGCTCAAGCCCTCCGACCCTGCGACCGACGAGGGCGCGGACTGAGGGCCGGCAGCTTGCAGGACGGCAAGGCGACTCGAGGAAAGAGGTGATGCCGTGGCTTCTCTGACGAGCTGGCTCAACCCGTTTGACGTCCTCATCGTTTTTGCGCTGCTGGGCGGGGTGGCCTTTGGCTTTGTGCGCGGCCTGGTGCGCATGGCCCTCAGCCTGCTGGTGCTCTACCTCGCCGCCGTGGCAGCCATGACGCTCCACGTGCCCACGAGCAACTGGCTGCGCTTCGTGGCGCGGCTGCCGCAATCCATCAGCCAGGGCCTTAGCTTCTTCTTGATCCTGGTCCTCGTCTCGGCCGCCCTCAACTTTGTCCTGAGGCGGACGTACAAGGACACCGAGCTGCCCGGCGTGCGCCAGATCGACCAGCTCGGCGGCATGGTCATCGGCTTTGTTCTCAGCGTGCTCTGGATCGGGTTTTCCATCCTGGTCCTGGCCTTCTTCCTTCGCGCTCCCCTGGGCCACGAAGCGGGCTTTCAGCAGGTCATGATCGGCTACTTTCGTCGTTCCTCCCTGATCCCGATCTTTTATCGGGTGTTGCCCGTCGCAATTGCCACGCTCCGGCCCTGGATGCCGAAGGGTCTGCCGCCCGAAATCTTTACCTTCAGGTTGTAATGGATCAAAAACACCTTCATACGGTCGAGTTTCACGAGGTCCTGGCCCACCTGGCGCGCCAGGTCTCTTTTTCGGCCGGCGAGCGCCTGGCCCTTGCCCTGCAGCCGTCGCCCGTCCTGGCCGAGGTGCAGCAGCGCCTGCAAGAGACCAGGGAGGCGCGTTACCTCCTCGACAGCCAGGGGGGGCTGTCGCTGGGTGGCGCCCACGACGTGCGGCCCCTGGTCGAGATCGCCCGGCGCGGCGGGCTCCTGTCGGCCAACGATCTGCTGGACGTCACCAGCACCCTGCGCGCCGCGCGGCGGGTGCAGCGCATCCTGGAGCGCCTCCACGGCCAGGCTCCCCTGCTGGCCGACGTGGCGGCGCGCATCGAGCCCTGCGAGGGACTGTCGGCCGACATCGACGGGGCCATCAGCGAGCAGGGCGAGGTGCTGGACCACGCCAGCGACAAGCTGGCGCGCGTCCGCCGCGAGATGCGGACTGCCCAGGAACGCCTCATGGACAAGCTGAACCGCATCATCGCCAACCCGCGCAACGCCCCTTATCTCCAGGAGGCGCTGCTGACCCAGCGCGGCGGGCGATACGTCATCCCCATCAAGGCCGAGTTCAAGGGGCGCATCCCCGGCATCGTCCACGACATCTCGGCCAGCGGGGCCACGCTTTTCATCGAGCCCCTGTCGGCCGTGGAGATGGGCAACAGGTGGCGCGAGCTGCAGCTCGAGGAGGAAAAAGAGATCGAGCGCATCCTCGGCGACCTGGCGGCCCACGTGGCGCGGCTAGCCGACGAGCTGACCTGGACCGTGGAGGCGCTGGCCGACCTGGACCTGGCCATGGCCAAGGGGCGCTATGCCAACGTCCTGGACGCCACCGAGCCGGAGCTCATTCCGTTTCGCGGGCGGCCGGGCTCCGTGGCCGCCGGCGAGGCCGGCTATCGCCTCGACCTGCGCCAGGCCCGGCACCCGCTCCTGGACCCGGCCCGGGTGGTGCCCATCGACGTGGCGCTGACCGGCGAGCAGTACGCCCTGGTCATCACCGGGCCCAACACCGGCGGCAAGACGGTGTCGCTCAAGACGGTGGGGCTCATGGCCGCCATGGCCCAGGCGGGCCTGCACCTTCCCGTGGCCGAGGGCTCGGCCATCCCTGTCTTTGAGGGCATCTATGCCGACATCGGCGACGAGCAGTCCATCGAGCAGTCCCTCTCGACCTTCTCGTCGCACCTGAACAACATCGTCGCCATCCTGGGCCGGGCCGACGACCGCAGCCTGGTGCTCCTGGACGAGCTGGGCGCCGGCACCGACCCGGTGGAGGGCTCGGCCCTGGCCCGGGCTCTCCTGACCCACCTCCTTGGCCGGCGCTGCACGACCCTGGTGGCCACCCACTACTCGGAGCTGAAGCTCTTTGCCCACACCACGCCGGGCGTCGAAAACGCCAGCCTGGAGTTTGACCTGGAGACGCTGTCGCCCACCTACCGCATGCAGATCGGCCTGCCCGGCCGCAGCAACGCCTTTGCCATCGCCGAGCGCCTGGGGCTGCCCACGCCCATCGTCCACGCCGCCCGCGAGCTTGTCTCGCCCGAGGACCTGGAGGCCGAGTCGCTCCTGGCCGAGATCCAGGCCGCCCACCGCGAGGCGGCCGCCGCCCGGGACGAAGCCGTGAGGGCCCGGCGCGCGGCCACCGAGCAGGAGCACCGGCTGAACGCCCGGCTGGCCGTCATCGAGAGCGAGCGGGCATCCATCCTGGGCGAAGCCCGGGCCGAGGTGCGCCGCCGCCTGTCCGAGCTGGAGCAAGAGATCGAGAACCTGCGGAGCGAGATGGCCGAGCAGCAGCGGGTCCGCAGCCTGCCCGACGAGTGGCTGGCCCAGGCCCGCGAGCGCCTTGCCGAGCTGGAGGAGAAGGCACCGCCGGTGCCGCCCCCCCTCCAGGAAGACAGCGTCCCCCTGGAGGGCGAGATCCAGGTGGGCGACACCGTCTGGGTGCGCGGGCTGAGCACCACGGGCCAGGTCACCGCCCTGGAGGACAGCACGGCCGAAGTCCAGGTGGGCTCCTTTGGCGTGCGCGTCGCCAGGACAGACCTGGAGCGGCGGGCCAGGCGCCAGAAGGCCGAGACCCCAAAGCCCACCATCCACGTCGAAACCCACCCCGCGCCCGCCATCGAGCTGGACCTGCGGGGCCAGCGGGTTGAAGAGGTCCTGCCCGTCGTGGAAAAGTACCTGGACGACGCGTTCCTGTCGGCCATGCCCTTTGTGCGCATCATCCACGGCAAGGGCACGGGCACCCTGCGGCAGGCCGTGCAGCAGGTGCTACGCAGCCATCCCCTGGTCAAGTCGTACCGGGCCGGTGAGCAGGGCGAGGGAGGGTCGGGCGTCACCATCGCCTACCTGGCGGAAAGCTAGACTACAGCCGGTGCGTTGCACGTGCGACGCACCTGGTATCGATCTCGCCTAACTTGAAGGCCATCCAGCTTTGACGATTTTCCGGTAATCTGCTATAATACAGTCGCATTTGCGCCTGGATGGATGGCGGACGTAGACTGGCTACTGACCGGAGCTGTGGGAACAGCCCCCGCCTAGGAGTGTGAACGCCATGTAGACGGACGAGCGCTGGAAAGGGGCCCGACGAGCAGAGCAGGACACGGCCCGGCTTGTGGGTTCCAGGACCGGCATAGGTGTGCGCGGAGACCCAGAGGTTGCGCGAACCCGGTCGCCATCCAGTGCAGGAATGTGCGGGCCGGTTTTTTTTGTCCGGCGCAAGTGTACGAATCGTCGGGTGGGAAGGAGGTGAGTGTTTTGGCAACCGTTACCCTGAAAGACGGCGAATCGCAGGAGAGCTTGCTCAAGCGTTTCCGCAAGGAGGTCATGCAGGAGCGAATTCTGAGCGAGGCCAGGCGGAAGCGATGGTACATCTCGCCCAGCGAGATGCGCCGCATCCAGAAGCAGCGTGCTATTCGCCGCGCCCGGCGACGGCAACGACAGCGTGAAGCTAGGCAGAAGTACAGTTAGAGTGAAACGAACGTTCCTGGTGACAGGAGGAGGATTTTTTGGCCAAAGAGACGACTGACAAAATCGAGATGGAAGGCACCGTCGTGGACTGCCTGCCCGGCACCCAATTCAAGGTGCGGCTGGAGAATGACCACGAAGTGCTGGCGTACCTCTCGGGCAAGATGCGGCGATACTATATCCGCGTCCTGCTCGGCGATAGGGTGCTGGTCGAGCTGTCGCCCTACGACCTGACGAGGGGACGCATCACCTATCGCTTCCGCAAGCGGACCACGAGCGGAGACGAGTAGCCCACGGCGCCGGTCCAGGCCGGAAGGCAATTCCGGCCCGGCGCGGCTGCCTCGCCGGCGGGCGCCCACAGGGCGCCGTAACGCTGGCAGGCCCCGCATTGCCCAGGGCTTTTCGCCCGAGTGCCGCCGTCTCTTTGTGACCAGGAAAGAGATCCCAGCCCCCCGGCTTTGACCGGGGGGCTTTTTGATCGCCGGGCAGGCTCCGGGCGGGCCGGACAGGATTGGTCGCGTGTTTCGAATTCCCCTCCAGCCTGCCCGATCGTCCTCAGGCGCAGCCGCGCCGCCAGTCGCCAAAGCGGCCCAGCAGGTCGCCCAGCTCCCAGTAGTAGCCGCCGGCGTAGGCCAGGGGCCGCGCGAGCTGATAGTCGACGTGCCCCTTGGCGTCCAGCACCTCCTGGTTCACCTGCACGGCCAGCACCTCGCCCACAAAGAGTTCGTGAACGCCCAGGACCAGGCGATGGCTCACCCGGCACTCCAGGCTCACCGGGCACTCGGCCACCACGGGCACCCGCACCCTGGAAGCCGGCGCCGGCGTGAGGCCGCAGCCCGCCCACTTGTCCACCTCGCGGCCCGAGACCTGTCCACAGTAATCCACCAGGCCCACCTGGCCGGCGTGGGGCAGGTTCACCACAAACTCGCCACCTTCGGCGATGAGGTGGTGGGAAAAGCGCTCCGGCCGGACGGCGATGCCCACCGTGGGCGGGTCGGACGACAGCGTGCCGACCCAGGCCAGGGTGATGAGGTTCGGCCTGTCCACGCCGCAGCTCACCAGCACCACTGGAACCGGATAGAGGGCCGTAGACCCCGGTTTGACCACTTTTGCCATCAGTTCTACCTCACCTGTTCTGCCGACGATGCGGCGGATGATCGTCCTGCGTTGCGCGCGCCGGCCTCGCGCATGGCGGCAAGCACCCGCTCCGGCGTGGCGGGCAGCGTGCGCACCCGGGCGCCACACGCGTGATAGATGCCGTTGAGTATGGCCGGGGCGGTGGCCAGGGTGGCGGCCTCGCCCAGCCCCTTGGCCCCCAGGGGCCCCCACCGGCTGGGGACCTCCACGGGGATGACCGTGATCCGGGGCATGCAGCGCGCCGTGGGCAGGTAGTAGTCGTTCAGGCCCCGCGTGACGCCCGGCAGGTACTCTTCCATGAGGGCCAGGCCCAGGCTCATGACCACCGCGCCCTCCACCTGCCCCCGCAGGCCCTGGGGATTGATGGCCCGTCCCACGTCGTGGGCGGCCGCCACGTGGGCCACCCGCACCTGGCCCGTCTCGACGTTCACCTCCACCTCGGCCACGTGGGCGCCGGTGACGAAAAAGGGCAGGTACTCGGGGCGCGACGCCAAAAAATCGTCGTCGAGCCCGGGCGCAAAGATGCCCCGCACCCGCCGCGCCAGGCCGATGCGCTCCATCTCGACCGCCACCTCGGCCAGCGGCAGCCGGTCCTCGCCGGGTGCGACCACGGCGCCGGGCCGCAGCTCCAGCCGCTCAGGGTCCTGGTTCAGCATCTCGGCGGCGGTGCCCAGGATCTGCTCCCGGAGCGCCGCGGCGGCCCGGGTGACGGCCCCGCCCACCCAGTAGGTGCTGCGCGAGGCGCCCTGGATGCCGCTGTCGGGCGTGCGCGCCGTATCGCCGTTGACCACCGACACGCAGTCGCGGGGCAGGCCCAACGCCTCGGCGGCGAGCTGGGCCATGACCGTCGTGGTCCCCTGCCCGTAGTCGGGCGCCGAGCAATAGCAGATGACGCCGCCGTCCAGGGCCAGCTCGGCGTGGGCCTCGGAGCTGATGGGCCCCGGCTTGCCAAAGCGATACCACATGCCCGCCAGCCCGGCGCCAAAGCGCCAGGGGCCGGCCTCCCGGCTGTTTCGCCCGGCGGCGCGGGCCAGGGCCTCGCGGTACCAGGGCTCGATGGCCTCCAGGCACTGGCGGTAGCCCACGGTCTCGGCCGGGCGGTAGCCCAGGAACAGGACCGTGTCGTCGTCGATGGCATTGTGCAGGCGCAGCGCCAGGGGGTCCATGCCCAGGCGCGTCGCCAGCTCGTCCAGCGTGCACTCCAGGGCCAGGTTTGACTGGGGCGTGCCAAAGCCCCGCATCTGGCCCGCCTTGGGATTGTTGGTATAGACCGCCCAGGCGTGGGCGTCCACCGCCGGCCAGCGGTAGGGCCCGCCTCCGGCCACCAGGGCATACTGGGAGATATAGTAGCCGTCGGCGTCGTAGGCGCCCGTGTCGGCCACCACGCGCAGGAACAGGCCCTGCAGGGAGCCGTCGTGGGCGGCCGCCACCCGGTAGTGCAGGCGATAGGGATGGCGCTTGGGCGAGGCGTCAAAGGACTCGCGCCGGGTAAAGGCCAGGCGCACCGGGCGGCCGCCGGGGGCGTGGTAGGCGGCCAGGGCCCCGGCCATGAGGGGCCAGGGGTCCTGCTTGCCGCCAAAGGCGCCGCCCATGGGCGGGGTGATGACCCGCACCCCTTCCGACGGAAGGCCCAGCAGCCGGGCCATGTAGCCGTGGGCCCAATGGGGCTCCTGGTGGCCGCCCACCACCGTGATACGGCCCTCGGCGTCCCGATAGGCGAGCACGGTCTCCCGCTCCAGGGCGGCGTGCTCCAGGAAGCCGGTGGCATAGCGCGCCTCCAGCACCACGTCGCCCCGGGCCAGGGCAGCCTCCGCGTCGCCGAGCTGGATGTCGTACTCGCTCAGGACGTTGCCCCCCTCGTGAACGTTCGGGGCGCCGGGTTCCATGGCCGCCACCGGGTCGCGCACCACGGGCAGCGGCTCGTACGCCAGCTCGACGGCGGCGGCCCCCGCCCGGGCCCCAGCCGGCGATTCGGCCAGGACCAGGGCCACGGCGTCGCCCACCATGTGCAGCGAGCCGCCCACCGGAGCCAGCAAGGGCTCGTGACGGCTGTAGCCCTCCAGGCTGTTGAGCCCGGGAACATCGGCGGCGGTGATGACCCGCAGCACGCCGGGCAGGCCCAGGGCCGGCGCCGGGTCGATGGCCAGCAGGCGGGCGTGGGGCAGGGTGCTGCGGACGATGGCCGCGTGGAGCAGGCCCGCCATCTTGATGTCCTCCGCGTAGCGGGCCGCCCCGGTGACCTTGTCCAGGGCATCGACGCGCACCTGGGAGCCTCCCGCGGCGTCGCGCCCGTCGGCTGGTGGCAGGGGCTCGCCCCTCAGGGCCGCGGCCGCCGCCTCCACCGCGTCGACGATGCGCGTGTAGCCCGTGCAGCGGCACAGGTTGCCCTCCAGCGCCTCGGCGATCTCTTCCCGGGTGGGGTTGGGCCGCCGGGCCAGGAGGGCGGCGGCGGACAGGATCATCCCCGGCGCGCAAAAGCCGCACTGCACCGCCCCCCGCTCGATAAAGGCCTGTTGCAGCGGGTGCAGCTTCTCCCGGCTGCCCAGGCCCTCGATGGTCAGCACCTGGCGGCCCGCCACCCGGCCGATGGGCACCAGGCAGGAGCGGACGGCTTCGCCGTCGAGGAGGACGGTGCACGCCCCGCACTCGCCCTCCCTATCGCAGCCCTGCTTGGTGCCCGTCAGGTCCAGGTCCTCCCGCAGGACGTCAAGCAGCGTGCGCCCGGGATCGACGTCAATCTCCACCGGGCGGCTGTTCAGCGTAAAGGCGACGCGCAGCGGCTGTGTCATGGGGCCCCTTTCGCTCTGGCTGCCTCTAGGGCACCACCACCGTCCGCACCTCGCCCCCGAACTGCTCCAGGGCGTCCATGGCCGCGTTGATGGCCCCGGCCTCCAGCGGCACCGAGCGGGCCACCACGTGGCCGAGGTCCAGCCGCCCCTGGCGCACGTACTCGACCAGGATCTCTAGCTCGTGGAGGGTGTGGTCGGAGCAGCCGATGACCTCCGCCTCCCGGCCCAGGAGGTCGCTGTAGGAGTCGATCTCAAAGGGCCTGTCCGAGATGCCGGCCAGGGCTGCCCTGCCCAGGACGGCCAGGCAGCGCACGGCCTGCTCCATGGTCTGGCGCAGGCCGATGACCTCGATGGCCACGTCGACGCCGCGGCCGCCCGTCAGGCTGCGGATCGTTTCCACCGGGTCGCCCTGCCGGGCGTTGACGGGCACCGCCCCAAAGCTCTCGGCCAGCGCGAGCTTGTTCTCGTTGATGTCGACGGCATAGACCTGGAGCGCCCCCATGGTGCGCGCCAGTTGGATGGCCGACATGCCCAGGCCCCCCGCACCAAAGACGGCGGCGGTCTCGCCGGGCTGCAGGCGCGATTTGCGCAGGGCGTGGAACGAGGTGGACGACGAGCACATGAGGACGGCGCCGTGCTCGAAGGACACCTCGGCGGGCAGGCGGACGGCGTTGCGGGCGGGCACGGCGATGTATTCGGCAAAGCCGCCGTCCACGTGCTTGCCGATCATCTTGCCCTCGGGACAGAACTGCTCGTGGCCCGTGCGGCAGAAATGGCACTGCCCGCAGGAGAGGAGATAGTGGAGGCACACCCGGTCGCCGGGGCGCAGGCCGGCGACGGCCTCGCCCACCTCCTCGACGACGCCCGCCACCTCGTGCCCCAGGGTCTGGGGCAGGGGACCCACGCCCGAGGTGCCGGCGCGATAGTGCACGTCCGAATGGCAGATGCCGGCGGCCCGAATCCGCACCAGGACGTCGCCCGGGCCGGGGGATGGTCTCTCGATCTCCTGCAACTGCAGCGGTTTTCCGATCTCTACCAGGCGAGCTGCTTTCACGTTTTCCTCCCTATCATTTCTCGAGTTCGTGTACCTTGTCTCTTATTCCTTGAGAACGTCGGCGATGGCCTGCCGCACCGCGTCGGGCAGGGGTTCGGGCCGGTGATCCTGCATGAGGGCCAGGGTCCTTTCCCGGGCCCGATCCCTCGTCGCCTTGCTACCGGCTGCAACCCAGTCCTCCACCCGGCGCCGGTCAAAGAGCACCGGCTGCCAGAACTCGCGGAAATGCTTGAGGGTATGCTTCTGCGTCAAGAAGTCGCCGCCCGGGCCGACCTTGTGGATCACGTCCAGGGCCAGGGCCTCGGCGTCGAGGGGTACGCCGGCCATAAAGTGGCGCATCATGCTAATCATCTCGGCCGTCAGGACAATCATCTCTGGCGAGGTGGTCAGGCCGGCTTCCAGGTAGCCGATGTCGTGCACCAGGTTGTTGCCGCCCAGGAGCGCCACCAGCACCGAGAAGGCCGCGTCGGCGGCTGCCTGCTCGTCCAGGACGCAGCTATCCGAGTGGCCGGCATAGCCCCAGGTGGGCAGCCCGTAAAAGCGCCCCATCTCGGCCACGGCCACGCGGGCCAGTTGGAACTCGGGCGCGCTGTAGACGCTGATGGTGGTCTTCATGTCCATGTGGTGCAGGCCGCTGCCGTAAAGGAACGGCGCGCCGGCCCGCTGAAGCTGGTGCATCACCAGGCTGGAGAGGGTTTCGGCGTTGCCCAACGCCAGGCCGCCCGCCAGCGTCACCGGCGCGGTGCCGCCCATCATGGGCGCCGGCGAATGGACGATGGGCAGCGAGTGCTCGGCCATGTAGAGCAGCTTGCCCGTCGCCGTCTCCGAGTGCTTGAGGGGGGTGGAGGGCTCGGAGTAGAGGAGCAGGGTCGGGTTGAGGCGCAACTGCTCCATCCCGCCCGCGGCCGCGGCGGCCATGGCCGCGATGGCCTCGCAGTCGGCCCGGTCGTCGCACACAAAGACGATGGGCTTGACCGTGTGCTCCAGCATCAGCGCAAACTGCCGGCGATAGGCGTTTCCGGCCGAGCCCGTCGCGTCGGAGGGGATGCCCATGGACATGCAAAAGCTCAGCTCGGGCAGGGCGTCCACGACGTGAATGCAGTCGACGAGGTCGGCGGTGGTAAAGGGGCGCCGCTCGCCGGTGCGCGGATCGAGATAGTTGGGGCAGTCAGAGCCCGTGCCAAAGCTCACCTGGCGGCCCTCCAACGGCGCCACCACCTCGGCGCTGCCCCGGCGACAGAGGGTGATGCGCGAGGGCGCCTGCTTCAGGGCCCACTCCACCAGGCCGGGCGGAAAACGAACCAGGTTGCCGTCGGTGATGACCGCGTCGGTGTGGCGCAGCAGCTCCAGGGCACCCTGGTGATAAACACGCACGCCCGTGCGCCTCAGAATCTCGAGGGATGCTCGGTGGATCGTCTCGCACTGCTCGAGACTCAACATGCCCAGGCGGGGAAAAGCCAGTGGTTCCATGCTCGTATAATGTCCTCCTTTGGTTTAGGGTTCGCTCAGTCGTCCAACCACTCCACGAGGGTCGAAACGCCCATGCCCACGCCCACGCACAGGGTTGCCAGCCCGTAGTAGGGCCGCTTTTCACCGGGCGCGCGGCGCTTTAGCTCGTGCAGCAGCGTCGTCAGAATCCGGGCTCCCGAACAGCCGACGGGGTGGCCCAGGGCGATGGCCCCGCCGTTGACGTTGGTGATCTCGTGGCGCAGGCCCAGCCGGCGCATGACACCCAGGCTCTGGGCGGCAAAAGCCTCGTTTAGCTCGACGAGGCCCACCTGGTCCAGGGTCAGCCCCAGGCGATTCAGGAGCTTTTTCGTGGCCGGCACCGGCCCGTAGCCCATGAACCCCGGGTCCACGCCGGCGACGGCCGAGCCGAGCCAGCGGGCCATGGGCTTCAGGCCCAGGGCGCGGGCCCTTTCGCCGCTCATCACGACGAGGGCCGCGGCGCCATCGTTGATGCCGCTCGAGTTGCCCGCCGTCACCGTGCCGCCCCGGCGAAAGGCCGGCGACAGCCGCGCCAGTTGCTCGGCGCTGGTATCCAGGACGTACGCGCCGTCGACCAGCTTGCAGCGGGGGTGCTCGTCGACCTCGACCGGCAGGGGAGGGCCCTTGCGCTGCGGGACCGGGATGGGGACGATCTCGTCCTTGAACCTGCCGGCGTTGAGGGCCGCCACAGTCCGCCGCTGGCTTTCCAGGGCAAAGGCGTCCTGCTCCTCGCGGGCAATGCCCATCTCCGCGGCAATGTTTTCGGCTGTTTCGCCCAGGCTGACGATGGGGTAGAGGGCCTCCAACTTCGGGTTGTTGTAGCGCCAGCCGATGGTGGTATCCCATAGCTGCGCGTGGCCCACGGGCTGGGGGCGCTCCGGCTTGGGCAGCGACCAGGGGGCGCGGCTCATGGACTCGACCCCGCCGGCGATAAAGGCGTCGCCTTCGCCGGCCAGGATCGAACGGGCGGCCAGGTTCACGGCGTCCAGGCCCGAGGCGCAGTTGCGGTTGACCGTCAGGCCGGGGACATCGACGGGAAAGCCGGCCAGCAGCGCCGCCATGCGAGCCACGTCACGGTTGTCCTCGCCCGCCTGGTTGCCGCAGCCGGCGAACACGTCGTCCAGCAGGGCCGGGTCGATGCCGGTGCGTGCCACGAGGGCCTTGAGCATATCGGCCAACATGTCGTCGGGCCGTACGCTTGACAGGACGCCGTTGTGCCGGCCGATGGCCGAGCGGACGGCGTCGACAATGACCACTTCTCCCATACGTGCCACTCCTCTGCGCAGCGGTCGTACATTCTTGAGCCGCCCAGAGTGTACCATCGATCCATGGGAGGTGCAAGTCCGCCGCCGGGCAGGTTTTCGGCGCGCAACCGTCGCGCGCCCCATTTGACAGGCCGGGCCGTTCGTGGTATATTTCAATATACACACTCGTTTCACTCTATAAAACACCGAGGGGGCTCTGCCACCCTCTGCGCGAGGGGCAACCAGTGGAGAAACAAGAGGACCACGCGCCCGTCACGCGTACCATCGCCCGGGCTGTGGCCATCCTGCAGGCATTCGACGCCACCAGGCCCGAGCTGGGCGTGACCGAGATCGGCCACCGGACGGGACTGGACAAGAGTACGGTGTACCGGCTGCTTTGCGCCCTGCAACAGGGCGGGCTCATCGCCCAGGACGCCGGCACGTCGCGCTATCGCCTGGGCCCCGGCCTCCTCAGGCTGGCAGGGCTGGCCGCCCAGCAGTTGGACGTGGCCCACGCTGCCCGCGTGCATCTCGTCGCCCTGGCCGCCCGCACCGGAGAGACGGCCAAGCTGTCGATGCTGACCGACGAGGACCACCTGGTCCGCGTGGACGCCGTCGAGAGCCGCCACCAGGTGCGCGACGTGGCCCTCATCGGGCACGAAGTGCCCCTCCACGCCGTGTCCGACGGCAAGGTGTTGATGACCGGCATGTCGCCGGCCCGGCTGGAGCGCATCCTGGACCGGGAGCTGCCGGCCTTTACCCGGCATACGGTCACCGATCCGGCGTGCCTCCGGCTCGAGATCGAGGAGGTCGGGCGAAGGGGCTTTGCCCTGGCCGAGGAGGAGTTGGAGCTGGGGCTGAGCGGCGTTGCCGCTCCCATCAAGAACCACGAGGCCAAGATCGTGGCGTCTCTCAGCGTGTCGGGGCCATCCTCTCGCCTGCCGGGCGAGCGGTTGGCCGAGATCGGAGCGACGGTCAAGGAAACGGCCGATCTCATCTCTGCCAGGCTCGGCTACGTGGAGCCTGTCGAATCAAACTCATAGGAGGGTAGGACAATGCACAACTTGCAAAAACTGGAAGAACGGGCCACCCGGCCGCCCCCACAAGCCTCGTCCCTGGTCCGGCAGCGGCCCGCCGGCCACTGGAACCGGCTCCTGGTCCGGCTTCGACAGGCGGACCCCGAGTTGTACGACGTCCTGGCCGACAGCGCCAGCCTGGACGAGTGCCGCCACAGGGTCTACCGCGCCCTCAACCGGAGGGAGGAGGAGCTGCAGGCCGGCACCGCCGGCCTCCATGCCCTGGAGCACGACATGGCCCGCAGGTGCGTTCGCACGCTGAAGGACATTGTCGCTCCGCGAAACGAGGCCCTGGCCGGCTTTAGCACGCTGGAGATGATCTGGAACGTGGTGCGCCAGGGAAGCCCCAACAGGCAGCCCGTGGAGGACGGCCTGGTGCTCGAGTTCGTGCACCTCTTTCGCGGCATTCGCGGCCGCTCGGGCTTTGCCAGCGGCTGGCTGGACCCCGACGGCATCGACGCCCGCGGGCAGGCGTCCGGGATGGCGCCTGGAACCGGCCGCGCGGCCGGCATCGCCCGCTCGGCGCGCATGGACGAGGTTGCCGGGCAGATGTGGGCCAGGGTCAAGCGCCATCCCAGCGGCCTCAATCCCGGCCTGGTGGCCCAACGCCAGGCCAACCGGCAGCGCATCCTGGAGTTCTTTGGTGCTTCCCTCGACGACTGGGAGGATCACCGCTGGCAGTTGCGCAACCTCCTAGTCGGTCCCCAGGCGCTCTCCAGGTTGGAGCAGCTCATCGCGCTGACGGAACAGGAGCGGGAAGCCATCGCCCTGTGCCTGGAAACGGGCATTCCCTTTGGCATCACGCCCTACTATCTCTCCCTCATGGACATGGACTCGGCGGACCGGCGGCGCGACAGGCAGATCCGCGCCCAGGTGATCCCCCCGCTCCACTACGTCCGGCGCATGATGGAGCACCAGGACGAACGGGAATACTACTTTGACTTTATGGGAGAGCACGACACGTCGCCCATCGACCTGGTGACGCGCCGCTACGCGTCCATTGCCATCCTGAAGGGCTACGATACCTGCCCTCAGATCTGCGTCTACTGCCAGCGCAACTGGGAGATCACGGGGCCCATGGAGGCAGGCGCGGTGCCGACCCGGGAGCGCCTGGACGCTGCCCTCGACTGGTTCGCCGAGCACCGCGAGCTACGCGAGGTTCTGATCACGGGCGGCGATCCGCTCTTTCTCGGCGACGGCCGCATCGAGTACATGCTGGAGCGGCTGTCGGCCATGGACCACATCGTCCAGATCCGCTGGGGCACGCGGGCGCCGGTGACCATGCCCATGCGCATCACCGACAAGCTGGCGCGCCTGCTGGGCAGCGCTATCGAGCCCGGCCGGCGCAACGTGGCCGTCGTGACCCACGTGCAGAGCGCCCTGGAGGTGACCCCCGAGATGGCGGCAGCGGTCCACCGGCTGCGCCGCCAGGGCTTGCAGGTCTATAACCAGCAGGTCTTTACCTTGCACACCAGCCGCCGCTTTCAGACGGTCGCCACCCGGATGGCCCTGAAAAAGATCGGCGTTGACCCCTACTATACCTTTTATCCCAAGGGCAAAGAAGAGACGTCCCACTATACCACGCCCCTGGCACGCATTCTGCAGGAGCGCAAAGAAGAGGCGCGCCTGCTGCCCGGCTCCTTCCGCACCGACGAGCCGGTGTTCAACGTGCCCCGCCTGGGCAAGAACCACGTCCGGGCCAGCCAGGATCGGGAGCTGATTGGCATCCGCCCCGACGGGCGCCGCGTCTACATGTGGCATCCGTGGGAAAAGGGCATCACGCCCACCGAGCCCTGGCTCTATGTCGACAATTCCATCCATCGCTACCTGCAGGATCTGGAGCGAATGGGAGAGGACCCGGCGGACTATGAAAGCATCTGGTATTACTACTAACGGCCGGTGTGTCCCGGGGAGCGCCGGGTGCGGAGCAAGCTGCGGCTTGCCCGCACCCGGTTTTTTGTGCCACGGGCAGGGCTACTTGCCGATCAGCGGCAGGAAGTACCTGAAACGCATGGTCGGCTCCTCGCCGATTATCTCCCCGAAGTAGACGTAACGTACGGACTCCATGAGAGAATTCCCCCCGCCATAGATGCCGACGTGATAAAAGCCCCGGGCGCGCACGTACAGCTCCTGGTCCGCAGGGAGCGCCAGGCCGGCCAGCTCCCAGCCGCCGGGGATGGGGCTGCCATCGCCCAGGAGGCCATAGCTCACGCCGTCGGTGGACAGCTCGAACGTCACTCGCTCGAGCACGGGCGAGGGGCCGCTGTGCCGCCAGGCAATGCTCGAGGGCGTCACCTCCAGGCTTTGGGCCGCACGGGTGTCGGCGGTCAGGCGCCCGATGTGGTCCCGCCCCGTGCCCGCCAGGACCGTGAACCGGCCAAAGACGATGGGCTTGCCGTCGGCCTGGACGGCCGCACCGCGCACGATGTCGGGCACAGACAGGCTGTGGGTGACGGTGGCCGTCCAACCCGTGTCCAGGGTGCCGTCGGCATTGAGCCGGGCGACGCCCCGGTGGGGCACGTTCGAGATTCTGTCAAAACTGCCGCCCACCACCATCTTGCCGTCGTTCTGGACAATGATCGTCCGGACCTTGCCGTCGGCGTTCGGGTCAAAGCCGGAGTCCAGGCTGCCGTCGGGGTTTAGCCGTGCCAGGAAGTTGCGCGGCTGGCTATTCACGTGCGAAAAGTAGCCGCCGACGACGATCTTCTGATCGGGCTGGAGCGAGACCGCCAGCATCCCGGGATAGGCGGCCGGATGTTGGATGTTCGGGTTAAAGGGCAGGTCGAGGCCGCCGCCGGGATTCAGGCGAACCAGGGCCGGGCGGTACTCGCCGGCGATGTTGTAATAGTAGCCGGCGACGACGACCTTGTTGTCGGGCTGGAGGGCCATGCCGCGCACGACGTAATCCGCGCCCGGATCAAAGCCGGCGTCGAGGCTGCCGTCGGGGTTGATGCGGGCCAGCCGGTGGCGAGGCACGCCGTTGACGTGGGTAAAGTTGCCGCTGAGTAGGATCTTGCCGTCGGGCTGGAGCACCATGGCGACAACCACGGCAAAGTCTTGGGGGGTGCCGCCGGCAAAGGCCGTAAAGGACGGGTCGACGCTGCCATCGGAATTCAGCCGCGCCAGCAGGTAGTGCGGCTCGCCGCCCACCTCGGTGAACTGGCCGCCGATGACGATCTTGCCGTCGGGCTGGACGACAAAGGCGTCGATAGAGTTGTTGGCGCCGGGGTTGAACCCCTGGTCCAGGGTGCCGTCGGGGTNNCGGGGTTGAGGCGACCGATAAAGGCCCGGTCGTCCCCGGCCAGCCGCTGGAACTGGCCGCCCACCAGGATCTTGCCGTCGGGCTGCAGGGCGATGGCGTGCACCCAGGAGTCGGCGCCCAGGCCCAGGGTCGCGTCCAGCCATCCGCCCCGGTCAAAGCGCGCGATGCGCAACCGCGCCATCCCCCCCAACGTGACAAAGTCGCCGCCTGCCACGACGTTGCCATCGGGCTGCAGGGCGAGGGCGCGCACCGCGCCGTCGCCTTGCAGGTTGAACGCCTCGTCGAGGCTGCCGTCGACGTGCAGGCGCCCCAGGAAGGCCCGGGGCGAGCCGCCCAGCGCGGCAAAGTCACCGCCAACCAGCACCTTGCCGTCGGGCTGCACCAGGAGGGCGCGCACCGCGTTGTCGGCGCCGGGATTAAACCCGCCGTCGAGGACGCCGTTGGTGTAGAGCCGCCCGATGTTCTGCCTGGGGCCCAGGCCCAGGGTGCCAAAGAGGCCCCCCACCACGATCCTGCCCCCCGGTTGGGTGGCCAGGGCGAGCACGGGGCCGCCGGCGCCGGGGTTAAAGCCGGCGTCGAGGCTGCCGTCGGCGTTCAGCCGGGCGATGCGGCTGCGGCCGGCGCCGCCAAGCAACGTGAAGTCGCCCCCGGCCAGGATCCGGTCGCCCTGGAGGGCCAGGGCGTAGACGGCGCCGTTGGCGCCGGGGTCAAAGCCGGCGTCGAGGCTGCCGTCGGCGTTCAGACGGGCGAGGTTGGCCCGCGGCTGCCCCGCCAGCGTCGCAAAAGAGCCGCCCACCAGGATCTGGCCGTCGCTCTCGACGGCCAGGGCAAAGACAGGGCCGTCGGCGCCGGGGTTAAAGCCGGCGTCGAGGCTGCCGTCGGCGTTCAGCCGGGCGATGCGGCTGCGGCCCTGCCCAACGACGTTCAAGAAGTCGCCCGCCAGCACGATCTTGCCATCGGGCTGCACGGCCACGGCGCGAACGGTCGCGTCGGCCGTGGCGGTCACGCTGACATCGAACCTGCCGCCGGGCGTCAGCCGGGCGATGCGCTGCCGGACGGTCCCCCCGATGGAGGTAAAGTCGCCCCCTACGACGACGCGGCCGTCGGGCTGCACGGCCAGGGCATGGACCGCGTCATTGGCCGCCGGATTAAAGCCGTCCGAGGCCGACTGTGCGTGGGCGGCGGCGGGAAACAGAAACAGGACCAGGCCAACGAGCAGGATGGCGGTGGCCGCCATCAACGGGTGCGCGTACAGACGTCTCATGGCAACATTTTCCTCCAGAGAGCAGGATGCCGGTGCAGAACCGGCCGGGTATGGAACGCCATGTTCTGTTATGGGGACGCGGAACGCGCCAGGCGGCCGGAGGGCCGGCTACGTCTGGCCGCTCCCACGCTCGGCGATGAGTAGGCCGGTGGGCGCCCCAGGGGAAGGACGCCCACGACGGATGTGACTGCTGCCAGTATAGCAGAAAAAGGTTAACGCGTAGTAAAATCGGTTACAGAAGGGCCTCTTTTTCGACCGCCAGGATGGCCCGGCGCAGCACGTCGAGGATGAGGGCCACCTCGTCGTCGCTCACCACAAAGGGCGGCGCGACCATGAGATGATCGCCCCGCCGGCCGTCGGCGCTGCCGTGGCCGGGGTAAAAGAGGACGCCCATCTCCATGCAGCGGGCGCAGACCCGGTCGGCAAAGCGGGCCTCGGCCGGGAAGGGCTCCCGGGTGGCCCGGTCGGCCACAAACTCCACGGCCCACAGCATGCCGGTGCCCCGCACGTCGCCGGCGGAGGCCACGCCATCCATGGCGGCGTTCAGCTCGCGCCCCAGGCGGGCCCCCGTGGCCGCCGCCCGGCCCACCAGGTCCTGCCCCTCCAGCAGGTCCATGGTCGCCAGGGCCGCCGCCGCCCCGACGGCGTGATGGGAAAAGGTGCCGCCGTGGTTGAAATCGCCGTGGGCGCGGCGCAGGGTCTCCACGTCGTCGCCCTTCATGGCCGCGATGGACAGCGGGAAGTAGCCGCCCGTGGCGCCCTTGGCCATGGTCATGACGTCGGCCCGGGCGCCCAGCTGCTCCATGGCGAACCAGGTACCCGTCCTCCCGAAGCCGGTCAGCACCTCGTCGGCGATGAGCATCAGCCCGTAGCGGTCGCAGATCTCGCGGACGAGGGGCCAGTACCCCTCGGGTGGGACGATGGCCCCCAGGGTGGCCCCGCCCACGGGCTCGGCGACAAAGCCGGCCACAGCCTCGGGCCCCTCGGCCAGGATGGCGGCCTCGAGCTGCCGGGCGCAGGCCAGGTCGCACGACGGGCAGGTGGCACCCAGGGGGCAGCGGTAGCAGTAGGGCGGCGCGATGTGGGGCACGTCGCGGAACATGGGCGCGTAGGGCTGGCGCATGGAGGGCTTGCCCGAAGCCGCCAGCGTGCCCAGGGTCAGGCCGTGGTAAGAGCCCCAACGGGAGATGATGCGATGGCGCGCCGTCTCGCCGCGGGCCATCTGTACCTGCCGCACGAACTTGAAGGCCGTTTCCACCGCCTCGGAGCCGCTGGACAGGTAAAAGAACCGGGGCGCGTCGAGGGGCACGCGGCGGGCGAGGCGGGCGCTGTAGGCCTCCAGGGGCTCGGTGGTGAACAGGCTGCCGTGGACGTAGGCCACCCGCGCCGCCTGCTCGGCCATGGCCCGGGCGATGGAGGCCACGCCGTGGCCGACGTTGACGACCAGCGGCCCGCCCGAGGCGTCGACGTAGCGGCGTCCCTCGCCGTCGTACAGGCTGACGCCCTCCCCCCGCACGATGGTGGGATAGTCGTGGGCCATGCGCCGGTAAAAGACGTGGCCCTCGGGATGTTTGCTCATTCCTGCTCTCGCATCTCGTCCAGGAGGGCAGCGGCCCGGGCCGCGATGCGCTCGGCGATGGTCGCGAACAGGACCTTGCCCCTCTCCTCGCTCGCCGTTAGCTCGGGATCGTTCTTCCCCTCGGGGCTGACGGTCAGCACGCCGATGTACTTGTGCCCGGTCTCGGCCCGCCGCCGCACGTGCTCGGGCTGGCCCTCGTACCAGGGGCGCAGCGACCGGGCCGTCTCCAGCGTCCTGGACAGGTCCACCAGGTCGGGGCGGATCGCCATGAGCAGGGAAGTTTCACCCCCCGCGGCGTGCTCGTGGGGATAGTGCAGGTCGGGCACCACCTCCTGGTCGGTGAGAAACAGCCAGCGGACCTCGGGATGCTCCGCGGCAAAGCGCTCGCCGCTGGCCCGAATGGTGGGCAGGGTGCCCCTCGACCAGTGGCCGCTGACGACGACGATGACACGAAAGCCGCGGCGGCGCATGGCTTCGTAGACGTCCAGGAGCAGGTTGGCATAGGTCTCGGGCCGCAGCCAGAACATGTTGCCCGGCACGTGATAGCGCTCGCCGTGCTCCACGCCGCCCGTCAGGTAGGTGCCGGCCCCGGGCTCCAGCTCCTCCCGGGTGTCGGTGGCCCAGTAGAAGGGAGGCAGAACCAGGCCGCCCGACTGGCGGGNNGGCGGGCGGCTGCCACGCACAGGGCGTGGGCCTTCAGGGCATCGAGGCCCACGGCATTGTGCTCCCCGTGCCACTCCAGGGTGCCCAGGGGCAGGTAACCGATGGGCGCCCGGGCCATGGCTCGGGCCAGCTCCCAGGGAAACATCTCCTCGAACTGCACCTTCCCATCGCGCTCTTTCACGATCCCTCCCGTTATTTGCCGGTGTACACGCCGTCGGGGTCCAGCTCCTCGCGGATAAGCCGCAACTCCTCGGCCGTGGGCGGCTCGGTCGTCGCCAGGTCGGCGGCGATCTTTAGCGGCCAGCCGACGCCGGCCTGCACCTCCTCCACCGAGACGCCGGGATGGACCGACGAGAGGACCATCTCGCTGCTGGCGGCGTCAAAGGTCAGAATCGCCTTGTCGGTGACGACCAGGCGCGGGCCCCCGCCGGGCATGCCCAGCGCCGCCCGCGCCCCCGGGCCGTCCAGGTGCCCGGGGCTGGTGCAAAAGTCGATGCGCTCCACAAAGGCGCGCTTGCCCAGGGGCATGATGAGATACACCTTTTTGGCGTGGATGGCAATCTCGCAGGCCCCACCGCTGCCCGGCAGGCGCACCTTGGGCCGGTGGTAATCGCCGATGACCGTCGTGTTCAGGTTGCCAAAGCGATCGATCTGGGCGGCCCCCAGGAAGGCCACCTCGATGCGCCCACCCTGGAGGTAGTACATGAACAGGTCCGGCATGGAGCAGGCCAGTGTGGCGCCGCTGACCAGCGTCGGATCGCCAATGGACAGGGGCAGGCGCGCCGGCCGCGCGCCAAAGACCCCCGACTCGTAGACCAGCTCCAGGTCGGGCGCCACGGTACGCCGCGCCAGGTTGCAGGCAATGTTCGGCTGGCCGACCCCCACGAACACCACCCGCTCGCCGGCCAGCGCCCGGGCCGAAGAGGTGATCATCAGCTCTGACGGTGTATAGTCGTTCATTTCCCTCTCCCTCATCCGGTGCGTTGCATCTGTCGTTGCTGCGATGCACCTGGTGCACACTCCACCCTGGCTTTCGTTCAGGAGTAGATCCCGTAGTTCACCGGCTGCGAGGGCGCCTGGCCGGGGGCAAGGCGCTGCCAGATGCCCGGCTCGCGGGCCTCCAGCTTTTGCCGGTAGGCCGCCCGGTCGGGCAGGCCGTAGACCCACTCGTCCAGCCAGGCGCGGGTGCTCGCCTCGTCGCGGGAAACGCGGTCCCACTCCAGGTAGAAGCGATTGTCGCGGTCATAGTAGCCCTGGGTGTAGGAGGGATGGGCGCCGTAGGGCTCGTGCACCACGGCGTCGACCAGCAGGCCGGGGATGACCGTGCGGTTGGGATCGCTGCGCACCACGGCCTCGTCCACGATCTCTTCCACGACGACCACGACGTGGCCGGCGGCAAAGGCCGCCTCCTTTTGCACGCCCAGCAGACCCCAGATCTGGGTGTTGCCCAGGGCGTCGGCCCGCTGGGCGTGGATGATGGCCACGTCGGGATTCAGCGGCGGGNNGGCGGGACGACGGCCACCTGGCCGTCGCCGTAGGGGCTGTCGACGAACCGGATGCGCGGGTTGGCCGCGGGCAGGTCGCTGCCCGCGTAGCTGCGGACGGGAAAGAAGGGCAGGCGCGCCGCGCCGGCCATGTAGCGGCCCACCATGCCAAAGTGGGAGTATTCTTCCACCTCCAGGGGCGCGGGTAGGGCCTTTTCCACCGCCCGGCGGATGCAGTGCAGCGAGCCCACGCCGGGGTTCCCCAGGTAGCTAAAGACCAGCTTGCGGGCGCAGCCGGCGGCGATCATCTGGTCATAGATCAGGTCGGGCGTCATGCGGCACAGGGTCAGGTCGCGGCGGCCCTGGCGCATGATCTCGTGGGCCGCGGCGAAACAGATGAACGCCGTAAAGCCCTCGATGGCCACCGTGTCGCCGTCGTGGACGTAGCGAGCGACCGCGTCGCGCATGGTTGTGATCTTCATGGGCCTTGTCCTCCTATCTCCGCGCGCTTCACCTCCCTCTCGCCCCTGGCGGGTGCCGTCCGCCGCGGCCCCGGGTGCCGGGCAGGCCGTCAGGCCCGGTAGACTACCTCGCCGTTCAGGATCGTCATATCCACCTGCACTCCGGCGATCTCCCGCGCGTCCAGGGCAAAGGGGTCGCGATCCAGGATCACCAGGTCGGCCAGCTTGCCAGGGCTGATGCTGCCAAGGTCCGCCTGCCGCCCCGTGACCACGGCCGGGCCCATAGTAAAGCCCCACACTGCCTGGGCCAGGGTCAGCCGCTGCGCCGGATACCAGCCGCCTTCGGGGGTGCCATCCCGTCGCTGCCGGGTGACGGCGGCCTGGATACCCCACCAGGGGTTGGGGTTTGCCACGGGGCAGTCGGAGCCCATGGCCAGGGGCACTCCGGCCTCCCACAGGTCGCGAAAGGCGTAGGTAAAGCGGTCCCGGTCGCCCACCGTCTGCTTGACCATAACCATGTCGTCGACGAGGTGGATGGGCTGCACGGAGGCCACGACACCCAGGGGCGCCAGGCGCGGCAGGTCCTCGGGCCGCACGTTCTGCACGTGCTCGATGCGGTTAGGGATGCGCGCCCCCTGGAGCTCCGGATGCCGGCCGGCGATGCGCTCCAGCGCACCCAACAGCTCGCGGACGGACCGGTCGCCGATGGCGTGGACCGCCGCCGACAGGCCCGCCAGGTTGGCGCGCTCCACGTCGGCCTCGATCTCGGCCATGGGTCGCAGGGGCAGGCCGTAGCCGCCCGTATCCTCGTAGGGCTCCAGCATCCAGGCGGTGTGGGCGCCCTGGCCGCCGTCGGTGAACATCTTGACGTGGCCGACGCGCAGCCAGTCGTCGCCAAAGCCGCTGCGGAGGCCAAGGGCGATGGCCTCGTCCAGGTGCGCGCTCGAGATATTCATCCACAGGCGCAGCGCCAGCTCGCCAGCGGCCCGCAGCCGCTGGTAGGCGCGAAAAGCGGGCGGCCCGTCTGCGCCATCCATCAGCCGGTAGTCATGCACGCCCGCCACGCCCAGGCGGTGGAGCAGGGGAAATCCCCGGCGCATGGCGTCGACCGTCTCTTCCTCGCTGGGCGGTGGGATCACGGCGGCCAGTAAGTCGATGGCTCGCTCCCGCAGCACGCCCGTGGGCTCGCCCGTCGCGTCGCGATCGATGACTCCGCCCGGAGGATCCAGCGTGTTGCCGTCAATGCCCGCGGCTCGTAGCGCCTCGGAATTGGAGACGACGATGTGCAGGTCGCTCCGCCAGAGGGCCACCGGGTGGTGGGGCGCCACGTCGTCCAGGTCGGCGCCGGTGGGCGTGCGCGTCACGTCCCAGTGGGTCTCGTCCCAGCCCTGGCCCAGGATCCAACGCCCGGGTGGCAGGGCACGGGCCTTGCCGGCCACGGCCTGGCGTAGCTCCTCCAGGGAGTGAACTCCGGCCAGGGATAGGCGGCCGAGGCCTAACGCCCAATCGTGCACGTGGAAGTGGGCGTCCTGAAGGGCGGGAAGCACCCGGCGCGCTTCCAGATCGATGACCTCTGCGTTCGCGCCGGCCAGGTCCCGGATCTCGTCGTCGCTGCCCACGGCCCTGATGCGCCCGGCCCGGATGGCCACTGCTGTGGCGTGGGGGAAGGCAGGATCCTGGCTATAGAGACTGCCATTGACCAAGAACAGATCAGCCATTCAGCCGAAACCTCCTTGCTGCTATGCGCCCAGTTTCGCGCCGGATGGATCTCACGCGAGCCTCTCTACTTTTTCTGTTAGCCCGATGCCCAGCTCTCGCAGCTCGGCGAGGACGGGCTCATAGATCTCCGGGATGACAGGCACTTGCACACCGGTGAGATTGATCTCGCCTTGCAGGATCATTCGCACGGCGATGGCTGCCGGCAGCCCCACCGTGCGCGACATGGACGTGTTGCCG
>MTKX01022491.1_pt1 | contig 61459 bp, 58 predicted proteins | sample 1042771 | NCBI WGS metagenome assembly MTKX01 (sample SAMN06212183, study PRJNA360534) | anaerobic digester metagenome | biome: Wastewater treatment plant; material: sludge; isolation source: anaerobic digester fed with sludge from wastewater treatment plant | place: Denmark: WWTP Randers ...
GCGGTATGTCGGCCTATTACCTTATTAAGTTGTCAAAGTTCATAAGCGCGCACTACGAACGGGCTCTGCGATGGGGTGCCAGCAGGTTGTTGGAGAGATGCTTGCGCTTGTCGGTTCGTAGTGGGCGATTCATCGCCAAAGAACCGCGCTGAAGCGCGCACTACGAGCACATCGTCTGTCTTGCCACGGTACTAGCAATCTGGCAGAATCCACTGCCTGGGCAAGCTGCGCTCTATCTCCTCCCACCCGGAACTTTTTTCGGGGAAGCGGCGTCTATGGCACAGTGCGGCAATGATAGCCCGCAAATTTTCAAGGAACCTGGGAGGTAGAAAAATGCTCAAGCGAATTGTATTGGTCGGTCTCGCGATTGCTCTGGTGGTGCCCCTCGGCCTGGCGGCCATCTGGCTGTGGGGCGAAGCGGCAGCGCCCGCCGCCGCGCAGACAGAGGATGAACCGGCCTACAGCCCGAACCAGACCATCACCGTCGTCGGCAACGGCAAGGCAAGCGTGGCGCCCGACATCGCCCGTGTGACCGTCGGCGTGGAGATCCTGGCCCCCACCGTGGCCGAGGCAGTGGAAGAGAACGAAACTACCATGGCGGCAGTCCTGGCGGCCCTCCGGGCGGCGGGCATTGCCGACAGGGACATCCAGACCACCAACTATAACATCACCCTGGAGCGCTACGGCGAGCCCATTCCCCGCCCGGTCGACGCGGCCGGCCAGGAAGAGGCTGGCCAGCAGACGCCCAACTATAACTACCGCTTCTCCAACATGGTCACCGTCACCATCCGCGACCTGGACGCTGTGGCCGAGGTGGTAGACGCGGTGGTGGAAGCCGGCGCCAACAACATCTGGGGTGTGTCCTTTACCGTCGAAGACATGTCAGAGGCCCAGGCGGCTGCCCGCGGCGACGCCGTCGAGGATGCCCGGGCCCGCGCCGAAGCCCTGGCCGAGCTGAGTGGGGTCACCCTGGGCCCCGTGATGTCCATCAGCGAAGTGGTGGGCGCCAACCAGCCGGTGTATGCCATGGCCGAGCGGGCCGCGCTGGACGCTGGCGGCAGCATCAGCCCTGGCGAGCTGGAGGTCGGCTACCAGGTGCAGGTCACCTACTTTATCGAGCCCTAGCAGGTTGTCGGAGAGGTGTGTGTACGTTCGTAGTGGGCGATTTATCGCCCAAGAACCGCGCTGAAGCGCGCACTACGAACGGGCTCTCCGCTAGGCTCCTAGCGCCTGACCGCGAACTCGAGACCGCGAAAATGAACAAGGTGCAGCTCCCCGCGAGCTGCACCTTTTTTGCTGTCCGCCTGTATGGGCGCCGGCCCGGCGCTCAGTCGGGCAGGCCCCCGTAGTACTCTTTTTTCAGCACGGCCACAAATGGCAGGTTACGAAACTTCTCGTCAAAGTCCAGTCCATAGCCCAGGACGAACTCGTCGGGGATGTCGAACCCCACATAGTCCAGCGTCACTTCCACCGTGCGGCGGCTGGGCTTGTTGAGGAGGGTGCACACACGCAGGCTGGCCGGGCCCCGGGCGCGGAACAGGCGCAGCAGGTAGTCCATGGTCTGCCCCGTGTCCACGATGTCCTCGACGATGAGCACGTCCCGCCCGGCGATGTCGGTCTTCAGGTCGAGGATCAGGCGCACCGCGCCGGTGCTCTCCCGCTGGCCGGAGCCGTAGCTGGAGATGGCCATAAAGTCGATCTCGTGGGGAACCGTGATGTGGCGCATCAGGTCGGTCAAGAAGGTCACGCCGCCCTTGAGGATGCAGATCAGGACCAGGTCCTTGCCCTCATAGTCCGCCGACAGGGTCTCACCCAGCTCGGCGATGCGCCGCCCCAGGCTCTCCGCACTTACCAGGATACGATCGACGACGTCTGCGTGCATGGGTCCCTTCCGTGAGGGTTATTATCTGATCAGCTCGCCGCGGCGCAGTTTCCGCAGGCTCCCCCTTCGGCGCCAGGTCGAGCGGGCCACAGACCGGAGGGGGTCCAGGTCGAATCGTGGCCCGATGGAGACACGGTTGGGAACCGGCTCCGGCAGGGGGTAGGCCCGCCAGAAAAGCTCGGCGGCGCAGGAAAAGATGGCCAGCCCCGGCTGCCGTCGGTGTCCATTGGTCTTCAGGTAGAGGCTGACGATCTCGATGTCTTCCTGGATGGCTTTGCGACAGTCACTTCGGGCGCCACATTCTTCCAGGCGGGCGCGTGCCTGGCGCAAGAACTCTTCGTAAGCGGCTTGTCTATGTTGGGGGGTATCCAGTTGTAGATAAGCGCTCAAAACTACATGCCCATGGCCGTTAAACGACTCGAGCAGTTCCAGGTCTCTCTCCGGGATCAACGGAACCTCCGCGTATGTTCCTGCTAATCAAGGGCCGTTGCAGCAAAGGTACGTGACAGGCAGCGTTGAAAGTATAGCATAGCGGCGGAAGGAGTGTCAAATTGGGAGAGAGGGTTGGCGGTCTGGCCCGGCAAGCTGGGGACCGGGACCGGTGCCCTTGCAGCTCCGGCGCTTCACGGCGCCTGCTGCTGGACGACTGGCAGGTAGGCCTGGTGCCCGATGACGTACAAAAAGTGGGCGCTGAAGGCGCCCAAGTGGCCCTCGGCGTCGCGGCCGCGCAGGTAAAGGACGTGGCGGCCGGGCTCCAGGCCGGCGGTGGACAGGCTGGCCCACACCTCCTCGACGCTGGCATCAAAGGCGCCGTCCAGCGGCAGCAGGGGCTGCGCGGCGGGTGTCGCGCCCTGGACCCAGGGCGGCAGGTCCACGTACAGCTCGCCCCCGGCGATGTTCTGCGTGGGCTCGTTGCCGCTCAGGGTGCTGTAGCGCGTGTCGTCCAGCGTGGCCCGCACCTGGATGGTGGCATCCACGCCGACCACCTCCGGCAGGAGCGCCAGGTCCCGGACGTCGGGGCCGGCCGGCGCCTGGTAGGGCGTGCGGGCGACCTTGGCGGCATAGAGCAGGGCAGGGAGATTGCCGGGCAGGATCGTATCCTCGAAATAGCCGCACTCCTCGAAAAACTTGGTGCCGACCTCGAAGGTAAAGGCGGCCAGGCCCAGGTCGCCATAGGCGAAATCGTCCGTCGTGCCGTCTGTCGGGTAGAGGTACGAGGCCTGCTGCGGAACGGCGCCGTTCCAATAGGCCATCTTGCGCCCCAACGTCTCTAGCGCCGTGCCGTTGGGTGCCACGGTGTAGTCAAAGCCCCAGGGCCAGAGCACCAGGTCGCCGTGACTGTGCAGGTCGACAAAGACGCCCGTGGCGTCGGCGGGTGCCGGAGCGTCCAGGTCGGGCGGGCGCTGGTCAGGGAACTCGGCGCGCAGGTAGACCTGCACGGCCGCCGTCTCTGGCTCCGAAGCCGGGCCCGGCCCATGGTAGACCTCGCTGCACGGGTAGGCGCTCGATCCGCCGCAGCAGTCCCAGCGAAAGGCAAAATTGCGGTTCAAGTCCACTCCCCAGACGGCCGGATTGGTGCAGCCGTCGTCCGAGTCGGTGTTCTTGCGCCACTTGTTGCCCGCTTCGGCCATCTTGCGGCCGTCGGGATTGCCCTGGAGCATCAGGTGGATCTCGTGGTGGTCCAGCAGCCAGGTGACGTCGGCGTCCAGGCCGTAGCTGCCCACCAGGTACTCGGCAAAGCGGGTTGCCAGCTCGGCCGGGGCATATTCCCGGGCATGGATGGAGGCCAGCACGAAGAGCTTGGGCTTCGGGCCGGGCAGTTGGCCGTTGGTCAGGCGCAGCACCCACAGGTCATAGCCCGGGGCGCCGCCGGGCTGCTGCTTTTCCCACGAGTCGCCGACGTCGATCCAGGTCGCTAGGTCCGGGTGGGTGGCGGCCAGCGCCGCGGCCGAGGCATAGGTCTCTTCTACGGTGCGGTAGCAGGGATAACCGGGAATGCCGGCCACCTGCCCTTCCAACGCGACGCGGGGCGCAAGCAGCTCGGCCGTCCGGGCGGCATCCACCTCCAGGCGAAAGCCGAGGTCAAGGAGGGCCCGGATCTCTCGCGGGCCGCCGGCGGCCAGCAGCCAGCCTTCGTCGTGGTGCACCTCCCACGGCTCCAGGACGGCGGCCAGGGAAGCGACCATTCGCCGGTCGTCATAATAGGCGCGCACCACCCACGGCCCTCCCTCCTCCGTCGACAGATCGCCCGGCAGGTCGGGTGGCTGCCCGCCGGCAGCCGGGGCCCCTGGGGCAAGGGTAGCGAGGAGCAGGACGGCCGCCAGGAGCAGGATCATAGATGGCCGGACGGTGGTCGCCATCATTCCAGCGCCGGTTCGTGGAAAATGACGGGCAGGTAGTAGTTGTATGGCCCGGCGATACGCACGTCGTGCACGGCCGTGGCCTGGCCCAGGCCCCAGTCCAGTTCGGCCGTGTTGCGGATCACCTGCCCCAGGCCGCCGTCGAGCAGCACGTCAAAGGAGACAATGACCCGGTCGGGCAGGGCCGGCAGCAGGGGGAGGTCCATGGTTTCGCCGGCGTGGCTCTGCCAGTAGATGGCATTGCCCTGCTGCGAGGCAATGCCATAGGTTGCCGTCAGGTTGCCGGCAAAGGTCATGCCGGCCGGCAGCGTGTCGGTCATCACCACCAGGTCGCGCACGGCCCCATCGCTGCCCACGGCCAGGAACAGGGCGGCCTGCTCCCCGGCCCGAGTCTCGGCCGGGCCTGCCTTGGCCAGGGTGAGGGGCGGCTNNGGAGCTGCGCCGCGGCGCCATCCACGACCAGGCTCTCGGCTACCGAGGTCGCGATCCAGCCGCCCGATCCGACCTGGAAGGTGGTCGTCAACAGGTGGGTGCTGTTGGACGCAACCCCCTGCAAGCTCCAGGCCAGGCTGTCCCCGCCGGGGCCGAATGTGACCGTGCCGGCGGCGGCCTCTGCGGACACCAGTGCCAACTCGGCGCTCCAGCTCGCCGCCAGCGTCGCCGTGATGGTCTCCGAGAAGGTGGCGCCCACGCGGTCCACGACGACGACGGTGTCTCCCGGGCGCACGTCGTGGGGGCCGGCCGGATGGGCTACCGGTTGGCCGTTGATGGAGACGCTCTGTTCCCAGCGGGGTACCGGCTCGGTGGCCATGCACAGGAACGACAGGTCGACGTTCAACGGATCCTGGCTCGGATCGTCGTGCCGGATGCGGAGCGTGCCGCGCAGGGGCTGGATGGGCAGGGTGCTGGTGGCGGTGCACTGGAAGGTGACCTCTACCGTGCGCGACTGGCCCGGGGCCAGGGTGTCGCTCACCGGCGCCGTGCTAACCCAGGGCACGATGAGAGAGCCGGCGGCGGCGTAGCAGTCCAGGTAGCCCCAGCCGTATTTGTAGTTGGGATACGGGCTCGCGGCCGCGCAGGCCGGCCGTCCACAATCCCCGGCGTTCCAGGTGGCCAGCAGGCTGCGGTCGGCCGTCTGTTCCAGGATGGTGAACGTGGCCCCCAGGTCGCCGATCAGGGCCGGCTGGAGGGACCAGAGAAGGGCGGCGCAGCCCGCGGCGTGAGGGCTGGAGGCCGAGGTGCCGGTCATGGTAGTGTAGTAGCCCGCGTTCCTGCCTGCCGTGCGGGCGTAGGTTGGGGCGTTGAGGTTGGGCTTGACCTGGTGCAGGAAGGGATCGCAGCCCGGCGGATTGGCGTGGCAGCTCGGACCACCGGCATAGGGGTTCTTGCCCGACGGGTAATGGGCCGCCGCGGCCAGGGCGGGCATCATGTCGCCCGGGTCGCCGAGGCCGCCGCACAGGCTGCTGTTGCCGGCGGCAAAGACGGGCAGTATGCCGGCCGCTTGCCAGGCCTCCACGTAGGCCAGGTACCAGGGGTCACAGCCGTCGCCACCCCAGGAGTTGTTGACGATGTGGGGCCGCAGGTCGGGGTTGGCGCCGGTGACGCCGTCGGTCTGCGTGGGGGCGATCATCCAGTCGCCGCAGGCCATGAGGGCGTCTTCGGTGCAGGTGTTCGTGTCCTTGTCGTCGCAGCCCTGGCAGGCGATCCACCGGGCGCCGGGCGCCACGCCGATCTGTTCGACCAGGTCCTCGGTCTCGCCCACCGCCAGGCCCACGGCGCCCGTGCCGTGGCCGCTCCAGTCGCAGGGCGCCGATCCATCGCCGCAGGGGATGAGGCCCGGCTGGAGCCAGTTGTAGTCGTGGACGAAGGTGCCGTCGCCCACGTTGCCGCGGTACTGGCGCACCAGGGCCTCGTGCTCGTAGTTGACGCCCGTGTCGACGATGCCCACGACGACGGACCCGCCGCGCACGCCCAGCTCCTGCCACACCCGCGCCGCCTCGGTACCGAACAGCCCGCGGTTGGGATCCAGCTCACCCAGGTTCCAGCCAACGGTATCGGGCGCGGCGGCCTCGACGGCGGCCTCCGCATCGGCCAGCGGATAGGCGCGCACGGCCCGCAGGCGGGCCACGTCGCCCCGGGCGGCCAGCCACGCCACGTCATCCGCGGAGCCGTCCTCAATCAGCACCGCGTTGTTGACGAGAAAGGTGCGCGCTGGCAAGCCGCGGGTCCGGGCATAGCGGACCACGGGCTCTTGCGCCCGCGAGGCGGCCAGGAGCGTCTCGTAGACGTATCTGCCCCGCTCCGTCCAGTCCAGGATGCGGTGGGCAGCGCTGAGGTCGGCCTGGGCGCGCATCTGCACAAAGAAATTGACCCTGCCCACCGCCCGCAGCTCGGCCCCGATGCGGGGATCGATCTGCACCGGGCCCTCCAGGGCGCGGAGGGCCCCTGCCGCGCTGGTGACGGCTGCCGGGCCGTCCAGGGGGATCGCGGACTCGAAGACGTGAAAGTGCAAGGGGCCGCTGCCAACGTTGGTCAGCGTCAGGGTGCGGGTGACGGTGCCGGGCTCCACCGCCGTGGCGCTGAGGGCCAGGGAATCGATGGCGATCTGCGGCTGGGAGCCTGCCGGCTGGAAGCCTGCTCGAGCGGGATGGCCGGGCACCGCCAGCAGGAAACACAGGAGCATGCCCAGCGCCAGGACCACGACGGCCAAAGCCGGACGTTTCTCTTCCATTTCCGCCTCCCCCTCAGGGTGCTTGTGGCGCTCTGCCCGCCGGGCCGGTTGGTGGGAGGACGGCGGCAAGGGCCCGGATCAGGACAGGCTTTCGGAGATGGCTTGCAGGGCAGCGATGAGCGATGTACGCCAGCGATCCTCCTCGTCGAGGGGGATCCAGACGGCCCGGCGCGAGACCCGCCCGCGATCTCCCAGGCGGCGCTGCAGGCGCTCGCGGTCGACTTCTTCCAGGCTGTCGGCGCGGATGACGACCTGGCCCTCCTCGATGACGATGGCCTTTGCCTCGGCCCGCAGGGCGTGGAGCTTGAGCTGAAGGAGGAAGAAGAGGTTCTCGGCCTCGGGTGGGAGGGGGCCAAAGCGGTCTTTCAGCTCTGCCTCCAGGTCGTCGACCTCCTGCTGGGTAGCCAGGCTGGCCGAGCGGCGATAGAGCTGGAGGCGCAGGTTGCTGTCGGGCACATAGTCGGTGGGCATGTAGGCCGCCAGGGGCAGGTTGATCTGCACCGTCGATTCCAGGGGCTGGACGTAGGCTGCGGCCTCTTCGGCCGCCGGGCCGCCCTCGCGACCGTCGCTGCTTGGGCGCTGGGAGCGGGCCCCTTGTACGGCCCGGGCCAGGAGCCGCGTATAGAGGTCAAAGCCCACGGCGGCGATGTGGCCGTGCTGCCGCGCGCCCAGCAGGTCGCCGGCGCCCCGGATCTCCAGGTCGCGCATGGCGATGCGCATGCCGGCGCCCAATTCGCTGGCCTCGGCGATGGTCGCCAGGCGCTGGCGCGCCGTCTCGCTCAACGTCGACATGGCCGGGTGCAGGAAATAGGCATAGGCGCGCCGGGCGCCGCGGCCCACCCGCCCGCGGAGCTGGTAGAGCTGGGCGAGGCCAAAGTGGTCGGCGCGGTTGACAATGAGCGTGTTGGCGTTGGGAATGTCCAGGCCGCTCTCGATGATGCTGGTGCATACCAGGACGTCCACCTTGCCCGCGGCAAAGTCGAGCATGACGCGCTCCAGCTCCCGCTCGGCCATCTGGCCGTGGCCCACCGCCACCCGGGCCTCGGGCACCAACTTGCGCACCCGCTGGGCCATCTGGTAGATGCCCATGACCCGGTTGTGGACAAAATAGACCTGGCCGCCCCGGTCCAGCTCGCGCAGGATGGCCTGGCGGATGAGCGTTTCGTCGTACTCGCCCACGTGGGTGCGCACCGGCAGCCGCTCGTCGGGCGGCGTGTCGATGGTGCTCATGTCGCGCACGCCCGAGAGCGACATGTGCAGCGTGCGGGGGATGGGTGTGGCCGTCAAGGTCAGGACGTCCACCTCCTTGCGCATCTGCTTCAGGCGCTCCTTGTGGCCCACGCCAAAGCGCTGCTCCTCGTCAATGATCAGCAGCCCAAGGTCCTTGAACTGAACGTCGTCGGACAGCAGCCGGTGGGTGCCAATGACAATGTCGACGCCTCCGTCGGCAACCTTCTTGACCACGTCCTCCTGCTTCTTGCGGGTCAGGAACCGGGAGAGGACCTCCACCGAGACGGGAAAGGAGCTGAGGCGCTCGGTAAAGGTCTGGTAATGCTGCTGGGCCAGGACGGTGGTGGGCACCAGGATGGCCACCTGCTTGCCGTCCATGACCGCCTTGAAGGCCGCCCGCAGCGCCACCTCGGTCTTGCCATAGCCCACGTCGCCGATGATGAGGCGGTCCATGGGTCGGGCTTGCTCCATGTCGGCCTTGATCTCGTCCAGGGCCTGGGCCTGGGCGTCGGTCTCGATGTAGGGGAACGAGGCCTCCAGCTCGGCCTGCCACAGGGTGTCGGTGCCAAAGGCGTGGCCTTCCACCACCTCGCGGGCGGCGTACAGCGACAGTAGCTCGCCGGCGATCTCTTCCACCGCCCGTTGCGTGCGGGCCTTGACCTGCTCCCATTCGGCCGTGCCCAGGCGGTTGACCTGGGGCTGGTGGTCCGACACGCCCACGTAGCGGCTGAGGCGGTCGGCCTGGTAAACCGGCACGTACAGCTTGTCGCCCGCGGCGTACTCGACCAGGAGGTACTCGCGCTCGGAACCGTCAAAGCCCATCTTGGTGAGGCCGCGGAAGAGGCCAATGCCGTGCTCGACGTGCACCACGTAGGTGCCGGGCTGCACGTCGGCGAAAAAGGTCTCGGGGGCCGTGGGTCGCGAACGGCGGGCGCGGCGCGGCGCGGGCCTGGCCCAGCCAAAGACCTCGGCGTCGGTGAGCAGATCCAGCACCGGCGGCGTCTCTTCTTCCAGGTGCAGCTTCCAGCCCTCGGCCAGGGTGCCCCGCACCAGGGCCAGGCTGCCGGACGGGGGCGGCTCGTCCACGTTCTCCAGGGGCGGCGCGGCCACGCCCCGCTCTTCCAGCAGCTCGCAGATGCGGCTGGCCTGGCGGCTGACGACCACCAACCTGCGGCCGGCGGCGCGCATCTCCTGGAAGCCGTCCAGCACGCGCTTGAGCTGCCCGCCGTAGCGCTCGCCATAGCCAAAGAGCTGGCTCAGGAGCCCCTCTTCCTCGCGCTGCCCGCGCCCACCCAGGGCCAACAGGGGGCGCGCCAGGAGCGATGCCTTCACCTCGTCCCAGGTATGATACGGTGCCGGGAAGTTGGAGGGCAACTCGCCGGCCTTGATCAGGTCGGCCTGGAGCGCCTGCGCCTGGCGGTCCATGTCCACGGTGGTGGCCATGAAAGCGTCCCAATCGTCCACCAGTGTCAGGCCCCCGGCGGGCAAATAGTCCAGGAGGGTGGCCGGGAAGGAGTAGAAGAAGGGCAGGTAGAAGGCAATGCCCCGGAAATAGAGCCCCTGCTCCAGGTGGGCCAGGTCCTCCTGGTATTCCATGCGTGCCGGCGGATGGCACAGGCTGAGGTCCAGCTCGGCGACACGGGGGCTGGTCTGCACCGCCAGGCGCGTCAGGGCTTCGCTGGCGGGGGCCAGCACAAAGCGGTCGATCTGCTCCAGGGTGCGCTGCGTGGTGGGATCAAAGATGCGCAGGCTGTCGATCTCGTCGCCAAAGAGCTCGATGCGCACCGGCTGCACCAGGTTGGGCGGAAAGACGTCCACCAGCCCGCCGCGCCGGCTGAACGTCCCCGGCTCGTCGACGACGGGCTCGGGCCGGTAGCCGTGCGCCACCCAGGTTTCGACGGTGCGCTGGAGGTCGATCTCCTGGCCGCGATGATACTCGCGCAGGCCCTGGCGAAATTCGCGCACGGGCAGGGTCTTGTGCATCAGCGCCCGCGCCGAGGCAACGACCACGGGCGCCTGCTCGTCGCCCGGGCGCAGCAGGGAGGTGAGGGCCAGGATCCGGTCGCTGATCGTCTCTCGAGACCAGGGAACCCGCTCGTAGGGCAGCGCGTCGGGCTCGGGGAAGGCATAGATCCGGTTGGCGCCGGTCCATACCCGCAGTTGCTCCGTCCACTGGCTCACCCGCTCGGCCCTGGTGGTCAGGACGATCAGGGGCAGGTTCGCCTGCTGGTGCAGAGCCGCGGCCAGGTAGGGCCGGGCCGGGGTGATGACACCCAGCCCCTGGGATGGATCGCCCTCCGGGAAGAGATCCCCGAGCCGGCCCTCCTCCAGGGCCCGGGCCAGGCGCTGGTAGGCCGGGGCCTGCCGGACAAAGGGCAAAAGGCCGGAAAGGTTCATGCCGGCCGCTCCTCGCCGGGAGTCCGACCGGCTTCCCTCACGGTGGGGGGCGGGTCAGCCTCGCCCTCCTGGACGAAGGGCCGGTTGTAGCGGTCCATGGCCGCCACGATCCCCTCCGCCAGCCAGGTCTCGATGGCGGTCACCGCCTGGTCGATGACCGGGGCCACGATCTCGGCCTCCTCCTGGGAGAAGGGATGCAGGACATAGTCGGCCGGGTCCATTTTTCCCGGGGGGCGGTCAATGCCCACCCGCAGCCGGGGGAACCCCTGGCTGCCCAGCGCCTCGATGATGGAGCGCATACCGTTGTGCCCGCCCGCGCCGCCTTCGGGCCGCAGGCGCAGGCGCCCCAGGGGCAGGTCCAGCTCGTCGTATACGACCAGGATCTGCTGCGGCGGGACCTTGTGCCAGCGGGCCAGGCGACCCACGGCCTGGCCGCTGCGGTTCATAAAGGTCTGCGGCTTGGCCAGGATCACCCTGCGGCCGGCGATGCGGCCCTGGGCGGTGTGCGCCCGGGTCAGCTTGGCGCGCGAAAAGGCCAGGCCGTGGGCCCTTGCCAGGGCGTCCACCACCCGGAAGCCGACGTTGTGACGGTGCCGGGCATATTCCGCTCCCGGATTGCCCAGGCCTATCACGAGGGCCAGTGACTGCGTGGCATCTCGCTGGGACACGTCAGTCCTCGTAGACCCCCATGCTTTCCCTGCCGCGGCGGACCAGCCCGCGGACCAGGGAGACGATCCCGCCCTTGAGGCCAAAGAGCAGCCCGATGGCGACAAAGGCCGCCAGCGTGGCGCCCGCGCCCCAGCAGGCCGCGCCGCTGACGCTGGTGAAGGGCATGTCGGACGGCTCCGGGGTGTCGGTGGGCGAAGAGGTGGGCAGGGGCGTGCTCGTCGGCCGTGGCGTGGGGCTGGACACCGTCGGCACGGCAATGAGCACCGTCGGCGTCGGCGCCGGGGTGTCTGTCGCCCGCGACGGGGTGGGCGTTACGGCTGCCTCGGGGGTGGGCGTGTCGGTGGGAAAGGTGTTGGACACCTGGACGCCCCGCACAAAGTATTCGTCATAGTTACCGTCGAGGCGCACGACGCGCAGGCGCAGGCTGTAGACGCCGTCAGGGATCAGGGTCGTGTCCCAAAGCCCCAACCGGCCCTGGATCACGGGCACGCCAAAGGGAGAGCCTCCGATGGGCGTCCATGAGTCGCCAGGGTTGGGCTCGGGCCCGTAGTGAAGCTCGTATTTCTGAAATTGGTCGTGGGCGGCGCTGCCTTCAATGGGCACCTGGCCCCGAACCTGTGCGCGGTCGCGGGGTGAGGTTATCTGACCCACCGGCTGAGCCAGAGCGAGCCCCGCAGGGATCGCCAGGCAGAGCAAGAGCCACACGATTGGTACGATGCCGGCAATAGTCCTCTTCATCAATCACATCCTCCGCACGATGGGAGCAGCTTACAAGTGTAGCACAGAACAGGTGACATGACAAAACGGGAGGTGTTTAAAGGACAATGGCTACAACAGGTCGAGGGCCAGCTTGACGGCAAATCCGAGGAGAAAGAGGCCCACGGCGCGGTTGAGCCACAGGCTCAGGCGCGGCGAGAGCGCCCGCTCCAACAGGTGGCCCGCCAGGGCTACGCCCGTGAGAAAGAGCAGGGTGGCGACCACGCAACCGGTGGCAAACAGCGCCACGCCGCCGGAGCCGCCCTCGAAGGTGCGGGCCGACATCATGGCGCCCAGCACCCCGGCCCAGAAGAGGATGGTCAAGGGGTTGGTCATGGTCAAGCCGGCGCCAAAGCTGAAACTCCTGGCCAGCGAGCCGCTGTGTTGCTGGCGCTCCACCGGCCCGGGGCGCGATAGCAGGTAGCGCATGCCGAAAAAGAGGAGCAGCGCGACGCCCGCCAGGCCAACCACGAGGCGCGCGGCTTCCACCTGGAGGAGCGCCGAGACGCCGAGCACCGACAACAGGATGTAAAAGGCATCCACCAGGGCCACGCCCCAGACCATGGAAAAAGCGTGGCGAAAGCCCTGGGTCAGGCCCTTGTGCAACACGGCGACGCACACCGGCCCGACCGAGATCTGCAGCAGCAGGCCGAAACCCAGCCCCTCGAATAGTTCTTTCATGCCCTGGCTCTCCGTGGCCGCGGCGCGTTCCCCTGGCCGCGAGGCGGTCGTTGCCCCGCACTGCCGGCCATGCAAGGTGGGCCGCTGCAAGGCCATCTCGCAGCGGCCCACCCCGCAGCAGCCGTGATCCTATCCGTGAATGACGACCTCGGTGCCCACCGATGCCCAGGTATAGAGCCAGGCGGCGTCGGCCTTGGTCAGGTTGATGCAGCCGTGGCTCATGGGCCGGCCAAAGTTGCTGTGCCAGTAGGTGCCGTGGAGGGCATAGCCGCGGTAGAAGAACATGCTGTGCGGCACGCCGGTCAGATAGTAGCCGGGGCCCGACATGGTGATGCTGGGGTACTTGGCATAGATGCGAAAGCGGCCGGGAGGCGTGGGGTACTGGGGCAGGCCCGTAGAGACGATCATGGCCCGCACCACGGTGTTGCCCTCGTAGGCCCGCACCGTCTGCTCGCTGAGGTCGACGTCGATCCAGCGGGTGCCGCCGGTCGATGGTGGGGTCCAACCGCCGCCACCGGTCGACGAGCCCGACACCCGCAGCCTCTGCCCGACATAGATCAGGTTGGGGTTGCCCAGGCCATTGGCCGCGACGAGGGCCGAGACGCTGGTGCCATAGCGCCGGGCGATGCTCGCCAGCGTCTCGCCGCGCTGCACGACGTGGATGCCGCCGCTCGACGGGGCGGACGTTCCGCCGCCACCGGCCGACGAGACGGACACCCGCAGCCTCTGCCCGACATAGATCAGGTTGGGGTTGCTCAGACCGTTGGCCGCGGCCAGGGCCGAGGCCGTGGTGCCATAGCGCCGGGCGATGCTGTACAGCGTCTCGCCGTAGCCGACGACGTGCACCCCGCCGCTCGACGCGGCCGGCGCTCCGCCCCCGGGGATGGACAGGCGCTGGCCGACCCAGACAAAGTTGGCGTTGCGTAGCCCGTTGGCCTGCACAAAGGCTTGTACCGTCGTGCCGTAGCGAGCGGCAATGCTCGAGAGGGTTTCTCCGCGCTGGACCACGTGCACCTGCCCCTGGGCAGCGGCGACCGGCGGCAGGAGCAACAGGCAGGCGATCAGGGCGATGGCGCTGGCGAGCCGGGCTCGCGTACTCGTGTTGGTCCTCATGCTGCAATCTCCTCTAGAGGTCAGGAGACCTGGCAGGTGGGTCCTGTCAGGTCTCTATGCCGGAATGAGCGACGACGTGCGGCTGCGATGTCGATTGCGGCAAGTATACCTCAAAGCGGCCAAAAAGTCAACATAAGGGTTCTGCTCGCGATGCTTCTTTTCGGCGCGTCGCGCTCCGGCGCAGGGCGAGGGCCAGGGCTGGCGCTGCCGGCGAACAGGATCAGGGAGAGGGCAAAGAGGGTCGCGAGAAACCAGCGGGACCCGCGAGTGTCCGGCGCTCTTATGCTGGTGCCCTGTTCGGGGTAAGCCACGACCGGCATGGACCTACCCCCCGGCCAGCACCTGGGAGATCATGTTGCCCACGAACCAGGAGCCGCTGTCCGAGAGGATTAGCTCGTCACCGCCGGGGCCCGGGGCCAGGAACAGCAGCTCCTGCCACAGGCCGGCCAGCTCCGGGCCGGCCACGTCGTGCAACAGCGAGCGCGGCGCGCGGCCGACCATGAGCGCGGTCTCCAGCGGCTCGAGGCGGTTCTCCGCCGCGCTGCGCCGCAGCCCGCCCTGGAGCCCGGGGAAATCCTCGTCCACGGCGCGGCGGTAAGGGGCGTAGGTGGGATGGCGATAGTGATAGTCGCCAAAGCGGCCGTCGGCGATGGTGCCCAGGGCCAGCAGATCCTCGCCCCGCTCGGGAAAGGTAAAGTAGAGATTGGTGTCGCGGGGCCGGCCAAAGTGGTTGTAGGCTGTCTTGAGGTAGCCCAGGGAGACCAGGAACTGGGACGCGGCGACGTATACCAGGTACGTCTCGGCGCGGTCCCGGCCAGGCAGCCCGTGGCGCTCGGCAAAGGGGCGGTTGCGCCTCGAGATCTGCAGCTCGTACAGGGAAAACCCGTCCACGCCCGCGGCCGCCAGGGCGACGACGTCGCCCGCCAGGCCCGCCAGCGTCTGCCCGGGCAGGCCGCACAGGAGGTCCACGCTGACGACCCAGCCCAGGGCGACTGCCCGCTCGATGGCCGCCAGGACCTCGGCGGCGGGCAGGCGCCGCCCGAGGGCCCGGCGCAGCCCGTCGTCTAGCGTCTGCACGCCGACGTGGAGCCGGGCAAACCTTAAGTTGTCGAGGCAGGCCAGCATCTCCGGCGACAGGTCCGCGGCCGTCGATTCCAGGGCCCACTCGGCCTCCGGTCCGGGCGCCAGGTGCTCACGGCAGAGGCCCACCAGGCGCTCCAGGTGCTTCGGGCCCAGAAACGTGGGCGTGCCGCCGCCCAGGTGCACCGTCGTCAGGGGGCGGCGGGCCAGGCAGCCCAGGCGGCCCCAGGCACCAAGCTCGGCGGCCAGCAGGTCCACGTAGCCGTCCACGTGGCGCTCGCGGTGGGCGCCCAGCCGGAAGGAGTAGCAGTCGCAAAAGGCACAGCGCTGGGCGCAAAAGGGGACGTGGACGTAGACGCAGTAGGGCCGGGCGGGATCGATGGCCGGCACGTCGCGGCGGAGGATCTGCCACGCCTGCCGGCCCGAGTCGTCGAACGGCCGTCGCGCCCAGACGGGAGCGGGCAACAGCCGCTCCCGGGGATGAAGGGGCGGCCGCAGGGCGAGCCACTCGCGGCGAATGACCTCCGCGTCGATTCCCGGCGGGAGGGGATTCGCTGCCAGGAAGCGGTCAAGGAAGGAGGCAGCCATGGGGAACCGTGGCCTCGCCGGCCAGGACCTCGGACCAAAGGGCCTCGGCGGCCTCGGCCAGCAGGGCGGCGGCCAGGGAGCGCGACGCCTGGCAGCGAAAGACCGCCTCCTCCGGCCCCCGGCCATCGAGGGGGCAGGCATCGGGGCAGCCGCGGGCGCAGTGAAAGCGGTTAAAGCAGGCCGCGCAGCCCTTGGGCAGGGGCGCCAGGCAGGCGCGCAGGGCTTCGACCCGCCCGCCGTCGACGGCGAACTGCCCGGTCTCGCCGTCCTGCACGTCGATGGCCGTCCCGCGCCGCCGGGCCTGCCCGGCCGTCGAGTCCATGAAGCAGGCCGTGGCGACGGCGGGGCCCGCCAGGCCGTCGGGCAGCAGGTTGAGCACCTGGCGAAAGACGTGGCAGTAGGGGCCGTGGATGGCTCCCAGGCGGCAGCCGGACGTGGTGAGGGGCACGCCGTAGCCGGCGGCCACCTGGCGGGCGGCCATGAGGCCCGAGACAAAGGCAGGGGCATCGCCGGCGCCCAGCACGCTCCGCCCGCCGCCATAGACCGGCTCGAACCGAAGCTCTTCGGGGGCCAGGTGCTGGCAGATGTAGGCCGCGATCTCGTCCTGGCGGCCCAGGCCCGCCGGGGTGATGGTCGCCCGCACGTGGTAGCGCGCCCCCTCGGCCCGCAGCGTGCGGGCCGTGCGCTCTACGGCCTGGAGTGTGCCGCACCCGTCCCGCCCCGGCCGCTGGGCATCGTGGATATCGGCCGGACCGTCGCACGACAGGCCTACCAGGTCAAAGCGGCGCGCCAGCCAGCGGGCCCCCTCGGCGGAGAGGCTGCCGTTGGTCGCCACGTAGCGGAACAGGCCCACGGCATGGCGCCCGGCCGCGCCGGCCACCAGGTCGAGGAGCTCGTCCACCTCCTCCGGGTAGAGGCTGGGCTCGCCGCCGCCGTGGAAGACGGCCGTCATGCTCCGCCCCAGGGCCTGGCAGTTGGCCGCCACCAGGTCGGCCGCCGCGACCACGGCGCCGGGGTCCAGGCGGACGCTCCGCCCGCTCCGGGGGTGGGCGTAGCAGTAGGTGCAGCCCTGGTTGCACTCGTCGTGCAGGTAGAGCGTCAGGCACTCGGGCCGGAATGGTGGTTCCGGCCGGGCGCTCGTGGCGCGAGCGCGGGCCGCCCGCCGCCACAGTTCGCCCGCCCAGCGGCCCTCGGGGGCGCCGGGGAGGACCAGGCCGGCTTCAAAGGCGGTGGCCTGAGGCGAGGGCACGACACACAGGCATCCGGGCGCGTAATAGAGGTCGAAGCCATCCCGCGAGGCCCGCCAGAGGGCCGCCTCCCCGGGGTCGGGTCCGGGCACGGGCACCAGGGCGCCGGGGGCCATGAACGCCTTCGCCGCTCCCCCGCCGGGCGGGAGGGAGGCCATCACGCCCCCATGTCTCCGGCGTTGCGGGGCAGGCAGACGAGGGCGCCGGCCAGGGTAAAGAACAACTGGCGCACGTGCTCGAAGGCCTGTTCCTCGGGCCAGCCCATCTCCCGGGCCAGGCGCCTGGCGGCGCTGTCGATGGTGCGGTGCCCGTCCAGGAGGTTCAGGGCCAGGACGTTCTCCTTGGAGGCTGGGGCCAGGTCGAGGACGACGCCGCTCTCTCGTCCGCGGGCCACCAGGCGGTCCCCGTCAACGTGCAGGGCCCAGCCCGGCTGGACCTCGGGCACGAGGCGGGCAAGCCCCTCGGCCGGCAGGTCCTGGAGGGCGGCCAGGGAAAAGGAGGGCGTGCCGCGGAGGGAGGCCGTTGCCTGGCGGGCCTCGACGAGCAGAGCCCGGAAAAAGGACCGCCGGGTCAGGGGGAAGCTCAGGCGGGGGTCGCGGGGCCTGTCGCTCATCGCCGGTCGCCTCTCCCTCCGTTGCCGCCCCGCCACACGCCGTCCTCGGTCTCGGCCAGGCGGGCCAGCAGCAGCTCCAGGGTGATGGCGCGGTTGACGCGGCAGCGTGTGCTGGCGCCAGGCGTGGCCTCGGCCCCGGGATAGAAGGCCTTGACGTGACAGTCGCCGGCGCAATGCCAGTAGCAGAAGCAGTCGCGGCAGCCCTCCCGCCGGGCCTCCATCCGGCGCAGCATGGCCTGGCGGCGGTCCTCGTCGACGATGGCCTGGCTGCCTTCCAGCCGGCCAAAGGTGCAGGCCGGCGCCAGGGGATGGTCCTCGCTTGTCACCTCGTAGCATGTCACCAGCTCGCCCGCGGCGTTGACGATAAGGCTGCTGTAGGGCGCGGAGCAAAAGCTACAGGTCAGGAGCCAGGGCCGGGCTCCCGAGTAGGTCAGGCGGCGCCCGGCGCGGCGTGCCGCGTCGTGGGCCTCCATGAAGGCAGCGACGAACTCGTCACCCTCCTCCGGCGAGGGGGGGCGATAGAGGCCGCGCACGGTGTTAAAGGCCGGCTCCACCTGGATGGAGCGGCAGCCCGTCTCCTCGCACAGAAAGCGCACGTCATCGGCCAGGCGGCCGCGCCAGGGCGTCAGGGCGGTCATGCGGATGCCATAGTCGTAGCCCACGCGGTCCAGGCCACGGATGGTGCGCATCACGGCCTCGGAACTGCCCCGCCCCGTGGGGAAGGGGCGCTGCCGGTCCTGGGTGAGGGGCGCGCCGTCGCACGAGATGGTCACCCGATCCAGGTGATCGACGATCCACTGCCGTTGCTCGTCGCTCCAGACGCCGTTGCTCACGGCCGTGATGCGGGCGGGCAGGTCGCGGGAGCGGGCGTGGAGCACCGCCTGCTCCATCGTCTCCCAGGCCATGACCGGCTCTCCGCCGCCGTGGAAGGTCAGCTCGAAGGATGGGCGCTCCAGGTCGCGGGCGTTGGCGACGACGCAGTCGATGGCGGACCGGGCCAGGGCCGGCGACATGGATTCGCCGGCCGCCTCGCCCGCGCCGGCATAGCAGTAGACGCAGCGCAGGCTGCAGCGGTTGGTCAGCAGCAGCACGACGTTGATCGGGCGGTAGTCCACCTCGCGGGGCGCCGGGGGCGGCGGATCGGGCTCCAGGAAGCCGATGCTCTCCAGGAAGGCATAGGCCGCCGGGGGGCAATCGACCCCCGGCGCGCCCGGCCCGGCCACCGCCAGCGATCGGGCCAGGCCGGCCATGGCGCGGTTGCCGGCAAAGGCCAACCGCGCCAGGGGCCGGTAGATCAGCACGCCATCCTGGACCGGAATCGTCAGGAGCTCCAAGACATCTCCCTGCCAGGTCCCTAGTTGGGATGCCAGTAGTGGCCGGCGTCCTTGTCGCAGCCACAGTCCTTGTGGCAGCCACAATCGCCGTCGCAGCCGCAGTCGCCGTCGCAGCCGCAGGCAGGCACAGTGGGGGCCGGCGGCTGGGTCGGGACCGCGGTGGCCGGTTTCGTGGGCGCGGGCACCACGATCTCGACATAATGGTTGTTCTCCAGCCACTCGCCGTTGGGCAGTTGCAGGCGCCAGTAGCTGCGGTAGCGCCCGGGGGTGGCCGGCGCCACCAGGTTGACGCTGACGTCCACCTGGTCGCCCGGGGCCACGTTGGACACGTTCACCGCGTCGGGCCCGCCCATGTGGTTGGAGGTGTAGCCCTGGACGCTGCCCGAGACAAAGACGAGCTTGACACCCTCTCCCCAGGGCACCGTGCCGTTGTTGCGATAGCGCCAGGTCTTGGTGAATGACTGGTTGGGGCGCATGTTCGTGCCGTCGGGCACGGTGACGTCCTTGACAAACTCGGCGCGGGGCGGCTCGGGCGTGGGCGTGGCAGCCGGCGCCTCCGTCGACGTGGGCTCCGCGGTGCTGGCAGCCGGCGGGGCCTGCGTGGCGGTGGGCGGCTCGGACCCCTGCCCTTCCGCGCCGGTCGGCTCGGGCGCGCCCTCTCCTGTGGGCGCGGGCTCGCCCGCGGTCGGGGCCAGCGTGGCGGTCTCGGGCACCGGCGAAGCGGTCTCGGTGACCATGACCACAGGCGGCTCGGGCTCGCCGCAACTGGCCACTGCCGCGGCAGCCGCAGTGGCCCCGGCGGCGCTCAAAAAGGTCCGCCGGCTAAAGCGCCAGCCGCCCACATCCTTCTTGACGGTGTAGACCTGGGGTGTCTCTTCCCCCGTCGGCTCCGCGTTCTCGTCGGCACGTTCCTTGGCATCCATCTCTTTCTCCTCGTACGGCGTTCCGGCCTCGTGGCGGCCGTAAATGAATGAGCGGCAATCGGAATTCCAGCAGGTCTCCGATTCGCTCCAGGCTGTCTACAGTCCGCTGCCGGCACCGGTGGCCGGCTCCGTCCAGTCCCGGGGGAGCGTCAGTATCCCGTCCGCGCCCGCCGCGCCCAGCCCCGCCTCAGGCGCTTCGGGGATCAGCAGGGCGTTGGGATCTCGCGTGACCACGACCGTGACGAAAGGAGTGGGCCCGGTGGTGACCTCGGGGCCGCCCGAGAGCAGGATGACCACCACGGCCACCAGGGCCAACAGCAGGAGGACGATGCCGGCGATGAGGACCGGTACGGCCTTGCGGCGCCCTTTGCCCTCCGGCTCAACCCGGGGCATCTTGGCCGGCGTCGCGATCCGCGTGGGACCGGGCGTGCGCGCCGGGGCCTGGCGCTGGCGCAGGGCCTCGGCAAAGTCGCTCGCCTGCTGGTAGCGGTCCAGCGGGCTCTTGGCCAGGGCCTTGGCCACCACGGCCTCCATCCAGGCCGGGATGCTTATGTTGGCCTGGCGCAGGGGTGGGGGCGGCTCGTTGACCTGCTTGTAGAGCGCGGCCACGGGTGTGGTGGAGCTAAAGGGCGCCCACCCGGCGAGCATCTCGTACAGGACGATGCCCAGGGCATAGATGTCGGTGCGCGCGTCCACCTTCTGGCCCTGGATCTGCTCCGGCGCCATGTACTCCGGGGTGCCGATGCTCATCCCCGTCCTGGTCAGCCCGGTGCTCTCGTGCAGCGCCTTGGCGATGCCAAAGTCGGACAGGAGCGGGCGCCCATCGCGGCTGAGGAGGATGTTGTTGGGCTTGACGTCGCGGTGCACGATGCCCCGTTGGTGGGCGTGGTGCAGGGCGTCGGCCACCTGCGACGCGATGGACAAGGCGTACTCGGGCTCCAGGGGTCCCTGGCTAACCAGGTCCCGCAGGGAGCCACCGTCGACAAAGGCCATGACGATGTAATACATGCCCTGCACAAAGCCGGCGTCGTAGACGTGGAGGATGTTGGGGTGGTCGAGGTCGGCCACGGCCAGCGCCTCGCGCCGGAAGCGCGCCACAAACTCCTCGTCCTGTGCCAGCTCCTGGCGCAGCACCTTGATGGCCACGTAGCGGTTCAGGGATTGCTGGTATCCCTTGTACACCACGGCCATGCCGCCTTCCCCCAGTTTTTCGGTGATCTTGTAGGGGCCGAACTGCTGCCCGATCAGGCTGTCCATCTTTCCTTCTCCTCCAAATCGCGCTGAAATTGCTCGTACGCTGCGCGGCACACCGGGCAGGTGTCGCAGCGCTTGTCGCAACGCAGGACGAACTCGAACCACTCGTCCGAGACGTCCAGGCCGGTGAGCGGTGAGGCTGGCCCACCGCCTATGTCGCGGGGCAGGATCTCGCTGCCCTCGACGTAGGCTTGCAGGACCGAGAGGTAACGCTCGGGTTTTCTCAGGGTGACCCGTCCCGCCAGCTTGAGGGTATCGTACACGCCCGCATAGAGGGGCAGGTGGCGGGGCAAGATCCAGGCGCCCGTGAGGCGCAGCCAGGGCCGCTCCTCCAGGATGGCGGCGCACAGCGAGCGGGGCTGCGGGCCGCCATAGGCCATCTCGTAGAAATGTTGCGTGCGCAGTGGGCAGCCGGGCAGGCAGGCCTCGTTGACGAGGAGGCGGATCTCGCCGGCAAAGGCCTCGCGCAGGCGCCCCAGGCCCGCCAGGTCGCGCGCCAGGCGCGTGTCGGGCGCGATGGCGTCGAGGCAGCCGCCGGCCATGAGGGCCTGGAGCGGGCTGGCGATGCCCATCAGCACCGAGGCGCCGACGCAAAAGCCGGGCAACGCCTCCTTGATGTGCCGGGCGAGGGACAGGTTACTGACCGTCACCCGCCGCACGCCAAACTCTCCCTCCAGCCAGCGCAGGGCCTCCACGACTTCGGGGGCCATCTCTTCCACGGGCCGGGGCAGGACGATGGGATTGACCACCACTTCGGCGGGCAAGGGCGCGGCGGCCAGGAAGGTGAGGAGGTGCTCATCGGGCTGGGGGCTGCGGCCCGAGGCGAAACGGCCGCCCGGCATGGGAAAATAGACCCCGGCGATGGCCGGGCCGAAGCGGTCCCGAATGCCCTCCCAGAACGCCAGGGGCTGGTCCACGTAGGGGATCACGCAGTCGGTCACGCGTCCCCCTTTCCCCCGGCCGGGACCTCGAGGCGGAAGGGAACGCGGCGAAAGCGCCGGATCGTCGCCGCCAGGCAGCCGCCGGAGCAGTCGCCCGCCGCCTTGAAGGCGCACGTGGAACACTCCCGGTAGACGCCCGCTTGCCGGTAGGGCCTTACCCGGGCCTCGAGTTCGGCGCGGAGCGAATCGGCGGTATCGCCCGGCGCCACGGGCAACGATAGGAGGCCGGCGAGGGGAAGGCAGTGCAGCGCCCTGCCCTCCAGGTCCAGATCCAGGATGGGGTTGCAGCGCCAGCCGACGTCGGCCCCCGAGCGGTGGAGGACCTCGAGCTCGGCCTCGGAGAACATGCAGCGCACAAAGCCGCAGTCCAGCTCCAGCCGCACCCCGGCCGCCTCCGCCTGCCCGGCCAGGGGCACGATGCGCGCCGCGATGGCCCTGTACTGGCCGGGATGGATAAAGGTGTTGCGCCCCGAGAGAACGGGATGGGCCATGCTCAGCCGGAGGACAGGGCGGCACCCCGTCTCGGCCACCAGGTCCAGCAGGAACCCCGGCGCCAGGTCGGTTCGATAGAGGTTCAAGCCCGGCATGGCCCGCTTGCCCAGCCGGCGCAGGGTCCGGCGCTGCCGCTCCAGCGTCCTGGGGCCGTCGCCATCGGGTGTGACGTTCACGACTACGGTGCAATCCCTGGTGGGGAGCGCCTCCAGGGAGGCCAGGGCCGGGGCGGGCATCAGCCCGTTGCTAAAGACGGTGATGGCTTTGCCCGCCCGGCGGGCGCGGCTCACGAGCTCGGGGAAGCGCGGGTGCAGGGTGGGCTCGCCGCCCAGGAGCCGGACGCGGTCGATGCCGGAGCGATGGAGAAAGTCGAGGTGGGCCTCAAAGGCGCGCAGCGACAGGAAGCGGCGCCCTGGAGGCGCCTGATCCAGGGTGAAGCAATAGGTGCAGCGCCGGTTGCACGTGGAACTGACCACCAGGTTTGTCACGGCCGCTTTCCCTCTGCTGCAGACAGGATGCCGGCCAACTGCCAGCGGTGGACCATTGCCAACAACGTCGTTTGCCCTTGCTCGTCGTCCGTCCCGGCCAGGAGTGCCAGGGAGCCGGCGGTGCGCTCGAACGAGTGGCCGAGGACCAACAGGTCCCAGGCAGCCGCTTCCAACCCCTCGAGGGTCCACGACCTGCCTGCCGGGCCATCCACGAGAATGGTCTGCCCGGCGTCCTTGACCCAGGCGACGCCCGGTGCCGGACCGTAGGCCAGCCCATCCTGGCCGTTCACATGCCTATAAGCCTTTCGCTACGTCCTCGATGCGATCCGTAGGCTGGTGCACCGCCCGCGCCAGTGCTTTCCCATCGGCCCACAGCGCGTCCAATTCCCCATCCAGGCCCATGCCGGCCAGCAGCCGGGAGAGGGCGATGGCCCGCGCCTGGATGCAGAGCCGGTCATAGTTCCCCGCTTGCCGGGGAAGCCGGTGGTTCACGTGACAGCCCCCGGCGCAATGCCATTTGATAAAGCAGCCCTGGCAGAAGGGCTCGTTCCAGACGTTGAGGCGGCGGGCGGCCTGCACCGCCTCGTCGCGGAGCGATATCCGGCCGTCGCGGATCTCGCCCAGCGTCAGGGCCAGACCCCGGCGCTGCCACTCGTCGGGCGGCAGGTAGCAGGCGCTCAACATGCCGTCCGGCCAGACGATAATGGCGTCCCTGCCCACCGGGCAAAAGCTGTTGCGAATCGCTGCCACGTCGGCCGCCGCGTGGACGGGCTCGACGCCATAGGACGCCAGGACCGCGCTCGCCTTCATGAACTCCCGGGCAAAGGCCCAGGGGTCCGGCGGCCGCAGGCCGGCCGCTTCGGAGGGCTGCGTTGGCGTCACCGGCTCGAAGCAGACCGAGACCGGCCGGAACTCCCGGCAGAACCAGGCGGCGATCTCGGGCATTCGCTCCTCGTTGCCGGCCGTCACGCAGGCACGGAACGACAGCTCGGCGCTGCCCTCCGACAGGATGCGGGCACTGCGGACCACGGCCTCAAAACTGCCCTGGCCCCCGTGGCGTGCCCGCTGGCGATCCTGGATGTCGGCCGGGCCATCCAGCGACACCAGGACGCTGTCCAGCGAGCCGGCTGCCCAATGGCAGAGCTCCTCGTCCATGGTGCCGTTGGTCGCCACCTCGAACGAGACACTGCATTCCACCTGGGCCGCCTTTAGCCCGGCATAGAGCACGGCAAATTCGACGACCTCGGGAGCGCAAAACGGCTCGCCCCCGAAAAAGTGCACCTGGGCGGCTCCCGAGCCGGCGGCGACCAGCTCCAGGTACCAGTCGATGGCAGTCCGGACCAGGTGAGGATCCATGTGAGAGCCATCCGCCGAAGCCTGGAACCCACAGTAGGCGCAGTTCAGGTTGCAGCCGCGGGTGGGCATCAGGCCCAGGAAAAGAGGCTCCAGGGGCCCCTGTTGTGGTAAAGGTGCTGCCTGTTGTTGGCCGAGCCTCAGGCTCTCGAGAAGGTCCTGCCAGGCTCCCCCTTGTTTCGATGGGTGGCCGTCCAGGCAATGCGGAAGGGAATGCACTGCAGCCCGGTCCACGAGGGCCGCAAGGTGGTGCAGTGGTGCGTAGACCAGGTACCGGTCCAGAACCGGCAGGGCATACAGTTCCGCCAACAAGACGTTTGCACGTGGCCCCAGCCAGGCGATTACACGGGGGGCCAATCCCCTCTCCTTGGCTCATCTTACCACACTTTGCCGGCCAAGTCAACAAGCCGCCGCGGGCGATTTGAGCCGTTTCTTACACGGCCTTAACGCCCGGCCCTTGACAGACGGTGGTCTCTCTGCTATAATTTAGGCGTGACTAAATTTAAGGATGAACAATGGAAAGCATATCCGTCCAGGACTATTTGCAGATGATCTACCGCCTCCAGGAGGAGCAGGTGCGGGTGTCGACGTCCGCCCTGGCGGGCCGGCTGGGCGTGGCGCCCGCGTCGGTCACGGGCATGATCCGCAAGCTGCACCGCGACGGCCTGGTGGAGTATGCGCGCTACCGGGGCGTGGTGCTCACCGCCGAGGGCCAGAACGCGGCGCTGCGGGTGTTGCGCCGGCACCGTCTCTGGGAGCTGTTCCTGACAGAGGTCCTGGGCCTGTCGTGGGACGAGGTGCACGTCGAGGCCCATCGCCTGGAGCACGCCACGTCGGAGCGGGTGGCCGAGCGGCTGGCAGCCTTTATGCAGCAGCCGGAAGCCGACCCCCACGGCCAGCCCATCCCGGCCGGCGACGGGCAGTTCCCGCCCCGCGAGACGGTCGCCCTGCTGGACGCGGAGGTGGGGCGCAGCGTGCGGGTGGTGGAGGTGCCCGACGGCGACGCCGCCGTGCTGCGCCGCCTGGCCGATTGGCGCCTGGTGCCCGGCGCCAGCGTGACCCTGCTGGAGCGGGACGAGGCGTCCGGCGCCGTCCGGGTGCAGGCCGGGGGCCAGAACAGGCTCCTGGAAGAGGGGCTGGCGGCCAGCGTGCAGGTGACGGCCGGAGATCCCGGCGACGATTGAGGTCTACTGCCCGGCCCCCCGGGCAGCCACGAGGAAACCATGATCAGAACCCGAGTTCGAATGTTCATCCTGCTCGCCCTTGCCGCGCTCTTCCTGGCCGGCTGCGGACGTCCCCCCGGCCACCTGGGCGACGTTGCCGGGCGCCAGATCCAGGCCGTGGCCACGGTGGGCATGATCGCCGACATCGTCCAGCGCGTCGGGGGCGAGCGAGTGGCCGTCGAGGGGCTGATGGGGCCCGGCATCGACCCCCACAGCTACAAGGCCAGCGAGGGCGACGTCATTGCCCTGGCCGAGGCCGACGTTGTCTTTTACAACGGCTTGCACCTGGAGGCCAAAATGGCCGAGGTCTTTCAGAAGATGGGTGGCGCCATCGTGACCGTGGCCGTCACCGACGGCATCCCCCGGGACAGGCTGCTGACGCCGCCCGAGTTCGAGGGCCAGTACGACCCCCACGTCTGGTTCGACGTCACCCTGTGGCAGTACGCCGTCGAAGCGGTGCGCGATGCCCTGGTCGAGATCGATCCGGGCCACGCGGACGGCTACGAGGCCCGCGCCCGCGAGACGCTGGCCGAGCTGGACGAGCTGCACCGCTACGTGCTGGCCCAGGCGGCGCGCCTGCCCGCAGAGCAGCGCGTCCTGGTGACGGCCCACGACGCCTTTAACTACTTTGGGCGGGCCTATGGCTTTGAGGTGCGCGGGCTGCAGGGCATCAGCACCGCCACCGAGGCGGGCATCGGCGACGTGCAAGACCTGGCGGACTTTATCACTGAGCGGCGCATCGGCGCCATATTCGTCGAATCCAGCGTGCCGGTGCGAAACGTCGAAGCCCTGCAAGAGGCCGTGCGTGCCCGGGGATTCCAGGTGCGCATCGGGGGCGAGCTATTTTCCGACGCCATGGGCGACGAGGGCAGCCCCGAGGGCACCTACCCCGGCATGGTGCGGCACAACATCGATACGATCGTGACGGCCCTGCTGGCGCCGGCGGACGATTAGGGCGCGGCGGGCTTTGGAGGAAGCGATGAACGAAAACCACGACAACGGAGACAACCTGGCAGTCGAGGTCACGGACTTGACCGTGGCCTATCGGGAGCAGCCCGTCCTGTGGGACGTGGACCTGGAGGTGCCTGAGGGCGTGCTGATGGGCGTCCTGGGCCCCAACGGCGCGGGCAAGAGCACGCTCGTCAAGACGATTCTGGGCCTCATCCGGCCCGCGGCGGGCAAGGTGCGCATCTACGGCCGGCCCTACGGCGAGCAGCGGCGGCTGGTGGGCTATGTGCCGCAGCGCGGCAGCGTCGACTGGGACTTTCCGACCAACGCCCTGGACGTCGTGACCATGGGGCTGTACGGCAAGCTGGGCTGGGTGCGCCGGCCGGGCCGCGAAGAGCGGGCGCTGGCCATGGAGGGCCTGGAGAAGGTCGGCCTGGCCGACCTGGCCGGCCGGCAGATCAGCCAGCTCTCGGGCGGGCAGCAGCAGCGCGTCTTCCTGGCGCGGGCCCTGGTGCAGGACGCCCAGGTGTATTTCATGGACGAGCCCTTTGCCGGCGTCGACGCCACCACGGAGCGGGCCATCATCGATCTGCTCCGCGACCTGCGCTCGGCGGGCAAGACGGTGGTCGTCGTCCACCACGACCTCCAGACCCTGGAGGAGTACTTTGATTGGGCGACGTTCCTGAACGTGCGCCGCATCGCCAGCGGCCCGGTGCGCGAGGTCTTTACGGAAGAGAACCTGCGCAAGGCCTACGGCGGCCGCATTGCCTTCCTGGGCAAGAACTGACGGCGACGAGCTTGTGGATGTGAAGAGGAACAGGCATGGATCTGGCACAGATTTTATACGATCTATTCTTTGACTACACGTTGCGCACGGTGGCCCTTGGCTCGGCGGTGTTGGGCCTCGTCGGCGGCGTGCTGGGCGCCTTTGCCGTGCTGCGCCAGCAGAGCCTCCTGGGCGATGCCATCTCCCACGCCGCCTTGCCCGGCGTGGCCCTGGCCTTTTTGCTGACCAGCTCCAAGGCGCCCCTGGTGCTCGTCCTGGGGGCGGCCGTGGCCGGCTGGCTGGGCACGCTGGCCGTGCTCCTGGTGATGCGCCATACGCGCATCAAGGAGGATGCGGCCCTGGGCATCGTGCTGTCGGTCTTTTTCGGCTTTGGCCTGCTGCTGTTGACCTTTCTCCAGAAGCGGCCCGACGCCCGGCAGGCCGGACTGGACCGCTTTCTCTTCGGACAGGCGGCCACGCTGATCCAGCGGGACGTGGCAACCATGGCGGTCCTGGGGGCCATCGCCCTGGCCGTGGTTTTCGTGTTGTGGAAAGAGTTCAAGCTGCTGAGCTTTGATCCCGACTTTGCCGCCAGCCTGGGCTTTCCCAGCGGCCGGCTGAGCGTCCTGCTTACGTCGCTCATCGTGGTGGCCATCGTCGTCGGCCTGCAGACCGTGGGCGTGGTGCTCATGAGCGCCATGATCGTCGCGCCGGCGGCAGCCGCCCGGCAGTGGACCGAGCGGCTGCACGTCATGGTTCTCCTGTCCGGCGCCTTTGGCGCAGTGGTGGGCCTCCTGGGCGCCCTGACCAGCAGCTTTGTGCAGCGGCTGCCCACGGGTCCGACCATCGTCCTGTACATGAGCGCCATCGTCCTGCTGTCGTTGCTCTTTGCCCCCGAGCGCGGCATCGTGGCCCGCACGCGGCGGCGGGCGCGCCAGCGCTGGCAGTTTGCCGCCGAGGCGCTGGCGGTGCACCTGCTGAACCACGAGGGCAAGGCCGGCGAGCGGGAAGAGAGCGCCCTGGGCCACATGCGCGCCCACATGCGCTGGGACGAGGATCGCACGCGGCGCGTCGTCCGTTGGGCGGTGAGCCACGACCTGATCCAGCGCACCAACGGCCACCTGGAGCTGACGGATCATGGCCGCGACGTGGCGCGGAAAGTGATGGTGAGATAAGATGTCACAGCCACAGATCGAGATCATGCTCATTGCCGCCGTCGTGGCGGCGAGCTGCGCCCTGGTGGGCACCTTCCTGGTGCTGCGGCGCATGTCGCTCATGAGCGACGCCATCAGCCACGCCATCCTGTTGGGCATCGTCCTCATGTTCTTCCTGGTGGAGAGCACGGCCTCGCTGCCCATGATCGTCGCCGCCACCCTGACGGGGGTCCTGACGGTGACGCTGGTGGAGGCGCTGCACCGCACCCGCCTGGTCAAGGCCGACGCGGCCATCGGCCTCGTCTTCCCGGCCATGTTCGCCCTGGGCGTCATCCTCATCAGCCGCTACGCGGCCAACGTCCACCTGGACACCGACGCCGTCCTCCTGGGCGAGATTGCCTTCGCGCCGTTCGATCGCCTGGTGGTGGCCGGCAGCGACCTGGGGCCGCGGGCCCTGTGGCTGGCCGGCGGCATTGGCCTGGTCAACCTGCTGTTCATCGTCGTCTTTTTCAAGGAGCTGAAGCTGGCGACCTTTGACGCCGGGCTGGCCGCCGCCCTGGGCTTTTCGCCGGCGGTCGTCCACTATGCCCTCATGACCCTCGTCTCGGTGACGGCTGTGGGCTCGTTTGAGGCCGTGGGCTCGGTGCTGGTCGTGGCGCTCATGATCGCCCCGCCGGCCACCGCCTATCTGCTCACCGACCGGCTGCCGGTGATGCTGCTGCTGTCCGTGGCCCTGGGCGCCGGGGCCGCCGTGGCCGGCTACCTGGTGGCCCGCTGGCTCGACGCCTCCATCGCGGGCAGCATGGCGACCATGACGGGCGTGCTCTTTGCCCTGGCGCTTCTCTTTGCGCCCGGGCGGGGCCTCGTCGCCCAGTGGCTCCTGCGCCGGCGGCAGCGCTGGCAGTTTGCCGGCGAGATGCTCCTGGTGCACCTCTCCCACCACGAGGGCACGCCCCAGGAGGCGGCCGAGTGCTCGCTGGAGCACCTGACGCGCCACATGCGCTGGAACCCGGCCTTTGGACAGCGGGTGGCCCGCCACGTGACGCGCGAGGGCCTGGCCAGGCAGGCGGAAGGGGCCTACCTGAGCCTCACCGATCGGGGACGCGACGTGGCCCGGCAGGTCATGCTCCGCTAACCCCCACCGAGCTGTTGACAGCGCGGCCCACTTGCGCTATACTGCCCCTATCCTTAATGACAAGGTTTTTCAATTATGATTTCGGAAGAGAGACTGCTCTGGCAGTTGAGCCAGGCCGGCTATCGGGTCACGCGGCCGCGGCGGGCCGTGATCCGCGCCCTCCTGCAAGATGGCAGCTATGCCAGCCCGGCCGAGGTCTGGGAGCGGGCCCGCGCCCACTGCCCCACGGTGGGGCTCGTGACGGTCTATCGCACCCTCGACCTCCTGGCGGGCATGGGCTTTGTGCGGCGCATCCACGCCGACGACGGCTGTCACGGCTACGCGGCCGCCGAGCACGGCCATCGCCATCACCTGGTGTGCCGGGTGTGCGGCGCCACGGTCGAGTTCGAGGGCTGTGACCTGTCCCGGTTCCTGGCCCAGGTCGGGCGCGACACCGGATATATCGTCGAGGATCACCTGCTGGAGCTGGTGGGCCTGTGCGCGGCCTGCCGCCCGCAGGGGCCGGACAACAAGGGGGAAGGGAAATGAAGACCATACGGAGTGGCCTGTTGTGGCCGGGGACGCTGGCCGTCCTGCTGTTGCTGCTCCTGGGGGCCGCGGCCTGTGGCCCGTCGGGGCCGGACGGGGCCGCGGCCATCGCCGAGCCAGGGCCGGCCGCCCTGGGCGCCGGCGAAAAGCTCCAGGTGGTGGCCACGACCAACATCGTGGGCGACGTCGTCGGCCGGGTGGGAGGCGACAGGATCGAGCTGATGACCCTCATGGGCATCGGCGTCGACCCCCACAGCTACGTGCCCGCTCCCTCCGAGGTGGCCGCCATCCACGACGCGGACCTGGTGTTCCTGAACGGCGGCGGCCTGGAGGACGGCCTGGAGAACGTCCTGGAGAGCGCCGGCGGCGAGGCGCCGCGGGTCGAAATCTCCCAGGGGATCCAGTTTCGGCCGGCTGAGGGTGAGGCCCACGCCGGGGAAGACGACGACCACGGCGAGGTGGATGCCCACGTCTGGTTCAGCGTTCCCAACGTCATCCAGTGGGTGGAAAACGCCCGGCAGGCCCTCAGCCTCCGGGACCCGGGCAACGCGGATGCCTACCGGGCCAACGCCGAGGCCTACACGCGAGAGCTGGAAGAGCTGGACGCCTGGATCCAGGCCCAGGTGGAGTCCATCCCCGTGGAGAACCGCAAGCTGGTCACGAATCACGCCAGCTTTGCCTACCTCGCCGACCGGTACGGGCTGGAGCAGGTGGGCACCGTCTACCCCTTTAACCCATCGGCCGAGCCCTCGGCCCGGGCCATCGCCGCGCTCCAGGAGATCATCCAGCGCTACGGCGTGCCGGCCATCTTTACCGAGAGCACGGTCAATGTCAAGCTGGCGGAGCAGGTGGCCGCCGATACGGGCGTCCGCCTGGTGTCCCTCTACACCGGCTCCCTCGGCGGGCCGGGCAGCGGGGCCGAGACGTACGTCGAGCTGATGCGCTACGACGTGACGGCCATCGTGGAGGCGCTGCGATGACGGACGAGATCTTGCGCGTTGAGAACCTGACCGTGGGCTACAACGGCAGCCATGCCCTGGAAGAGGTGAGCCTGGCCGTCAACGAGGGCGAGCAGGTGGCCATCGTCGGCCCCAACGGGGCGGGCAAGAGCACGCTGTTCAAGGCACTGGTGGGGCTCATCCCGCCGGTTTCGGGCACCATCTCGACCAACGGCGCCGAGATGGCCTACGTGACCCAGCGCTCGGCGGTGGACTGGAGCTTTCCGGTGACCGTCCACGACGTGGTCATGATGGGCCGCATCGGCAAAATGGGCTGGCTGCGCTGGAAGCGCCCCCGCGACGGCGAGATTGTGGAGCGCTGCCTGGAGCAGGTGGGCATGGCCGAGCTGGCCAACCGCCAGATCGGCGAGCTTTCGGGAGGGCAGCAGCAGCGGGTCTTTATCGCCCGCGCCCTCGCCCAGGAGGCGCGCATCCTGCTCATGGACGAGCCCTTTAGCGGCGTGGACGCCGCGGCCCAGGAGACGATCCTGGATCTGCTGCAAACCCTGCCCAGCCAGGGCGTCACCGTTCTGGTCTCGACCCACGACCTGAACCTGGCCGTGGAGCGCTTTGACCGCATCGCGCTGCTTAACCGCCGCCTGGTAGCCTATGGCCTGCCAAGGCAGGTCATCCGGCCCGAGACGCTGGCGGCGGCCTATGGCGGGCAGGCGGTGTGGCGCGGCGAGGACTATGCCCTGGTGTTGGGCGACATCGACTGCTGCGGAGAGGGAGGACACCGTCATGGCTGATCTGCTGGAGATGCTGCTCGAACCCCTGCGCTACCCCTTCATGGTCCGCGGGCTGCTGGCGTCCGTCATGGTCGGCACGCTGTGTGCCGTGGTGGGCAGCTATGTCGTGCTGCGGGGCATGGCCTTTTTCGGCGACGCCCTGGCCCACGCCATCCTGCCCGGCGTGGCGGCCAGCTACCTGATGGGGGCCAACCTCTTCTGGGGCGCGCTGGCCATGGGCCTCGTCACCGCCCTGGGCATCGGCTACGTCAGCGGGCGCGGCCAGGTGAAGGAGGACACGGCCATCGGCGTCATCTTTGCCGCCAGCCTGGCCCTGGGCGTGGCCATGCTCTCCACGGTGCGCGATTACAGCGTCGACCTGACCCACATCCTCTTTGGCAACGTCCTGGGCGTGTCGGCGCAGGACCTGTGGCTGGCGGCCGGGCTGAGCCTGGTGGTCCTGGTCCTCGTCGTGGCCCTGTACAAGGAACTGCTGCTCGTCTCCTTCGACCCCATCCTGGCCGCCACACTGCGCCTGCCCCTGACGGCCCTCCAATACCTGCTCCTGGTGCTCATCGCCCTGACCGTCGTCGTCTCGCTGCAAACGGTGGGCGTGGCGCTGATGGTGGCCATGCTGGTGACGCCGGCCGCCACCGCCTACCTTCTCACCCGGCGGCTGTGGCATATGATGATCGTCGGGGCCATCATCGGTGTGGTCTCGTCCGTGGGCGGCCTCTATCTATCCTTCTACCTGAACATTGCCTCCGGCGCGTCCGTCGTCCTCGTCTGCACCGCCTTTTTTGTCGTCGCCTTTCTCTTTGCGCCGCGGCGCGGTGCCCTGTGGGAGCTGTTTCAGCCGCGGCGCGCGCCGGCCGCCCAGCGCCGACCGGCGTGAGGCCCGGCCCGGCAATTGCTCGCGCCGCAGTGGCCGATTGTTGCCGCTTTACCAATTGATACGGATATGCCCACATCTACAGAGTCCTGGAGAGCCGGGAACCCAAGTTGCCAGCCGGGGAGAACCGTGGTATACTGATCGAACATTTGTAGGGCTGTGCCGCGTCGCGGGAAGGAGGCGGCCGGTTGGAAGTAGAGGTCAAGTTCGCCGTCCCCGATCGCCCGACATTCCAGCGCTTGCTGGAGGCGCAGACCCTTGGCGGTCTGCCGCTTGGCGAAGGCGCCGTGGCCCGGGTCCGGGACCATTACCTGGATACCGCCGAGGGCGCGCTACGCGCCCAGGGCTATGCCTGTCGCCTGCGCCAGGAGGATGACCGTACCCTGGGCGGCCTCAAGGGGCTGGGCCAGGCTGCGGGAGCGATCCATCGCCGGGAGGAGCTGGAGGTCGAGCTGCCAGGGCTCGTCGGGCCGGCGGACTGGCCCCCCGGCCCGGCGCGGTCGCTGGCCCTCGATCTTTCCGGGTCCCGCCCTCTCTTGCCCCTGCTGACCATCAGCCAGACGCGCCACACCCGCCCCGTCCTGGCATCAAGCGGTACCCTAGCCATCCTCTCCCTGGACGACGTTCGTGTGTGCCGCGACGACGCGCTCCTGGCCACCTACCTGGAGGTCGAGGCGGAGCTGGCACCGGGGCAGGCCGAAGACGACCTGAAACGGCTGGCGGCGGCTATCCAGGAGGAGTGGGTCCTCGCGCCGCAGCCCCGGTCCAAGTTCGAGCGGGCGCTACTGCTCCTCCAGTCCCTCCCACCCGGCGAGGGCGACGGCCGGCCCGCCAGGGGGGGCAAGGCGAGGCCGGGCCTCACCCCGGACGATACCATGGGCCAGGCTGCGGTCAAGGTGCTGGCCTTTCACTACGGGCGCATGTTGCGCAACGAGCCGGGCACGCGCCTGGGGCAGGACCCCGAGGCGCTCCACGACATGCGCGTCGCCACGAGGCGCATGCGGGCTGCCCTGCGGGTCTTTGAGCCGGCCGTCGATCCGAAGGCCCTCGCCTCTTTGGGCAAGGGGCTGCGGCGCACCGGACGGGCGCTCGGCCCCGTGCGCGACCTGGACGTCTTTCGTCAGAAGACCCTGGCCTACCGGGATTCGCTGCCCCTCGGGCAGCGCGGCGGCCTCGACGAGTTCCTGGTGCTGCTGGAGGCCCGGCGGGAAGCGGCCCGCGAGGAGATGATCGCCTACCTGGACGGCCGCAAATATGCCCGCTTCAAGGCGGCCATGTACGGCTTTGTCGACGGCGGTGGCGCGAGCGTGCCGGGCAGCGGCCATGCCGTGGGCGACGTGGCACCCGCCGCCGTCGAGGAGCGCCTGGCCGCCGTCCTGGCGTATGACGGGGAAGTGAACCACCCCGACCCGCCCCCCGAGCGGCTGCATGCCCTGCGCATCGATTGCAAGCGACTGCGCTACACCCTGGAGTTCTTTGAAGAGGTGCTGGGCCCGGAAACCCGGGCCGTCATTGGCGAGGTCGTCGTCTTGCAGGACCACCTGGGCGCCGTGCAGGACGCCATCGTGGCAGGCGACATCCTGCGCGATTACCTGGCCACGGGCACGTGGGGCGCCGGGCCCGCCGCGCCCCTGCCGGCCGGCCAGGCGCCGCAGGCTCCCGGCGTCGAGGCGTACCTGGCCGCCACCCTGGCCGAGTTCCGGCACCTGGTGGCCACCTTTGCCGCGATCTGGCAGCGCGTCGCCGGCCCGGAGTTCCGCCGCCTGGTTGCCGGGGCGGTAGCGGCCCTGTAGGAAGAAGGAGCGGTCGACATGCTGGAAAAGATCGATCTGACCCGATCCCTGGACGAGGGCGAGTACAAGCGGCAAAGGCCCCTGCTGCAGCGGCGCCTGTACGACCTGCAAAAGGCCTGCTGGGACGCCAAGATCCCGATCGTCATCCTCTTTGAGGGTTGGGATGCCTCCGGCAAGGGGACGGCCATCAACCTGCTCACCTCGCGCCTCGACCCCCGCGGCTTCAAGCTCTATCCTATCCAGGCGCCCCGCACCTTCGAGACGCTGCTGCCGTGGCTGTGGCGCTTCTGGCTCAAGCTGCCGAGCTATGGCGAGATGGCCATCTTTGACCGGAGCTGGTACGGGCGCGTGCTCGTGGAGCGCGTCGAAGAGCTGACGCCGGTGCAAGAGTGGCGCAAGGGCTACCGCGACATCGTGGACTTTGAGCACACCCTGGCCGATGACGACGTCGTCATCGCCAAGTTCTTCTTGCACATCAGCAAGAAGGAGCAAAAGAGGCGCTTCAAGGAGCTGGAACGGGATCCCCTCGAGAGCTGGCACGTGCAGCCCGAGGACTGGGATCACCACGAGAAGTACGAGGCTTACGTGGTGGCTATCGAGGAGATGCTGGAGCGGACCGACACCGAATGGGGTCCGTGGATCATCGTCGAGGCGACGGATCGACGTTGGGCGCGGGTCAAGATCCTGAAGACCATCATTCGCCGCATGGAGGAAGCGCTGCAGGCGCGGGGCCTGCCCCTGCCCGAGGAGGCCGGCTCGGAGGCGGTCGAGGCCGAAGAGGAAGACGAGCCGGAAGCAGAGGCCGAGGTGGTGCCTGCCCCGCCCGTGGAGGCGGAGCCGGTGGCTGCCGCCGCGGAAGCGGCCTGACGACAGGCACAGGAGTAGGAGGACCCCATGCTCGGTACTGTGGACCTGGAAAAGAGCCTGACCCGCGAGGAATACGTCCGCGATCTGATCCGCTACCAGTTGCAGTTGCGCAGCCTGGCCTATCAACTGTACGTCGCGAAGCGCCCCATGGTCGTCGTCTACGAGGGCTGGGATGCGGGGGGCAAGGGCGGCAACATCAAGAGGGTCACCGAAAGGCTGGACCCCCGCGGCTACGAGGTCTTTGCCATCGCTGCGCCCCAGGGCGACGACCGGACGCACCACTACCTATGGCGTTTCTGGCGGCGCCTGAAGCCACCGGACGAAAAGCAAATTCTGATCTTTGACCGGAGCTGGTACGGCCGTGTCCTCGTCGAGCGCCTGGAGGGCTTTTGCACCGAGGCCGAGTGGAGGCGCGCCTACCGCGAGATCAACGAGTTCGAGCGGCAGCTCGTCGATTTCGGGACGATCATGGTCAAATTCTGGATCCACATCAGCCGCGACGAACAGTTGCGACGCTTCCAGCAGCGCCAGGAACTACCCTACAAGGCGTGGAAGCTGACCGACGAGGACTGGCGCAACCGGGCCAAGTGGGACGTGTACGAAGAAGCCGTCAACGACATGCTCCTGAAAACCAGCACCCTGACGGCCCCGTGGACCGTTGTCGAGGGCAACTGCAAGTGGTACGCCCGGATCAAGACCCTGCGCACCATGGTAGAGACCCTGAGCCAGGAGCTGAATTACCAACCGCCGGACCCTGTCGCCGGCTCCGATGAGGCGGGGGCAGGCGAGAAGAAAAAGAAAAAGGAGAACAAGATGGCCAAGAACAAGGACAAGGGCAAGAAGGAAAAGAAGGAGAAGAAGGTCAAGAAGGAGAAGAAGGAAAAGAAGGAAAAAGTAGCGGCTTAGCCTTCTCTCAGGAGCTCCAGGACACCGGCCAGGTCAGCGGGAAGTGGTGTGTCCAGTTCCAGGCGCTGGCCGGTGACGGGGTGCTGAAAGCCCAGGTGGCCGGCGTGCAAGAACTGCCGCTCGAGGGGCAGGTGCGTTCGGCGCCGGCCGTAGACCGGGTCGCCCACCACGGCGTGCCCGACGGAAGCCAGGTGCACGCGGATCTGATGGGTGCGCCCCGTCCTGGGCTCGGCCTTTACCAGGCTGTACATGCCGGCCGCCGGCCCCGTCTGCCAGGCAAACTGCTCCAGGACGTGATATTCCGTCACGGCTTCGCGCCCGCCGGGCAGCACGGCCATGCGCTGCCGGTGCTGCGGGTCGCGGCCGATGGGCGCTTCGATGCGTCCCCAGGCGGGCTGCAGGTGGCCGTGGACCAGGGCCAGGTAGGCCTTGTCCACCCGGCGGTCCTTGAATTGTTGCTGCAGGGCGCGCTGCACCTTTTCCGTCTTGGCCAGGAGGATGAGGCCCGACGTGTCGCGGTCCAGGCGGTGGACGATACCTGGCCTCTGCTCCGACGAGGGGAGGTCCAGGCCGGCCAGCGCGGGGCTGTGGGCCAGGAGGGCATTGGCCAACGTGCCGCCCGTGTGCCCCGGCGCGGGGTGCACCACCATGCCCGCGGGCTTGTCGACCACCAGGAGCGCGTCGTCCTCGTAGACGACGTGGAGGGGAATTGACTCGGGCCGGAGTTCCTGCACGCCGTCGTCGCCGGGGAGCAGGACCACCACCTGGTCACCGGCCCGAACCTTGTAGCTGGACCGGGCGGGCTCGCCGTTCACGGTGACCCGCCCTTCGTCGATGAGCCGCTGCGCCGCCGAGCGGGACAGGTCGGGCACCTGCCCTGCCAGGAATCGGTCCAGCCGCTCCTGGTCCGGGCCGGCCAGGAGTTCGATCAGTTCTTCCGGCATGGGCCCTGCTAGCCGCCGTCGGTCACCGGATGCCCGTCGGCCTCCGTATTCTCCACGCGCCACAACATCCAGGCCAGGATGGCCACCCCCGAGACGACGCACATGTCGGCGACGTTCCACACCGGCCAGATCTTGACGTCGAAAAAGTCGGTGACATAGGCCCGGCGCAGGGCGGCCATGAGGCTGCCCGCCGAATCGAGCTGCATGGCCGCCGTGCTGAGGCGGTCGATGACGTTGCCCAGGTCGCCGGCCAGGATGAGCCCCGCCGCCAGGCGGGCGGACCAATAGCCTGCCGGGATGCGCGGGTAGTAGGCGACGATGCCGATGAGCACGGCCAGGTTGACCAGCATAAAGAGCCAGCCCAGGCCGGGCATCTGGCCAAAGGACACGCCCGTGTTCTGGACGTGGGTAAAGGTAAAGAAGCGTGCCAGGGCAGGGATGGGCGCCCAGGACTCGCCCACGGCCAGGTTCTGGCGCACCAGGTGTTTGCTCACCTGATCGAGGGCAACGCCGATGGATGCCACTCCGATCAGGAGGGCCCAGTTAAGGAAACGTTGGGATCGCACCGGTTCGTCTCAGGTCTTTTGTCGTTGTTGGCAGCGTAAGCACAGGGTGGCGTAGGGCAGCGCCTCGAGGCGCGCCGGGTCGATCTCTTCCCGGCACATCTCGCAGATGCCATACGTCCCCTGCTCAAATCGGGCCAGGGCGTCGGTGACCTGTACCAGCAACTGTTGGGCGTTTTGACGCAACGCCAGGTCCTTGGCCTGCTCAAAGGCCTCGGTGGCGTCGTCGGCCATGTGATTGCCATATCCCAGGCTGGTTCCTCCCTCGGCCTCAGCCTGGGCAATCAGTGCCAGCAGTCGTGCCCGCTCCTCCTCCAAAGACGACCGGAGCAGATCGGGTGTCCTAATAACCATTCCACCTCCAACCCATACCTTTTTGCCAGGAGCCAACATTTTACATGAAACGGGCCAAATCGGCAAATCCTGCCGCAGCCGCTTCAGGCTGCCACCTGCCCGTGGATGGGTTCTCACGCCTTTTCCACCCCCAGGGTGATGGGCTGCCCGTCGAGCTTGAAGGATTCCTTGCGGCTGGCGCTGCCGGGCACCGGCCCGGGTACCAGCTCGGTGCTAAGTGTCTCGGCCCGAATATAGTCCGCCCACTCGTGCATCACGGCCGCCAGCTCCTCGCCGGCGTCATAGTAGGTGACGATGCGGTCGTCGAGCTGGAAGCCGGCCTCCTTGCGCTGTGTCTGGATGCGGCGCACAAGGTCGCGGGCCAGGCCCTCGCGGACCAGCTCGGGGGTCATCTGGACGTCGACGGCGACCACCACGCCCCGCTCCTCGGCCACGGCATAGCCTTCGCGGCCGTGGATGCGCACCTCGACCTCTTCGGGCAGCAGCTCGATCGCCGGCTCGCCGTCGCCCAGGTCCACCACGACGCTGGAGCCGGCCTGGAAGCGCCGTGCCAGGCTGCCGGCTTCCATGGCAGCCACAGCCTGGCGCAGCTTCGGGAAGCGCCGGCCGTGCTTTTTCCCCAGGATGTTGGGCAGCAGGCCGATCTCGTAGCGCACCAGGTCGGCCTCTTCGGCCACGAACTCGACCTCCTTGACGTTCAGCTCGTCGCTGACCAGCTCCGCCAGGCTGCCTGGCAGGCCGCCAGCGCCCTGCCTGGTATAGACCAGCGCCCGGGCCAGGGGCTGCCGCAGCTTGACGTTGGACGTGCTGCGCGCCGAGCGGCCCAGGGCGGCGATTTGCGTGGCCAGGCCCATGCGCTCCAGCAGCTCCTGGTCGATGGCCGCCTCGTCGACCTGAGGCCAGGCGCAGTGATGCACGCTCTCGCAGGCGCTCTCGTCCACGCGGCGGACCAGGTTCTGGTACATGACCTCCGTGACAAAGGGCACCATGGGCGCCAGTAGCTTGGCCAGGGTCAGGAGCGCCTGGTAGAGGGTGGAGTAGGCCGCCTTCTTGTCGGTGTCCTGCTCGCTCTTCCAGAAGCGCCGCCGGCTGCGGCGCACGTACCAGTTGGTCAGGTCGTCCAGAAGTGGCTCGATGGCCAGGGTCGCCGCGTAGGGGTCATAGTCCTCCATGGCGTCGGTGACCCGGGCAACCACCTGGTTCAGGCGCGCCAGGATCCAGCGGTCCAGGGGCTGCAGATCGGCCGGCGGCACCGGGCTGCCGGGCTGCCAGCCGTCGATGTTGGCATAGGTCACAAAGAAGGAATAGACGTTCCACAGCGGGATCAGGAAGCGGCGCCGGACCTCGTCGGCTCGCTGGTAGCCAAAGAGCAGGTTGTTCTCCGGCTTGTGGGCGCAATACATCCAGCGCATCACGTCCACGCCCATGGTGTCGGCGGCGTCGTTGAACTCGATCGAGTTGCCCCAGCTCTTGTGCATGGGGCGGCCGTCCTCGGCATAGAGGGTGGCGTACGTCTGTACCGCGCGGAACGGCGCCCGGCGCTCCATGATGGTGCTCATGGCCAGCATGGAGTAGAACCAGTTGCGGAACTGGCCAGGAAAGCTCTCGGTGATGAGGTCGGCCGGGAACCACTTGTTCCAGTATTCGCGATCGGTGCGATAGCGCAGGGTGGAGTAGGCGACGATGCCGGCGTCCAGCCAGGGGTTGCCCACGTCGGCGATGCGGCTCGCCGTCCCGCCGCAGTTCTGGCAGCGGATCTTGACGGCGTCGACGTAGGGCCGGTGGGGCGGGCGTCCCTCGAAGGCTTCCCAGCCGGCGATGGCCTTTTCCTTCAGCTCTGCCTCGCTGCCCACCACGTCGAACCAGCCGCACTCCGGGCACTTCCAGATGGGCAGGGCCAGGCCCCAGTAGCGCTTCTTGGAGATCATCCAGTCGTGCATGTTGCGCAGCCAGTCCATCTCCCGCTCGTAGCCAAAGGAGGGGATCCAGCGCGTGTCCTGCACCGAGTCCATGATCTGGTAGCGGAGCCGGCTGTCCTTCTCTTCCGCGGTCACTTTCTCGTAGGGCTTGTCCAGGGGCTCGCCCATGTTGATGAACCACTCGTCAACCAGGCGAAAGACCAGCTCCTCGTGACAGCGCCAGCAAACGGGGTAGCGGTGCGTGAAATCCTGGAGGCGGTAGAGCAGGCCCTTGCCCTGCAGGTCCACAAAGATGGGCTGCGCCGTCTCGTGGACGTTCATGCCCGTCAACCAATCAAAGCCTTCGATGAACAGGCCGGCCTCGTTCAGGGGCGCCAGGGCAGGCAGGTCGTACTTTTTGCCCAGCTGGTAGTCTTCGGCGCCGCAGCCGGGGGCGATGTGCACGATGCCGGTGCCCTCCGCTTCGCCCACCTCCTCCCAGAGGATGACACGGTGGGCTGTGCTGGCGCCGCTCTGGCGCTGGGCAGGCAGCTCATCAAAGGGGCCTTCGTAGGTCCAGCCCTCCAGGTCTCTGCCCGGCCTCTCCTCCAGGACCGTGTAGGGGCCGCGCACGGCGTTGCCCACTGCGCCCTTGCTGAGCCAGAAGTGTGTCCCGTCGTTCTCCACCAGGACGTAGGGCAGGTCGGGGTGGACGGCAGCCGCGACGTTGCTCGTCAGCGTCCAGGGCGTGGTGGTCCACACCAGCAGGCTCTCGCCGGGCCGCTCGCGCAAGGGAAAGCGCAGGAACACGCTGGGATGGGTGAGTTCCTGGTAGCCCTCGGTGACGATCTCGTGCTGGCTGATGCCTGTGCCACAGCGGGCGCACCAGGGCATGACGTCCGTGCCCTGGTAAATCCAGCCCTTGTCGTGGCACTTTTTCAGGGCGGTCCAGATGTTATAGTTGTTCTCGTTGCTGAAGGTATAGTAGCTGCCGCCCATCTCGGGCAGGCCCAGCCGGCCGACGATCATCTCCACTGTGTCGGTCACCGGCCCCTGCGGCCCCTCGACGGTGATGACCTGCGCGGGGTCCTCGGCCATCCTGGCCTTCAGGTAGCGCAGTTGGTCGGTGTCGTTCCAGTCCATCCAGTAGCCCAGGCGGATGGATTGGGCGGTCTGCACGGCCGAGTACTCCAGGACGCGCTGCTTGCACAGGTTGACAAACTCGGCCAGGCCAAACTCCTCGATGTCGCGCTTGGACTGGAAGCCGCGTTCCTTCTCCACCTCCACCTCGACCCAAAGGCCCTGGCAGTCAAAGCCGTTCTGCCAGCGCTCGTCCATGCCCCGCATGGCCCTGTAGCGCTGAAAGATGTCCTTGTAGGTGCGTCCCCAGGCGTGGTGCACCCCCATGGGGTTGTTGGCCGTGATGGGGCCGTCGATGAAGGAGAACGTGGCGTTGCCCTGGTTCTTGGCCTGGAGCTTGCGGAAGGCATCGCTGCGCTTCCAGAAGTCGAGCACCCGGTGCTCCTGCTCGACCAGGTCTACCTGATTGGGTACGGGTTCAAACATGCTACCTCCACGAAACCACTTCTATGGCTCTAATTCGATATAGATGCGCTTGTTGATGGCGCCTTTGCTCTTGTAGTCGACCACCCGGACACGCCCCACCTCGCCGGTGCCGGCCACGTGCGTGCCGCCGTCGGCCTGCAGATCCAGCCCGACGATCTCGACGGTGCGCACCTCCTGGATCTGGGGTGGCAGCAGGTTGATCTTGGTCCGGATCAGGTCCGGGATCTGGAAGGCCACCTCGCGGGGCAGGATCGAGACGCGGACGGGATGCTGCTTCTCGATCTCGGCATTGACGCGCGCCTCGATCTCGGACACCAGCTCCTTCTGCATGGTCTCGAACTCAAAGTCCATGCGGCCCTGCAGGGGCTCCATGTTGCCGCCCGTGACCTGCGCGCCCCAGTCGCGCCAGACCACGCCGCAAAGCACGTGGAGGGCCGTGTGGGTGCGCATGAGCTGGTAGCGCCGCTCCCAGTCCAACGTGCCGCCCACGGCCGTGCTGGCCGGGGGCACCTCGCCGTCCAGCGTATGCCAGACGTCGTCGCCGCGCTTTTGCACCTTGACCACTCGCCCCGCGCCGCCTTCCCAGGAGAGGGTGCCCGTGTCGTGGGGCTGGCCGCCGCCCCCGGGGTAGAACGCCGTCCGGTCGAGGGCCACGGCCTGCCCATCGACGGCGGTGACCACCGCCTCGAACTCGCGAATGTAGCTGTCCGTTTGGTACAGTTGCTCGGTCATGTTCCTCTCCTGTCCGAAAACTCGTGCCGTCCGGCGCGCGATCGCGCTGCCAACAAAAAAAGCGCCCCATCCCCAAGGGACGAGAGCGCCGTAAGACACCCCCGCGGTACCACCCTTCTTAGCGTAACCGCTCGCTCTTTCGGGTACGGCCGGCCAGCGGCGATACCCGTGCCCTTGTAACGGTGGGCAACTCCGGCCAAGCCTACTGATCCGCACCGCGGACGTTCGGTTGGCGGCTCCGGGAGGATATTCAGCGGGTTTTCCGCATCTGGCTTGCACCCCTCGGGCCAGACTCTCTGGGCGTTCCGCCGCGCCTACTCGTTCCCTTCACAGCCGGTGGGCGACTATTCGATTTGTCTCCTTGCCCCGGAGGCAACCTGCTGCCTACCGAGGGGCTGCATTCTACCACACACCGGGAAAAAATGCAAACCGGGCCGGCGGGCGTAGGCGCCTGCCCGGCCTGGATTGGCCCCTCAGCCACACGCCAGCCGATGAGGTAGCCGTCGAAGCGGCGATGCTTGTCCTCGACCTGATGATCGCCTCTGGCGACTATCGCCTGGTGATCCTGGATGGCATCCACCAGGCAGTGTCTCGCCATCTGCTGAAGGCGGCTGTGCTGCAGCGCCTCGCTGCAAGCTCCTCCAACCGTACGCGACTTGCCATGACCTGAACTGGAATGTGCAGTCCAGAAATGTGAAATGCACCGGGAGGTCCGGGGCACGGGCCCCGGCGACGGGCAAGGTCGCTCAGAGGCCAAACACCTCAGCCTGTATGGCCGGCAGGTTGTCGCCGGCGATCCAGCCCTGCCCGGCGGCGTGCCGGGCCATCACCAGGCTGTCGGCGGCCAGGACGAGGGTGCTGCCCGCGGCGCTCACCTGCCGTGCCAGCTCTTCGATGATCGCGGGGTCAGCGTCGGGCACCACGTCGCGGATATAGACGGCCAGGATGCGGTCCCGGTTCTCGGCGACGACCTGGGCATAGATCTCGGGATCCTCCTCGCCGCTGTCGCCCACGAGGACAAAGGGCAAGTGGGGGTACATCTCCAGGATGGGCCGGATCTGGGCCAGCTTGTAGGCGCGGCTTTCGGTGGGCAGGAACTCGTGGGGATAGACGCCCCAGTTCCGCAACAGGACCGGCCCGGGGGGAATCCCCTGCAGGTTCATGAACTCCAGGAGCACGTCATAGATGTTCCACGGGCTGTTGGACACGAAAAAGAGGGGATTGCCGGGCTGGCCGGGCAGGCCGGCGTGAAGGGCCCGGTAGAAGGGTGCCACCCCGGCGAACGGCAGGCGGGTGCGGGCGCTGCCCAGCATGATGGTCCGCGCTGCCCGCAGCACGTCGGTGACGTTGGTCTGGACGACCGTGTCGTCGATGTCGCTGATGACGCCAAAGCGCGCCGTCCGGGGCGGCACCAGCACCTGTCCCTGGCCCACGGGCGGCTCAACCCGGCCCCGCGGGCGGGGCTCCAGGAGCACCAACTCCACGGGGTGCCAGCCGCCATCCTCCTCCAGGGGCTCGGACAGGCGCAGGGTCACCTCGAACATGCCCTCCTCGTCGGCCTGGATCTCCTGCTCGACCCCGCGAAAGCGGGCCAGCAGGCGAGCGTAGGGCTGCTCGCGGCTGTCCACGCGCTTGAGCATGTCGCGGAAGTTCTTCCAGGCCGATTGCTGCTCGCCGGGCGGCTCGATGCCCCGGTCTTCCAGCACGCGGCCCTTCAAGTGCAGCTCCGTGGTGGTGCCATAGCCGCGGTAGGCCTCGATGTGGAGGGGGCCCGGACCGCCCAGGGCCCGGCGGAGGCCGTACTTGGCCGCATCGAAACGCTGCTCCACGGCGTGGATCAGCGGCGCCAACCTTCGCTGCCAGCTCGCCATCCGGTCCCTCGGAGTCGGGCTAATGGCCCAGGACCCGCACGCTCTCGGCGCGGGGCTGCGCCTTCAGGTCGACGTTGCCAAAGCGGCGCAGCAGCTCGCGGGCGCGATCGCGCCTTTCGGCCATGCGGGCTTCCCTGGCCTTCCAGCGCCCCTGGACCTGGTTGATCACCAGGGCGCTGTCGCCCCGGATCTCCAGGGCGAATTCCCCGGGCTGGCGCCCGGCCTCTTCGATGCGATGGGTGAGGTCTTGCAGGGCGGCGATGAGGGTATCGTACTCGGCTTCGTTGTTGGTGTAGCCGCCGCCGAACTCCAGGCGCTCCAGCCGGCTGGCGCCGTCTTGCAGGCGGGTGAGGGCATAGCTGCCGTACCCCTGCCCAGGATTGCCGCGGCTGCCGCCGTCAAAGATGATGAGATAGTCGGGGCCCTCGCGCCGGGGGGCGGGCCGCGGTTCCCTGGCGGCGGGTGGCACGGCCCCGGGCTGCTGCGGCGGGGGGAGGTGACCCCGGGCAGCCAGGATGTCGAACAGGCGTTGCCTGTCTTCGGGCCGGAGGCGAGAGATCTGGTCGGCGAGCTTGTTAACGGCGTCGCTCACGGTGCCCTCTCCCTACGCCGCTGCTTGCTGGTACTCTCGCCGGATCTCGTTGTACAGATAGTCGAGGTTGGCCAGGTGCAGGCGCTGCACAAGTCCGCCCAGGGGGATCCGTGACTTGCCGCAGTCCTCGATGTCGATCTTGGCCAGCGCCGAACGCGGCTGGCCTCGCTCCACGATGGTCCGCACCTTCTTGTCGATGCAGCGCAGGTAGGCGATGCTGCTGTCCACCGTCTCGTCGATCTCGCCGCGCAGGAGCACGCCGCCGTGGCCCTGGACGACGTTCTCCAGGTTCAGCGACTTGATCTGGCGCAAGGATTTGGCCAGTTCCTCGGAGTTGCCGCGCACGATGAGGGGCACCGGGGTGACGACGTCGCTCGCCACCAGTACCTTGTCCTCGCGCAGGTGGGCCATGATGGCATCGGGGGCATGGCCGGGCGCGTGCATGAGGTGGATGGTCTTTTCGCCCAGCCGCAAGAGCAGGTCGGTCTCAAAGACCAACTGCGGGATCCGCAGCTCCACGTGGGCCAGGGCCGGGGTCTGGGCCTTGGCCTGGGCCAGGCTCTCGGCCCCCACCTTGAGCAGGGTTTCGCGCGTCAGCCGGTGGCTGATGAGCTCTGCTTCGGGAAAGAGATAGCTGCCATAGATGTGATCGGCGTGGTGGTGGGTCAGGATCACGTAGCGAATGCCCGCGGGGCAACGCTCCAGGGCGAACTCGCGTAGCTGGCGGGTTTCCTGGGGAAAGGGCAGGGTATCGACGATCACTGCACCTTCGGGGGTGATGACGACGGTGGCTGAGACTTCGGCATAGAGCTGGCTGATGAATACATAGACATCTTCGGTGACACGTTCCCGTAGCATGTTGTCTCCCCGGCTTGTCGCTGGGTTCAGGATATCACAAAGAGGGGGCCTTGTCAAGGCCTTTGCCAACAATCCGGTGCCCGGCGTCGGCGCCCTGGTCCGCCGGCCAGTCCTCGGGCACGCTGCCGGCGCGGGGAAGCCGGAGGGCAAAGCAGCTCCCGCGGCCGGGTGTGCTCTCGACCGAGATGCTGCCGCCCATGGCCTCCGTCAGCTCCCTGGCCAGGGCCAGGCCCAGGCCCGCGCCGCCGTTCGGGCCGTGGTAAAAGCGCTCCCAGACGTGGGGGAGGTCCTCGGGAGCGATGCCCTCGCCCGTGTCTTTGACCTCGATGCGGACGGCGTCGGACTCGGGGCGGGCGACGACGGCCACGATGCCCCCGGGCGGCGTGTAACGGATGGCGTTGCGCAGCAGGTTGGCCAACACCTGCTCCAGCCGGCCCCGGTCGACCCAGGCCGGGGGCAGGTCGGACGGCAGCTCGGCCACGACCTCGACGCGACCGGCCTTCCAGGCCAGGGGGGCCAGGGCCTCGACCATGCCTGCTGCGATGAGCCCCACGTCCTCGGGCCGGCAATCAACGGCCAGGCCCGCGGCCTCGGCCTGCGACAGGGCAAACAGGTCGTCGATGAGCCCCTGCAGGCGCAGCACCTCGCCCTGCACCACCTCCAGGTCGTGGCGCAGCGAGGCGGGTGCCTCCTCTTCGCGGCGATCCAGCGCCGACTCCAGGAGGGCACGCACCGTGGCAACGGGCGTGCGCAGCTCGTGCGAGACCGTGGCCACCAACTGCCGGCGCGCTTCCAGGAGATGGGTGACGGTGTCGCGCTGCACCTCCAGGTCGTGGAGGGTGCGCTCCAGCTCCTCGGCCATGGCGTTCAGGTCGGCCTGGAGCTGGGCCACCTCGTCCTCGCCGACCACCTCGACCCGCGCTCCGTAGTTGCCCTCTCGCAGGGCCCTGGCGGCGGCCACCAGCGCTTCCAGGCGGCGGGTGGTGCCGCGGGCCACCACGTAGGAAAAGAGGGCTGAAGGGGGCAGGATGGCAACCAGGGCCATGATGGTCAGGATGGCCACGATGCTGACGGCCGGAAAGACACTGTGGAGCAGGCTGCCGAGAAAGGAGGTCAGGAGGTTGGCCCTTTCGGGCTGCAACAGGGTGCTGCCCGCGGAATAGTTCCCGAGCGCAAAGATGGCCAGGGCCACCAGGCAGGCAACGAGCAAAACCAGCGTCAGGTGGGCGTGGGTGATGGCCCACAACATGCGCCGCCGTCGCAGGTGCTGCCAGCGCAGCCAGACGCGGACGCCCAGGCGGGCCAGGAGATAGCCCGGGCCGGTGGCCCATAGCAGGGCGGCGGCGATCACCGGCCCCAGGCTGCTTTCCTGCCAGATGCCCTCCCAGCCCAGCCAGCGCGCGGGGACGGACAGGCCGGCGCCCATGACCAGGCTGAGGGCCAGACCCACGGCCAGCTCGGCCACGGCACTGCGCAGCCGGCTGCCCCCCGGCAGGCGGATGCGCAGCGCGCTCCACATGCCGCACAGCCCACAGACGAAAAGGACGCCGTTGCCCAGGACAAAGGGCGAGACGACGCCCACCTGGTAGGAGAGGACCCACAGCATGGCCATCCCGACGATCCACGTTTCCGCCAGACCGCGGATGGGATGCGCCTGCCACAGGAACCGCTTACGACGCGCCGGCATCTGCGGCTCCTTTGACCTCGTCCGGGGAGAGGAGACGATAGCCCACACCCCATACCGTCTCGATGGCCTCGCCCAGGGGGCCCAGCTTGCGGCGCAGGCGCAGGATGGCATTGTCCACCGAGCGGTCGCCGGCGATATAGTGCTCGCCCCAGACGGCGTCCAGCAGATAGGAGCGGCTGAAGGCCCGCCCGGGCGAGCGCAACAGGAAGTGGAGCAACTCGAACTCGGTGCGCGTGAGATCGAGGGGGGCTCCGTCGAGGGTGGCGCGATAGGCCTCCGGGTCCAGCTCCAGGCCAGCATAGCGCAGGTGGGCGGTGCCCGGGCGCCGGTCCTCGGCCAGCACCTGGTGCACCTGGGAAGCGCGGCGCAGCAGGGCGCGCACGCGGGCCAGCAGCTCGCGCATGCCAAAGGGCTTGGTGACGTAATCGTCGGCGCCCACCTCCAGCCCGACGACGCGGTCGATCTCGGCGCCGCGGGCGGTGAGCATGAGCACCGGCACGCTACACGAGCGGCGGACCCGGCTCAAGACCTCCAGCCCGTCGATGCCCGGCAGCATCCAGTCCAGGATCACCAGGTCGGGCTGTGCCTCGTCAAGGGCGGCCAGGGCTGCCTCGCCATCGGCAGCGTGCACCGCCCGGTAGCCGGCGCCTTGCAGCTCGCGCACCACCACCCGCGCCAGCGCTTCTTCGTCTTCCACCACCAGAATTGTGTCCATGACATTCCTTTATACGACCCGTGGCTGCCGCGGTTTCGCACCACCCGGACATTATACCATGAACCCGCCGCCGCGCTAAGCTGGCGGGACTCCTTGCGCGGCCGGTTGTGTTTGCCTGCTCCCCCCTTACATGCTATACTCCTGTCATGGCCGGTATTGCGGAGAAGGGAGGACTCGCATGAAACCGATCCAGAAGGCCGTAGTGGGCGCATTGGCTGTGGCCAGCGGCGGGCTGGCGCTGTGGCTGCGCCGCTCGCTGCCCCGGACGCGAGGCACCGTGCGGGTGCCCGGCTTGCAGGCCGGCGTCCAGGTGCTCCGCGACCGATGGGGCGTGCCCCACGTCTATGCCGATTCGGCGCCTGACCTCTTTTTCGCCCAGGGATATGTCCATGCCCAGGACCGGCTGTGGCAGATGGAGCTGCAGCGCCGGCTGGCGGCCGGCCGCGTGGCCGAGATCGTGGGAGAAAAGGCCGTGCCCGTCGACCGCCTTTTCCGGGTGCTGGGGCTCTACCGCAGCGCGGAGGTCTGCGCGGCCGACCTTGGCCCCGAGTCGCGCCCGGTGCTGGAAGCCTACGTGGCGGGCGTCAACGCGGGCATGGAGGCGCAGCGGGGCCGCTGGCCCCTGGAGTTTCGGCTCCTGGGCTTTGAGCCGGAAGAATGGCGCCTGGCCGACACCCTGGGCTGGGTCAAGGTCATGGCCTGGAACCTGGGCTGCAATTGGACCACCGAGCTGATGCGCGCCCGCCTGGCTGCCTGCCTTGGCCCGGAGTTGGCCGCCGACCTGGAGCCGCCCTATCCGGTTGGCAGTCCCATCCTGATGCAGGGCGAGGGCCTGCCCGAGGGCGCGGCCCCTCCGCCAAACGGCTGGGGCGGGCCGGCGCTCCAGGAAGCCCTGCGCCGGGCGGCGGCGCTGTGGGAGCCCGCGGAGGGGGCGCGCGAGCCGGCCGCCGACCTGCCCTCCGGCCTGCAGCAGGCCCCGGGCGCCAGCAACCAGTGGGTCGTGGCCGGCAGCCGGACCGCCACTGGCCGGCCGATCCTGGCCAACGACACCCACCTGCTGATGCAGTTGCCCGCCTTCTGGTATCAGAACCACCTGTGCGGCGGCGACGTGCACGTGACCGGCGTTTCGCTGCCCGGCGTGCCGGGCGTCGTCGTCGGCCACAACCAGGAGGTGGCGTGGGGCATCACCATCGCCTGGCACGACGACCAGGACCTGTACGTCGAGCGGTTCGATCCCGAGAACCCGGGGTGCTACGAGTTCCAGGGACGGTGGCTGGAGGCCGAGGTGCGCCGCGAGGAGATCCGGGTCAAGGGGCGCTCCGAGCCCGAGGTGGAGACGGTGGTCGCCACGCACCACGGGCCCATCGTCAGCGGGTTGGTGGGCGAGGCGACGCCCCTGGCCCTCCGCTGGGCGGCCCTTGATCCCGCGGACCCCCTGGATGGCCTCCTGCCGTTGACCCGCGCGCGCACGTGGGACGAGTTCCAGGCGGCCGTCGCCGCCTGGCCCGCGCCCTCCCTCAACTTTGTGTACGCCGACCGCCAGGGCAACATCGGCTACGTCCAGGCCGGCACCGTGCCACGCCGGGCGGCCGGCGACGGGCTGGCGCCCATGGCCGGCTGGACGGGCGGGCACGAGTGGCAGGGCATGCTGCCCGCCGAAGAGCTGCCCCGGGCCTACAACCCGGAGGCCGGCTGGCTGGCCACGGCCAACCACCGGGTGATGGGCGATGGCTATCCCCATTACCTGAGCTCTGATTTCGAGAACCCGGCGCGTGTCTGCCGGGTGGCCGAACTGCTGGAGGGCGTGGAAAAGCTGACCGTTGAGGATTGCCTCCGGTTCCAGTTGGACACCTACAGCGCCATGGCCGCGCGCCTGGCCCGCCACCTGTCCGCGGTCGAGCCGGCGGACGACAGGGAGCGTCGCGCCCTGGAGCTGCTGCGGGACTGGGATGCCCGCCTGGAGGTCGAAAGCGTTGCCGCCAGCATCTGCCAGGTCGTGGGCCTGCGCGCCCTGCACCTGCTGTTCGACGGCCACCTGGGCGAGCTGGCCGATCCGTACGTCGGGCTGGGGGTCGCCGTCCTGGATGCGACGAGCCCCTACCACGGCCGCAGCATCGTCCGGCTGCTGGATCTTCTGGATGGGAAAGGAAACGATGGCTGGCTGCGCGAGCCGGAGAGCGGGGAGATGCGAACCAGGCAAGGGCTGCTGCACCGGGCGCTGCGGGAGGCCCTGGATCTGTTGGAGGGGCAGTTTGGCCCGGACATGGGGCATTGGACCTGGGGACGGCTCAACCAGGTCGAGTTTGGGCATCTCGTGGGCGCCGTCAAGCCGTTGAACCTGATCTTTAACCGGGGGCCCTACCCGACGGGCGGCGGCCTGGACACCCTCCTGCGAGCCTCCAGCCCGCCGCGCTTCCCGCCCGAGCGGGCCAACGTCGGCGACGCGCTGCGTTTCGTCGCCGACCTGGGCGACTGGGAGGCGTGCCGCATGGTCGTGGCCGGCGGCCAGTCGGGGCATCCGCTCAGCCGCCACTACGGCGACCTCCTGGCCCTGTGGCGAGAGGGGCGGACCTATCCCATGCCCTTTGCCCGGGAGCAGGTGGAGCGGCACGTGGAGGCGCGCCTGCTCCTGCTGCCCGGCTAGCGCCCCACGGTGCCGGATCGTAGGGCCCGGCCAAAGCTGGTCATGGCCCGGCACGGGGCGGCCACGCAGGTCTGTGCCCGGCTGGTGTGGCGTCCGGGCAGGCAAAAGAAAACGCCCCTGGTGGCAGGGGCGTTTGATGTTGAAAGCGAGAGGTTGCCCTCGCTAGCTCAACTCGGGCGTGGTGCCCTCCGGGCTAATCTGGCCGGCGGCTCGCCTGGCCTCGGCTTTTGCCTCCTCGATGATGGCCTGGATCTCTTGCTTCATGTGGGACAGCTCTTCGCCGATCTCTTCTTTCTGCTCCTCGAACCGATCCTTGACGTCCTCGGGCGGGATCAGGTTCAGCGCCAGGGACCGATCCTGGCCGGGCGCCTTCTGCATGCTGATAAAGGGCATCTTGCCCGTGATCAGCCGCACGCCCGCGACCATGGCGGCAATGGCGGCGATGGGGGCGATGAACCCCAGGATGAGACCGGCCATGAGGTTGTAGGGGATGGCCAGAACGTCGGCGACGCTACCAAGAACTCCCATTCCACTCTCTTCTGACCTATGCATGGCTCTCACCTCCAGCTGCTGCTGACTGGCTCGCCCTGGCCTGGTCCACCTGCTGGCGCACCATCGCGACGACCTCGTCGGGGGTCATGAGGGTGACCTCTGCCTTTCCTTCGGCCATTTCTACGGAAGGAAACTTGCCCGTAAAGAGATACGTGAGGGCAACGGTTCCGGCGATGGCGACGCTCAGGAGTCCGACGGTCAATCCCAGGTAGAAAGCTAGACTTCTCAGGAATCCCATAGCAATCCTCCTTCCCTTTGCGCGAGTGGCGCGTAATGCAGATAAGTATAATACAAACGCAGACGAATAGCAAGTTCTAATGAAACTCTAACAAAACTCTAGCGTTGGTCTAACGAAGGCTCCGTACAATGGATTGGTAGCTGGAAGGAGCAAAGAAGGATGCCTCGTTCAAGGTGCGAAACTTGCGGAATTGTGATCCGCTGGCAACCGACGATCATCGGCGATAAGACGTACTGCTGCCTGGGCTGTGCCCAGGGTGGGCCCTGCGAGTGTGACTACGATAACCTGCCTCACCCTGACGAGATGAATGCACTCGTGGTTCGTCCGCCGCGCGAGCTGGCGCGGCGTGCGGCAGAGTGAACGCCGTTGTCAGGTAGCCGTCAGTGTCCGGAGTGGAAATCCGGACCATTCTGGTATATAATGCATGCAATGCCGAGGGGCGCAGGGGCGCCTCTCGTGAATAAATTGAGGTGAGCATCTATGTTTATCTGGGATCCTAGATATTTTATCTTTGCGCTCCCTGCATTGCTGCTGGCCTTTTACGCCCAGTGGCGCGTGCGATCGACCTATAACAAGTACAGCCGGCAGCCCAACAACCGGGGCCTGACCGGCGCGGAAGTGGCGCGAATTCTGCTGCGCAGTGCCGGGCTGGATCGGGTTCGCGTCGAGGAGACACCCGGCCAGTTGAGCGACCATTATGACCCGGGCAAGGACATCCTTCGCCTCTCACGCGGCGTGGGCGAGAGCCGGTCGGTGGCTGCCCTGGGGATCGTCGCCCACGAGGTGGGCCACGCCATCCAGGATCACGCCAACTATGGCCCCCTGCGCGTCCGGTCGGGCCTGGTGCCCATCGTGACCCTTGGCTCGTGGCTGGGCCCCATTATCTTCCTGGCCGGATTTTTCCTTTCCGGCTTCACCGGGTCCACGACCGTCGCCTGGGCCGGGCTCTTTCTCTTTGCCGGCACGGTGGTCTTTGCCCTGATCACGCTGCCCGTCGAGTTTAACGCCAGCCGGCGAGCCCTGCAACTGCTGCGCTCCTACCAGCTCGCCGATGGCCGCGAGCTGGCGCAGACCAAAGAGGTGCTGGACGCCGCGGCGCTGACCTACGTCGCCGCCCTGGCCCAGTCCCTGTCGACCCTCCTCTACTATGTCTTCTTGCTGACCGGCTTCTCGCGGCGCGACTAGACCGGTACCAGAGTGAAACCTACATGCAGGTGCGTTGCACGTGCCGTTCGTGCGACGCACCTGTAGATCCCACCCTGGCACGAGTCTAGTCCCGGCGGCGCGCGTACGCGAGCGTCCCTACTCCCCGGCCAGCGACAGATAGATGGCGCCCTGGATCTCGCTGTGGTTGAGCCGGATGCCGGCGGCCACGGCATCAAAGACCCCGAGGAGACCCAATTCGTCTGCCCGGGGCAGGCCCACGGCCGCGTTGGCTTCGGCCAGCTCCGCGAGCCGCGGGATAGAGCCGTAGACAAAGATCGCGGGATCGCGGAGGATGGCCGAGCAGGCCCGGCGAAAGGCCTCTTCCTGGACCAACCCCTCCTGTCGCCGGGTGTTGAGCACCGACCGCGCGACGACCGTGGGCGAAGAGCCGATAGTCAAGACGCCTGCTTCCAGGGCATAGGTCAGCGCATAGCCGCCGGCCCCGGTGCCCACCCCTCGTTGCAGCTCCACGCCGTCGACCTCCATGGTGTCAAAGGTCGCTCCCAGCCCCTCCATGTCTGCACGGAGCCGGGTGGCGTCCCTGGCGCTTGCCTCGGGAGCCAGGACGAGAAATTGGCCGGCGGGAAGTTGGCCGCTCGCGGGTTCATCGGGCTGGGGAGGCAGGAGGCCGAAGGCAAAGGGACCGGCCAGGGGTCCCTCCGGGCCCAACAGATCGGCCAGGTCGAGGGCCAGCCCCTGGCGCAGCAGGCGGAGCGGGCCGTCGACGTCGACGTCGAGGACGCTGTATGCCCAGGGCCACGTCGTCGGGGCGTCGTGGCCCATGATGGCCACGGCTGTATCCGCCGGCAAGCCTGGCCACGAGTCGGGATCCAGGGCCGTCAGGTCGTATAGCGCACGGATCTCGGACACGTCGACGGCATCATCGCTCAACGTGCCCTCGATCTGGATCCTGAGGCCGCCCTCGTCAGGCACGACGGCCAGGGCCAGCGCCTGCAGGTGGGCGACCAGCAGGTCTCTGCGCGAAGCATCGGCCGGGGGTGGCGCAGGCTGCCGGGGTGGCCTGGTGAAGTAGAGGGCCACTGCCTCGTCGGGCAGCCGGTCGGCCAGGGTCCGCCAGGCAGGCAGCGCCGCCAGGCTCTCGTCCTCCGGCAGATCGAGGAGGCTCTTGAGCTGGGGCAGGGGCGAATTGTGCGTCGAGCTGACCACGTACAGCAGATCCTTGGTCGCGCTCCAGGAGATGAACCTCGGGCGGCCATCGCGATCTGTGCCGGCGCCATCGTACAGGAGCCGGCCGCCGTACTTCTCCTCGGTCCAGGTCACGCCCACCTCCGGGGCGTGCATGGCCTGGCGCACCGCCTCCGCGTCGGCGATGCGCAGGATGGCGTAATGCACGCGGTTCCAGGTGCCGCTAACCCCGGAGCCGGAGACGAGGTTCTGGATGGGATAGGCCTTGACCTCAAAGCCCGCCAGCATGGCGTCCAGCGCATCCCGGCCTTCGGGGATCTGCTCGAGCCTGGTCAAGAACCGCACCCAGTCGCGGCCCACCTGGCCTTCGGGCTTCAGATCGAGGAAAAAGATGTCCGTCGCCTCGACAGGCACCCGGCCGGCCAACGCCTCCTGGCTGTGCTGGCTGCCCGCCTGCGCGCCCGCGCAGCCGACGAGGAGTGAAAGGCACAGACCCAGAAGGCCCAGTCGAAGGATACCGTGCATCGTTCCTCCTCTGTGGCGAGTGCCGCCAGTATAACATGCTTAGGTATCCTTGTCAAGAGAGGGCTTGACAGCCCGGCCGGAGTGTGATATACTGCCAAATGCATAAGATAACTAGGTAAGGGGCATCCATGGGAATTCGAGAGCAGATGCGCAAAGGCACCACCACGGTCATTGTTTTGAACCTGCTGGCCGAGATGGACCGGCCGATGTACGGCTACGAGATCATCCAGGAGCTGGAGACCCGGAGCCAGGGCTACTTCCAGTTCAAAGAAGGGCTGATCTATCCCAGGCTGCACGAGATGGAGCGCCAGGGGCTGCTGCGTGCCGAGTGGCAGGGCGAGGAGGGCAGCCGCCGGCGCAAGTTCTATGCCATCACCGACGCGGGCCGCCGCCGCCTGGAAAAGGAGCTGCAAGGCTGGGAAGCCTTTACCCGGCACGTCGACCAACTGCTCGGCGTGGAGAGCCAGGCATGACCGGCGGGCAAGGAGGAGAGGGCGGAGAAGCGGCGGCCGTAGGGCGACTATTGGCCGGCATCCGCGCCCAGATGGTCCTGGACAGCGAGACCGAAAACGAGGTCCTGGACGAGCTACGCGATCACCTGTACGAGGCGCTGGCCCAGGCACGGGCCGAGGGCCTGGACGAGGCGGCCGCCGAGGCCCGAGTGGCCGCGCGCTTTGGCGTGGAGGACGTGGGCCGCGAGCTGCAGGCGGCCCACGCCGGTTGGGGCACGGCCGACGCCGTGGTGGCGGCTGCCCTGCCGGTGGTCGGCGCCCTGGTGCTGCGCTGGCTGGCCTTTGCGCCCGACGGCACGGCCCTGGGCTGGCCGCAGCTCCTCGAGCGGCCTTCCTTCTGGGCCGTGGCCCTGACCACGCTGCTCGTGCCCCTCCTCAAGTTCGACCGCTGGCGTTATGCCCTGGCGGCCTGGACATTTTTCTGGGTGCTGACCGTCATCTTTGTCACTCTGCCGTCGCTGCACTGGTGACGGCCGGCCACGGAGACAGCGTGAAAGACAAACACAGGCCTTTTCGGCTCGGTGGTGCCTTGCCGGGGTTGGAGCTCTACGGCTATGGAGGCCAGGGGCGCGGGCAGATAAAGCACAGGGCGGCAGGCCTGGCACTCTTGCTGGTCCTGCTGTGGGCGACCTGCTCCGCGGCCGAGGCGCAAGAGACGGCCGTCATCCTGGCCGATCCGGCCGACCCCTACCACACCCTGGCCCGGGAGATGGCCGCGGCGGAGGGGCTGCCCCTGGTCGAGAGCCTGGACGAAGCCCTGGCACGGGAGCCCGTCTATCTCCTGTGGGTCGTCTCGCCCGACCACCTGTCGGACGAGGTGCTGGTGGCCTTTGGCCTGGCGATGCGCGGCAGGGAGCCGGCGATTTCCACGGGCATCATCAGCGGCAATAGCATGGAGCAGGCCCGGGCGCTCTGGCAGCGGGCGTCCGAGGTACGCGGCGCGGAGGTCTATGCCGCCAACTCGGCCAATCCAGCAGGCCACCGCAAGGCCGAGATCCTGGGGCCGGAGGGGAGCAGACAGCCCCTGACCAAGTCGCGGTTCCTGGCCAGCCTGGCCGCAGCCGATTACCTGACCTTTACCGGCCACGGCAGCCAGACCACCCTATACCTGGAGGAAGGGGTGGCCGTGCGGGCGGCGGATCTGCCCAGGCTGGGGCCGGTGGTGGTCGCCACGGGGAGCTGCAACACCTTTCGCCTCTGGGAAGAGAACTCCCTGGCCCTGGCCCTGGTCAGCCGGGGCGCGGCGGCCTATGCCGGCTTTGCCTACAGCCCCAACGAGGGCTACCTGCTGGGCGAGTTCGAGGGGCTGCCCCTGCGCTATACCTGGCCCGAGTTCCCGGCCGGCCACGCCATCCAGGTGCAAAACCAGGGCACGCTGGCCGGCTTTGCCAGCTTTCCCTACTATTATCTGCTGGGCGATCCGCGCCTGGCCCTCCAGGCAGAAGCACCGTACCAGCTCGTGGAGGACCGGGCCGAGGACGGCGGCCGGATCCAGCGCTACGCCGGCGCGCCGGCGGGCGTGGTCCCGGTGCGGGTGGCGGGCGGCGCCCGCTACTCTTTCGTCGAAGTCGAGGGCGTGACGGCGGGCTGGGAGGGCCAGCTCTTTTACAACGCCCGCCTGCAAATGGCTGACGTCGGCCCCGACAAGTTCCTGCTGTTTGAGCACCAGGGCGGCGATTTTGTCCTGCGCCTGCGCCCCGAGCCCTCCTGGCTGTGGGTGGTGGGCGACACCCTCCTCGACAGCCTGGACAACACGCTTCTTTTCCTGCAGGATCACGGTGGGGCGATGATGTTCCTCGCGGCTGCCGGGCTGCTGTTGCTGCTCGCCCTGTTCTGGCAGGCACGCAGGGGCGGGGACAGGGCGGCGACGCTGCGCAGACTGGGCCTTGCCGCCCTTCCGGGCCTGGCAGCGGCGGCGCTGCACGCGGTCTATGCCCTGGCCCGCATCGATGCTCTGACCATCACGTCCAAGAACGTGGGCCTGAGTATCCTGTTTCCGGCCAGTACCTTTGTCGTCGTCACCTGCGGCGCGTTCTTGTTCCTCCACGCCCGCTCCTGGCGGGGCCGTGCCTTTGCCCTGGCCGTGGGGACGCTGCCCGCGCTGGCCCCGGCGGTCTTGCTCTTTGCCGTGATGACCGTCCTGGACGAGTTGGTCCTGGGCAGCCGGCTGGGAACAGGACCGTGGAACAACCGGATGGCCCTTCAGGCGCTGATCACCCTGCCCGTTCTGGCGCTGCCCCTGGCAGCCGGCCTGGCCTTGCTGCTGCGATGGGATCGCGGCGCCCGTGGGCGGGGCGCGCCCGTTCCGCCTTCTCGCCGCCCGGGCGAGATCCCTAGGCGTGCAGACGCACAAAATTGATCTGGAGGCAATGACTCATGAGAGACGCCGCAGTTTCCAAGCCAGGCGCAGATCAAGATTCCACGAGCCGTGGGATCCAGGATCTGGCGGTCATCGAGACCATCCTGCGCAACCGCTACCACTTTTTCCAGGAGATCCGCGACGGGATCGGGCTCAACGACAAGATGCGGGCCATGCTGATATCGAGCGTCCTCTTTCTGGCGCTGTATGGCGCGGTCCTGGGCTCGACCCATAGCCTGTGGCAGACGCTCAGCTCGGCAGCCAAGCTGCCGCTGCTGTTCCTGGCGACGCTCATTGTCTGCTCGCCCACGCTCTACTTTTTCAACGTACTCTTTGGCTCTAACCAGAGCCTGACCCAGAACGTCGCCCTGATGCTCACGGCCATCACCGTCACCGCCGTCCTGCTCCTCAGTTTTGCGCCCATCGTCGTCTTCTTTTTGCTTACGACCGCGGGCTACCAGTTCTTCAAGCTTCTGAACGTTACGATCTTTGCCGTGTGCGGCATTGTCGGCGTGATATTCTTGGCGCAGGGAATGAAGATCGTCTCGTCGGCGGGCAAGGAGGGGGCCTCGGCCCGGCGTTGGGTTTTGTGGCTGTGGGTGCTGGTCTATGCCTTCGTCGGCAGCCAGATGGCCTGGACGCTGCGGCCGTTCATCGGTGCGCCGAGCATGAAGTTCGAGCTGTTCCGCCAGTTGGGGGGCAACTTTTACACCAACGTCTTTGCCAGCATCGGCGAGATCTTGGGCTTTTTCGTGGTGCGTTAGGCAGCAGGGATAGGGAAGCGAGGATAAGAGATGTCGAGTCAAAATCAAGGAAACGATCGATCGACGACGGACCAGATCCTGGACCTGCTACTGGACGCCCTGGCGGAGCGCCAGCGGGCCCGCCGGGCGCAGGGGACGACAGTGCCCCGTACCCCGGACACGGCCCGGCCGGCGCCGCAGCCAGACCCGCGGCCGGCTGCCGCGAAACAACCCGGACCCGGCGAGCCCATCGCCCCGCCCATGCCGACGCCCCGGCCCGCGCCGCCGGCTGCCGAGGTGCGCCGGCCGAGTCCTGTCGCCCAGCGTCCCGTGGCACCCCCACCGCGATGGCCCGAGCCCGAGCCAGGAGATGAGGGCTGGGTGCCGCCACCCAGGCTGCCGAGCATCAACATGGGCAAGATGCTGTGGCGAATGGCGCTGCTGGTGGTCCTGCTCCTCGTGCTTGTCAACATTCCGGTGAACGAGTATGGCGTCAGCCTGGCGCGGATCATGCCCGAATCGTCGTCGCTCATCATCCGCGACGGGCTGGTTCTCAAGGGCAGCGGGCCCGAGTTCTACATGCTGGAGAACAACACGCTGCGCTGGATCAGCAGCATGGACGCCTTCGAGCACCTGGGGCTGACCTGGGCGGATGTGCACGTCGTCGAGGACAGCTTCCTGGAGCGGTTCGAGGAGGGGCGAGCCATCCACGTCCTACTCAAGTGCGGGGGGAGCGATCACATCTACCGGCTGGAGAACGACCAGAAGCGCTGGATCCGGGACATTGACACGTTCCTGGCCGAGGGGCACGTCTGGGAGGACGTGCGCATGGTGAGCTGCAACTACTTGCGCAACCTGCCCACAGGGCCGTCGATTCCGGAGGATGCGGGGGTGGGGCCGGAGCCTTAAATTTTCAGTTGGGGCAAGATGCGCGATAAGGGTTCGTGAGAGAATAACTGCGGATATTTGACTGCGATCTAGCCAGTGAATGACCGAAGTGGTGGTCCTCGACTCTTCCACCTGGGGCGAGCCTGCGATAGTTCTTGCACTCTGCGGCCAGGACCGAAGGAAGCATTTGGATCGTCATGGTTAACGCCAAAGGGATGCCAACGATTTGTGCCAAAGAAAGCACTATGCCACCGGGACAGGTCGTTCCTGCGTAGAATTCGGTACAGCCACATCGACCCACGGCTCGAGATAAGGTGTCACCGGCACCAACAACGAGCGCAGGTTTCGGTAATCCACCAGTTTGTCACGCTGCAGTCGCCCCAAGACAATGCCCGGATGGCGCCCCAGGCTTTCAGCGAAACGGATGATCTTGGCCCGGGAGAAGTACGGCCGGGTTGTCCTGACAAAGGCTTGAAGCTGGGTTGGGGCGATGAGCCAGTCCTGTGCCATTCGGTTGGCTTGTGCTTCGACCGGACTGTCAACGTATTCGTCCAGGTTTTCAAGAAACACGCCGTCATGCTTAGCGATGATATGGGCAAGCTCGTGGAGCAAAGTGAACCAGAAGCTATCGATCCTGTTGTAGCGCAAAGTGAGCGCAACGACAGGATGTTCATTCAACTGAAATGCGGCGCCGTCCAGGTAGGTCTGAGGCAAGTGCGGAACGATGACAAAGTGACAACCCAGGCTCAACAGCAAGGGGGGCACCTGGACAAGGTCTTGGATGTGTTCGCTGAGAGACAACAGCTTCGGTAATGCCTGCTGCAGCTTGTTAGTGTCAAATGTCCCCAGATCTTGACTGGCGGCCAGGTGTTTGACGCGCTGAATCCACGCCTGCTGGGCGGCCAGTTCAGGTCCTCGAACCTGCGCGTGACGCAAGTTGGCAGCCACTGTGGGCTGTTGGTCCGTTGACTCGATTTCCAGGAATTCGCAGATCTCCTGCTCGAGTTCTTCGAGCGAGTCCGTCTTTTTGATCCACGACCTCCTGGTGATTTCGGCAACCGGAGCCAGGCTGTAGAGCCGGCTCCGCCGAGCGATTTTCTCTTGATCTTGCTGTTGCAGACTCGCAAGGTGAAGGCGGTAAGCCGTCTCCAGGTTGGACCAGAGCTCTGGAGATGTGCCAAAGGCTTCTGCTAGCTGGTGTGCAGTGTCGGGCGTGATCTGCTTCTGTCCGCGCACGATCTGATTGATCGTCTTGGCCGGCCGGTCCATAATGTCGGCCAGATCCTTTTGCGTCCAGCCTCGCGCATCCAGCTCACGCTCAATGATGCGACCCGGGGGCACTGCTCTTGTGGGCCTCAAGTTCGCGCTCATTTTGTCTTTCCTCAGCTTTCTAGTGATAATCCTCGATGTTGACGATCAGCAGATACAATCCATCGTCATCTCGGGCTCTCTCGACGATCAACCGAAACTGCTTGTTCAACCGAAGCGAATGTTGCTCTCGTCTGGCAGCGCCGCCAGCCAGCTTTTCGTATCGCAGCCCCTTGAGCGCGTACAGATCTCGTTCATCAAGAGCACCCTGAATGACGGCCATTACCTCAAAAAAGGCGCTCACCACGCCAGGCGGGTACTTGTGTGCATCCCTTTCTTCAGTATAGAGGGCCTCAAGTTTCTTGTTCTTGAACTGGAACCTCACGAGTGCTCCGATGCGAGAACTTGTATGTGCTGCTATACACCTTTACCGCATAGGTAAATCTGCTGTCACTATTATAACGGCTGTTTGTGTTGCTGTCAAGTTTGTCGACCCATCTCTTCAGATGTTTCCGAACACCGTCCTTCTCTTCTCGACAAGTTCTTTTTTCTTGTGCAAGACTGATGCATTATACCAATTCTTCAAGCTTCTGAACGTTACGATATTCGCCGTGTACGGCATCGTCGGGGTGATTTTTTTGGCGCAGGGCATGAAGATTGTCTCGGCGGCGGGCAAGGAGGGGGCCTCAACCCGGCGTTGGGTTCTGTGGCTGTGGGTTCTGGTCTATGCCTTTGTCGGCAGCCAGATGGCGAGGGCCGGATAAACGAAAGCCCTCTCCGGATTGACTCCTGGAGAGGGCTTGTTTCTGTGCTGCCTGTGCTGCTATCTGGCGACGATGTTTGTCTGCGCATGGCCGACCACCGGCTGTAGGTCCGGGTGTGATACGTTGTTCGATACGCTACCTTTGTTCATTTCATGCCTCCTGGCGCGCACTGCGCCATAAACCTTCTGGTGCTCCATCCCCATCCGTGTGGCTCAGAAGACCAGGATGAGCACACAAACAGCCACCACCAGCAGCAGGAAGGCCATGCCCGCGCACCCGGCGCCCAGCTCTTCCTCGCTTTCGTCCTTGGGGATCGCTGCCAGGATCAGCAGTGGCACAGATGCCCCCCCAATGAGAAGGGCCAGGCCCACGCCAACGAGTTGTGCCAGAGAAAGTGCCGCCAACATTATCCTACCTCCTTTCTACGTTGGCTGCCTCCTGTTCCTATCGGGTACCCAGGGGCAGCTTTTGCTGTCGCTTGCGCCCCTACTGTACACCAGGACCGGCGTTCTTGCTTGACACGTGCCTTACAACAGATTTACAGATCGGTAACAAGTGCAGCAATTCTGATTTTGGGGGAGTCGGGAGTTTGAGAGGCGAACCAAGGCATGATCCCGGCAACTTGGATGGCAGAGGCTGCTGCTGCAATCTGGCAAAGCGGAGTGTATGAGGGTCGCCGCAAGGCGCGAGGGAGCCAAGCAGCGATGATACGTGGGGAAGCAAG
>MTKX01013208.1_pt1 | contig 58347 bp, 44 predicted proteins | sample 1042771 | NCBI WGS metagenome assembly MTKX01 (sample SAMN06212183, study PRJNA360534) | anaerobic digester metagenome | biome: Wastewater treatment plant; material: sludge; isolation source: anaerobic digester fed with sludge from wastewater treatment plant | place: Denmark: WWTP Randers ...
GGTGCTGGACGCGGCGGGGAATGTGGTGGACGAGAGCCGGCATTACCCCTATGGTACGGAGCGTTGGCCGGAGGACGGCACATTTCCGACCGACTATCGCTTCACGGGGCAGCTCCTTGAGAGCAGCCTCGGCCTCTACCAGATGGGGGCAAGGCGGTATGACAGGGCGCTGGGACGGTGGGTCAGTCCCGATACCCTTATACCAGTTCCCAGGAATCCGCAGAGTCTTAACAGGTACTCGTACTGCCTCGGCAATCCTCTCAAGTTCGTGGACCCCTCAGGCTACCTCTCGCAAGACGAGATCATGCAATACTTTGGGGTTGAAACCTGGGATGAGGTGCTTGCGCTCTTCGGGGAATTCGCAGAGTTCGCAGGACAATGGGGCTTTCTAGCGACGTTGGGAGCCGCACATGTTGGCGACAGGATCGACATCTATGATGCTTCCGGCGACTGTACCGCGGAGCACTGCAAAGTGCAGATCATAGCGCAAGAAGAACTAAAGGACTGCGACGGCAAGGTCTGCGGATTCTCCGTCTCGGCAGATGCAGTGAAACAGGCGGCGTATTTCGAGCACTCTCGGTACGAGGAATGGGGAGCTAGGGGCGAGTGGATCTCGCAGGGCCGGTATGGTGCTGGCATTCCGCACCTGCATTTCGATGCTTCCAAGGTGGACTGGATCGATGTCGCGGCCAGCCAATTTGGTCTAGTGGGTCTTGCTCCCCTGCCCGGGTCTCTTGCGCGCTACTACAGCATGGCGAATCTCGCAGCTCAGGGCGCTGAGGCCGTCCGGCTTGGCGTTCGGCAGGATTGGGTCAACCTCTTCCCGCAACTACTGAGCGTAGGCGCCTCCATTGGGCGCGGCCTGCCGTTTGTCGGCGTGCCCTTGAGCCTGAATGCCCTTGTGAACGACCTCCAGGCAGGCATCGTGCCTGGCGAGTAGCGATCCCGCCGCAGCGCCTGGCCATGGACCCGGGAGAGGAGATTGAGCGGCTGGAAGGAGTGAGGAAGTCGTGAGTGCGGAGGGCTTCGGGTGCTCGTGCGGCGTGCTGGGAGGGGTTGCCGCCTTCGTGGTCAGTGGACTCCTGGGGGTAGTGATTGGCTGGAGGGCGCTCCACGACCCCGAGCACAGCCCGCCGCCATATACGCTGGGTCAATGGCTTAGTGACCAACTGGACAGTTGGCAGCTCCCGACTGAGCCCAAGGCACGCGACCGATGTGTGGCGAAGGTGAGAAGGCAGGGTCTTGTTGTTCTCGTCAGTGGAATACTCTGCCTGCTATTCTCGGCGCTCGTAATTCTACTCGCGTGGCTTGGTTTCTAGGCTCAGTCGCTGCGACCGGGTTTCAGCCCGCGAGCCTGGGGGTTCAGCGCCAGTCGAAGACCGCCATAGCAGCTGACTGGGCGCAGGAACGGCAGCAGAGAACTGGCAACTTGTACAGACTCAATGATACGACGGGCCTGGAGCAGTATAAGTGACGGAGTGGAACCGATGTGAACTGAAAGGTGTCAACATCAGGTGAAGATGTCACCGAATCATCGGGTTGAGATATCCCCTTTTCATCAGGCGAATTGTCCCCTCCCGATGTGGTCTATCGTCCAATGACCACCCTTTCTCCTGGTCGTCTGCCAGCTTCGGACGCTCCAGTAGCCCTGCCCGGCGCTTCTCCTTGAGCCGGTAACTCTCGCCTTTGATGTTCAGGGTCGTGCTGTGGTGCAGGAGCCGGTCGAGGATCGCGGTGGCCAGCACCTGGTCGTTGGAGATCTCGCCCCAATCCAGGAAGCTCTTGTTGCTGGTTACCACCAGGCTGGCCCTCTCGTAGCGCCGGACGACCAACCGAAAGAAGAGGCTTGCCTCTTCTCGGGACAGGGGCAGATAGCCAATCTCGTCCACGATCAGCACCCTGGGATAGACCAGTTGCTGCAGTGCCCGTTCCAGTCGGTTCTCGTGCTTGGCCTTGACCAGCCGGACCATGAGCGTTTCCAGGGTAAGGAACAGCACCGAGTAGCCAGCTTCCACGGCCTTGACGCCCAACGCGACTGCCAGATGGGTCTTTCCCACGCCCGGTGGCCCCAAGATGACGACATTGTGGGCCCGCTCGACGAAACTCAGTCCTGCCAGCTCTCGCACTTGGCGCCGGTCGATGCTGGGCTGGCAGTCAAAGTCGAACTGCTCCAGCGTCTTGACCCATGGGAAGCGCGATTGGCGCGGTCGGGCTTCAATGCCCCGCCGGTAGCGGCCCTGCCATTCTGTCCCCAACGCCTGGGTCAGGAAGGTCTTGTAGTCCAGCTCCCTCCGGGCTGCCTCTTCACATACTGCGTCCAACTGCGCCTCCAGGTAATCCATCCTCAGCTTGTCCAGGAGAAGGGTCAGCTCCATGCCGCTACCTCCTGGTACACGTCCAACGGCCGCTGCTGCACCGAGATGCGCCACAGCTCGGCGTGATGGTGCGGCTCGGTGACCCACCCTTGTGCGGCATCGCGAAGCCGGTGTGTGGTGACCTCTTCCTCGCCGTGGTAGACACGCAGCGTCCCATCCAGGCCAATGTGGACTGTCACCATGCGGCCAGCCAGGACCGAAGGGATGCTGTAGCGATTGCCGCACACGTCGATGTACCCGTCCCAGCCCACCTGTCGTGTCTCATGATACGAAGTGTCATACCGGCAAGCAGGCAGCGCACTCAGCAATGGCTGCTCCCGGGCAAACCTCTCTGCGACCACCTCTCGCACCGTCCCGTGGATGCGCTGATCGGCTTCCTCGGCCAGCCACCGTTCTGCCAGTTGGTTCAGGTGCTCCCAGCTCTCGAAGCGACGGTAGCGGACGAAGAAGTGCTGCTTGATGTACCCAATAGCCCGCTCCCCCTTGCCTTTCGTCCTCGCACGGTAGGGCCGACAGGCACGCGGGACAAAGCCGTAGTGGCCTGCCAGGTCGACAAAGCGGCTGTTGAATTGCGTCCGCCCTCCTGTGCCCGGACTCACCGCCGCCGCTTTCTGATTGTCTACCAAGACTTCCTCTGGCACTCCACCAAAGTACTCCAGGCTGCGGATGAGCCCTTCGTAGGTGTGCTCCGCATCCTGGCTCTCTGTGCACCAGAAGTGGAACCGGCGCGAGTAGGCGAGCTGATTCACCTGGAAGCAGACTCGTGTCCGCTCACCCGCGATGACCGTCACGACCTGCGACCAGTCGTTCTGCAGCTGCTGCCCAGGCTGCGTCTCGAAGCGCACGGTCGCCTTGCCAAGCCGCAGGGTCCGCTTTGGCCCAATGTACCGCCGCACCAGGGTAATCCCCCCTGTGTACCCCTCGGCCTGAATCTCGCGCAGAATGACCACCGCATTCCAGACACCCTCGGCTAGGAGCCTATCCACAACTGGCTTGTAGGGGTCCAGTTTGCTGCCCCTGGGCGGCCGCGACCGAGTCGGCGCGCTGCCTCTTGCCAGGGCACGGCTCACGGTCTTCGGATGGACACCCAACTGCTGGGCGATGTCCTTCTGATATACACCTCTGTCTTTTAGTGCTTGTATCACGGCAAAGTCCTCCTTGCTGAGCATGTGATGCACCTCCTGGACCCAGAATCCCGAAGGTACATTCTATGTGATGCTTAGGGGACTTCTCAAGTTGATGTCTTGGGTACTTGTACACCTGATGCTGACAACCTTACCTCAGGTGAGTTCAGCTTCTTTGGCTCTCATGAGGCTGGGCTCCTTATTGGTGAGAGCGCCCAGCTTGTTGCTGGTTTGGAGCTGCTAATGAATCTTCCCTCGAACGAGGCCTATCGCGGCAAAATGACGAATGTTGATCTAGTGGGTTCCGTGAGGTACATCGTGAAACAATACACCTATCCAGGCGGTAGACAGCTCCTCGCCCAGGTGAGTGGAGTGGCTGCCATTGCAGCCATGACACTGGTAGCTGCAGGGATCGTTGCAGTCGGGATTCAGACCAACTCACCTGTATGGTCCATCGCTTGCCTCGCGATCTGGTTTCTCCTGATTGGATGGACGGTCGGCCTAACAATGATCAATGTCTATCCAACCGTGTGGGTGAGCGACGAGCACCTCACCATCTCGGCGTTTCTCTTTGTACGAGTGAATGTGCCATGGACCGGGATCATTGATGTGGGAGCCGGTCACGTTCCCTTTGGGCATATCCTGGTCCGGGCACGTCACATCACGCCGTTTCACCGGGTGTATGGCTGGATGTGCTCACGGACCCTGTATCCCAGCTTTGTCGTTGGTCGAGGGATCCAAGAGCGGGAGGAATTGCTTGGCCAGATCAAGGAGAGAGCCCGAGATGCATAGATCCCCAGGCCACCGGGCTACACCTCCCGTTCGGTGCACTGGATTGACACCCACACCCACCGCTGCTACGATTGTTGCCGTGACCGAGTCTGGCGTCGCTGAGAAGGCCGGCGAGTGGTTCTTTGGGCCGATGGATGAGGCCGGCGCGCGCGCGATCACGCTCTGGCACTATCCCCCGCCCTATTCCTTCTACGACTGCCCCGCCGGCGCAATCGAGCAGGAGGTTCGCTGCCTCCTAAACCCGGAACACCGCTACTGGGCCGTCAGGGAGGAGGGCGGCGAGCTGGTCGGTTTCGTCGGCGTCGGCGAGGACTGCCGCGTCCCGGGTGGCGACTACTCGGCCGAGGCGCTCGATGTGGGCGGGGGCCTCCGGCCCGACCGGACCGGCCGCGGGCTGGGCGCCGGCTTCTGGAACGCGGCACTGGAGGTCACCGCGCGCCACTGCGCACCTGCCACCTTCCGCGTCACGGTGGCCGCTTTCAACGGGCGCGCTCTGCGGGTCTGGGAGCGGCTGGGCTTTCGCCGCGTCGAGACCTTAAAAGCCCGCGACACCAACGTGCTTTTTGTCATCCTCGTGCGCGAGGCTGCTGCACCCGCAGAATAGCGCCCCTCGTGGGCGCTTGGTTCTCGGGCCGGTGCGGCGCACCTTTGCGGTGCGCTGCACCCAGGTTCGTGTGTCGGTGCGGCGCACCTTTGCGGAGCGCTGCACCCGGGTTCGTGTGTCGGTGCGGCGCACCTTTGCGGTGCGCTGCACCTGGAGGCAAATCCATGGCCTACCGCGACTGGTTCTGCGAAGACGTTCTCTCCGGCAAGATCGAGGTCACCAAGGTCTGGGAAGACGACCGTGTCCTGGCCTTCCACCACCCACGGCCCAAGGCCAAGATCCACGTGGTCGTCATCCCCAAGGCACACGTGTCGGGATTGCTCGACCCGCTCGCGCTGGACGGTTCCCTCCTCACATCCATGCTCCATGCCATCCAGCATTCAGCCAGGGCGCTCGGGCTGGACAGCACCGGTTTCTACGTGCGCGCCAACGCCGCCGCCCCCGGCGTCACCCCTCACATGCACTGGCACATCATGGGACCCGGCGTGCCTTGAGCCGGGAACAGCTTGTGCACGGGCCTGCATTCGCATGATTCAGTATTGCCAGAATCTTCCGAATGTGCTATCTTCTGCCCGTTTTACAGCCATCGGGAGAAAGACTGCACCATGCGCTACTTTGAAGAGAAACACCTGGTCGAGGACTTTAGCCTCTATTTCGAGCAGATGGGCCTGCCGCGTTTGGCCGGCCGAGTATTGGGCGTCCTCCTGATTTCCGATCCGCCCGAGCAGTCGCTCACCGACCTCTGCGCCCTGCTCGATGCCAGCAAGAGCGCGGTCAGCCCTACGACGCGCCTTCTGGTCGAGATGGATCTGATCGAGCGAGTGCCGTCTCCCGTGCCGCGGCAGGTCTTTTTCCGCTTCCGGCCCGGCGGTTGGGTGGTCTTTGTCCGCCAGCACCTGCGGCTGTGGGCCTCGATGCACCAGCTCGCTGAGCGAGGACTGCAGCTGATGCAGGACAAGGATCCGGCCCTGCGCAGCCGGCTTCAGGAGGCGCACGACATGTTCTCGCTGATCGAAGAGGAGATGCCTGCGCTGCTGGAGCGGATCGTGGCAGGGCACGGGAGGTAGCAGAGACATGGCAGAGCGCACCGAATCCGATGCCGCAGTGGCCAAGAGGGAGAAGCGGGGCGCCGCCCTCAGCTCGGTAACCGCTGCCGTGCTGCTGACGGCCCTAAAGCTGGTGGTCGGCCTGCTCACCGGCAGCCTCGGCATCCTGGCCGAAGCAGCCCACTCCGGCCTGGACCTGGTGGCGGCGCTGGTCACCTTCTTCGCCGTCCGCATCTCCGACCGGCCGGCCGACGAGCGCCACCTCTATGGCTATGGCAAGGTGGAAAACCTGTCGGCCCTCATCGAGACGCTTCTCCTTCTGGCAACCTGCGTCTGGATCATCTACGAGGCGATCCAGCGGCTCTTCTTCCGCTCCGTCGAGATCCAGGCCAATGCCTGGTCCTTCGGCGTCATGATCATCTCCATCGTGGTCGACAGCACCCGCTCCCGTATCCTCTACCGGGCCGCACGCAAGCACAACAGCCAGGCGCTCGAGGCCGATGCCCTCCACTTTTCGACCGACATCTGGAGTTCATCGGTGGTCATCGTCGGCCTGGTGCTGGTCCTCCTCAGCGAAAAGCTCGGACCCAAGTGGGCATTCCTGGTCCAGGGGGACGCCGTCGCCGCGCTCGCAGTGGCCTGCATCGTCGTCTGGGTAAGCCTGCAGCTGGGACGTCGTGCCGTGTCGGTTCTGCTCGACTCCGCGCCCCCCGGCCTTGCCGGCAAGATTGAGGAAGCAGCGGCCATGGTTCCCGGCGTGCAGAGCCTCGGCCCAGTTCGCGTGCGCCAGGCCGGCGCAGGCGTATTTGTCGACCTCACGGTCAACGTCGATCGCAGCGCGTCGCTGGAAGAGGCCCACCAGGTGGCTTCGGCTGTCGACGAGCGGGTCGGCGAGCTGATTCGCCACGGCGACGTGGTCGTGCACGTCGATCCCGTTCGCCGCTCCGGTGAGAGCTTGCAGCAGACCGTCTCGGCCCTCGCCGCTCGCTTTGGCCTGCACACTCACTACGTGCACGCTCACGAAGTGCACGGCCGCTACGCCGTCGACCTCCACGTCGAAGTGCCGCCCGACCTGACCCTCGGGCAGGCGCACGACCGAGTCAGCCGTCTGGAGCTGGCCATTCGAGACGACCTGCCGCAGGTACGCGACATCCACAGCCACATCGAGCCGGTCGCCGCACCCGTGGCGGCGGGCTCCGAGACAGGCCAGGACGACGTGGACCGGGTCCGCGCGCAGGTAGACGCCGCGGTCCGCGAGTGTTCCCAGTTGGGCGGCTACAACCGGCTGCACGTCCGCTCGCTGTCAGACGGCTATGACGTGGTCATCCACTGCCTCGCCGATCCTGATATGCCCGTGGGCGAGGCCCACCACCTCGCTGACGACCTGGAGAAGCGGCTCCAGGCGCAGATCCCATCCATCCGGCGGGTCCTCGTGCACGTCGAGCCTGAGGCCGAGGGGTGACAGATCGGCCGGTGCTTCGCGCGCCGCATCAAGGCGGGCCTGCGGTCCTTTGACACAAACGCCCTTCGGCGCTATACTCTGCTGCAGCGCGCCATGCGAGCCGCGATGCGGCCGCCAGGCCCGCACGATGCCAGGACGGAGACGAGCCCATGACCGCGTCGATCTACCTCATCACCACCGAGCCCCACGCCGGCCGCTCGCTTATCGCGCTCGGCCTGACCGACCTCCTGCTGCGCAAGACCAAGCGTGTGGGGGTCTTTTGCCCGATCGTCAGCAGCCAGGCGGCCGGCCTGCGCGACCCCCACCTCGACCTTCTGCTCACCCATTTCAACCTGAACCTGCGCTACAAAGACACCTTTGCCTTCCTCGAGGACGAGGCGGCAGACCTCCTCAGCCGGGGCCGCGAAGACGACCTGATGAACGGCATCATCGAGGAGTACAAAGCTCTGGAGAGCCAGTGCGACTTCGTCTTGTGCCTCGGGCGCGACATCGAGGGCGGCGGCATGGCGGCCGAGTTTGACCTCAATGCCGACATCGCCAAGAACCTTGGCTCATCCGTCCTCGTCCTCAGCAGCGCGGCGGGACGGGACGCGGCGCCGGTAGCCGGCTCCGTCCGGGCCACGCTCGCCAACTTGGCCGAGCGCGGGAACGCGGTGCTCGGCGCAGTGGTCAACCGCGCCGAGCCGGCCAAGGTGGCGGAGCTGACGACCGCGCTCCGCGCCGAGGTGCCGGACCAGTACGGCGTCCTCGCGGTCATCCCCAGCCACGACACGCTGCGCAGCCCCACCCTCCACGAGGTCGCCAGCCAGCTGGACGCCGAGGTTCTCTACGGGGCGGACCAGCTCGACAAGCTAGCGCGCAGCTACCTCGTGGTCGCCATGCAGTTGCAGAACTACCTGCCCCGCCTGACGGAGGGCGCCCTCCTCATCACGCCCGGCGACCGCGATGACGTGGTCGTCGGCGCCCTCCAGGCGCACAATTCGCGCTACTATCCGTCGATCGCGGGCATTGTCCTCACCGGTGGCTTCCGTCCGGCACCGACGGTCGCACGCCTCCTGGACGGCTCGCGCGGTGTCGTGCCCATCCTGTCGGTCAAGACCGATACCTTCACCACCGCCACCCGCATGGGCTCGGTCCGCTCCCACATGACGGCCGGAGACCATGCCAAGATCTCACTCTGCCTGGAAATGTTCGAAAAGTACGTCGACACCGACGCGCTCCGGGCGCAGCTCTCCATCGTGCAGGTGCGCGGCGTCACCCCCAAGATGTTCCTCTACGGGCTGGTCCAAAAGGCCAAGGCCAACAAGAAGCACATCGTCCTGGCCGAGGGCACCGACGATCGCATCCTGCGCGCCGCTGCGATCCTGCACAACCGTGACATCGTGGACCTGACGCTGTTGGGCAACCCGAGCGAGGTGCACGATACCATGCAGCGGCTCGGGCTCCAGGTCGACCTGGAGGCGGTGCCCGTGATCGACCCGCAGGGCTCGCCCAAGCTCCAGGAGTACGCCGAGACACTCTACGAGCTTCGGAAGCACAAGGGCATCAACCTGGACACGGCGCGCGACCTGATGTGCGATGTCGCCTACTACGGGACGATGATGGTCTACCGGGGCGATGCCGACGGCATGGTTTCCGGGGCAGTGCACACCACCCTGCACACCATCCGTCCGGCGCTGCAGTTCGTCAAGACCAGGCCTGGCTTCTCTGTGGTCTCCTCGGTCTTTTTCATGTGCCTGGACGACCGCGTGCTGGTCTATGGCGACTGCGCCGTCAACCCCAACCCCACCGCCCAGGAGCTGGCCGAGATCGCGCTCGCCTCGGCCGATACGGCGCAGGCCTTCGGCATCGAGCCCCGGGTGGCGATGCTCTCCTATTCCTCCGGCGAGTCGGGCGTGGGGGAGGATGTCGACCGGGTGCGCGAGGCGACCCGGCTTGCCCGGGAGCTCCGGCCCCGGCTCAAGCTCGAGGGCCCCATCCAGTACGACGCGGCGGTGGACAAGAGCGTGGCCGCGCAAAAGATGCCCGGCTCCGAGGTGGCGGGCCAGGCGACCGTCTTCATCTTCCCGGACCTGAACACCGGCAACAACACCTACAAGGCAGTCCAGCGCGAGACGGGCGCCATCGCGATCGGCCCGGTGCTGCAGGGACTTCGCAAGCCGGTCAACGACCTGAGTCGCGGCTGCACCGTGGAAGACATCGTCAACACGGTGGTGATCACGGCCATCCAGTCTCAGACGCAGTAGACAAGCCCGCGCCGGGTCGTCGCCGGCGGGGCAAAAGGTCGGCAGAATGAGCCATAGCCAGTCTCTCCAATCGCTGGGGTTCCTGCGCACCGGCGTGGCTGCACCCGAGCTGCGTATCGCAGACGTCCACTTCAACTCGGACAAGATCGGCGCCGCGCTGGACCATCTCGCGGCCGCCGGCTGCCGGGTCGCGCTTTTCCCCGAGCTGTGCATCACCGGCTATTCCTGCGCCGACCTCTTCTTCCAGTCACTCCTCGTCGAGCATGCTCAGGCCGCCCTCCATCCGCTCGCGGAGCGCGCCCACCAGGCGGGCATTGCGGCAGTGGTCGGCCTGCCGCTGGCACTCGAGGGCCGCCTCTTCAACTGCGCGGCCCTCCTGGCCGGCGGACGGGTCGTGGGCATCGTCCCCAAGACCTACCTGCCCAACACCAACGAATTCTACGAGGAGCGCTGGTTCACATCAGCCAGGCTGGGCAGCGCCACGTCGGTCCGCATCGGAGGCCGCGACGTGCCCTTCGGCACGGACCTTCTCTTTCGCGTGGGCACCATCCCCGGCTGCACCGCAGGCATCGAGATCTGTGAAGACCTGTGGGCTGTCGAGCCACCGAGCGGACGCCTGGCCCTTGCCGGCGCGACCCTCATCCTGAACCCCTCCGCCAGCAACGAGCTCCTGGGCAAGGCCGAGTACCGGCGCGACCTGGTCCGCCAGCAATCGGCCCGCTGCCATGCTGCCTACCTCTATGCCGGCGCCGGCCCCGGCGAGTCCACCACCGACGCCGTCTATTCGGGCCACTGCCTCATCGCCGAGAACGGCCTTCTCCTGGCAGAGACCGAGCGCTTCAGCTTCTCCACGCAGACGGCCATGGCGGACTTGGACTTTCAGCATCTCATCGGCGAGCGGCGGAAGAACAGCTCCTTCTCTGCCGGCACTGGCCTGCCACACCGGGTGATCGAGATCGACGTGCCGGACCAGGAGCGTGGCGTGGGCCAATCCACCTTGCTGCGCCCTCTCTCCCGGACGCCCTTCGTCCCCTCAGACCCGGAACGGCGAGCCGAGCACTGCCGCGAGATCTTTGCCATTCAGTCCACCGGGCTTGCCCGCCGCCTCGTGCACACCGGCAGCACCCACGTCACCCTGGGCGTCTCGGGCGGGCTGGACTCGACCCTGGCGCTGCTGGTGACCGCAAAGGCATTTGACGCGCTCGGGCTGGATCGGCAGGGGATTGTGGCGATCGCGATGCCGGGGTTTGGCACCACCTCGCGCACCAGCGGCAACGCCGAGAAGCTGGTCCGCGCCCTTGGCACCGGCCTGCGCCGCATCCCCATCGTCGACGCCGTCCGGCTGCACTTCCGCGACATCGGCCACGACGAAACCGTGTACGACGTGGTGTACGAGAACGCGCAAGCGCGCGAGCGGACGCAGGTCCTGATGGACGTCGCAAACCAGGTGGGGGGATTCGTCGTGGGCACCGGCGATCTCTCAGAGCTGGCGCTCGGCTGGTGCACCTACAACGGCGACCAGATGTCGATGTACCACGTGAACGCCGGTGTGCCCAAGACGCTGGTTCGTACCCTGGTGGAGTGGTGCGCCGTGAGTGAGTTTCCCGGGGAGGCCGGCGCGGTGCTGCTGGATATCTGTGCGACGCCCATCACGCCCGAGCTGCTGCCGACGGGCGAAGGCGAAGCGCTCCGCCAAAAGACCGAGGACTCGATCGGTCCCTACCTCCTGCACGACTTTTTCCTCTACTACACCCTCCGTCACCTCTTCGCGCCGCGCAGGGTCTTGAGCCTGGCATGCCAGGCATTCGACGGTGCCTATTCGCCCGAAGAGGTCCTGGGCTGGATGCGCGTCTTCTACCGGCGCTTCTTCGCCCACCAGTTCAAGCGCTCGGCCATGCCCGATGGGCCCAAGGTGGGCTCGGTGGCCCTCTCGCCGCGGGCCGACTGGCGGATGCCGAGCGACGCCAGCCCTTCCCTCTGGCTCAGGGAGTTGGATGAGCTGGAGCGAGAGATGTCGCCCCTCACGTGAGGGGTAGGTATAGAGACACAAGAAGCTCAATCGAGAAAGGAGAACGACCGTGAACGACTATGCTGCTCGCCTCGAGATCGACTACCCGGAAGTACTCGACAGGATGACCTCCTTCTTCCGCCTCATCTGGATCATCCCCATCGCCATCATCTTCGCCCTCATTTCGGGGGCCGGGGAGACGGTGACCAACACCATCGTCGTCAGCGAGGCTGGCGAGGTCCTCAAGCGAAGCCAGGAGACGGCCGGCGGGCTGGTGAGTGGGCTTGCCACCGCCACGGCGCTGATGATCCTCTTCCGGCAGCGCTACCCGCGCTGGTGGTTCGACTTTGCGCGGGAGCTGACCCGTTTCGGCTACCGGGTGGGCGCCTACTTCTGCCTCCTGACCGACCACTACCCGTCGACCGTCGAGGAGCAGGCAGTGCACCTGGAAATCGACTACCCCGACGTGGAAAACGACCTGAAGCGGGGGCTGCCTCTCGTCAAGTGGCTGCTGGCGATCCCACACTACATCGTGCTGGCGTTCCTGGCCATCGGCGCCTTCTTCGCGGTGATCGCTGCCTGGTTCGCCATCCTCTTCACAGGCCGCTATCCGAGAAGCCTCTTTGACTTCGTGGTGGGCGTCGGCCGCTGGGGCCTGCGGGTGAACGCCTACGCGTGCCTGCTGGTGACGGACCGCTACCCACCCTTTAGCCTCCAGTAGGACTCTCGGCCGGCAGGCAAAAAGGATGGCGGTCGGTCAGGGGACCGGCCGCCATCCTCTTCAGGTCCCCCACTTCCGCGGGGGGAGTGCACTGCTACTGCAGCTGCTTGTTGATGTCGGCGATGATATTCTCGGCTACTTGCTTGGTCAGCCCAAACTGCGCCGCCTGAGGCATCGCCAGGATAGTCCGCACCGACATGCCCTTCGCCAGGGCAATCATCGGGTTGGTTGAGATGCCGGGCAGATACTGCTCCAGCACCGCCTTGGCCTTCGGCTCGGCCAACAGAGTTCCCAACGTGGTGTCCAATGTTACCTGCATGATCTTTCCTCCTTTCGTCGTTATTCCATGCGGTCTGCCGTGCCGTGGTAGATCTCCCATCCTTGGCTCAGGATGACCACCTGCGCGGCGAGCAGCCATGCAAAGAACAGTGTCAGGGCGATGGCCGCCCAGTTTAGTATGGTCCCCAGGTTCTTCTGGACGTTCGTCAACATCGACGCCAGGCTGCCCATGGACGACTTGGACTCCCCAACCATCGTCTTGTACTCGCCGAGACTCGACGAGATCAGCTTCACGCTGTCCGACATGGTCACCAGGTTGCCCTCGACCAAGTCCAGCTTCTCGCCGGTTGTGCCCAGGTTAGTGGAGATCCCGGTAAAGGTCTCGGGCAGCCCGTCCAGGCTGGCCGCGAGTTCCCCCAGCGATTCGGCAAAGGGCTTCTCAGGGCTGTAGGTGGCGGTGTTCTTGGGCAGGAGGTCCCCCACAAACGGCGTGGAGCTCAGGATGATCTGGAACGTCTCCAGCGACTTCATGGTGCCCTCCAGCACCTGTGCCGCCTCCTGCGCTGTGGAGAGGGAATCGGAAGCGGTTTGCACGGCCTCCGGCAGCGTGGTCGCCAGCAACTTGTCCACGCTGTCTAGGATCGGCTTTGTGCCCTTCAGCGTGGCTGCCGTGGTCCCCAGCATCTCGGACAGCGCGTCCACGCTGTCCACCGTGGCGCCGAGCGCCCCCTCCGTCGTGTCCATCACGCCCTGGCTGGTCACGATGGCTTTGTTCAGGGTGTCGATCGTGCTCGTCGCAGTGGAGGCCACCGTAGCCTTGCCCACCCAGACAACGGCCAGTCCGGCCAGGCTGAGCAACAACCCCAGGATGCCGGCTACCATCACCAATGCCCCGAAAAAGCGCCGCAAGTGCTTCATGGCTCCTCCCTCACCTCGATCTGGTTGGCTTTCCCCCGCCCTTCACAGGCGGTTGTCATTCTATCATGCCCTTGTTACGGGAACAATTACGGTCCTGTCCGCATCGCCCACTGGAGTGCGCGCTCCATCCTACCTGGCACACGTCTGCCCGCGGCCGCCGTCAAAGTTCACAGTCGTGCCGGTAATCCACGCCGCTCGCTCCGAGGCCAGGAACAGGATCAGGTCGGCCGCTTCATCCGGCTCCCCGACGCGCCCCAGTGGATGGGTTGTCCGGCTGTGCTCCAGGAAGCGGGCATAGGCTTCCTCGTCCATGCCGCCTGACAGGTGGAGGTTGGTGCGCGTAACGCCCGGGTTGATGGCGTTCACGCGCACCCCCTTGGCGGCCAGCTCGAGCGCCGCACACCGCGTGAGCTGGTCCACGCCGGCCTTGCTCACGCAGTAGGCAAGCACATTCGGAAAGCTGCGCAGCCCGTTGACGCTCGATACGTTCACGATGCACCCCTTGGTCTCGACCAGGTGAGGCACCGCCAGCTGCATCATGCAAAAGACCGAGCGTAGGTTCAGATCCAACGTCCGGTCCCACGCCGCCAGCGTGGTACTCTCGATACTGCCGCCCTGGAGGATGCCCGCCGCGTTCACCAGGATGTCGAGGCGCCCGAAGGCGGCCACGGCCTCCCCCACGCACCTCTCCGCCTCGGCCGGCCGGACAATGTCGGCAGCCAGCGCCAGCGCCTCACCACCTGCTGCCTGGATCTCGGCCGCGGCGGCCCGCAGCTCCTCGTCACGGCGCGCCACCAGGGCCACGCGCACCCCCTCGGCGGCCAACCGGAGCGCCGTCTGCCGCCCGATGCCACTCGATGCCCCGGTCACGAGGGCTGCCTTGCCCTTTATCCTATAGTCCAGCATCCAACCCTCCCCAACCTTTCTACATGCCCCTCAGCGCAGCCATGCCAGGAATCGCTCAACGGCACGCGTCGAGGCCCGCGCCACCGGCGAGATGCCCGGCAGGACCCCGTCAAAGGCGTGCTCGGTGTGCGGAAACTCCAGGAGAACGGCCGGCACGCCGGCTCCACAAAGGCACTGGTGCAGCCGGCGCACGTCGGGCGCCATGCCAAAGACATCGTCGCTTCCCTGCAAGAAAAGAGTGGGCGGGCTGCCGGCGCCGGCATGGCAGCAGGGCGACAGCAGCCGGTAGGTCTCCGGCACCTCGGCCGGACCGCCGCCCAGCATCTCCGGCAGGATATCGGCCGAGACCCGGCGGCGTCCGTCGTCGTCCCGGACGGCAAAGAGCTGCTCCGCCATGGCCCGGCTGATGCGGTCCATCTGGCGGGAGGGATCGCCGCCTGGCCCGCCCTGCATCGCCGCCAGGTCGACCGGCGGGTAAAAGGCCACCACGCCCCGCACGCTCGTGTCTCCGGCGGCATCACCCGGCCGAAAGGCGGGCTCGTCAGGTGCGTAGGCAGCCAGCAGCACCAGGTGCCCGCCGGCCGAGCTGCCCATCAACACCACGTGGTCGGGGCGTGCGCCATACTCTGGGCCGTGCTCCTTCAGCCAGAGGATGGCCAGGTTGATCTCGGCCACCATCTGCGGCAGGGTGGCTCTCGGCCAGAGCGTGTAGGCCAAGTCCAACACCAGGTGGCCCTGTGCCGACAGCCGCCGGAAAAACGGACGCGTGCCCATGTCCTTGTCCCCGACACGCCAGCCGCTGCCGTGCGCATACACGACCCCCATCCCGCTGGGTACAGCTGTGGCGGGGGGCCACAGGTCCGCGCGCAGATCGCCGCCCGCCGTGCTGCGGCCGATCACCACATCGCGCAGGAAGCGGGGGCGGACCGGCGATGCGGGCGGAGCGGCCGGTTCAGGGTAATCGTCTGGCTCGGCGCGCTCAGGCAGCGCGGCCAATGCCCGCTCCACGTCGGGCATGTCGCTCACCAGCTTGGCGGCCAGGCCGGCGGCGGCCGCGCCGCTGCCGGCAAGCACCCAGTCCCGGCGTGCCGCGCCCGCAAGGGCNNCCGCAAGGGCAGCCAGCACGCCCAGCAGGCCGGAGACAGGCGCCAGCGCGCCTGCCACAAGCTTGGGGAGCCAGAGAAGGGCCTCGCCGCCGCGCGAGCGCGGCCGGACAAAGGGCACGGCGCCCAGCAGCGCCGATAGGGTCACCACGATCGTGAGGGGTCGCTTCATCGTCGTCACCTCGTGGGGGCAGTCCGGTTCCAACAACAAACCCGGGCCGGTCTGGGCGGCCGGCCCGGGACCCTATCACATACCCGGCTAGGCCCCCGGCTTCTCCGGCGGCGCACCAATGCCCGGAAGCGTCTTGAGCGTCTCCACCAGGTTGATGCCCGTCAGCGCCTCGAGCGTCTCAGGGACCTGCGCGATCATCTGCGTCACGTCCGCGGTCAGCTTGCTGGCGCCCCCACCCCCGTCACCCGAGTTGATGATGACGATCCGGTCTGTCTGCGCCAGCGGCTGGGCCACGGCGGCAGCAACCTTGGGCAGCGCCTCCACCAAGAGCTGGATGACCGCCGCCTGGGTGTACTGCTGCCAGGCCATAGCCTTCTTGGTCATCGCCTCGGCCTCGGCAAAGCCCTGCGCCTTGATGACCTCAGCCTGGGCCAGGCCCCGCGCGCGGGTGGCGTCCGCCTCACCCTGGCCCTGCAGGCGGGTCGCCTCCGCGGAGCCGGCAGCCTCTGTCTCGGTCTGGTACTTCTTGGCAGTCGCCATCGTCTCAATCCGGTAGCGCTCAGCCTCGACCGGCTTCTGTACGGTGGCTTCCAGCTCCCTCTGCTTGCGCTGAACTTCCTGCTGCTGCACCTCGATCTGCTTCTGCTTCTGGATGACCTCGATCTGCACCTGCTGGGCGGTGACGTCCTGGTTGGTGATCATCTCCTGCAGCTTGCGGGCCAGCTCGGCCTGCACCTGGCGCCGGTTGACCTCCGCGTCATAGTCGGCTTTCTGGACCGCATAGTCCTTCTGCGATGAAGCGATCAGGGTCTCGGCCTTGTACTTGGCCGTCTCCCCCTCTTGGCGCGCCGTGGCCGACTGGACGGTGGCGTCGCGGGCGGCGTTGGCCTGTGCAATGGTGGCATCACGCTGCGCGACGGCCTCGCCCATCTTGGCGTCTCGCTGGACCTCGGCCGTGCGGGCGCGGCCCAAGCTGTCGAGATACTCCTTGTCATCCCGGATGTCCTTGATGACGAAGGAGACGATCTCGAGCCCCATGTTGGCCAGGTCCCCACCCGACACCTCCAGCACCTTCTGGGCAAACGCGTCTCGGTCCTTGTAGATCTCCTCCACGGTGAGCATGCCCAGGATGGCGCGCAGGTGGCCGGCCAGCGTCTCGTGCGCCACGAACTTGATGCCCTCTGCCCCCTGGGAGAGGAACTGCTCGGCCGCGGTAAAGATCGACGCATCGTCACCGCGCACCTTGATCTGTGCCACGCCGTCGACGTGCACCGGCACGCCCTGGATCGTGTAGACGTTCTTGACTTCCACCTCGATGGTGATGATTTCCATCGACAGGATGTCGACCCGCTCTACCACCGGGAGGATGAAGGTGCCGCCGCCCTTGACGGCGCGGAAGCCGACACGCTCCTTCTTGCCGGTCACCGGGTTGATGATGTCCCGCCGGCGGCCGGAGATGACCAGGACCTGGTTCGGGCCGACCTTCTTGTACCGGCTGGCCCAGTAGGAGCCCAGGACGATCAGCACAAAGAGGATGCCTATCGCGGCTACGATTGCCCAACCCATTGTTACGCCTCCTTATCAGAAGAGATTCACACCATTGCCATTTACTGCAAACTGTCGTCTATCGTCCGTCGTCTATCGCTTATCGTCCGTCGTCTATCGTCTATCGTCCGTCGTCCGTCGTCTACGGTCCGTCGTCCCTCGCCATGTCCTCCGCCTCGGGCATGGCCGGCTGCACCAGCACCTGCGGCCCCTGCGATCGCACGATCTTGACGAGCTGGCCGCGTGGGATCGGGCGGCCGTCTATCGACCGCGCCACCGAGCTCATGCGGCCGGCCTTGGTCACGTAGCTGACCTGGCCGGGGTTGAACTCGCCGATGGGCACGGTGACCTCCGCCTCCAGCCCGACCAGCTCGCCCCGCAGCACCTGGCTCGAGGCCTGCGAGCCGATCAGCACCCGGCTGTACAGCAGGAACATCAGCGACGACCCGAGCAGCGCCCCTGCTGAGGCGATGAGCAAGCTCCAGCGAGGGTCGATCTTGAGGAACTGAAGGGTAATGACGCCCAACCCGCCAAAAAGCGTGATGAATGTGGCGATGCTGACCGGGCTGAGCGGTGAGACATTCACATCGGGCGAGTCCAGGCCGCCGGCGGGCAGATCTGCACCGCCCATCTCCGCTCCACCGGGCAAATCCACCTGCGGGATGTCGACATCGCCCGTCGGCACGTCGCCTCCACCGCCCAGGCCTCCGGAGACGGCCACGTAGATGGCAAAGCCGACGCCCACAAAGAAGAGGCCAAAGTAGATGCAATTCAGGGCACTCAGTCCCGACTCGAACATGCGACCCTCCTCGGTGGGGGGCAGCCGGCCCCACACAGGATCAGTGTACCACCGGTTCCGGCAGATGCCAAGACGCACACCGGAGGTCGCCGCAGCGGGGGCATCAGCCGGCCCTGGGGGCGCGCACCCGGCGTAGAGTCCGATAGTTGTCATCCGCGCGGGGCTGTGCTACTATTTGGCAGCCGGCGCAGGCCGGCATATCCTGGCGTGGAGGCAAGTAGCATGCCGTTTCATCGGTTTGGAGGCGGAACAGGTTGGGGCATGATGGGCGGGCATCCCTTGATGGCGTTGTTTGGGCTGCTGTTCTTCCTGCTCTTCGTGGCGCTGGTGGCGTGGGCGATCGTCGTTCTGGTGCGCCACGGGCGGCGCGGCAAATCCGCGCTGGCAGTGTCGGCTGCTGACAGCTCAGCAGCAGCGCCCAGGGCCGGCGATGCCTTGGAGATCGCGCGCCTGCGCTACGCGCGGGGTGAGATCTCGCGGGACGAGTTCCTGGCTTTGCGTGACGATCTGCAGTAGGCTGGACGACGTGCGGCGCACCCATCACGGGTGCGCCGCGGACCCTTCTTGTCACTCCCCCACACCTGTGGTACCATGCCCTCGTGAGCCGACCTGACCTGGGCATGCTGAGCAGAGCGCGCACGGCCTGGCACCGCACCGGTGATCTCGCCCTGGCGGTCGCCTGCTTTGTCCTCTCGCTCCTCCTCTACCTGCGCACGCTGGCCCCCACCGTAGTGCAGTTGTTCGACGACTCTCTCGAGTTTCCTCTCGCCGTTCACCGTATGGCGATCGCCCACCCGACCGGCTATCCGCTCTACCTCCTGCTGGGCAAGCTCTTCAGCCTGTTGCCCTGGCGCGACGTCGCAGGGCGGGTGAATCTGCTCTCAGCGGTCGCCGGCGCCGCTGCGGTAGCGCTCACTTTCTTGGTGGCCCGTCAGCTGGCCCACCGGCGCTGGACCGCACTCCTGGCCGCTGCCGCTCTGGCCGTCTCGCCGGTCTTTTGGTCGCAGGCGGTCGTCGCCGAGGTTTACACGCTGAACGCCGCATTTGTGGCCGGCCTTCTGCTGGCAGCGCTGCGCTGGGCCCGCAGGCCCTTCGCCGAGCCGCTGCACACGGCGGACCCAGGCGCGGCCGAGGGCTCAGACACGGGCACCCAGGTGCCACCTTCTCGGCTGGCTGTCGTGTCGGCGGCCCTGCAGCGCGTAGGAAGCACGCTGAGCAGCCGCTTGCTGCCCCTGTACCGCCACATGGTGCCCCTGTACCGGCGCCTGCTGCCGGAGGTGTCGCTGGAAGGGCGACCGCGCCTCCACCCGCGCCTCTACGGCTTGGCCGCGCTCATGGGCCTGGCGCTCACCCACCACCGGACGGCTCTGCTGCTGGCGCCGGCAATCCTCCTCTTTCTCCTCCTGGTCGAGCGGCGGATCGCGACCCGTGCTGCCCTCCTCGGCCCCGAGCACCCGCAGTGGCCGCGCGGACGCCGTCTCCTGGCACGGCCATCCGTCCTGCTTCTCCTCTCCTTCGTCGGGCCGCTCCTCCTCTACCTTTACCTCCCCATCCGGGGACACATCGGCTCCCTGGACGGCACCTACGTCAATACCTGGCGCGGCTTCTGGGGCTGGATATCGGCCGGCAGCTACGGGGCTTTCCTGGGCGACAACCCCCTCGCGCGCTCGATGGACACGGCGGGGTACGCCGGGCTCTTCTGGGCGCAGTTTGGACCCATCGGGCTGGCGATGGCGCTCCTCGGGATCGCCGGCCTGGTACGCAGACCCAGGGCGCTTGCGCTGACGGGCACGGCCTTCACCCTCTTTCTCCTCTTCGGTGTCCTTTACCGCGCGCCCGACCTGGAAGTCTTTTTCATCCCCTGCTTCCTCATCGCCGCCGTGTGGGCCGGCGTGGGGCTTGATTGCGCGCTGGGTCTGATGCGCATCCGCGGGCCAAGCCTCGCGCTGCGCCGCCTCCAGGGGGCGGCGGGGCTCCTGCTCGTGCTCGGCGCTGCAGCCCAGGCAACAGCCATCGGGGCACGGGCGCTCCCGGAGGTAGATCGGAGTGGGCGCTGGGAGGCGCACGACCTGGCCCAGTACTGGCTGCGGCCGGCGCTGGCGCCCGAGGGCACCCTGGTTGGGCTGTTGGGCGAGGTGACGCTGGTCCGCTATTTCCAGGAGACGGAAGGGCTTGCGCCCGGCCTGCGGACGCTCGCTGCCGACGACCCGGCGGCGCGGCTGGCGGCCGTCGAGGCCGAGATTGCCCAGGGGCGCGTGGTCTACCTCACCCGCTCGCTCGAAGGGCTGGCGGAGCGCACCTCGCTGAGTGCAGTCACCGGCGCGCTGGACGTCTCCGGCCAGGCCGAGGCCCTGGTCCGCACAGGCGAGCCTTCGTACGGCACCGCCGGCCTCCCGAGCCCGGTAAGCTTGGAAGCAGCGCCGGGTGTGGAGCTGCTCGGGTGGTCCCTCTCGGAGCACAGCGCGCACGGGCGCACCTGGGCGGCCCTGCAGCTCTGGTGGCGCGCGCCGAAGGGCGTGAGCCATCCCCTCAAAGTCTCGGCGCGGCTGCTCGATGCACAGGGCGAGCTGTGCGCAGCCGTCGATGGCGAGCCGGTGGCCTGGACCTACCCCGCCACCGCATGGCGGCCCGGCGAGGTCGTCGCCGATGCCTACGAAATCCCATGGCCCCCCGGCACTGCGCCGGGGCTCTACACGCCGCTGGTGATCCTGTACGACCCGGCTGACGGCCATGAGCTGGGCCGCGTCGAGCTGCCGCCGCAGCCGATGTCCGGCAGCCTCCGGCTTCCGGACGGCAGAGCACCCGAATTGGGTGTGGCGCAGCCGGCCCGCGCGCGGTTTGGCGAAGTTCGGCTGCTCGGGCTCACGCCGCCCGACCCGGCAGGCCCCTACGCGCCGGGCAGCAGTCTGTCTGTGACGCTCCTCTGGCAGTCCTCGGCGCGCACCGGCGACCTCCGATTGGAGATAGGCCTGGATGGCATGGGTGCGCCGTTGGCTGCCGCGCCTCTGGGCGGCAGCTACCCCGCCAGTCGCTGGGAGGTGGGCGATGCCGTCCGGCAGGTCGTCCGCTTGGAGCTGCCACCCGGCCTAGCACCGGGCAGCTACCGCCTGGCAATGCGCGTCTTCCGGGACGGCCTCCCGATCGCTTGGAGCCGCGGGCTCCTGCCGGGCGGCAGCGACTACCCGCTGGGGATGCTGGTGGTAGAGTAACAGGCGGTAGGCTCCAAAGGCGCGTGATCGGGTGCGCAGGCTGGCGCCGTTGATCACCACAAACCCGATCTTGACGTCCCAGACGCAGTGTGGTATACTGGCATCGGTATGTAGGTGCCTGCCGACCTCGTCTAGACAGGGCGAATCACTCACTTTTGCACCCGGATGGCGTGCGCGTTTGCGTCTCGAGCGCCGGGGGAAAGCGCCATCCGGAGACCATAACCCAACTGCACGGGGCGTGCGCCTGCTTTGCACCATGCCAACATCCATTCCCGGTGAGAGGGATTTGCCTCTCCTTTTCGCTCGTCGACCAAAACACCTGGGCCGCGATGCTCGCGCGCCCCATCCCGGAGGGAACAAATGAACATAGTAGAGCTGGAAACCAAGAGCGTAGCCGAGCTGCAGGAGCTCGCGCGCCAGTACGAGCTCAGCGGCTACAGCCGGCTGAAGAAGCATGACCTGGCCATGCGGCTGCTGCAGGCCGAGGCCGAGAAACAGGGGCTTCTCTTTGGCGGCGGCATCCTGGACGTGGTGCAGGACGGGCTGGGCTTCTTGCGGCGCGGAGACCTGCTGCCCAGCCCTGACGATATCTATGTCTCGCAGTCTCAGATCAGGCGCTTCGGCCTGCGCCCAGGCGACACCGTCATCGGCCAAGTGCGGGCACCCAAGGAAAACGAAAAGTACTATGGGCTCCTGCGCGTCGAGACCGTCAACAACATGGACCCCGAGCAGGCCAAGCTGCGGCCCTGGTTCGACCGACTGACCCCGGTCTTTCCCAACCAAGCCTTCAAGCTGGAATCAGGGCAGACGCCACTCTCTACCCGCCTGCTGGACATGCTGGCGCCCATCGGCCGCGGCCAGCGCGGCCTGATCGTCTCGCCGCCCAAGGCCGGCAAGACCACCATCCTGAAAGAGATCGCCAACGGCATCAGCCACAACGCGACCGGAGTCCACATGATGGTCGTCCTGATCGGAGAGCGCCCTGAGGAAGTGACCGACATGGCGCGCTCCGTCGAGGCGGAGGTCGCGGCAGCGACCTTTGACGAGCCGGTCACCCACCATGTGCGCGTGGCTGAGATGGCGCTGGAACGCGCCAAGCGGCTTGTCGAGATCGGGCAGGACGTGGTCATCCTGGCCGACTCGATCACCCGCCTCGCCCGCGCCTACAACCTGATCGTGCCTCCCAGCGGTCGCACCCTGTCGGGCGGCGTCGACCCGGCAGCCCTGTACCCGCCCAAGCGCTTCTTCGGCGCAGCGCGCAAGATCGAGGAGGGAGGCAGCCTGACAATCATCGCCACCTGCCTCGTGGATACCGGGAGCCGCATGGACGACATGATCTACGAAGAGTTCAAGGGCACCGGCAACATGGAGATGCACCTGAACCGCAAGCTCGCCGAGCGGCGCATCTTCCCCGCGATCGACATCGAGCGCACGAGCACCCGGCGCGAGGAGCTGCTCATGAGCCGCGAGACACTCTCCAAAGTGTGGACCCTGCGCCGGATGATCGATGCCTTGGGCGGTGGTGCAGACGCAGTCGAGCCTGTTCTGGACCGCCTGGGCAAGACGCGCAGCAACGCCGAGTTCCTGGCGACCATGTCGCGCGACATGTAAGCGCACTCGCCCCGGCTCCGAGCGCTGTCGCGCAGGCCGCTGACGCGCCGCAACTGCGCCGGCCCCGGTTTTGCGATTCCGCGATTCCATGCTATCCTCATCTCGCTGCCGAGCTGCCCGCCTGTGCAGCGAGACCAATGCAGAGTGAACATTTGATCGAATCGGATACCAAGCCTGCATCACGGAGCGGTGAGTTGCTGAGTGCCTGGGGCACCCGGCTCCAGGCGCTGAAACAGCTCACCGATCCCGCCAGGAGTCGGGCCGGCCGCCTGCGCCAAAGCGTGAAGGCATGGCAGCCCGTTGCCCGGGATGTGGCAGACTCGATCCAGTGGGCCGCCCGCGAGGCAGGCGCCCGGGCGCAACGCGTGCCGCTGAGGACCGTCCTCGCGCGCGCCTGGCACGCGCTGCATGCCAACCGCAGCGGTGGACCTGTGCTTCAGCGCTACGCGCTTCACTTGGTGGTGCTTTGCCTTGCAGTCGGCGTGATTGTCGCCGGCAGCGTGACCCTTCCCCAGATCGACAACCTCCTCCCCACACCCGATCTGAGGTCCGGCACCGGCGGTGCAGTAGGCGACGACGAGACCCCTTCCAACCGCGGGATGCTGCGCGAAGCGGACCAAGCCACCGGCCTCCTGGCGGCACCGGTCGCCCATACCATCATTCCCGAGCGCGCGCGCACAGACGTCATCACCTACACGGTACAGGTGAACGACAACCTGTGGCTAATCGCGCAGAACTTCGGCCTAAAGGTCGAGACGATGCTGTGGGCCAACCCGTCCGTCGAGCAGGACCCCCAGATGCTCGCCGTGAACCAAGTGCTGGTGGTCCCTCCTGTGGACGGCGTCTACTACACCGTCAAGAAGGGCGACACGCTGGCCAAGCTGGCCAAGACCTACAAGACCACCGTGGCCAAGATCACCGGCTGGGAGACCAACCACCTGGCGGAGCCATACGAGATCGTCGCCGGGCAGAGGATCCTGCTCGTCGGCGGGCAAAAGCCACAACCCGTGGCCTCCCCCACCAACCTCTACCCGATGACCAAGGTCGGCTCGGCGCCTAAGGGCGCGCCAGACGGCACCGGCAGGTTCGCCTGGCCGACGCGCGGCTACCTCAGCCAGCGCTTCTGGAGCAGGCACTCGGGCATCGACATCGCCAACCGGGTGGGAGCGCCCGTGGTCGCGGCCGACGACGGCTACGTCGTCCAGGCCGGCACCGACACCTGGGGCTATGGCGTCCAGATCGTGATCGACCACGGCAACGGCTTCTGGACACGCTACGCCCACCTCAACAAGCTCTATGTGACGGCGGGCGACATCGTCAAGAAAAACCAGCGCATCGCCGACATGGGGGATACCGGCCGTTCCACAGGCCCTCACCTTCACTTCGAGATCATCAAGGACAGGACCTGCCGCAATCCACTGACCTATCTTCCATAGAGCACGAGGACCAACCCGCCCATCGCACTCGAATCTGCGATGATTGTTTCTGGAAAAACGGGCATTTCGGGATAGTACATGCAGTTTTTTGGCAGAGTGTCAGAGCTCGCTGACACCCTGAATGGCAAGGCCCCAAGGGTCTGGGAGACCCTTAGGGCCTTCTTGTTGGATGACCTTGTGCTCGTCCCGGCAGCCTGTCCAGCTGCGCCCTGGCACCGCTCATGCGGGCCGGCAGCTTGACCGAACCGAGCCTCTCAACTATACTATCAAGACCGGGGCGTAGCGCAGACCGGCAGCGCGCTTGGTTTGGGACCAAGAAGCCGTCAGTTCAAATCTGACCGCCCCGACTGGAGACCTCTGGAAGGTCGGCATAGGCCGCAGGGACTCCCCCAACCCACGCCCACGGGCCGGCGCTCAGCCGGCCATCTACCCTTCGCGGGCCCTGCCTCCGCACAAGGCCCAGCGGGCACGCAGGGCCTGCCGGGGTCCCTAGCGCACCACCTCCAGCTCTGCGTGCAGCGCCGCTGTCGAGTCCACGCCGGCCCAGAGGTCAAACTCCGCAGCATCCTGCACCCACCGCCCGGCGCTCGTGCTCCAGTAGCCCAGCTCGGCCGGGCCCAGCGTGAAGGACACCCTCCGGGTCTCGCCAGGCCTGAGGGTCACCCGCCGAAAGCCCTTTAGCTCACGCTTCGGCCGCGAATCGCTGCCGGACCGCTGGTGGATGTACAGCTGCACCACTTCGTCGCCCTCGACTGCGCCCGAGTTGGTCACATCGACCGTCACCTCCAGCGAGCCGCCCACATTCACCCTTGGCGAGGCCACTCGCAGGCTCGCGAGCTCAAAGGTGGTGTAGCTCAGCCCAAAACCGAAGGGATAGAGAGGCACCGGCAGCCCATCCCAATAGCGCGGGTTGTACGTGAAGCTGCCCTCGGGCGAGTGCGTCAGGTTGCGCGCATAGTACAGCGGCGTGTGGCTGCCCTTGCGCGGGACTGTGACCGGCAGCTTGCCGCCTGGGTTGACGTCACCGAACAGGACATCCGCCACGGCATGCCCCCCTTCGCTGCCCGGCTCCCAGGCCTCGAGGATCGCCGGTATGTTCTCCGCCGCCCAGTTGATGCTCAACGGCCGGCCGTTGACCAGGACCAACACCACCGGCTTGCCGAGGGCCGCCACCGCCTTCAGCAGCTCTTCCTGACGTCCCGGCAGATCAAGGGACGCGCGTGAAGCCGCCTCGCCCGACATGTCCGCCGTCTCCCCGAGAACTATCACGACAACCTCCGCACGCCGAGCCGCATCCACGGCTGCCCTGAAGGCCGATTCCGCCTCCTCCGCCGCCTGCGGGGGCATCTTGGCTTCCATGCCCAGGGAATCCATCCACGATGGGATGTCGCGCCAGATCCGCGGCCCAGGCGCAAACTCCACTCGCGCGCCCGGCAGCTTGGCTCGGATGCCCTCCAGGACGGTGACGGCCGCCGGCACATGGCCAAAGACCATCCACGAGCCCTCCGTCGCCTCCATCGAGTCGGCCACGGGACCAAGCACCGCGACGTGCTTCAGACTCTTGGTCAGCGGCAGGAGCCCGCCCTGGTTGCGCAGCAGCACCATCGATCGCTGCGCCGCGCGGCGCGCTTCCGCCCGGTGCTCGGGCAGCGCGACAACCTGCGCCAGCAGCGCTTCGTCGACGTACGGCTGCTCGAACAGCCCCATGCGTACCTTGACCGCCAGGATAGGCCGCACGGCCGCATCAATCTCTTCCACCTCCAGCAGGCCGTCCTCGACGAGCCCGCCGAGGTGCTCCCCGAAAGTGTTGCTCGCCATATCCACGTCCAGGCCCGCGCGCAGCGCCCGATAGGCCGCATCGCGCCCGTCGCGCGCAAACCCCTGGGTGACGAGACTCCCGACGGCGAAGGCATCGCTGACCACGAACCCGCCAAACCCCCACTCGCCCCGCAGCACGTCGCGCAGCAGGAAGCGATTGCCGCTCGCCGGGACGTCGTTCAAGTCCATGTAGGCGCTCATGAACGTGCCAACGCCGGCCTTCACTGCTGCCTCGAAAGGCGGAAAGTAGACGTTGCGCAGCAGGCCCTCGGGCAGGTAGACGGGATCATAGTCGCGCCCGCCCTCCGACGCGCCGTACCCCGCAAAGTGCTTGGCGCAGGCCACCACGCGGTCGGGCGCGCCCAGCTCGGGTCCCTGGAAGCCGCGCACCTGAGCCGCTGCCATCGCTGCGCCCAGGCAGGGGTCTTCTCCGGCACCCTCGACGATGCGGCCCCAGCGCGCATCCCGCGCGATGTCGATCATCGGCCCAAAGGTCCAGTGCAGCCCAGACGCACGGGCCTCCCGGGCGGCGACCGCCTGCGCCCGCTCGGCGACCTCCGGGTCCCACGACGAGGCCATCGCCAGCGGCACGGGAAAGATCGTCCGGTAGCCGTGGATCACGTCCAACGCGAAGAGAAGAGGGACTCCGGCCGGGCTCTCCTCCACGGCAATCCTCTGGAGCCGGTTGATCTCTTTCGTGTCGTTCAGCCACAGCACTGAGCCGGCCCCGCCCCGCCGGATGACCTCGTCGGCCTTCGGCCCCGGCACCCAGTCGGCAGCCCCCACCTGCGTGAACTGCCCCAGCTTGTCCGAGAGGCTCATGCGACCCATAATCTCGTCGACACGTGACTCGACCTCGGCGTCCGAGGGAATGGCCCATCTACTCGCCTTCGCTTCCATCCTGCCTCCTGTCTGGTTGCTCTGTTGCGGTCTACAGCCGCTGCGGCGGCCCTCTGCCGGCCCTCGTAGCCCTGACCCTGCCTCGGATCATAGGCCTATACCGTGCCGCGGTCAACATGGCGGGCGCGCGGAGCAAGGTCGAGCCTCCGAAGCCACGCCCCCTGCACTGGCCCCGGGGGTTGGCCTGGTGCGCCCCAGAGCCACCGGCGGGGCTCTACCCCAGGCGCGCGCGGATCTTGAGGCGGATGCTGTCGACCTGGCGGGCCAAAGCCCCGTAGCCGCCCTCCACCGCCAGGCGATACGCCTCCTCGGCCATCGCAAGCCCCTGCCGCGGCCGGTCCATGTTCATGCCCACGATCCAGGCCTGGTTCACGAGCGCGTTGGCCAGCCCTCGCCCGTTGCCCAGCTCCCGGCACAGCCGCTCCTTCTCCCGGAAGAGCGCCAACGCACCCTCCAGGTCGCCGCGTGCATGCAGGATCAGCCCCTGGTTGCCCAGCGCGGCGTGCAGCCCTTCCCGGTTCTCGGCCTCGCGGTGCAGCCGCTCCGACTCCTTCAGCAGGACCAGCGCCCTCTCAAGGTCACCCTGCGCCTGCAGGATCAGTCCCTGGTTGTTCAGCGAGGTCGCCAGCCCATCCCGGTTCCCCGTCTCGCGATGTAGACGCCCGGCTTCCGCCTGCATGGACAGGGCGCGCGCCAGGTCACCCTCAGCCCGCAGGATTTCCGCCTGGTTGCCCAGCGCGGTCGCCAGGGATGCCTGGTCGCCCAGCGCGCGGCACAGCTGCTCCGCTTCCCGGAACAACGCCATGGCGCGCGCCAGGTCGCCGCTCGCGTGCAGGATGAGTCCCTGGCTGACGAGCGAGTCCAGCAGCCCTTTCTTGTCATCGGCCTCGCGGCACAGGCGCTCCTGCTCCGTCAGCAGCCCCATCGCACGGCCGGCATCGCCCTGGGCCTGCAGGATCTCTGCCTGGTTGCTGAGCGACGCCTGCAGCCCTTGCTTGTCCCCCAGGTCCCGGCTGAGCTGTTCCGACTGCCTGAACAGGGCAAGGGCACCGCGCAAGTCCCCACGACCATGGAGGATGGTAGCCTCGTTGTTCAGCACACGGGACAGGACGGCCTTGTCCCCCAGCTCCCGGCAGAGGCGCTCGACCTCCTGCAGCAGCCTCATGGCCCCTTCGACGTCGCCCTGCGCCCGCAGGACGGTCGCCTGGTTGTAGAGCGTGGCTTTCAGCCCCTGGTTGCTTCGCAGCTCGCGGCACAGCCTCTCCGACTCCCGGAAGAGGGTCACGGCGCCCACGAGGTCGCCGCGCTGCTGCAGGATCACCGCCTGTCCGTCGAGCGAGGCCTGCAGCGCCTGCGTATCCTCCAGTTCGCGGCACAGCGCCTCCTGCTCCTTGAGCAGCGCCAGGGCGCCGTCCAGGTCGCCGCGGTCGTGCAGGATCTGCGCCTGCCCGAGCAGAGCGGTCGCGAGGCCCCGGCGCTTGCCGGTTCGACGGTAATGCTCTACGAATAGCCCGCGCAGGGCCAGGGCTTCCGCCTGGTGCCCTGTGTCTCCCAGCAGCATGCTCAGACTCCAGACGGCCTCAGCGTCACGATGGCTTGGCGCCTCGAGCACAGGCAGGTAGGCACTCACCATCCTCAGGTCGGAGCCGGCCTCGACCTGCGACCAGCGTGCCTTGACCTCAAACGGGTTGGCCTGCCACGCAGCATAAAAAAAGTCCAGGTCCCCCAGCAGAAGGGAAAGGCGCTGCCATGCCCCGGCTTCTGCCAGCTGCCATGGCTCTTCATCGATGCGGCGCGGCCCCACCTCGCGCTCGTGGAAATAGTCCGCCAGGCGCTGGTGCGCTGCCCGCCGCGCGCGCTCATCTGGCAAGTAGCGTCGCTCCACGGCTCGGCGGATGTAGTCGTGAAAGAACCCGAGCAGTCCCGAGCGGCTCACCAGCGAGGCCTCGGCCGCAAGGAAGAGCGGCGACCAATGCGCCCGGGGCAGCGGCCGGCCCTCACTGCCCAGCAAGTCCAACATCTCTGCCTCCGACAGCCCACGCCGCGCCGCCCAGAGCAGCGACATCGCTTCGCCCACCAGGCCGGGGCGCTCGCGCTGATAGTCCTCCTCGTAGCGCCGGAGGACCTTCTCGTACAGCTCTTCCGCGCTGCCGGCACTCAGGCAATACCCAATCCGCTCGTCCAGGCGCTCGTGCACCCCGAACAGGCGCAGCTCCTCCAAGAGCGCGCGCAGGTAGAGCGGATTCGCGCACTGCGGCGCAGCTGCCACACGGTCGGCCCGCGCGGGGCTCAAGGTCTTGGTGTACTGCGCCAGGTAGTCGCCGATCAGCTGCCTCCGCTCCTGCGGCGCCAGGGGCTGCACGTCCAAGGAAGGCCAGCCCCGCGTCTGGAGCGCCTCCAGGGGACGGCTGCTTGTGGTGGAGAGGAGGAGGCGCACGTTGGACGGGATAGCCGCCGGCAGCCACACCAGGTCCAGGGCCTGGTCGCGGTCCTCCAGCTGGTTCAGCCCATCCAGCACCAGCACGACACGCCCTCGCGCTGCGGCCTGGTCCAGCCAACGGGCAAAAGCCGCCCGCAGCAGGTCAGGCGGGTCGGGGATTTCGCCTTCGATGCCCAGGCCGCGCGACAACTCGCCCATGATTCGGCGAAGCATGGCTGCCCAGTCGGCGCTGTGAGGGGTGGCCCCGCAAAAGTGCACGATGGCAAGCTGCTCTTCGTGGGATTCCCGGCGGCGCAGCGCCCAGTTGGCCAACAGCGCCGACTTACCCAGGCCCGACTCGCCCCGCACAACCAGCGGCGGGCCGTCCCCCCGCGCGTGGGCGTCCAGCCTTCCATAGTAGCGCTCTCCCCCGATGTACACCTGCGCCCTGCTGCGCGCGAACGCCTCGTGCTCGGAGGCTTCCCGGTCCAGGGGGTCGGGCTGCGAGCCCTCCGGGTACAGCCCATCGATGACGGCCCGCAGATCCTCCAGCACCAGCTCGCCGAGGACTCTTGGCCCCGGGTAGATCTCGCGCACAGGCAGCCCACTGGCGCGGATGCGCTCCTTCAGTGCGTCCAGGCTATCCCGCCGCTCCTGGGCTCGGCGCTCCGCCTCCCGCGCACCATACCGTGCGATGTCTTCGGCGGTGGCCTCTTCCCGGTATGCCGAGCGCTCGCTCGCCGGCAGGGTGTAGAGGAACGAGGGGGCACGGAAGTAGAAGAAGGCATGCCCAGCCATCTCGGGGTCGTTCAGCACCCCGTGCAAGACCTCCAGCTCCGTTACCGACCTGCCGCGGTGCTTCGCCAGCCAGGGCTCCTGCTCCACCAGCTCCGCCGGCAACTCGTCAGGCACCCACCCGTAGCGCTCGCCTAGCAGGCCTATGAAGTAGGGTCGGCAACGGCGGATCTCCTCCAGGCAGATGGGCAGCACCCGGCCCTCCGCCGCCTGCTCTTCAGTCACCCCCCACCGCAGGTCAACCTCGCCCCAGGTGACGCCGCGCTTCTCACACAAGGACCGGAGCTGGGGGAAGACGCGCTTGACCAGCTCGTCGCGCTCCCCCTGCATGTCGCGGAAGGTAGAAGAGACAAAAACGCGGACCGTGCGCGGACCGTCCGCCTCCATCGGCTTGTGCTCTGCGGTCATGCTGCCCTCCGGCTGGGCGCCGCCGTCACCGCCGGCGCCCAGAAGACTTGGAACCCCTCGCCTGCTTGGCCCCTGTTCCACCAGGCAGGCAGATGGATGTCAACCCGTATGCCCGAGACCACGCGCTTCGGCGCCGGCTGTGTACGCCGCGCGCGCCCGCTCCAGCGTCCCACCCTGGGAAAAGTTGGACATTGCCCAACCCAGCGCTTGCGGGCGATCGGAGCCCCCTTCGGTCGAAAAGAGCAGCTCCTCACAGAAGATGGCAAGGTCCGTCACGATCCGCTCGTAGCGGTAGTAGGCCAGCGCAGTTGCATCAACACGGACGCGTCCATAGCCCCTGTAGAAGAGTGCCTCTTCCTCCTCCGGACCATAGCCGAGAAACCCCTGCGCGCCGCCGGGGAACATCAGGTCGCGCTCCTTGGGCGCATAGATCGGCTCGTCCCAGTCCACGATATAGAGCGCACCGCCCACATCGACCAGGACATTGGCCGCGTGCACGTCCGAATGGCACAGCACCAAGGGCGGCTGCCGTACCTGCAGCTCCTGCGCCAGTGCCTCAGCACGCTCCACCATCTGGACCACTGCGCCGCGCCTCTCCTCCATGAACGCCGCCAGCCGGCGAGCGACCGGATCATCGACGGCCTCACCGAGCCTGCCCATCGAGCGGCGCAGCGTGTCGCGGTACTGCGGCGTATAGGTCTCGCGCCTGACCCTGCCGGCGAGCGCAGGCGGAAGGGACAAGTCGTGGAGCTTCCGCAGCGCGGCCCCCAGCTCAGCCCATTGAGCGGGCGTCAGGGGTGCGGCGAACCCGTCATTCCCCTCGACGAAAGGGTAGAGGGTCACTCTGCCGCCGCCCAGCGCTGCCCAGGGCGTCCCCCCCCGGGCCACCAGTGGGGGAATGACCTGGCGCATGCCCTGGCTTGCCAGGTAGCCGGGAAGCACCACTGCCATCTCCTCGAAGGCACCCCAGCGCACCTTCAGGAAGTAGGCGAGCCCGCCGGAAGCGGATATCCTGTAAACGGCGCTCTGGGAATCGGCCCCCAGGGGCAAGAAAGCAATCTCCCTGGCATGGACGCCGTATGCCTCCTGCAGGCAGGCAGCAATCGTCTCGGTCAGTAGGTCAGGTGGCTCAAGCATCGGCAGTCGACAGGCCGGCGCTGCGGGCCGGCAGGTGATGCAGAGTACCGGCGGCAGGCGCGCCTCACCGGTCGTGCTTTGGCACGCGCTAGTAGACGCTCGCCGCTTCCAGCACCTGGCTCAGTGCCGGGGCGTTGTTCGTCGTGATGCGGTCGATCCCTGCGTGTGCCAGGCGGTTGGCCAACGCCAGGCGCTGCGGCTTGTGCGCATCCAGCGTCCAGGCATCCACCTCGGCGCCCAGCGCATGCAGGTGCGCGATCCAGTCAAACCCCTCGTCCAGCGCCTGGCCCAGCAGCGTGGCATCGATGTACCACACGGCGCCCGCCGGCGCTTGCACCCACAGCGCGTCCGCACGTGCCTCCAGGTACTCCGCTGGCGTCCCCCACCGCCGCATGGCCAACGGGTGGTCGTCCCAATAACCATATGCCCCACGGCGGAAGGGCGGCATCGCCGGGTCACTGTCCGCGCCATAGTCGGGCTCGATGTACAGCAGTGGGTCAAAGCCGAGCGCCAAGTCCGCATCCAGCGCCCGCAGCAGGCGCAGCGCCCAGTCGCTCGGGCTGGTGACGCGCACACGCGCCTTGACCGGCTGAAGGTCCTCTACCAGCCGCGCCAGCACCTTACCGGAGGAATAGACGTCCGGCTTCAGGTCAAGCTGCAGCTCAACGGCGCGTGGGTAGCGCCGGAGCAGCTCGAGCGCGTCCGACAGCAGCCCGACCGGCACATCCGTCGGCTGGCCCTGCCGAACGTAACGCAGCGCGCGCACCTGCGCCGAGGTCTGGGCGGCAATGGGCCCCATCCCGGTGGTCTCACGCTCAAGCATCGGTCCGTGCAGGAGGGCAAACTCGCCGTCGGCCAGCATCGAGATGTCGACCTCGGCAACCCTTGCGCCCGCCTCGAGGCAGGTTTGCAGTGCCGGCGGCGAGACGGCCGGGTGGGCGTGTCCGCGGTTGGCGGCATGGTGCACCAACAGGATATGCTTCATCTGCCCATTCCTCCGTGGAGGCGTTTCTCCAGTTCCTCGATCACCGGCAGCAGCTCCAGCGGTTGCCGGATCGAGAAGTCCGGTGACTCCAGCTCGGCCGCCGGCACCTTCCGATGGCGCGGCGCCCAGTCGAGCCATACGCTGATCATGCCAATGCCGTTCGCACCGGCGACGTCGGCTGCCAGCTCGTTGCCGACCATCACCGTCCGCCCTACCTGCTCCGGCAGAATGCCGATGGCATCCAGCGCATGCCAGAAGATGCGCGGGTCGGGTTTCTCGACGCCCAGTCCCTGCGAGACGGCCCAGACCTGGAACAGCGGCAGGATGCCATGCGCGCCGAGGACGTTCGGGATGCTGCCCACCGGGCCGTTGGAGACGACCGCCAGCGGGTAACCGCGCCGGTGCAGCTCAAGGATGAGAGCCTTTGCGCCGGGAATGAGCTCGGCGCGCAGTGTGGTCAGCGACTCGTCCTTGATCTCAGTCCCCTGGTCGTCCAGCGTATCGCCAAAGTCAAAGCAGATGGCGAGGATCTGGTTGCTCACGCAGCCTCCCCGCTGGTAGCTTCGATGAGTCGCCGTGCCGTCTCCCGCGCCTCCGCCAGGTGCTCATAGAAGCGCGGCCGGATTTCGACAAGGTAGTAGCCGTCATAGTCCGGCATCTGCAAGAGTGCGTCCGCGTGTGGAATGCCTCCCCAGCCGGGCGGCAGGTGCACATCGCCCTCACCGTGCGGGATGCGGTGGTTGAGGCCATCGAACAACCCGCCCAGCCGCCCCCAGTTGTCGCTGGCGTGCAGGTGACGCACGTGGGGCGCCGCCTGCCGCACCGCCTCCAGGAAGTCAAAGCCGCACTGCTTCGCCGCCAGGTACAGGTGTCCCAGGTCGAGAGTCAGCCCAACGTTTGGGTGGCCCACCGCCTCTACTTGGGCGACCAGGTCCGGGACCCGCATCCCCGCGTGGTACTCGGGAAGCCGCTCGGCCGGCAGGCCAAAACGCCCCAGCAGTGCAATCTCCCAAGGATGCGGATCGCGGTTTTCCATGGCGACCACCACGCCGCGCTCAGCTGCGAGGGGTGCCAGCTCGCCCAGTGCGGCGACCTCTCGCGCCCGGCCGGCGGCCAGCTCCGCGCCGCCCGGCAGCGGCCCAAGGCCCATCGCCGCCGGGTAGAGCGACATCAACCCACTGTGATAGACCATCACCGGCGCGCCGATTTCCGCACAAAAGTCGAGGCTGGCGACAAAGACCGCCCGGTCCATCGACGAGTCGTTCCCGTCGAGCGTAGTGCCCGGAAAGGCAAAGTTCACCTGGTCAGCGCCGTGGACGGTGTAGCAGAAGGGAAAGCGCCCCAGGATGGCCCGCACACGCTCCACCTGGGCGGGCACGAGCCGCCCCCCAGAGATGACATCGAGCCCAGGCGCCGAAAGCTCGACGCCGTCAAAACCGGCGCGCAGGGCCATTTCCAGGAGCGCCTCCAGGTTGGACAGGTGCCCGCCCAGGTAGTCACCATCGGCGTTGACCAAGATGCCACGGACTTTCATTGCTCCCTCCCCGGCACTATGGTGCCGCTTCCAGCCCCAGGTCGACCAGGTAGGGGTTTGAGACGTACTTGTTCGACCACTCGCCCACAAAGGTGGCAAAGGTGCCCACCGCACGCGCAGGGTCGAGGAAAAAGTCCCCGCGCCGCAGCACATCGCCTATCTCCTGGTCATAGGCCCATGGCGGGTTGGCCTTGTCCTCCCCCCAATCGACACCGTCAAAGCTCGCCGGCAGGATCACGCCGCGGTAGTCAAAGGGCTTGTCAAAGAGCCTGCCCGGGCCGATCTCCGCCCGGTGCTGCCAGAGCGTGTCGTAGATGGGGACCAGGGCATAACGGACGTCCTTGTCGCGTGTGTCTTCCGGCAGCTCGGCCTGGTCGCCCACCTGGTAGACCATCCGCCCCGGCGACAGGATCTGAGCCCTGCCGTAGATGCCGTGCCCGTACGTCTCCACCCACACTTCGGGGTGCCCCTCCACCAGGCTCGCCCGCCGGTCGATCTCCAGAGTTCCCGCCTGGACCGACTCGTCGATGGGGTAGACGTAGATGTGGCTGTGCGCGAGGGTAAGGAGCGCCAGGGGCTGGCCAAAGGCGGTCCCGTCCTTGGCGACGACCACCTGGAGTGACTCCATATCATTCTCGTGGCAGCCGTCGCTCTCCTCGCACGGGTCGTCGGTGTAGTCACGTGGGTGAAAGAGCGAGTAGAAGCAGAAGAAGTGCGTCCCGGTCTCGACAACCGAGTAGTAGACGCGCGCACGCAGGTCGCCGGTGGGCTGGTTCTCCCAGTTGTTGCTGCCAATCCAGTCACCGTCCATGTCGGCGCCCGTGATATAATCCTGGTCGGTCGCTGCGCCCTGGTTGATCACAGGCGCATAGTGCCGGGCCAGGTCGGCGTGCGTCACAAGGCCGGGCGTGGGGGCCGGCGCCGGCTCGGTCTCCGGCGCGCCACAGCCGGCAGCCGCCAGCAGGCAGGCCAAGAAGAGCGCGGCAACGGGGGCACAGCGGAACTTGGATAGGGCACAGGGCATGAGGTACCTCTCGCTTTCTTTGGCGAAACCGGGGCACCGGTGCGGCGCACCGTGGAGGTGCGCCGCACCTACTCCCGCAGGATGCCGGCTAGGACGTCCGGGGTGTTGGTGCAGATGCCCTGGACGTCCAGCTTGACCAGCGCGCGCAGCTCCTCGGGGCGCTCCTCGTGCCAGACCACGATGCCGAGGCCCTGGGCGTGGATGGCAGAGACCAGCTCGGGCGGGAGAAGCGTGTGGGGGGCCGCCGCGCCCCGCTCCCAGCAGGGGTGCACATAGTCGGCCCCAACGGCGAGCGCCCACCCGACAAAGTCGGCTTCCCGGTCCCGCGTGCCGATGAGAACCGACGTGCGGATGGCTGGCTCCAGGAACTTGGCCTTTTGCGGGAGCCACGGGTAGAAAGAACCCGCGATGGCCTGCTCCAGGAAGGCGGTGCGCCGCAGGCACTCCACCACAGCCGCCGGCGTCTGCTGGCCTTTCAGCTCGATGTAGAGCTCGGCGCGTCCGCGCACTTCTTCGATGACCTCCTCCAGATCCGGCACGTGCTCGCCAAGCCCGGCATCACAGCGCCGGACCTCATCCCATGCAAGTTCGGTGACCAGGCCTCTGCCGTCCGTCGTCCGCGACAGGTCAGGGTCGTGGATGACGACCAGGTGGCCATCGCGGGTCAAGTGGACGTCCAGCTCCAGCATGGTGGCGCCCATCTCGATCGCGCGATTGAAGGCACGCAGCGTGTTCTCCGGCTCGTAGGCCGATGCACCCCGGTGAGCGATGTTATGGATAAAGTGTGTCATGCCCAGAGCAGTGACTCCTCTGTCTTGGGATCGAAGAACTGCACCTTTTCGGGCTTGAAAGACACCCGCACGGGATCGCCGATCCGGATGCCAAGGCCATGATCGGCCAGCGCGTGCACGCTGGTGCCGGCGATGCGCACATCCACCAAGTCGTCGCGGCCCAGTGGCTCGACGACGTACGCCTCGCCGAGGATCCCTTCGCCGGACGCCGCCGGGACGATCGCCATGTCTTCCGGCCGGATGCCCAGGACCACTTCTCCCCGACCGGCAGCCTTGACACCTCGCTCGGCCGAAACCAGCCCGTCGAACGCCTCGCGCCTGGCATGATAGCTGCCGTCCTCCTGGCCGACCGTCACGGGGACAAAGTTCATGGGCGGGTTTCCGATGAAGCTGGCGATAAAGAGGTTGCGCGGCTCCTCGTACAGCTCGGTGGGCGTGCAGTAGGCCTGGAGGTGCCCTCCCCTCATCACGGCAACCCGGTCGGCCATCGTCATGGCCTCGACCTGGTCATGCGTCACGTAGATCGACGTGATCCCCAGGTCCATCTGCAGGCGCTTGATCTCGCCGCGCATCGACAGCCGCAGGCGCGCATCGAGGTTGGAGAGCGGCTCGTCGAAGAGCAGCAGGTTCGGCTCCTTGGTTAGCGCGCGGCCGAGCGCCACACGCTGCTGCTGTCCGCCCGACAGCTGTCCCGGTTTGCGGTCCAACAGCTTGTCGATGTCCATCTTTTCGGCCACGCGCTGGGCGCGTTCCTTCATCACCTTGGGCGGCGTCTTCTTGAGCTTCATCGGAAAGACGAGGTTGTCGTAGACGGTCATGTGCGGGTAGAGCGCATAGCTCTGAAAGACCATCCCAATGTTGCGGTCACGCGGCTGCACCCGGTTGACGACGCGCCCGTCGAACTTCACATAGCCCGAGGTAGGCCGGTAGATGCCGGCAACCATCAGCAGCGTGGTGGTCTTGCCACAGCCGGACGGCCCCAAGAAGGCGACGAACTGCCCCGAGGGGATTTCCAGCGTGATGTTCTCGGTGCCGATGACGGATCCCCACTTTTTTGTAAGGTTTTCAAGCCTGACTTCCATGATTCGCCTCCTTATGTCCCACCCTTGCTGCCGCCGGAGAAGATGTTCATCAAGTACTCCTGCGTGGTAACGAAAAAGACGAGCACCGGGATGAGCTGGAAGAGCCCCACCGCAGCGATTTGGCTGTAGTTCACCGGCGCCGTATCGCCCTGCAAGCTGCGCACGTAGGCAGCCAGTGTGCTGTTTTGCTGGTCGGCGATGAAGGTGTAGGGGATCAGGAACGAGCCCCAGCCGGTGATGAAGGTAAAGATGGCGAGCGCAGCGATGCCCGGACGGATCGCAGGTAGCACGATCTGCCACCATGCCCGGAAATGGCCGCAGCCGTCGATCAGCGCCGCCCTCTGCATGTCCCACGACACGTTGTCGAAAAAGCCCTTCATCAGCCAGATGCCCAGCGGCAGGTCGAGGGCGAGCTGGACCATGATGACACCGCCCAGCGTGTTGTAGCCAAAGCCGCCGATGATCGGGATGTCGTTGCCGATGACGGGCACATTGCTGAGCCAGCGCAGGACAAAGTAGATGGCGATGAGCAGTGTCACCGCCGGGAAGGAGTGCAGCAGGAGGGTCATGCCCAGGAACGACTTGCGGCCCGGGAAGTTGAGGCGGGACAGCGCATAGCCGCCCAGCGACGACACGATCAGGACCCCCACCGTCTGGCCCACCGCCAGGATGATGGTGTTCAGCGTGACGCCCCAAATCTTATTGTCCTGCCAGAGAAAGGACCAGTTCTTGAGAGTGAGGCCGCCCTGCGGCTCCAAGCCATACGTCGTCCGCGAAAACGTACTGATGATGATCCAGGCGTAGCCGATGAGAATGGGCACCGTCAGCAGCGCCAGCAGGATCACGGGGATGGCGACACCGAAGCGTTCCTTCCAGGTAGCACGGTCTTCTTTCATGGCACCATCCTCCTACAGCGTATCTATGCGCGGTTCTTGGACCAGTTGGTTGAACTGGAAGAAGCGCATGTAGACAAAGGCCGCGACGGCGCCGATGATGACCAGGATCACCGCCAGGGCAGCGCCAAAACCCCACTGGAGGTTGCCCCAGTAGTTGTTGAGCGCCCGGTGGTAGGCCCACAGAGCCCACACCTCTGTCCCCATCTGGCCGTCCGTCAGCAACAGGATCTGCTCATAGGAAGTCAGCAGGGACAGCGTCTGGAAGGTGGTGACGAAGAGGAGCGGCCAGCGGATGGCGGGGAGGATCACGTAGCGGATGCGCTGCCACGCAGTGCAGCCATCCACCAGCGACGCGTTCATATAGTCCTTGGGGATCGACTCGATCGCCGAGGAGAAGAGGATCATGCCGAACGACGCCCCAATAAAACCGTTGGTCATCACGACAAAAACCCAGGGCGCTTCAGGCAGCAGGTTGGTGCCGGGCAGGAACGGCAGGTAGCGGTTCAGGATGCCGTAGGGCTCCGGTGAGGCCATCCACTTCCACATCATGATGTAGATGACAGAGGGTGTGATGCGCGGCAGAAGCCACAAGGCCCGGAACACAAACCCAACCCGTTTGGGGACGTGGGTGGTCAGGAGGGCAAGGACCAGCGCCATCCCGACGTTAAAGAAGATGAGCGTCGACACCACGTAGAATAGGGTCCTCAGCGCCGCAGGCCCGGTGTCGGGATGGTCGAGGATCTTGCGATAGTTCTCAAACCCCACCCAGTCCCAATTCTGAAAGCCCGTCGCCGTGGTCATGTTGGTGAAGGAGAGTCCAAAGATGATGATCGACGGGATGAAGAAGAAGACAATGACAAGAAGTGCAGCCGGCGACATGAACCAGAACCCGGTTCCAAAGCCGCGCATCTTCTGGAGCTTCCCCTCCGGCGGGGCCGCTGCCGTAGCGCTCGTCACAGCCATGGCGTTCCTCCTGGTTGGTGCGAGAGAGGGGGAAGCAGGCGCGCGGCCTGCCTCCCCCTCGGCCGGGCTTACTCCTCGACGATCAGGTAATCGCCGAGCTCCGACTGCAGCAGCGTTACGACGTCTTCTGCCGCCTTCTCGGGCGTCACTTCGCCGTTCTCGGCCTTGACCATGCCGTCGTACACGATGTCAAACCAGGGCGTGTACATCGTGTGGTTCGGCTGGTAGAAGTTATAGTCCAGCATGTACAGCGTCTCGGACAGCAGCTTGTCCTTGCTGTAGGTCGGGTCGGCCGCCTGGGACTTGAGGATGCCCAGGTGCGTCGACTCGACAGCGTGGACGGTGTTCAGTTCGGGTGTGGTGGTCTTGGCAAGCACTGCACACGCCTCGTCATACAGCTCGGTGCCGGAAGTCTTGGGCGCCGAGATCATGTAGACCAGCGGGTGCGACAGGGTCACACCGGGCTTGCCTTTGATGCCGGAGGGCTGGAGTGCGTAGCCGATGAAGGAGAAGAGGTAGTCGTTCCCGCCCTGCTCGGCGACAAAGTTCTTGGCCCAGTTCGACCAGTTCCACACGCCGCCGTTCCAGAAGACCACATTGTCGTGCGAAACGGTATCGTGCCAGATGTTGCCCTCGGTCCCGATAAAGTTCGCGGGCGTGATCCCTTCATCGACGACGCGGCGCTGGAACTTGTAAAAGTTCAGCAGCGCGCTCTTGGTGATCACCAGCTTATCGGTGGCCTGGTCGTAGATCCGGCCCCCATACGCTGCGTAGTACTGGATAAAGTCGCCGCCCTTGCTCGAGCGGTGCCAGTAGCCGTAGCCAGGCTGCACGATGCCCTTCTCGACCGCCTCCTTGGCAGTGGCAACCAGGTCGTCCAGCGTGAACTCGCCCGTCTTGATCTTCTCGGGGAGCGCATCGACCTCGGCCTGCGACCAGCCCAGCGCGAGGAGCTTGGTCTTGCTGTAGAACATCGGGCGGGCCTCGGTGTCCTGCGGCACGGCCCAGACCTTGCCGTTCCAGGTGCCCGAGTTCCACAGGCTGTCGATCACGTCGGCGAACTCGGGATACTTGGCCTTGCAGGCCTCAAAGTCCACGATGTAGCCTGCATTCGCCCAGGTGGCAACATCCTCGTGGCCCGAGAGGATGATCTCGGGGCCTTCGCCCGCGTCGGCCGCCAGTGTGAATTTCTTCTTGTAGTCGGCCCAGCCGGCGCTGTCGTTCACTCCCTCGACCTTGACCTTGTAGTCCGTGACAAGCGCGCCCGCCTTGACGGGGTTGTCCGCGCGCCAGTGCTCCACGTCGTTGGCCTGTGCCCAGACGCGGATGGTCACCTCTTCCGCCGCGGGCGGCTCAGGGACAGCAGTGGCCTCCGTTTCGCCGGCAGGCGGCTGCGGCACGGCGGTGGCCGCCGGCTCCTCAGTGCCGCAGGCCGCCAGCACCATCGCCAGGACAGTGAGCAGTGCCAAGAGCCAATAGACCTTCTTCGACATTTCCTTCCTCCTTCGATTGGTACTTGTCTTCTGCCCCGCGCCAATCCGGCGCGGGGTACGGCAAGAACGAGCGGCGTACCTCTCACACTCTCAGGCTCAGACCACCCCCCTTCTTCAGCCGGTGCCGGCCGGGACAGGCCCGGTGGTCCCGCGGACGACCAGCGTCGCCGGGAGAGACACGGGCCTGACGTCGCCCTCACCCTGGATCAGCCGGACCAGCATGGACACCGCTTGCCGGCCAAGCTGCTCCCCATCCTGGATGACCGTCGTCAAAGGCGGGCAGCAGTAGGCTGCCAGCTCCAAGTCATCAAAGCCGATCACGGAACATGCGGCCGGCACCTGCACGCCGGCCCCATGCAGGGCACTCAGTGCCCCAATCGCCATTATGTCATTGAAGCAGAAAAGCGCAGTCGGCGGGTTCGGCAGCGACAGGAGCTGAAGGGCCGCCGTACTTCCCCCTGCCAGAGTCCCATCCCCCGAGACGGTGAGGCAGGGGTCTGGGCACAGCCCCTGCTCGGCCAGGGCCGCCTTGTACCCCTCGGCGCGCGCGAGGTTGGCCTGGGGACTCCCCGGGTTGGCCAGGTACGCGATACGGCGGTGCCCCAGCCGCAGCAAGTGGGTCACGGCATCGCGGGCACCTTCCCGGTTGCTGGTGGAGATCGAAAAGGGGTAACCCGGGCAGTTGATCAGCACGACGGGCTGCGCTTCGGGGTCCGTCCGCACCAGATAGCCCTCGTCGATGGCCGACCCGGTGACAATGATACCATCCGTCCGCCGCTCGTAGAGCGACCGGACGGCCTGCGCCTCGAGCGCAGGATCGCGGTACGAGCTGGCGACGATCACGGAGTAGCCGTCGCTCCTGGCTCCCTCCTCCACGCCGATCACCACGTCGGCAACGAACAAGTCCGAAACAGAGCTGATGATCAGGCCGATGGTGTAGGTGCGCTGAGTCACGAGGTGGCGGGCAGCCAGGCTGGGGGTATAGCCCATCTCGCTGGCAAGGCGCAGGATGAGCGAGGTGGTCTCTGCGCTGATGCGCCGGTCCGCGCGCAGCGCGCGCGAGACGGTCGACGGCGCAACCTGCGCAGCTCGAGCGATGTCTTTGATGGTGGCTGATCCGTGCAAGGCCCGCCTCATACCACAGACATCAAACACAACCCGGCGAAATCGGTTCAACTATGAACGCGCAAACGTTTGCATTATAGCAGAGCGAGAGAGGTTTGTCAAGTCCCGATCTTGAGCCTTCCCCCGCGCGCCAGGTACGGCATAATGGAGGCGGGCGGCCTCCCGGCGCGGACCTGGGCTGCCATATAGCGCATCGCCGGGTCGATGTGCCGGAAAAAGGCCTTGTAGCCCTCGCAGAGCACGTTCAGCCCTGGCGTGGGGCCGGAGGGCCCGGCCCGATTCCTGGGGCACTCGCCATGGCACGCAAAGCGCACGTCGCACACGCGGCACGTGCGCGGCAGCCGGTCGCGCTTGTCCAACCCAAAACGGCGCTGGGACTCCGAGCGCACCATCTCGATGAGCGGCGTCTCGAGGATGTTGCCCAGCCGGTATGCGGGGTCCACAAAGTGGTCGCACGCGTAGACGTCACCGTTGTGCTCCAGCGCCAGCGCCCGGCCGCAGGTGGGCGCCATCGTGCACAGGCCAGCCGGCTCCCCCAGCCACGCCCCGAGAGCAACGTCAAAGGACTGCACGAAAACGCGCCCGACGTCGCGCCTCACCCACTCGTCAAAGATCGCCATCAGGAAGGCGCCCAACAGGGGGCCGCTCACCGAACGCTCTGTCACCCGGCCGCTCTCGCGAGAGCCTCCCTCCCACTCGACAACGGGAATGAGCTGGACAAACTGCGCGCCCACCGTGTCGCGCAGGAAGCGGTAGACCTCCAGCGGCTTGCCCGCGTTCGCCGCGTGCACGGCCGTCAGGATGTTCACCTCGACCCGGTGCTTCTGGAGCAGCTCCAGCCCGATCATCACCCGGCCAAAGGTAGGCCCGCCCGCCTTGTCCACCCGGTAGGCGTCGTGGCACACCTCTGGACCGTCCAGGCTGACGCCCACCAGGAAGCCGTTCTCTCGGAAGAAACGGCACCAGTGTCCATCCATCAGGGTGGCATTGGTCTGGATGGCATTCTGGATGCGCATCCCCGGCTTGCGGTGCCTCTGCTGCAGCGCGACCGCCCGCTCAAAGAACTCGAGCCCCATGAGCAGCGGCTCGCCTCCCTGCCAAGCAAAGGTCACTTCCGGGGCGTCCTGCACCTCGATGTATTGCCGGGTGAGATCTTCCAGGACGGCATCGTCCATGCGCGGATCGACGCCGGGATAGAGCGACCCTTTCCCCAGGTAGTAGCAGTAGCGGCAGCCGAGGTTGCACAGCGCGCCGCGCGGCTTGAGCATGACGCTGAATGAGAACGGCTCTGCCCCGGCCGCGCGGCTGCCCGGCACGCTACCCTCCCCGCAGCGCCCGCTCGTGCTCCGCCTGCAGGCCCAGCCTCGCGAACTGCTCCGGCGGCGAGTCGTTCTCCACCATCAGGCGCACCAGCAAGGAGATCATCCTCTCCTCGATGTCGGGGGCCTGAAGCGGCTGCATCTGCCCAGGGTCGCTCTCCAGGTCAAAGAGGAGCGTGCCAAAGCGGTGCGCGTGGATCCAGGGGCGAGCCTCCACCTGCAGGAGCGGCACGCCCTTGGTGAAGGAAAAGGGCGGGGCGAGCCGGGCCGCCTTCAGCTCGTCGATGCTGAAGCGGCTGCGGATGTGGCTGGGCATGAGGGTGTACTCGTACAGCGGCTTGTTCTCGGGCGCGGCCGGCGCGCGCATGTAGACGTAGCGCCCGTCGGTCACGTTGACATGCCCACCATGGACACCGAAGAGCGCAGCCTGCCGCACGGGCGTGTCGCTGGCCACCGTCTCGCGCAAGGACACCCCCTGCATATCTGGCGGCCGCGGCATCCCAAAGCACTCCAAGAGCGTTGCCGACAGGTCGATCATCTGGACCAGGCTCTGTCGGCGCTCGCCGGGGTGAGGACTGCGCGGGTCGTGGACGAAAAGCGGCGTCTGCGCGGTCTCGTTGTACCAGGGCTGCACGTTCTTGGCCCACCAGTCGTGCTCACCCAGCAGGAACCCATGGTCGGTGCAGACGATCAAGAGCGTGTCGTCCCACATCGCCAGCTCGTCCATCACGTCGAGGACCTTGCCGAGCTGTGCATCGCACATGCTCACCAGGGCAGCGTACTCGTAGCGTATGTGCTGCACCTGCTCCGGTGTCTCGACCACCGGCCCATAGGAGGGCCAGTCCAGCAGCGGTCCGCGGTAGCCGTGCGGGTAGAGCGCCTTGAACTCCTCGTGGGTGAAGAAAGGCTCGTGCGGATCAAAGGTCTCGATCTGTAGGAACCAGCGGTCGGCAGCGTGGTTGGTGCGGATGAACTCCAGCCCGAGCCGGAAGGTCTGCGCCTGTGGTTGGTCCTCCGCCGTCGGCATATAGCCACGGTTGATCCAGTCCTGCGCCCACATCCGAGCCGGCTGGTCGGGCGAGTCGATGCGCACCTTGGGCGGGAGGTCGGCTGGGATCTCCACCCGGCCCTTCCACTGGTCGGCCTCCTGGCCGCGCACCAGCTCGTAGCTCTCGTAGCGGGTGTGAAAGTTCGCACCGCCATCTTCCCAGTAGTGAACGTGATCGGTGACTAAGTGGGTGTAGACCCCGTTCTTGCGCAGGATCTCTGGCATGGAGTCGTCAAAGGGCTCGACCGGCCCCCAGCTTCGGTGGAGGAAGTTGTACCGCCCCGTATGCAGCTCGCGCCGCGCTGGCATGCACGGCATCGAGCCGACGTAGCAGTTGTCAAAGGTGACGGCGCGCTCCGCCAGCCGCTGGAAGTTCGGCGCGTGCACCCAGCCGCATCCATACGGCGGCAGCATCCGCCTGTTCAGCGAATCGAACATGACCATGATCGCTTTCATGTCGCGGTTCCTTCCGGGTAGTCTCTTGGCGCTATGCTCTGGCATTGTACCGCGCCTCCTGCGCGGGGACAACCACGCCCCTCCTGAACACGCAAGGGGCTCACCACGTCCTCCAACGATTCCCCCACCTTGGGGATGGCATCTCACCCACTCGGGCGTTACACTCAGTGCGGAAATCAGGCAAGGAGAGGGAAGTGGAGACGAAGAAAGGCAGTACTTGGGTCTGGGTCGTGCTGGCAGTGTGCGCAGGGCTGGTTGCCTGCTGTGGTCTGGCGCTGGTGGGGGTCATCGGAGTGCCAGCCATCTGGCACTCGATCAGCGATGCGGACTGGCGTCAGGTGAAGGTCACTCTCCCCGCTGAGGAGTGGACCGAGCGGGTCGAAGAGACCTTCGAGGTGGGGAGTGCCCCTGAGCTCGAGGTGGACAGCTTTGCCGGTCGTGTGACCATCCACGCCGGGGGCGACGGCAGCGTGCAGGTCGTTGCGACCAAGCACGTTCGAGAGGGAGCAAGCCCTGGGGAGATCATCTTGGAGATGAGTGCCGAGGGGTCGCGCGTCCACGTGACGGCCCGGCCCAGGTGGGCGAACGTCGCCAACCGGTGGGTTGAGCTCGACATCACCGTGCCGGCACAGACGGCGCTGGATGTGCGCGCTGGCGCAGGAGCGGTCGAGGTGCGCAGCGTCCAGGGCGACCTGGCGGTCGACGCCGGCGCTGGGGGCATTGAGATCAAGGGCGCCGCCGGAGTGGCAAGGCTGACGGCCGGCGCCGGAGGCATCGACTACGAGGGCCGGCCCTCCGGAAGCTGCACATTCCGGGTGGGCGCGGGCGGCATCACCCTCAGGCTTCCGGCCGATGCTGATGTTGAGATCGACTTGAGCGCCGGCCTGGGGGGCGTCAATAGCCAGATACCGGTCACCGGCCGGGTATCGAGGCACTCGATCCACGGGCGAATCGGCACAGGGGAGAAAGGGAGTGTCACTGCCACCGCCGGCGTAGGCGGCATCGACCTGCTGCGGCGGTAGGCACTGGGGCAGACCTGACAGGCCGGTGAGGCCTGTCAGGTCCTGCTTCCCCGCTCTACTCCGCGTAGAACCCCAGGCCGATGGTGCCCGGCCCCGTGTGCGTTCCGATGGCAGGACTCAGGCCCGCGGTATACAGCTCGTCGAACTTGATGAGGGCTGCCAGCCGCTGCCGCAGCGACTCGGCCTCCTCTGGGGAGTTGGCGTGCACTACCGCCCCGCGCAGCGAGGGGGTGCTGCCCACCCGCGCCGCCACGATCTCTAGCAGCCGGTCCTTCGCCTTGGCCCAGCTGCGCACTTTCTCCAGCGCCTCGATCCGCCCATCCTGCAGGTGCAGGATCGGCTTGATCTGGATGATCGAGCCGAGGAAGGCACTTGCGCCGCCGATCCGCCCACCCTTGTGCAGGTACTCCAGCGTCTCCACAGCAAAGATGATGTTCATCCTGGCAGAAAGGCGCTCCGCCAGGGCAGCCACCTCCTCTGCGCTCTGCCCTGCCGCGGCCGCGCGCGCCGCCGCCAGCACGATGAGCCCTAGCCCCATGGAAGCGGAACGCGAGTCCACAACATGCACCGGTACGTCGGGGAACATCTGGCGGGCGGCCAGCGCCGACGCCACCGTTCCGCTCAGCACGGAAGAGATGTGGATGGAGACAATGGCCTCCGCCTCGCCGGCCAGCCCTCGGTAGAACTCCAGGAACTCTCCCGCCGAAGGTTGCGAGGTCGTCGGCAGGCTCTTGGAGCCGGCGAGCATCGGGTAGAACTGCTCGGACGTCATGTCCACCCCATCGCGGTACCCCTTCTCGCCAAAGTGCACCCAGAGCGGGATGACCTTCACCCCGGCCTCCGCCACGAGGCCGGCCGCCATGCCGGCCGTGCTGTCTGTGACCACTAGGACACGCTTCATGAATCCCTCCTCAGCCAATGATCCAGAATGATATGGGGTTTAACAGTGGGAGGAGGCAAAGGATGCGCCGAGCCGCGCACGGAGTTGGGCGTCGCCCAAGGAAGGCCATGGAACGCGGGCTTTCTGACACCCAGGTGCGCCGCACCCAGCCGCTCTAGCGCACCTGGTAGGGCACGTCGGTGACGGTAATCCCCGGCTTGCTCAGGAGCACCTGCCGCAGCATGAAGGCAGCCTGCGTATGGAGTGCGTTGTGCCAGGCATGCTTTGGCACGAACTGCGGCACCACGATCGTCAGCAGCTCCCCGGGCTGCCCGTGGCTCGTCACCTGCTCAATGTACTCCAGCAGCGGCTCAAGCAGAAGCCGGTAGGGAGACTCCAGGATTACCAGCCGGACTCCCTCGCCCCACATCTCCCACTTCTCCCGCACCCGTTCCGCCTCCGCCGGGTCCATCGACACGTGCACAGCCGTTACGTCGGCCGACAAGGCCCGCGCGTAGCGCAGAGCCTTTAGCGTGCCCTGGTGCACCCCGCTAACCGGCAGGATCACCCGGTGCCGCACCGACATCGGCGGCTCCGGCTGGTGCTTGTCGAGCGACAGGTCCGCCGCGATGTCCCGGTAATGGCGGTGGATCAGGGTGAAGCCGTACACCAGCGCCGGGATCAGCAGGATCACCACCCACGCGCCGTCCGCAAACTTGGTCACCGCAAACACCAGCGCAACGACCGCCGTCAGAAACGCCCCGAAGCCATTGATGACCATCTTGTGCTTCCAGCCGGCCTCGTAGCGCAGCGTGGAGCCACGCTCCTTCACCTCCCGCCCTTCATCCAGGTGGCCCATCTTCCACCAGCGCCGGGCCATCCCCGCCTGCGACAGCGTGAAAGACAGAAAGACCCCAATTGCGTAGAGCGGGATTAGCGAAGTCACACTCGCCCTGAAGAGCACGATCAGCAGGCAGGCTACGCCTGCCAGCAGCGCGATCCCGCGCGAGTAAACCAGCCGGCTCCCACGGTAGGTGAGCTGGCGAGGCAGGAAACCGTCTGCCGCCGCGAGCGCACTCAGCCTCGGAAAGCCGGCGAACGAGGTATTCGCCGCCATGATCAGGATGAGCATCGTGGCGCCCACGACACCCAGGTAGAGGATGTTGCGCCCGCCGAGGGCCGTCCGGGCGAGCTGCGAGATGACCGTCTCCGCCTCGGAAGGGACGGCACCCATGCGCACCGAGAGCAGAGTGATGGCGAGGAAGAGCGGCCCCAGGATGACCGACATCCAGGTCAGCGTGATGGCGGCGTTGCGACTGCGCGGTACCCGGAAGGCGGTAATGCCGTTGGAGATGGCCTCTACGCCAGTGAGCGCAGTCGTGCCGCTGGCAAAGGCGCGCAGGATCAGGAAGAGCGACACCGCCTGCGCCTCGTGCAGCCGTTCCATGTGCGGCGGATCCGTGACGACCCCCAGCGATCCCGTTAGCATGCGCACCAGGCCCACACCCACCGTCAGGAACATCAGGACCAGGAAGAAATAGGTCGGCAGCGCAAAGACCGTGCCCGACTCCTTCACGCCGCGCAGGTTGACCGTCATCACGAACAGGACCAACCCAACCGCGATCCAGGCACGGGAGTCGTAGAGAGCTGGCCAGGCCGAGGTGATTTGAGCGACGCCGGAGGAGATGGAGACCGCGACGGTCAGGATATAGTCCGTCAGCAGGGCAGCGGCGGCAACCTGCGCCGGCAGCTCTCCCAAGTTGTCGCGTGCGACGATGTAGGCACCGCCGCCGCCCGGGTAGGCGTGGATGGTCTGGACGTAGGAAAGGGTGAGGATGGCCAGCAGCGCGACAATGGCCAGTGCGATGGGAAAAGCGTAGCCAAAGGCGGCGGTGCCGACGAAGGCCAGGATGACCAAGATCTCCTGCGTGGCGTAGGCCGTGGAGGAGAGCGCATCGGAAGCAAAGACCGCCAGCCCGACGATCTTGCGGATCGTCTGCTCACCTTCATCGGCGGTCGCGAGCGGCCGGCCGATCAACCAGGTGCGCCACGACCTGGGCGGCGTGTACTCACCGTCCATGCTCACCACCGTCGTGCCGTTCTTTCCTTCCAGCTTCATCGAGACCAATCCCTTCTACCCATCGACCAGAGACCAACCGGACGCACCGCGCAGTTCCGGCCGGCATGCAATCGGTGCGGCAAAGCGGGTCGCAGCCAACCCACAAACGGCCAGCCCATCCCCGACCGCCTCAAGACAGTATCAATTCCATGGCCCTTTTCGTCAAGAAATGGTCAAGGCCCCGCTCCCCCTGAGTGCTGGTGCTTCACTCGACATAGACAGCGCCCAAACCCCTGCGCTGAGAACTACTTGTCGACGGCGCAGTTTCGCGAACAGACCCACCAACCGTCCCATGCCCAATGCCCACGCCCAGTTGGGTAGGAGGGTAGGAAGATGGCCGGCATGCTTTCCGCAATTCAGCCCATCCTATGGGGCAACGGCTTGCACATCGGCAAGCTGGACGGTCAGGGGCGCTTCCTGGCGACGATGATGGGCACGCACGCCGACAGGATCCCCTTCCAGGGTCCGCAGTGCCACGACCACGCCATGACCATCGCTCGGGTGCCAGCACGCAAGTACTACTGGGACGCAGAGCTTCTGGTGGACACGCAGATCGCCGTCGAAACCTGGTACGGCTTCGACACGTTCACCATCGTCCCCGACGCCTACAACTTCGAGGTCGAGGCTCTCGGCGCCAAGTTCATATACAGCGACGACGCCATGCCGACCGTCGATACGACAGACCCGCTCATTAAGAGTCCGGGCGACCTGGACCGCATCGGCTCGCTCGACCCGACCAAAGGGCGCATCCCAGTGGGCGTGGAGACGGCGCGGCTGATCTGCACCAAGGCCTCTGGCCTCTTGGCCGCCGGCTTCTTCTGCTCCCCATGGAGCCTGCTTTGCCAGGCCATGAGCTACCCAAAGGCCATCCGCGCGATGAAGCGCGACCCCGTCTACATGCAGGAGTTGTTTGACTGGGCCGAGAACGACGTCATCTTCCCCTACCTCAAAGCCCAGCGCGCGGCCGGCGTCAAGCAGTCCTTCGGCGCCGATGCCTGGGCTGCCTTCCCCAACCTGACGCCGGCGCTGATCGAGGAGTGGATCATCCCGTCGGTCGTACGCCTGCGCCAGAGAGCCAAGAAGGAGCTGGGTATGTCAGCCTCGGCCGGGGGAGCGGCAGGCGACTACTGCGAGGAGGATCCCGCTCGCTTCGACAAAGAGATCGCATTCGACTGCTGGCGAGTGGCGGGCAAGGTCGGGTTCATCAACATGGCATTTTCAGCCATGGGCCGCACCCACCTGTGGGACATGCGGTGGCTCCAGGAGTATGCTGTGCGGGAGGGCGGCCGCCGGAAGCTCCCGATCATGGCCTCGCTCAACGGCCGCTTCATGCGAGACTCGACGCCCGAGCAGATAGTGGCCAAGATCCGGGAGTGGATCGAGATCCTGGGCCGCGACGGCCGCCTGATCATCTTCATCGGCAACGTCCCGGCAGACACGCCGCCCCTGAACATCCACACCGCTATTCACGCCGTTCGGACGCTGGGACGGTACCCGATCGCGCCCGACCTTGCCAAGGTCAAGATCGACGTGCCCAGGTTCGCGCCCTTTGACGAATGGCTGAAGGGCCGCCCGGAGGAGCAGACCATCCTGCGCGCGCGGCGATAGGTCCTCGGGCCTGGTGGCATAGGTCTGACTGGTCTTGAAGACCAGTCAGGCCTATCGGGCGGCGACCGCCAATCCTGCCTCCGCCCGGCAGGGTCCTAGGCCGGCTTCTTCTCTCTCCGCGGACTCGCCGCCAGGAGGTAGGCGCCCAACAGCCCGGCATACACTGCCAGTAGGCCGATTGGGATGATCTCCAGCGATATCCGGCGCGCCAGCACGCCCATCAGGCCGGGGATCACTGCAGCCCCCAACCCAGTTGCGGCCATCTGCATGCCGATCGTATTGGCCGCATGGCGATCGCCCACACGCGTGCGGGTGCCCGACATCAAGGCTGGGAAGATCGGCGCCATCGACAGGCCGATCACGCCCACGGCCACCACGTTGGCCATCTCGCTTGGGTCCCAGACCAGCAGCCCGGCGCCAAGCAGAGCCCCCACCAGCCCGCCCAGCACAAGCTTGTGACCTCCCAGCTGCCTGGCGAACAACCCTGCCACAATGCGACCGGCGGTAAAGGTGAACCAATAGCTGCCCGCAAAGAGCCCGGCCAACGTCTTGTCCACGCCGCGCGACTCGGTCAACAGCGTGTAGGTCCAGGTGCCCAGCGTGCCTTCCGTGCCGACATACAGGAAGAAGAGCACCGCGCTCAGCCACACCTGCGGCCGGCGCAGCGTCTCCCCGACCGGCGTCCTATAGTCCGTCAGCCGTTTCTGCACTGCGCCGCCTGCCGGCGCGACGCCGCGGCTCCACAGCGGCAGGGTTAGCGCAAAGCAGGCCGCCAGGGCAATTTGGAAGCCGCCCACCGCCTGGTAACCAAATCGCCACGTGTTCAGGGCCGTCAGCCCAAAGGTCATGATGAGCGGCCCGGTGGTGGTGCCCACGCCCCAGCTGGCATGCAGCCATTGCATCAGCCCCTCGCCAAAGTGCGCCGCCGCGTAGGTGTTCAGGCCGGCGTCGATCGCGCCGGCTCCCAACCCCGAGAAGGCGCCCAACAGAACCATCATCCACCACTGCGGGACGAGGGTGTATCCGATCAGTGCGAGCCCGGTGAGGAGGCAGCTGGCCGCCAGGATGCGGCCGACGCCGAACCGGGCCAGCAGGAACCCGCTCAGGAAGCTGGAGGTCATGTAGCCGGCGACGCACGCGGCCAGAAACACGCCGATCGCATCCAGCGCGACCGAAAACCCGTCTCGGATCGTGGGCCAGCCGACTCCGAGCAGGCCGTCAGGCAGCCCGAGTGCCACAAAGGCAACGAAGGCCAGGAGGACGAGGCCCAGCCTTGGGGATCGCCTCAATCTTGTCCAGGTGCTGTTGGTCATGGTTCGGGTGGGATTGTGGCCTCGCGCCGGGCGGATGCTCTGCGCTGCCCGGCCGGCAGGCGCAGGATCGCTCCTCTCTCCGCCAGTAGAATGGTTAGCAGTGTATCGCCGAAATGCACGCGGCGCAAGGCCGGGGCGGGTCAATCGCAGCGGCACGGCAGATCATAGGCCCAGGTCGCCCGCTATCCTCTCCAACAGCCGCCGCCGGTAGGTCTCGTCCCGCCCGGCTAGCTCAGGAAACACCAGCGCGCCCTCCTCCAGGAAGTGGCGCTTGCCGCGGCCGCGTGCCCGCCCGGCTGCCGTATGCATATCGAGCGCATAGTCCGGGACCGCCGGTCGCAGCCCATCGACCTCCACAGCCAGCTTCAGCCAGCTCAGCATCTCGTCACTGCCCCGGTCCTTGGCGCAACGGCAGAGGAAGCGCACAGCGTGCACCGCCATCAGCGCCCGATCGCCGTTGCCCGGTGCCAGGTCGAGGTGCATCTCGTAGAGCGCCCGCACCAGCACCGGCGCCTCCGGCTGCCCAAACCCAACATCCTCCACGCTGATGACCTGCAGCCGCTGCCAGAGCTTGGCCTCCAGCGCCACGTCCGTCGTCAGCATCTCGTAGGCGAGCAGCGCCGCATTCTCGGTATGGCCGCGCCGGATCTCCTTTTGGAGTGCGGACACCACTTCATCAGCCGCCAGCCCGTGGCGGGTCAAGGGGACTCCAGCTGCCGGATGCCCTTCCTCTGCCATCTCCACCTCCTGCCTCACGGCCCCAGGACGAGCGCTGCGATCGCCAGGTGAGTCAACAGCCACGAGCTCGTGGCGCAGCGCGTGCATCACATCCTTAGGCGGCCCTTCCCCGACACCCAGCGCGCAGATGATCGTCGAGGAGGGAACTGGGTACGGCGCAGGCCCGCCGACCGCCATTATCCGGCTGCGGTGCGCGGCTGTCAAGCCGGAGCGCTGCGCGGGCGCTCGTCCTTGTTCGGTGCACCCTTTCCAAGTGCCCCGACCTCCGAGCCCTCGTGAGCCCGTTTGACAGGGCGCATCCCGCGTGCTATACTGGCGCTGTCGGCCGGCCTGACCGGGCAGTGTAGAGCCCTGGATGGGCAACGTCAAGAAGGGAGAAGCAGCCATGCCGGGATACGACCTCGAGTCGCTGGAGTTACCCAAGCTCGTGGGGTTCCCCCTACGGCTCTTTGCCGCCGCCCTCGACCACCGCGCCACGCGCAGTCTCCTGCTGCCCAGCCTGCTGGCACAGGGCGGCGTCCACAAGCTGCGCGCCCAGCGCACCGGCGTCGATCCCACTTTCTACCCGCAGGCCTGTGGGTCCTTCCTTCCGGCCGGGGCCAGAGGTCCGGGGGAGGGCGCGCCGCCCCATCCCCCCCTGACCCCCGCCGAAGTGGACGCAGCAGTCTCCACTCTTGCCCTGCCTGCGGAGGATGCACTGCAGGGAAGCGAAGCTGGCTCACCTTCGGAGCAGGGCAAGGCGGGAGTCGGCGGCAGCGAGCCGGGCCGCTACGCCACGGTCCGCGACTATGCGGCAGCCTACCGCGCCGGGACGACGACCCCGCTCGAGATCGCCGGGCGCGTGCTCAACGCCATCGCTGCCTCGGACGCGGCGACCCCTCCGCTGCGGGCCATTGTCGCCACCAACCGGGAGGACCTGTTGGCGCAGGCCCGCGCCTCCGCCGGGCGACACCGGGCTGGGCGCCCGCTGAGCCTGCTGGACGGTGTGCCGGTTGCCATTAAGGATGAGCTCAGCCAAGCACCCTACCCGACCTTTGTCGGCACTTCCTTCCTGGGCGAAGGGCCCGCTTCCGATTCCTGCTGCGTGGCGCGCCTGCGCGCGGCCGGCGCGCTGCTCATCGGCAAGGCCAACATGTACGAGCTGGGGCTCGACCCGAGCGGCTACAACCGCCACAATGGCACGGCCCGCAACCCGCACAACCCGGCGCATGACACGGGCGGCAGCTCGTCGGGCCCCGCGGCCGCTGTGGCAGCTGGTCTGTGCCCGGTCGCCCTGGGCTGCGATGGGGGCGGCTCGATCCGCGTGCCCGCTGCTTTGTGCGGCGTGGTCGGCCTCAAGCCCACCTTTGGGCGCGTGAGCGAGGCAGGCGTCTTTTCGCTGGCGCCCAGCGTGGACGCCATCGGCCCCATCGGCGCCACCGTGGCCGACGTCGCCCTAGCCTACGGGCTCATCGCCGGCGCCGACCTTGCCGATCCTCGCTCCCTGGGCCAGCCCTCCGTCGATCTGGCCGGATGGGACGGTGCGGACCTACATGGGCTGACGCTTGGCCTCTACCCGCCCTGGTTCCAGCACGCACAACCGGCCGTCGTGGAGGCGTGCAAGACGATGGCACGCAGCCTTGCCGAGGCGGGGGCGCGCATTGTGGAAATCGAGGTGCCCGGGCTAGACGCAATGCGCATCGCGCATGTTGTGACGATCATCTCCGAGATCTGGGCAAACCTGCAGCCATACCGGGAGCGACTGGGTGCGCTGGGCGCGCCGGCGCGCGTCACGCTGGCGCTGGCGCACGGCTTTCGCGCCGGCGACTATATCGTGGCGCAGCAGGTGCGCACGCAGGCCATCGCCGCCTTCGAGAAGGTGCTTGCCGAGGTGAACTGCATCCTCACCCCCACAACGGCCATCACCGCCCCGCTGATTCCCACGGGAGGCGAACGCGGGGGATGGTCCGACCTGGGAGCGACGACGGAAAAGATGCGGTTCGCTTTCCCGGCGAACCTGACCGGCCACCCGGCTATCAGCTTTCCGGCCGGTTACGATGCGGACGGCCTGCCAGTGGGAATGCAGGTCATCGGGCGCTACTGGGACGAGTGCACGCTGCTGCGCATCGCCTCCGCGGCCGAGCGCGCGGTTGTGCGCCGCCGGCCCGAGGTCCTTTTCTCCCTGCTGTAAGCCGGGATACTGTGCCCGGCGCTCTGTGTGGCGCGTCGGCGCCACAGCCGGCAAGTCATCTGAATAGGAGGAATGCCATGTCCACGAAAGCCGTCCGCTCACTCCTCTGGTTGGCCCTGGCCGGGCTCCTGGTGGCGACTCCCGTCGCCACAGCCTCTCCCCCGCCAGCAGCCGCGCTTCCCTCGCCCGCCGGGCAGGGGGCCAATAGCGAGGGCGTGTCCCTCGCACCGATCGATCCCACCCTTTTTGAAATCATCAAGCTCGAGGGGCAGGCCAGGTTCGACGTTGTTCTCAAGCTTCAAGCCGACCTTTCGGGCGCCGTCACGATCGCCGGAAAGGAGGCCAAGGGCCAGTACGTCTACCATGCCCTGACCACCGTGGCCTCGCAGACTCAGGGCCCGCTAATCGCGTTCCTCAAGGCGCGCAATGCCGCGTACCGTTCCTTCTGGATCCAGAACATGGTGCGCATCTGGGGTGACAAGGATCTGCTGCTGGAGGTTGCCGCTCGGTCCGACGTGGCGGAAATCATCTACGAGTACCCGGCGGTCCTCGACGTAGGGCAGCCTGGTGTCGAGAGTGCCTCGGAGGCCATCGAGTGGAACATCCTGCGCGTGAACGCCGACGACGTCTGGGGCATGGGTGTCACCGGCGAGGGTGCAGTCGTCGGTGACCTGGACACAGGCGTGCAGTGGGACCACCCGGCGCTCAAACAGCAGTACCGCGGCTGCCAGGACGAGGGGTGCACCGTCGTCGACCACAACTACAACTGGTACGAAGGGCCCTCCGGTTCGCCTGTGCCCTACGACACGGGCAGCCACGGCACGCACACCATGGGCACGATCGTCGGAGATGACGGGGGCACGAACCAGATCGGCATGGCGCCCGGTGCCAAGTGGATCGCCTGCCCCGGCATTGGTTCGCCGCTGGTGGGGCCTTTTGAGTGCTTCCAGTTCTTCCTGGCGCCAACCAAGCTCGACGGCAGCGACCCGCAGCCAGCGCTGGCACCGCACGTGATCAACAACTCCTGGTCCAGCTCCGGTACAGACTATCATGCTGCGATCCAGGCGCTCTACGCAGCCGGCGTTTTCTACGCCAAGTCAGCCGGCAACACCGGCAGTGCGTGTAGCACCATCACCAACCCAGGCCAGTGGCCGGAAGTGACGGCGGCGGCGGCCTTTGCCAGCGGGGACGTGATCGCCTCCTTCTCCAGCCGCGGGCCGGTGACCATCGGCCATGACCTCTTCGTCAAGCCCGACATTGCCGCGCCGGGCGTCAGCGTCCGCTCCTCCATCCCGGGCAACAGCTACGGCTCCATGCAGGGCACGAGTATGGCCTGCCCGCACATCACCGGCGCCGTCGCGCTTCTCGTCTCGGCCAACCCCGAGCTGGCGGGCGAGATCGATGTCCTCCAGAAGCTCCTCAAGCAGACGGCCGAGGAGAAGGTCAGCAGCCAGTGCCCGCCCTTTGTCGATCGCCCGAACGACGTATGGGGCTGGGGCATCCTCAATGCCTACGGCGCCGCGGTCGCGGCACAGGACATCGCGCTGGGTGAGATGCAGGGGACGGTGTATGATGCCTCGACCAACCTTCCGGTCGCGGAGGCCGTCATCGCCTTCGAGGACACCAGCGGCTGGGCGATGGCTGGCCGGGCCGATGGAAGCGGTGCCTACGCCAAGACCCTGCCCGCTGACAGCTACACCCTCACCACGTCCGCCTTCGGGTACTTGCCCAAGGTCGATCCGGGCATCGTAGTGCTGGAAGGCGAGACGACCACACACGACGTCACGCTGTCTGCCGCGCCCAAGTGGACGGTATCGGGGTATGTGACCGAGCTGGGCACCGGCAACCCACTCGCGGCGACCGCCATCCTGGACGGTACCCCGCTGTCTGCAGAGACCGACCCGGCCACCGGCTTCTACTCCCTGGAAGTCCCGCAGGGCACCTACTGGCTGGAGGTCTCCAGCCCCGGGCACCTGGGTGCCAGTGTCCAGCTCGTGGTCGAGTCGGACCTCTCCCAGGACTTTGGCCTCGAAGCGGTCTGGAACTATCCGATGCGCTCCAGCCACGACCCGTGCGACCCAGTTCAGTTCGCCTGGATCGACGCCACGGGTGGCACGGCCCACTGCCTGAGTGACGACGCAGCCAAGTCGGTTTCCCTCCCCACAGGCCGCAGCTTCTCCCTGTACAACAGCGCCTTTTCTACCATCTACCTGATCTCGAACGGCAACGTGCTCTTTGGCACCAACAGCACCGCTTGGAGCGGGCCCATCCCCGACCCGGCACTGCCGAACAACGGCATCTACGCTTTTAGCACCGACCTGAACCCCTCGAGCTGCGGCCAGGGGACCATCTATACGCATTATGTCGACGACCGTTACTTTGTCGTCGAATGGCACGAGGTGCAGCACTACCCAAGCGGCAGCCCTGAAACCTTTGAGATCATCCTCGACCTGGACACGGGCCAGGTGGTCGTCCAGTACCTGGTGGTAAGTGATCCATCAAGCGCCCTGTCGGGTGTGGAGAACGCCAACGGTACGGTGGCAACCCAGTACGCATTCGGAGACCCCGCGTTGCTCTCCAATGAGACCCGCGTCGAGTATGACCCAGTCTTTGGCACGCCGCCGCTGCAGGGGCCGGGCTCCATCTCCGGCACCGTGAGCGACGCGCGAACGCTGGTGCCGATCGGGGGTGCCACAGTGGAGGCAGCCGGCAGTGGAGAAACCTACTCGGCCGTGACCGGCCCCGACGGCGGCTACGCTTTCGCGGCACTCTGCCCCGATATCTACACCCTTAGTGCGACTGCCGAGGGGTACTACCCCAGCGACGAGGAGACCGTGGAACTCGGACCGGCCGCCTCGGTGACGCACGATTTCGCGTTGGTGCCCATCAAGTTCTACATCTACTTGCCCTTTACAACGCTCAACTATCCGTAGCCTGCTGGCGTGCGGCGCACCTCCGNNCTGGAGGTGCGCCGCACGCGTGGGTCCTCACCGGGGCCGGCCTGCCGGCCGGCCCCGCACTCACGCTTTCCAGACCTCGACGGAGAGCCGCTCGCAGACCTTCTCGAGCAGCGGGCTGCCCTCATCACACAGCACGACCGGCCGCACGCTGGCCGGCCGGTAGGCGCGCGAGAGCAGCGCCGCCCCGGTCACCACCTCGCCGATGAGCCCGCGCGTCAGCGCGAGCCCGGCACGGATCACCTGGACGCCTCCGGCCAGCAGGGCGTCCAACTCGCCCGGCCGGCTCTGGGAGAAGGGCACCAGGTCCGACTTCAGCCCGCTGCCCTCAGGCGCCGGGACCTGCACCGAGCCGACAACGCCCCCATCGGCCGACCGCCTCCACCGGCGCTGCGGGCCCCCGGTGGAGAGTGCCACACCGCAGTAGAAAAGCCCGCCGGCCCGCCGCCAGCGATCGAGCAGGTAGTGCTCTTCGGCACCGTGCACTGCCTCCTCCCGCCAACGCCCCAACGGCACCGCGTCCGCCGGCCGAGGGCCTGTCTGCTGGGGCCGCCGGGCGCCGCCCGGCGCGGTGGGGCCCGCCGGGACTGCAGCCTGCGCCTCCTGACCGGCCTTTGGGGCGGGTACGGTCTGGGGGGCGCGCGGCGCGGTACCGGCGCCGGCCGCTTGCTCGGATACGGACGGCAGTGCGGCCAGGTCGAAGGCCGGGTCACGCAGTGTCCGGTACTCCTCCAGCATCGCCTCGAGCCGGACCCGTCGCCGCTCCGCGTCAGCGGCCGACAGGGTGCTGCGCAGGCCGTGCCCGTCGAACGCCTCCCCCAGGATCGACTGGTTGGCCCAGGCCGGCTGCCAGACCGCGATCCCAAGCTCGCGGCAGGCCTCAAGCAGCGTCGTCTCGGGCTGAACGCAGAGGATCAGGGGCCGGGCGGCCCCCACGGGCGCGGTCATGCGCAGCAGTGCCGCGCCGACGAGCACCTCGCCGATGAGCGCA
>MTKX01015193.1_pt1 | contig 57323 bp, 44 predicted proteins | sample 1042771 | NCBI WGS metagenome assembly MTKX01 (sample SAMN06212183, study PRJNA360534) | anaerobic digester metagenome | biome: Wastewater treatment plant; material: sludge; isolation source: anaerobic digester fed with sludge from wastewater treatment plant | place: Denmark: WWTP Randers ...
CAGTTCGCAGCTGTACACAATCGGCGTCATATGGTACAATTTTCGTGGGGTTCTCATGGACAGCTCTTTTTTGCCAAAGATAGAGCTATTGTCCATCGAGAGCCCCTTTTGTCAACTCACATAGCAAGTTTTGCGGTACTGCGTATATTCGATCGGTAAGTATCTTTGGTGGATTCACCGAATACTTGGCAATCAAGTAATCATGGAAGTCGGCCTCGCTGACTTTCAAGAGGTAATCCGGGTCGCAATCATCCACTTCCGCTTGTAGATTTGCTCTTCGCTTCTTCAGATACTGTCTCAAGTCGCCAGCGCCATAGAATAGAGAACTCATTCACTTTCTCCGGCAATTGGATAGTTGGAAGTCCCTCCGCAATCATGGAAAGAGATCAATAACGTACTTGCCCCTTTCCATCAAAATCGAAGGTACAGCTTTTGTCCGTAGCATGTCATGATACTGCAAAAGCGCCTCTTGCAAGTTGGCGCTTTCTAGAGCCTGCAGTATGTCTGTGAAGGAAACTCCACGCTCTACTAAACTCAAGTATCGTTCTAGCTCTTGTAGGGATAGCACGGAGTATGGAAGATTGGCAATCCCTTTCTTGCTAAGAACTTCATCAATTTCCTTCCTAAAGAATACGGAATTGACTGCCTGTACTCGCCCCATAGTCAATACAGCGACCGTACATCTATAGTCCGCAAATTGTTGCAGATCAGGCACATCTGCTCGGATAGCTTTAATGTGTTTGTAGACTTGCTCGATTGCATCACCGATGCGTTGTGCGTACCGTTCGACATCGTTCGCGTCAGCGATCGAAACAAAGTCCAAATCAGGGATGAAAGACTTGCACTCAAAAAGCAAGAGCGAGTTCCTTTCTATGACTACCCAGTCTGCAGGTCCTTTTTTCTCCAATTTCCCATGCCTGTAAACCCTTTCTGGGAAAACGTGGGTTTGAGGATACACTGATTTGAGCAGACTTCCGATGTACTCCTGAAAGACATAGCCAAAAGCACGAGTAAACTTGTCATGATCTGCATCCAGCAAATCGTAATAGATTCCATACGTGACCCGGTCGATAATCAGTGCTGGATTTGGTGCCACCCAGCGATCAAAACCTATCTGAATTAATGGGCGCTTCTTAAGTGGGTTGAACTCATACAAGACATAGGCTGGATCGGAAACTGCAAAGTGATGTTGCGTTGCCAGATCTCGAAACTCGTCAATGGTACAGGAAGCCACCGCTAAGAATCGATTCACATTTACGTCCGAGAGCACTCCTATCCCCTTAGCCTGTGCCTTTCTCAAATAGTCGAGGCACATAGTTCCTGACGTACGAAATGGCCCGCTCTTCCCAGCATAGAAAACAATCCCCACGTGCATAAACTGCTCGATAGAAAGTCCAACAAGTTGTTTGAAACGTTCAGGGATGTTGTAGCCAATGGTCTGGGCCATTCTACTACCGATCTCTTGGAAAAGCATGTAGGCAGAACCAAAGGATTGCATTGGAATACGTTCTTGACTAGGAAGTTGTTGGTAGAGCAATCGTACAAAGAGATCCACTGGATTCCGCCTGTGAAAAGTGGGGTCGTCGACAATAGGGTCGTTCATCTGGTTATATAACGCCGACAGCTCAAGATAGCTGCGCCACTCTAGTGAATATGGCGACAGAATGCTGGATTTAATGATGAGCCACTTTGCCAGAAACTCGATTTTGAACTCAGTGATTGCATCCGGATTCTGTTTAGCGAATGTACGGATGGTTGGATTCAAGCTGAGATCTTGAGAAGCCAGCAGAACATAATTCAAGTAAATGAGGGCATCGTCCAACTTGAAGCTGCCTATACGTTTGATCAGTCTCTGAAAGACTTGGTGGCTCATATACCCCCTGTATCATTTGTTGAGGATAGGACACGGTCCCTGGCGTGTTACGCCTGACCGTAACATCAAAATTCCGGGTTGGATCTAAGTCACTATACGCTTTTATCCAGCTGTCAGTATAGCATTACTGGTGGCAAAAGGCAATGTGCGATGCTGAGATAAGTGTAAAAACGAGGATTGGTGGTGAGTGACACATCAGGCCCTGTCTTGGGCTTTGGTCGTCAATCTGCCTGAGCCGGTACTCACCTACGTCAACTGGTTTTCTTACGTGACCGCTGACTTTGAGTGAGAACCAGGAGATTTATCGCGCTATTCGCGTCACCCGAGCGCTGCAGCCTGAAACCAGGCTGCGCTTCGTTGCCGATGCTGGACGGGATGACCAGAAGATCTTCCGCCAGATGGCCCTGGTCGACGCCGAGTTTATTATTCGTGCCTCTCACGACCGCTGGGTCGAGGTCTACAACGACCGACCCGGCCGCTGGGAACAGGAGTTGTTGCACGAGTTGACAGCTTCTGTACCGCTGTCCCTCAAGCTCCGCGTCGCCTTTACTCACGCGCGCAAGGTGCGGCATGTCGATATCCAATTGGGCTGGCTGAAGATCCGTCTCCCCGACACAAAGCAGGTGTAGCGGGTCGTGGTCGCCCACGACCCAGATTATGACCAGGATCTTGTCTTGCTCACCAACATTCCGATCCACACCGCCACTGACACTCAGCAGGTGTACGCCGAGTGGCGGTACCGACCGCGGATCGAACATACCTATCGCTTTGACTAGGAGGAGGGATTGGACGTCGAGGACATGCGTGTGCAGACGCTGGAATGGATGCGTCGCCTTTTCGTGATCGCGCTTCTGGCTGCACTCTTTGGCTACCATATTGCCGCGGTCCACTGACTCCTGGGTCACCCAACCAAGTCCCGGCCCACTACGCCCAGGCAGTCCCCCCGCTCGACCCGGGCCGGCGCGCGGACGCCCAGGAGCAGGCCCGACTGCTGGGCGGCGACGGGCTGCGGCGGTCGCGCCGTGTCCTCCAGGGCGTGCACCTGCCCCAGCAGTTGCCCGAGCTCCACCGGCTCGCCCAGGTCGACGAACGGCTCGTAGACGCCCGGGACGGTGGCGACGTGATAGTCCATTGGGATCGGGCACCTCCATGAGCCGGCAGGCCGCCGCCTCGGGCCGGGGCGGGGTGGGCAGCGGCTCGCAGAACATCCCGAAGTGGGCCAGCAGGTTGTAGACGCCGTCGCGGGTGATGCGCAGCGTCTCGGTCGACAGCATGCCCCCGCCCCCCAGCTCGGCGCACAGGAAGACCTTGCCCATGGCCTCCACCTCGTAGTCGATGAGGCCCTGGCCGCTCGTCTCCTTGATGATCAGGCCCACGGGGGCGTTGAACGCCTTGAGGGCGGCAAAGGTCCGCTCCGTCAGCGCCCGGTCGTCCAGGTAGTGCATGCTGATGTAGGGCACGAACCGCAGCGAATAGCCGCCTGCGTGCAGGTCCACCACGGCGTCGCACAGGGGCAGCAGGGCCCTCTGGACATAGTCGGCAATGATCTGCGACATGGTGCCCGAGGGGCTGCCGGGGAAGACGCGGTTCAGGTCCTTGCCGTCCACCGGCGAGAGCCGGCGCCCGGCCAGGCTGGCGGGCAGGTTGACGGCCGGGATGATGATCACCCGCCCCTGGATCTGCTCCGGCTCCAGCTCCCGGCTCAGCCGGGAGAGGACGACGGGCCCCTCGTACTCGTCGCCGTGAACGCCCCCCGTGAAGAGGACCGTCGGGCCGGGGCCGTTCCGGACGAGGGTGATGGGGATCAGGATCGAGCCCCAGGCCGAATCGTTGCGCGAGTGGGGCACGCGCAGATAGGATACCTGTTTCCCGTCTCGCTCCAGGTCGAGATCGGTGGTGATGGGCGATTCCAGGTCTGCCATGTCGCTCTCTCCCCTCGTCCGGGCCGGCCCCCGGCGCCGCTATTTCGCAAAAAGCCGCCGCTCGAAAGTGGTGATCCGCTCGCAGCCCGTGGGCGTGACGCGAACGGTCTCGGTGATCCCCAGCGAGCCCTTGCCCGGGATCTGGACCCAGGGCAGCAGGTGGAACGTCATGTTGGCCTGCAGGGGCCGGGTCTCGCCGAGCTGCATGCTCAGGATCTGGCCCTCGCCCCAGTCGGGGGGCAGGCCGATGCCCACCGAGTAGGCCGTGCGCGACGCCTGCTCGGCGCCAAAGCTCGAGTTGCCAATGATCCGGCGGGACAGGGCGTCGATGTCGCCGGCGGGAACGCCCGGCTTGATGGCCTCCATGCAGGCGTCAAAGGCCTCCAGGACCACCTTCTCCCCGTCGAGCACGGCCTGCGGCGGATTGCCGACATAGACCGTGCGCATCATGGGAGCGTGGTAGCGCTTGATGGCGCCCGAGATCTCCAGGAAGACAAATTCCTCGGGCTCGATGATGCGCCCCGCCCAGGTGGCGTGCCCGATATAGCCCCGCGGCCCGGAGGCGATAAAGGGCGAGATGGCCGGCCACTCGCTGCCGGCCTTGATCATGGCATAGTGCACCTCGGCCGCCACGTCGTTCTCGCTCGCGCCGGCGCAGGTCGCGTCGATGCCGGCCTGCACGCCCGCCGCCGTGGTGGCCGCCACGCGGCGCATGAGCTCGATCTCCAGGTCCGACTTGATGAGGCGGCCCTGCTCCACCAGGCCCGCGCAGTTGACAAAGGCCGCCCGGGGCAACTTCTGGAAGAGCCGCTCCTGGAGCGACGCGGTAAAGAACCAGCAGTCCTTCTCGTAGCCCAGGCGTCCGGTGTGCAGGCCGAACTCTTCCAGGGCCTGCGCCAGGACGTCCATGGGGTCCGACGAATCGTCGTAGGGCCGGCTGACCTCGATCCAGGTCAGGAGCTGCATGCCGCTGTTCTCCAGGCGGCGCGGCACGGCGAAGGGCTCTCCCTGGGCGGGCACCACCACGCAGTTAAAGTAATAGTGGCCGACGCTGTCGAATCCGGTCAGATAGCAGATGTTCTCGGGGGTGGTGACCAACATGGCCGCCAGGTCGTGGGCCTCCATGCGCTGGCGCAGCTCCCCCAGCCTGCGCTCGTACTCGAACATCGGGAACGGGAGATCGTTTCGGTTTCGCATCAATTCACCTCCATTGTGAATGCGATTGGCCGCACGGCGCCTACACGACCTGCAGGTGCTGCGGAATCGTCGTCAGTACCTCGCAGCCGTCGTCGGTGACGATGGCGGCGTGGGAAACAAAATAGTCCCCGTGGCCCGAATGCATCAGCCACGACATCAGGTGAAAGACCATTCCCGCGCGCAGGATCATGGGGCTGTTGTGGCGCAGCCCCACCGGAACGCCCCCGCCCGACCACGCCGGCGGAAAGGCGATGCCCACCATGTAACCGCAGTGGTGACGGCGATAGTGCGACAGGCCGGCGGCGTCCACCCGATCCTGCCACGCCTGGTAGACCGTGTCGGCCGTGACGCCTGGCTGGGCGGTGCGCACCACGGCGTCCATGGCCTCCAGGCAGACGGGCTCGATCCAGCGGGCGCTATCGGGGGCGTGGCCCACGAACAGCAATCGGCCCATGGGCGCGTGGTAGCGGGCCACGCAGCCCGACAGCTCGACAAAGAGCACGTCGCCGTCCTCCAGGACCCGGTCGGTCCACGTGCCGTGCTCCTGGCCCAGGGTCGGCGTGGAGCGGATGAACGGCCCGAAGCCAGGGAACTCGCCACCGGCCTCGACCATGGCACGGTGCACCTCGACGGCCACCTCCTTTTCGCTGACGCCGGCGTGGGCCGTGTCGATGGCCGCCTGCATCATGGCGTCGGTGACGACGGCCGCCCGGCGCGTGTAGGCCTGCTCCAGCGGCGACTGGGCCACCCGGTGGTGATACACCAGGTCGGAGGCGTCGCACCACTGGGCGCCGGGCACGCCGGCCACGATGCGCTCCGCCAGGGCAGGGGTCAGGAACAGGCTGTTCTTTTCCATGCCCAGGCGGCCGGAGCCCAGACCGGCCCGGTTCAGGACCTGGCAGACGGTCACTGCCGGGTCGTCCAGGTCGCCAAAGCCGACGAAATCGACGTTGTTCAACTGCAGGTCCATGGTCACCTGCTCCATGGACCGGGCGACGATAGTCGGCCTGCCCTCGGCGGGCACGATCAGCAGGTGGGTGGCGAAATAGCCCCAGTGGCTGACGCCGGCCAGGTAATAGATGTTCTCGGGCACCGACACCAGGAGGCCGTCGAGCTGGTGCTCGGCCATGCTCTGGCGGACGGCGCGCAGACGCGATTCGTACTCCTCAGGCGGGAAAAAGGGCGGTTGCCCCATGGGATAGCCTTCCATGTTGCACCTCTACGCCACGCCTTCGGAACGAAGGACGGAAGTATAGATGGCGTCCAGCTCGCGGACGACCTCGTCGGGCAGGGGATCGGGCTGGTGGGTGGCCAGGATCTCTTTCGCGCGGTCGCGGGCGCGCTCTTCGGCGCGCTTGCTGCCCGCCGCCTCCCACGTTTCATACTTGTCGCGGACGATGAGGCCGGGCATGAACTGCTCGCGGCGAAAGTGGTGCAGGGTGTGTTTCTCGCCGAAAAAGTCGCCCCGGGGGCCGACCTTGCGGATGACGTCAAAGGCCAGGGTTTCGGGTGTCACCTCGATGCCGTCGACGATGCGGCGCGCCATGCTGATGACCTCTTCGTCGACCAGGAGCTTCTCGTAGCTGACGGTCATCGTGTTCTCCATCTCGCCCGCCCCGTGCAGGACAAAGCTGCTGCCGGCCAGCATGCCCAGGAGCGTGCTCATGAGGCTGTCGATGCCGGCCTCCATGCCCAGGGCGTTGGCGTCGGACGAGCCGCCGGTGGTGCGGGCGGGAATGCCATAGTAGCGGGCCATCTGCACAGTGGCGATGCCCAGCAGGTCGGCCTCGGGGGCGCCGTAGGGCAGCATCATCTTTTTCATGTCGAACACGCTGGAGACGGTGCCATAGATAACCGAGACGCCGGGACTGACCAACTGCGCCAGGGTGGCGTGGGCCAGGAACTCGGCCGTCTGCTGGACCATGGTGCCGGCCAGCGTCGCCGGGCCGGTGGCCCCCGCCTGGACCTCGGGCGAGATCGAGACGGGCAGCCCTCGCTCCAGGTAGACCATCATCCCCTCGAGCTGCCCGGGCTCGTTGTAGAGCGGGCTGACCGGGTTGGTGATGATGGCCAGCGGGAGCTGGCCCGGGGGCAGGTGGGGGCAGCAACCGGCCACCACCTCGGCCATGCGCAGCGTCATGTTCGAGACATCTGCGTTGCGGCAGGTGCCATAGATGGGCTTGCTGGTGTGGGTGTACATCGTCCGGGTGAGCCACGCCTCCAGCACCATGTTGGGCATGTCCGGGGGGTTGACGCCGGTGGAGGCGATGGCCATGTTGGGCAGCGCGTCGCACAGCCGGCAGATGTCCTCGCCGTCGGCGGCCGTGCCCGGCCGGCGGTTGCCCTCCAGGTCGATGATGCGCACCGTCGAATCGGGGAAGGAAAAGTAGGAGCGCGTGCCGTCCATGACGATGGTGTTGGCCGGATTGCGGGCGTGCCACGTGAAGCAGGGCGGAAACTTGGCGATGCTTGCCTGGACCAGGTCAGCCGGGATGCGAACCGTCTGCCCGGGAAAGTCGACCGCGGCACCCGAATCGGCGAAAATCTCGAGAACTCGCCGGTTGGGCAGCCAGACGCCCACTTCCTCGAGCACGCGGAGGGCATTCAGGTGAATTTGCTCCACCTGGTCGGGACTCAATACCTGTAGATACTCTTTGATGCCAGCCATTGCATACCCTCTCGGTGAGATTTTGGAACATCCTTGCGCGGCGAGGCCCGTTGCCAGGTCTGCCCGTTTTTTTAATCGACCGCACCTCCAGCTTGACAAACACGAAAACCTATGGTAGAGTGTAACTTGCATACAAGCTGGATGCCATCGGGATACGGGCAGTATTATAGCTGCTGTGGAAGGAATTGTCAAGTATGCAAAGGCGCGATGAGCTAAGCCTGCAAGAAATCTATGACGAACTGCGGACCCGAATCACCCTGCTTCGCTATCCCCCGGGCACCGCGCTCAGCGAGAACGTGCTTGCCCAGGAATTTGGCGTCAGCCGGACCCCCATCCGCCGCATTCTGCAGCAGCTAGAGTTTGAAGGCCTCGTGGAGACCAAGCGAGGTATAGGCACCATCGTCACCACCATCGACCTCAAACTGCTCAAGGACGTGTACGCCCTCCGAAAAAAGCTCCACGAGGTGACGGGCGAGCTGTGTCCCGTCGTCCACGCCTCGGAAAGGGACCTGGAGGCCATTAGCGACCTGTGCAGGCAGGTTGCCGAGACGCGCACCCACTATGCCCCCCAGACGCTGGCCCGGCTGTACAACACGTTCCAGGAGAAGATGCTGGACCTCATCAGCAACGAGCCCCTGCGCAGGGTGTCAGAGATCCTCTACTATCAGACGGCACGCCTGTGGCTGCAGCTCCTGCCCGAGCTGAACTGGGCCGACGAGGTCGATTACGTCGTGGACGAAGTGACGCAGGTCGTCGACGCCCTGCGCGCCCGGGACATGCGGACCGTGGGCCAGATACGCTGCAGGCACCTGGCCATGAACCTCAACCGAATGTTGGCAGAAGAAGCTCCTGTGCTGGAGCCATAACCGGCGGGCCCCTGGCGGCCCTGCCGCGGCAATTGCCACCAGCACCGACGAAAGGAAGGTGATGTATCGCAAACAAGCGTCAGCGCGGTAATGGGTACGACCTTGGCTGGAAGTGCGATTGGTTCAAAGGAGGAACCCAATGAAAGCCCAGAAAACGATTGCTCTTGTGATTTGCCTCACCATCTTGTTGGCGCTCGTGGCGTGCGGGGCCGAGCAACCGCAGGCACCGCCGGCGAGCCCGACACAGGTCCCCGAGACCACGTTTGAGCGCGTCAAGCGCGAAGGTGTCATCCGGGTTGGCTTTGCCAACGAGAACCCGTTCGCCTATGCCCAGCCAGACGGCAAGCTGACGGGCGAGGGCGTCGAAGTGGCCCGCGTGATCTTTCAGCGGCTCGGCATTCCGGAGATGGAAGGCGTCCTGGCCGAATTCGGCGCACTCATCCCCGGGCTCCAGGCCGGACGGTTCGATGCCATTACCGCGGGCATGTACATCAAGCCCGAGCGCTGCGAGCAAGCCCTGTTTGCCGACCCCGACTACAAGGTCGGTGGCGGGCTCATCGTCCTCAAGGGCAACCCCCTGAACCTCCACAGCTACGAAGACATTGCAGCCAATCCCGACGTCAAGGTGGGAACCGGCGCGGGCTACTTTGAAGAGCAGTACATGAAGGCTGTTGGGGTCAAGGAAGAGCAGATCGTGCTCTTCCCCGACAACCCGTCAGGCGTCGCCGGGATGCAGGCCGGCCAGATCGATGCCTTCACCGCCACGGCCATCGGCCTCGCCCAGACCCTTGGTGTGACGGAGGACCCGAACCTGGAGCTGGCCCTGCCCTTCACCGACCCCGTCATCGATGGCAAGCCCATCACCGGCTACTCGGGCACCGCCTTCCGCATGGAAGACCTGGACCTGCGTAATGCCTTCAGCGCCGAGGTGCACAAGATCGAAGAAGAGGGCTTGCTGCTCAAGATCTATGAGCCCTTCCCGGGCTTTGGCGAGCACACGCTCCCTGGCGGGGCCCTGGTGACCGAGAGCTGCCCCGACCAGTACAAGGATCTGGATCTGCAACCGTAGAGCACGGACTAGCCGTGCTGTGATCTACGCGCGGCCTGGAAGCCTGGCAAAGCCAGGCCCCGTAGTCGGCCCAGGCTTCCAGGAAGGCCCCCCCTTTGCCCTTACGCAGCCGTTGGGCGTGAGGGCAAAGGGAGGAGGGTCCTGGCCCTCGCGGCCATCGACGGCCGCAGGGGGGCAGGCCAGAGGGTGATCATGGAAGATCGAGAAAAAAGCCCCAAGCTACGGAGCCTGATCTGGGTGGGCATCATTTGCCTGGCCCTCGGAATCTCGGTAGGCGTTTCCGCCATAAACCAGCGCCCCTTCGATCTGCTGCCCACGATGCTCCGCGGGGTGGTGGTGACGGCCAAGCTGACGGGGGGGGCAACCGTGTTGGCCTTTATCGTCGCCCTCATCGCCGGCGTGGCACGCACGTCCAGGAACTTTGTCATTCGGGGCCTGTCCAGTCTTTATGTCGAATTCTTTCGTGGATCGTCGGCCCTGGTGCAGATGTTCTGGATCTTTTTCGTCCTGCCCCTGCCCCCGTTTCGAGTCACACTCACCTCCTTGCAGGCCGGCATCCTGGCCCTGGGGTTGAACGTCGGGGCATACGGCGCCGAGGTCGTCCGGGGCGCCATCCTCGCCATCCCGCGGAGCCAGATCGAGGCGACCATCGCCCTGAATATGAAACCTTTCATGGTCCTGCGGCGGGTTATCCTGCCCCAGGCCATGGTGCGCATCCTGCCGCCTTTTGGCAACCTGATGATCGAGCTGCTCAAGGCCACTGCCCTGGTGTCCCTCATCACCCTGCCCGACGTCACCTTCCAGACCCTGTCGCTGCGCATGACCGTGGGCCGCACCACCGAGCTGTTTACCCTGTTGCTCATCATCTATTTCCTGCTGGCCTATCCACTGACCCTGGGGGTCCGCTGGCTGGAACGCCAGCGCCGCTGGGCTTAGGAGGGAATCGTGGCAATTGATTGGGAATTTGCGTGGGAGATCCTGCCAACCCTGCTGTCGGCCCTGGTGGTGACCATCCAGGCGTCGGTCCTGGGGTTTGCCCTGGCGGCCGTTCTGGGCCTGGTCTTTGCCCTCGCCCGGCGCTCCACCTCGCCCTGGATCTCGCAGCCCGTCGGCGCGCTGGTCGAGTTCGTGCGCAGCACACCCCTGCTGGTGCAGCTATTTTTCCTTTTCTACGTCCTGCCCCAATACGGCATCCGGCTTCCGGCCTTTATCGTCGGCGTGTTTGGCCTGGGGCTGCACTACAGCACCTACACCTCGGAGGTGTACAGGGCCGGCATCGACTCTATCACCCGCGGCCAGTGGGAAGCCTCGACGGCCCTCAATTTTTCGACCGTGCGCACCTGGGGTGCCATCATACTCCCCCAGGCAATCCCGCCCATGATCCCGGCGTTGGGCAATTATCTCATCGGCATGTTCAAAGAAAGCGCGCAGCTCGCGGCCATCACCGTCGTCGAGCTGCTCCAGACGGCCAAGATCATCGGCTCCCGCTCCTTCCGCTACCTGGAGCCCATCACGATGGTCGGGTTGCTGTTCCTGGCGCTCAGCTACCTCTCGGCCGTGGGACTCAACAGACTGGAGGTGTACCTTGCAAAGCGACACCAGTAAAGGGCCGGAGCCCATCATCAAATTCGAGCAGGTCAACAAGTCTTTCGGGCAGTTGCACGTGCTGCGCAACCTGGATTTGCACGTGGCCCCCGGGGAAAAGGTCTGCCTCATCGGGCCCAGCGGCTCGGGCAAGACGACGATCCTCAGGATCCTGATGACCCTCGAAAAGCCGAACTCGGGCCTGGTCTGGGTCGACGGCGAGCTGCTGTGGCACAGGGAGGTCCGGGGGAAACGGGTGGCGGCCGACGAGAAGCACCTGCGCCACATGCGCACCAAGATCGGCATGGTCTTCCAGCAGTTCAACCTCTTTCCCCACATGAAGGTCCTGCGCAACGTGACCGAAGCCCCCATCCACGTCCTGGGCACCCCCCACGACGTCGCCGAGGCCCGCGCGCTCGAGCTCCTGGATATGGTGGGACTGTCGAGCAAGATCGACTGCTACCCCATGCAGTTGTCCGGCGGCCAGCAGCAGCGGGTGGCCATCGCCCGGGCGCTGGCCATGCAGCCCAAGATCATGCTCTTTGACGAGATCACCGCCGCCCTGGACCCCGAGCTGGTGGCCGAGGTCCTCATCGTCCTTCAGAACCTGGCCCAACAGACCGACATGACGATGCTCATCGTCACCCACGAGATGTGGTTCGCCCAGGACGTGGCCGACCGCGTCCTGTTCTTTGAGAACGGCCAGATCGTCGAAGAGGGCCCGCCGTCGGTGGTGCTCGCCAACCCGACCAATCCCCGGACGCGAAGTTTCCTGAGGGCCGTCTTGCCCCAGGGGGTCAGGGACCAGGGGAGCCAGGATACGATCGCCTGCGACTGACGACGAGCCGGGCACATCGAGGGCGTCAGGCCCGTTGAGCAGCATATCGAGCATATCGAGCAGAATCATTGGAGGAACCTATATGGATTTTCGAGAGCTTTCGTACGCCGACGCACCGGTGATCAAGGCCCCTCCGCCGGGCCCCCTATCCCAGGAGTACCTGGACTATCACTTCGGACACGAGGGCGGCATCGTCTCCTACCCCCGCGGCATGCCCATGGCGCTGCGCCGGGGCAGGGGCGCCACCGTGGAGGACGTGGACGGCAACGTGTACATTGACTTTTTCGGCGGGGCCGGGGTGATGAACGTCGGGCACGGCAACCCGCAGGTCATCGCTGCCATCCAGGAACAGATCCAGGCGCTGACCCACTCCCTCGACTTTCCGACGCCGGCCCGCAAGGCCCTGGTGGAAACGCTCCTGCCGCTCCTGCCGCCAGAGCTGAACCGGGTATCGTTTGGCGGCCCGACCGGCTCCGACGCCGTCGAGTCGGCGGTCAAGCTGGCGCGCTATAACACCAAGCGCTATCCCATCCTGGCCTTCGAAGGGGCCTACCACGGCATGACGGCCGGCGCACTGACGCTGTGCAGCGGGGCGTCGTTCAAGGAAGACTTCTTGCCATTGATCCCCGAGGTGCACTTTGCGCCCTATGCCTACTGCTATCGCTGCGCCTTTGGCCAGGAAGCGGGGTCGTGCGACCTGTCGTGCGCCCGGTACGTGGAGCACGTCCTGGAAGATCCGCACTCGGGCGTGGCCAGGCCGGCGGCCATCATCGTCGAGCCGGTCCAGGGCGAGGGGGGCTCTATCGCGCCGCCCGTCGAGTTCATGCAGTCCCTGCGCCGCTCGTGCGACCGGCACGGCGTGCTGCTCATCGCCGACGAGATCCAGGCGGGCTTTTGCCGGACGGGCAAGATGTTCTCCTTCCAGCACAGCGGCGTCCTGCCCGACATTGTCACCATGAGCAAGGCGCTGGGCGGCGTGGGCATGCCCATCTCGGGCATCGCCTACCGGGAAGAGTGGAACACCTGGCCGCCGGGCAAGCACATCGGCACGTTCCGCGGCAACCTGGCTGCCTATGCCGCCGGCGCCGCCGCGCTGCAGTTCATGGTCGAGACCGACCTGGCGGGCCACGCCCTGGCCCTCGGCGAAAAGATCGTGGGCTGGCTGCAAGAGATCGAGAGGGAATCCAGGATTGTGGGCGAGGCCCGCGGCAAGGGGCTCCTCATCGGCGTCGAGTTTGTCCTGGATCGGGCGACCAAGGAGCCGGCCCCCGAGCTGGCGCGGCAGGTGCGCAACCTGTGCCACAAGCGCGGCCTCCTCATGGAGATCGGCGGCCACTATTTCAACGTGGCCCGCTTCTTGCCGCCGCTGGTCGTTACCGAAGATCTGGCGCGCAAGGCCGTGGAGATATTCGCGGATTCCGTCCGCGACGTCGAAGCCGCGCTCTAGCAGCCTGTCGGAGAGCCCGTTCGTAGTGCGCGCTTCAGCGCGGTTCTTGGGCGATAAATCGCCCACTACGAACCTAAAAGCAAGCGCCTCTCCGACACGCTGCTAGCCATCTGGAAACGAGCTCGCAGCGCGCGCTGCGAGCACATCTCGCACCCCCTGGAGCAGGCTGCGGGGGCTGCACAGGGCAAGGAGGCCTGAAGAATGAAAGACAGGTGGAACGTCGCCGTCGTGGGTGCCCTCGGCATGGTGGGCACCGAGATGATCAAAACCCTCGAAGCGCGCAACTTTCCCGTGGCCGAGCTGCGCCCCCTGGACGTGGCCGCCCTGGAAGGCAAGGAAGTGAACTACTGTGGGCGGAAGGTGCCGGCACAGGTGGCCCGCGAGGAGAATTTTGCCGGGATCGACATCGCCATCTTTTCGGCGGGCGCGGATGCAAGCAGGGCGCTGGCGCCCCTCGCCGTCCGCCAGGGCGCCGTCGTCGTGGACAACAGCTCGGCGTGGCGCATGGATCCGGCCATCCCCCTGGTCGTACCCGAGGTTAACCCGGGCGACCTGCAGTGGCACAAGGGCATCATCGCCAACCCCAACTGCTCCACCATCCAGATGGTGGTCGTCCTGAAGCCCATCCATGACCGGGCGCGCATCAAGCGCGTGGTCGTCTCGACCTACCAGGCGGCCTCGGGTGGCGGCAAGCGGGCGTACGACGAGCTGTTGCAGCAGGCGGCGGAGGTGTTGGCCGGCCAGGAGGCCACCGTCGATGTCTTTGTCCACCAACTGGCGTTCAACGTCATCCCGCAGATCGACGTCTTTGAGGCCGGGGACTATACCAAGGAAGAATGGAAGATGGTCCACGAGACAAAAAAGATCATGGGCGACGACTCGATCCGCGTGACGGCCACCACGGTCCGGGTGCCGGTGTTGTACAGCCATTCGGAGTCCATCAACGTCGAGACGGAGCGAAAGCTGACCCCCCAGGAGGCCCGCGAGCTGCTGAGCCGGGCGCCGGGCATCACGGTCGTGGACGATCCGGCCAACAAGCAGTATCCCATGCCCTTTGACACGGCGCATACCGATGCAACCTACGTGGGGCGCATCCGCGAGGACTTTTCCATCGACAACGGCCTCAACCTGTGGGTCGTGGCGGACAACATCCGCAAGGGCGCGGCCCTGAACGCGGTGCAGATTGCCGAGCGCCTGGTCGCCGACGGGCTGGTAAGGGTCCCGTGAACCAGGCTCCCATCCTGGTGCAAAAGTTTGGCGGGACGTCGGTATCCACCGCCGAGCGCCGCCTGCAGGCCGTGGAGCACGTCCGCCGGGCACGCGCCGAGGGTTACCGGGTGGCCATCGTCGTGTCGGCCATGGGCCGCCGCGGCGATCCCTACGCCACCGACACGCTCCTGGACCTGCTGCGCAGCGATGGGCTGCCCGTGGACGGCCGCGACTATGACCTGATCTTTGGCTGCGGCGAGATCGTGTCGGCGGTGATGATGGCCCACCTCCTCAAGCGCGAGGGCATCCCCGCCGCGGGGCTCACGGGCGGGCAGGCGGGCATCTACACCGACGGCAACTATTGCGAGGCCGAGATCGTGGAGATGGACCCGGCGCGCATCCGCCACTATCTGGACGAGGGCGCGGTGCCCGTGATCGCCGGGTGCCAGGGCATCGTCCCCCATACCGGTGACGTGACGACGCTGGGCCGCGGCGGGAGCGACACGTCGAGCGTGGCGGTGGGCGTGGCCCTGGGGGCCGCCCTGGTCGAGATCTATACCGACGTGGAGGGGGTGGCGCGCGTGGACCCGCGCACCGTGCCCCAGGCAGGCTTCCTGAAAACCATCAGCTACGAACGGATGCTCGACATGGCCCGCTACGGGGCGGGCGTGGTCCATCCGCGGGCCGTGCGCACGGCGCGCAACGGACAGGTGCCCGTGGCCGTGCGCTGCACGTTCTCCATGGCGCCGGGCACGACCATCGCCCAGGTGCCCGACGAGCACCCGCTGCTGGGGCTCGCCCTGCTGGGACCGCTGCGGACGGTCGTCCTCGGCCGGGCCCGGCCCGAGGCGCGGGCGCGCGAAGAATGGGAGCGCTGCCGCCTGGTCATGACCCTGGAGGACGCCGAGAGCGGCGCCCTCGTGGCCGGCGCGTCGCCCGACCGCGTTGCCCACCTGCGCATCGCGGCCCGCGAGTGCGGCGCCGAGGACTCCTGGCCCGAGGGAGAGCAGGCGTGGGTGTCCCTCGTCGGCAGTGAGGAAGCGCTCCACGGCCAGTGCGGCCGGGCCCTGGACCTCCTTGCCGGGGCCGGTGTCTCCGTGTTATACTACGAGCTCGCCGGGGGGCGGGCTACGTTCGTCGTCAGCGCGGACCGGGCGAAGGAAGCCGTGCGGTCGCTGTACCAGACCTTGATCGGAGGATGAAAATGGAGCAACCACTGGGCTGGCGAGCGCGCCTGGGCATCATCTACCCGGCGTCGGGGCTGGCCGACATGGAATACTATCAGCTCTGCCCGCCGGGCGTGTCGGTACACGTCACCCGGTCGAGCATGCCCGACGAGGGCGCGGTCACGCTGGAGCACATGACGGCCGTGGCGGGTGGCGAGCGCTTTGACCAACTGGCCGAGGACCTGGCCACCGTCCGGCCCCACTGCATCGCCTGGATGTGCACCTCGGGCAGCTTTAGCCGCGGGCCAGAGTGGGACGCAGAGCTGCGCCGGCTGCTGAGCAGCCACGGCCGCTGCCCGGCGACGACCACCTCCACCTCCCTCGTCGAGGGCTTTCGCGCCCTGGGCGTGAAAAAGGTGGCCCTGGGCACGCCTTACGAGCCGCGGCTCAACGAGAAGCTCGTGCAGTACGTCCAGCACTTTGGCTTCGAGGTGACCAACCACGTCGGGCTGGGGCTGACCCTGGATTGGGACATTGGCACGCTGGGGCCCATGGCGATCCACGACCTGGTGCAGCGGGCCAACACGCCCGACGCCGAGGCGGTGTTCGTCAGCGACACGGGCATCATCCTCAGCCCCTTTGTCGGCACCCTGGAGGCCGACCTGGGGAAGCCGGTGTTCAGCGCCAACATGGCCACCATGTGGCACTCGCTGCGCCTGGCCGGCGTCGGCGAGCCCCTGCCCGGCCGGGGGCGGCTGTTCGAGATGCCCCTGGCACCGGGCGCCTGACGGCCGGCGCGCGAGGAGGATGAGGCGGCGGTGAGAACCCAAGAAACGGACGTCCTGGTCATCGGCAGCGGGGGGGCGGGGCTGTACGCGGCCATCCGCGCCGCCGAGGCCGGCGCGCGGGTGACCATCTGGGACAAAGGGCTCGTGTCCAAGAGCGGCGGCACCGTGGGCGGCGCGGGCATCGCGGCCGTGGGGCCGTGGAGCGTGCCGGGCGATGGCCCCGACGTTCACGCGGCCGATACCCTGGCCGGCGGGGCCTACCTCAACGACGAGAGCCTGGTGCGCATCCTGGCGAACGAGGCCGGGGAGCGCGTCGGCGAGATGGAGCGTTGGGGCCTGCGATTTGACCGGCGGCCCGACGGCCGCTACGTGCTGGACGTGGCAGGCGGACACACCCACCCCCGGCTGCTGGCCATCAGCGACCGTGTGGGCCTGCAGATGACCAAGGTGCTGGGCCGCCAGCTCCTGGCCCGGGCGGACGTCGAGCAGGTGCACGACGCCCTGGCCACCCGGCTCCTGGTCCGCGACGGCCGCGTCGTGGGGGCCGTGGGCCTGGACCTGGGCGCCGGCGATCTGGTGCACGCGCGGGCCGGGGCGGTGGTCCTGGCCACGGGCGGCGTGGGCCAGTTGTATCCCGTCACCAGCAATCCCATCCAATGCACCGGCGACGGCCTGGCCCTGGCGCTGGCGGCCGGCGCGCGGCTCATCAACATGGAGCAGGTGCAGTTCTATCCCAGCGGCCTGGTCCATCCCTCCTCGCTGCGCGGCTTTATCCTCGGCGTCCAGGAGTACGCCAGGATGTACAACGGGCAGGGAGAGCGGTTCATGGCCCGCCACGAGCCCGAGGTCCTGGAAAAGACGACGCGCGACCGGCTGGCCCGGGCCATCCACGCCGAGATCGCCGCCGGGCGTGGGACAGAGCACGGCGGGGTGTGGCTGGACGCCACCGACGTGCCCGAAGAGACGTTCCGGAGCTTTGGCCACGAGTTCGAGCTGTGCCAGAAGCGGGGCCTGGACCTGCGCTACCAGCGGGTCGAGGTGGCGCCCGCGGCCCACTATTTCATGGGTGGCATCGCCATCGACCCCCTGGGGCGCTCGTCGCTGCCCGGGCTCCTGGCGGCGGGCGAGGTGACGGGCAGCGTCCACGGGGGCAACCGCCTGAGCGGCAACAGCCTGGCCGACATCGTGGTGTTTGGCGCCCGGGCCGGCGAGAGCGCGGCGCACCATGCCCGCGAGGCCGGGCCGCCGCCGGCCGCCGGCCTGCAGGTGGCCGCCGAAGAGGCCCGCCTGAAGGCCCTGCTGGGTAGGGGCGCCGGCACGGTGACCGCCGCCGAGGGCAAGGACGGGCTGCGGCGGCTGATGTGGGCCGGGGCCGGCGTGGAGCGCAACGCCGCCGGGCTGGCCGGGGCCGAGGCGGCCCTCGACGAGCTGGCGGGCGAGCTGCTGCCCCGGGTGGGCATCGAGGGCTCGGGGCTGCGCCACAACCCGGGCGTCGTCGCCTACCTGGAGCTGGAGAACATNNCGCGCTCCGAGTGCCGGGGCGCCCACTGGCGCGACGACGTCACCCATGACCCTTCCCACCCGCCAGAGTGGACCGTGGTCCGCCAGGCTGGCGACGGTCCTCCGTCGGTGAGCCTCGTGCCCGCCGGTCCAGCCGCCGGCCGCGGAGAGGTGGCCCCATGACTCGATCCTTTCGAATTCGCGTCCGGCGCTACGACCCCGACCGGGTCCCGGCGGCCTACACGCAAGAGTACGCCATCGAGTATCGCGACAACATGACGCTCCTGGAGGCGCTGGAAGAAATCCAGCACGTGCATGACAGCAGCCTGGCCTTTCGCTCGTCGTGCCGCATCGCCAAGTGCGGGAGCTGCGGCGTCAACCTCAACGGGCGGCCGGTCCTCGCCTGCCACACCGGGCTGGACGGGCAAGACATCGAGGTGGGCCCCCTGGGCAACGCTCCCGTCGTGAAGGACCTCATCGTCGACCGGCAGCGGCCCGTCGAGGAGCAGGTGCAGGCCATCGAGGCCGTGCGCCAGGCGCCCGGCCGGGTGGCGGTGGCCGCGCCCCCTCCCGCGCTCTTTGACTATGGCAACATCAGCCGCTGCATCGGCTGCCTGGTGTGCGAGGGCGCCTGCCCCGTGGTGTCGGTGCAGCCCGGCGACGCATTTCCCGGGCCGTCGTGGCTGCCCACGGCCCTGGGGTCGGGCGTGGGCATCGCCGAGGAGCGAGCCGGAGGCGCCTTTCACTGCCTGCTGTGCGGGGCGTGCGCCGTTGCCTGCCCCAGCGGCGTGCTGCCCGACGGCGCCCTGGAATCGGCGAGGGAAGCGGCGGCCGGCCGGGGCCTGCTGCCCCAGCCCCTGGCCGCCCTCGACGAGCGCATCGCCCGGGCGTACAACATCTCGGGCGAGCCAAACCGCGACCGGCTTCTGTGGGCCGCCAATCTCGCCCGGCCGCCCAGCGGCATCGGCCGGAAGCAGGTGGAGGCGGTCTATTTCGTCGGCTGCGTCAGCTCGCTGTTCCCCCGCAGCTACAGCGTCGCCCAATCGTTCGTCCAGATCCTGGAGCGGGCCGGCCTCGACTACGGGCTCCTGGGCGAGGAGGAGTGGTGCTGCGGCTATCCCATGGCCGTCAACGGCGAGCTGGAGCGGGCGCGGGCCCTGATGCACCACAACCTGGACGCGGTGCGCGCCACCGGGGCGCGGCTCCTGGTGACGACCTGCCCCTCGTGCCTGACCTTCTGGAAAGAGGCCTACCCCCACATCCTGGGAGAAGAGCTTGGGTTCCGGGTCCTCCACGCCACCGAGTACCTGGCCGAACTGCTGGAAGAGGGGCGCCTGCCCCTGCAGGCCGAGCCGGCGGAGCAGGTCATCACCTATCACGACCCGTGCGATCTGGGGCGCAAGGGCGGCATCTATGAGGCGCCGCGCCGGGTGCTGGCCCGGCTGCCGGGGCTGTCCTTGCGCGAGATGGACGGCATCCGCGAGCAGTCCGAGTGCTGCGGGGGCGGCGGAAACCTGGAAAGCCTTGATCCGGAGCTGGGCAAGGCCGTGGCAGCGCGGCGCATCCGGCAGGCGGCGGACACGGGAGCCGGGACCGTGGTCTCGGCCTGCCAGCAGTGCGAGCGCACGCTGGCGGCCGCCGCCCGGGGCGAGCGAATCCGCATCCGGGTGAAGGACATCGGCGAGATGGTCCTGGAAGCAATGGAACCCGAGTAGGGCAGGAGGAGCGAGCATGTCGTGGCGTGCGAGGTTGGGCATCATCTACCCGGCGGACGGGGCAATCGACGACGAGTTCTGGGGCTTTGTGCCCAAGGGCGTGACGGTCCACGTCACCCGCTTCTGGGCGCCCGACGATCAGAGGGTGGAGGTGTTTGAAGAACAGGCCGACAGCCCCGACATCCCCGAGGCGGCCCGCGTCCTGACGTCCATCCCCCTGGACGCCATCGCCTACGCCTGCACCTCCGGGAGCTTTATCCGCGGCGGCGGTGGCGACCAGGCCATCATCGAGCGCATGGAACAGGCCAGCGGCGTGCCGTGCACCACCACGTCCACGGCGCTGGTGCGGGCCGCCCACGCCCTGGGCGTCGTCCGGCTGGCCGTCGCGGCGCCTTACCCGGCGCCCGTCACCGAGCGCCTGGGCCGGTTCCTGGAGGACAATGGCTTCCAGGTGGTCTCCATGAAGATGTTGGGGCTGACCCACGGCATCTTCTTGCAGCCCGTGGGCGCTGCCTACCGCCTGGCCAGGGAGGCCAACACCCCCGACGCCGACGCGGTGGTCATCAGTTGCACGAACTTTCGCACCGTGGAGCTGCTGGACGCCATGGAGCAGGACCTGGGCAAGCCGGTCATCGGCGCCGTCCAGGCCACCATGTGGGATTCGCTGCGCCTGGCGGGCATCAACCCCCGGTGCGAGGGGCTGGGGGCGCTGTACCGCCTGAACTGCTGACCCGGCCCCCGCAGTGGCGCCCTGGCATTTTGCTCGCGCCCCGGTATCTTGCCCGCGCCTTGGTGTCTTGCTCGCGCCGGATAACAATCCGGCGCCCGCAGTGGCGGATTGTTATCCGCCACGAGCAGTGGCAGGGGCCCCGGCGCCCGCGGTGACAGGGACCTCCGCGCCACCCCTGTTCTCCGCCTCGAGGTTGTGCTATAATACCCCCATGAGCGACAGGCAAGTGTCCGTCACCATGGACCCCGGGGCCCGCTGGCTGCCCGCAGCCGCCCTGGTCCTGCTGCTGTTGCAGGCCGTGGTCCCCAACCGGGTGTGGATCGGGCTCCTGGTCCTCGGCGCCGGCGTCGTGGGAGGCGCCTATTTGTGGGCGCGGCAGATGGCCGCGCACCTGGAGGTGGAGCGCGAGCAGCACTACGGCTGGGCCCACGTGGGCGACCTGCTGGAGGAGCGCTTTACCCTGACCAACCGCTCCTTCCTGCCCGCCGTGTGGGTCGAGATCGACGACCACTCCGACCTGCCCGGCTATTCGGCGCGCACGGTGCGCGGCGCCGAAAGCGGCCAGGCCACCACCTGGCGCACGGAGGGCGTCTGCCGCCAGCGCGGCCTCTTTACCCTTGGTCCGTGGCGGGCCCGCACGGCCGATCCCCTGGGGCTCTTTGAGGTCGTCCTCGACCATCCCGAGACCCAATCCATCCTGGTCTACCCGCCCATCGTGCACCTGCCCGAGCTGCGCCTGCCCCGGGGCGCCGCCACGGGCGCCGGGCGCAGCAGTCGCGCCACGCCGCACGTGACGGCCAGCGCCGCCGGCGTGCGAGACTATGCTCCCGGCGACGCCGTCAACCGCATCCATTGGGCGAGCACTGCCCGGCGGGACGAGCTCATGGTCAAGACCTTTGACCTGGAGCCCTCGGGCAACTTGTGGATCGTCCTCGACATGGATTCGGCGGTGCAGGCTGGAGAGGGCGAGAACTCGACCGAGGAATACGGCGTCATCCTGGCCGCATCGCTGTCCAACCGCGCCCTGGAGGAAAACCGCGCCGCCGGGCTGGTGGCCTATGGCACCGCCGTGCCGGCGGGCGGCGGCGAGCCGGAGCCGATGCCCACCCTGGTGATGCCCAGGAAGGGCCGGGCGCAGCAGTGGCTCATCCTTCGGGCCCTGGCCCTGGTGCGGGCCGGGGGCCGGTGGCCGCTGCAGCGGGTGCTGGCCGAAATGGACCGCAACCTCGGGCGGGGGACCATCCTGGCCGTCATCACCCCGTCGTTGGACCCGTCGTGGGTGTCGGGCCTGCTGCCGCCCATGCGCCGGGGCGTGGCGCCCACGGTGCTCCTCCTCGATCCCGCCACCTTTGGCGGGGAAGGCGACGCCACGCCCCTCATCGCGCTCCTGGCCGATCTGGGCGTGCCGGCGGAGCGCATCGTGGAGGGCATGCCCTTCCGGCCGGTGGTGGAGCACAAGCCCCGCGGCCGGCCCGAGCTCAAGGTCCTGCCCGGCACCGGCCGGGTCATTGTCGTGGACGGCAAGGACTCCGGAGCAGTTCCCGGGGGGAGCCATGCTCGCTGACGCGACGGTCCGCCTTCTGGGGCGGGTGCGCCCGCGAGAGGGTTGGGGGCCCTTTTTGCTGGCCTTGGCGGCTGTCCTCTGCCTGCCGGCGGCCCTCATCTCCGCCCGGGATGCGCGGGGGCAGGCCGGCGGTGGCAGCCTGGTGATCGTGGCCCTCCTGGCCATGGCGATGGGGGTGCGACTGGCACGCTCGCGGGTGACGTGGCGCGGGGCAGCGGTGGTGGGTGTCCTCCTGGGTGCCGCCACGGCCGCCGTCGTCGTAGGGCGCCTGGTGCCGCCGGCGGGGCTGCTGTGGCGCGAGGGGCTGGGCCTGGTTGCCTGGCTGCGCGACCTGCCCCAGGGGCTCGGGCAGCAGCCGCCGCCCCTGGCCGAGCTGGCAGCCACCTTCCGTCAGCAACTCGACATCCTGGGCGCGCGGCTCTCCTGGTCCGGCCGGGGCGCAGGGGCGACGGATCCGGTGCTGGGCGAGCTGCTCGTGGCCTCGCTGGCGTGGGGCTGTGCCTTTTTCGCGGCCTGGCAGGTCTATCGCCGGCGACGCGCCGTGGTCGGGCTGGTGCCGGCGGGCGCCGCCGCGGCCGTCGTGGCCTTTTTCCGGGGCGGGATGCCGGTCTTTTATTTCTTTTGCCTGGCCTTCTGCGGGCTATGGCTGGCCGCCCTCCAGCGGCTGCGGCGGAAACAGGCAAGCTGGGACGAGACGGGCACCGATTACCCCGACGCCCTGCCGTTCGAGACGAGCGCCGTCCTGCTGCCCTGGCTCGTGGCCGTCCTGCTCGTGGCCGCCGTGTGGCCCGTGGTGACGGTCAACGCCGTGCGCGACGCCTTCTGGCGCCGCATGGACGAGCCCTGGAACCGCCTGGAGTCCGCCGCCGAGCGCTACGTGGGCCCCATCGACACGGGCGTGGCACTGCGCGGCGCCCCGGCAGCCGCCCCGGGCGAGCTGCCCCAGTCGCACCTGCTGGGCAGCGGGCCCGAGCTGCGCGAGACCGAGATGCTGCGGGTGTGGACCAGCGATCCGCCGCCCGTGACGGGGGACGCGGAGCCGGCTGAGCCCGGCCCGCGGCGCTACTGGCGGCGCACCACCTTTGACACCTACAACGGCCGGGGCTGGATCAATGCCGTGCAGGAGCCGGAAGAGCTGGCCGCGAGCGCGTCCCTGGCCGGCGAGCCACCCCCCGGCGAGGAGCTGTGGCAGCAGTTCGAGATCGTTCGTTCCGATGGGCCGTGGCTCTATGCTGCCAACGCGCCCCTCCGCCTGGACGTGCCGGCCCAGGCCTGGCGCAGGGCCGGCGGCGAGCTGGTGGGATTGACGGGCGACGCCCGGCGCTACACCGTCCTGTCGCGGACGCCGGCGACGGCGCCGGCCGAGCCGCGGGCCAGCACCGCGAGCGCGGCCACGGCGGTTGCCGAGGGCGCTACAGGCATCACCGGCACCCTGCCGGCCGAGGTGGCGGCCCTCTACCTGGCGCTGCCCGAATCGGTGCCCCGGCGCGTGCTGGACCTGGCGCGGCGGGTGGCAGGCACCGACCCCGGCCGCTACGAGCGGGCGCAGCGCATCGAGGCCTACCTGCGCCGTTACGCCTACAACCTGGATCTGCCGCGACCGCCCCGCGGCCGCGACCTCGCAGACTGGTTCCTCTTTGACCTGCAGGAAGGCTACTGCGACTATTACGCCTCGGCCATGGTCGTCATGGCCCGGGCCGCCGGCCTGCCGGCCCGCCTGGCGACGGGCTATGCCCAGGGAGCATACGACCCGGAGAGCGGCGCCTGGGTCGTCACGGCCCTGGACGCCCACTCCTGGCCCGAGATCTATATCGATGGCGCCGGCTGGGTCGAGTTCGAGCCGACGGCCGGCCAGCCGGCCCTGGTGCGGGCCGGAGACGGGCCGGTCCAGGGGGAGCCCGTGCCCCTACCCCCCCGCGCCGGCGGGCGCTGGGGCTGGCTGAGGGCCCTGCCCTGGGGCCTGGTGGGCATCGTCGCCCTGGCGGCCCTGCTGCTGGCTGCCATTGCCTGGCTGTGGCGCCCCGGCGAGACAGCGGTTGCCTCCCCCGCGGCCCTGGTGCTCGACCGCTACGGGCGCCTGCTGCGCTGGGGCGAGCGGATGGGCCACCCCTTGCGCAGCGGGCAGACCGCCCTGGAGTACAGCCGCGACCTGGGACACGACCTGGGCGAGCGGGGCCAGGACGCCGGCTGGCCCCAGGCCCGCGAGGCCGGCTCCCGGGCGCCGGCCGAGATCGAGCACCTGGCGGCAGCCCTGAACGAGGCCCGGTACGGCCGGGGGCCGGTCGGCGAGCGCACCGGCCGGTGGGCGAGGGAGGCCTGGTCCCGGCTGCGACGATGGCTCCTCTGGCTGTGGCTGGCCGGCAGGCGCCGGGGTCCGGGATAAGGCCGCCGCCCAACCCTGGATTTCCCTTTTCTGCCCGTTGCCATTATAATCTATGTGCACGCAATCCAGGGAGGCGACGAAGCATCATGACGAACGTGCGAGAGCTGCAGGAACACGAGCTGTGGAACCGCTGCGACCCCACCATCTTTGATTTCGAGACCACGGAATCGCTGCCCGGCACCGTGACCATCATCGGCCAGGAGCGCGCCGTGGACTCGATTGCCTTTGGCATCGAGATCGAAGCCGCCGGGTTCAACATCTATGCCCTGGGGGCCAGCGGCACCGGCCGGACGACCACCATCCGCACCCTCCTGGAGCGCGCCGCTGCCCTGCGTCCCGTGCCCAACGATTGGATTTATGTCAACAATTTTCTCGACGACAAGCGGCCGCGGGCCATCGCCCTGCCGCCCGGCACGACCGTCGAGTTCGCCCGCGAGATGCAGGAGCTGGTCTCGGACCTGCTGCGCGAGATGCCCCGCGCCTTTGACGGCGAGGAGTACGAACAGCAGCGAGCGGCCATCGTCCGCCAGGCCCAGGAGATGCGCGGCCAGGCGCTGGCCCAATTGGAGCAGACGGTCAAGAGCCACGGTTTTTCCCTGGTCCAGACGGCGCAGGGCGTGGGGTTCGCCCCCGTCATCAACGGCCAGGTGCTAAGCGCCGAAGGCTTCGGCCAGCTCGACCGGCCGACGCAGCAGCAGATCGAGGAGCGCCAGAAGCAGCTCCACGGCGAGGTGGGCACCGCCATGCGCCTCGTTCGCGACCTGGACCGGGAGGCCAAGCGCCGTTTGACCGAGTTTGACCGCGAGGTGGCCGACCAGGTGGCCGGCCGGGTGCTGGAAGAGATCCACACCGCCTACGGCCACCTGCCCGAGATCGCCGAGTACCTGGACGAGGTCCAGACCGACGTGGTGGACAACGTCTCGGCCATCGTCGCCCAGAGGGACGGCGACCCCGAACAGGCAAGGGCGGCCCGCGACGAGATGCTGAAACGCTACGGCGTCAACGTCCTGGTGGATCACGGCCAGCAAAAGGGAGCGCCGGTCATCTTTGAGACCAACCCCACGTACAGCAACCTGGTCGGGCGCATCGAGCATCGGGCCGAGATGGGCGCCCTGGTCACCGATTTCACCATGATCCGGGCAGGCGCACTCCACCGGGCCAACGGCGGATACCTGGTCATCGAGATGGACGGCCTGTCGGCCCACCCGATGGCCTGGGAAGGGCTCAAGCGGGCCCTCAAGAACCACGTGATCCGCACCGAAGAGCTGGGCGCGCAGATGCAGATCGCGTCGACGGTGACCCTCGAGCCGGAGCCCATCCCCCTCGACGTGAAGGTGGTGCTCATCGGCGACGCCTATACCTACTACATGCTCCACAGGCACGAGCCCGATTTTGGCAAGCTGTTCAAGGTGCAGGCCGATTTCGGCGCCGATTTCACGCGCACGCCCGAGACGGCCCTCTGCTACGCGCAGTTCATCGCCGCGCGCTGCCACCAGGAAGGACTGCTACCCTTTGACCGCGAGGCGGTGGCCCGCGTCGTCGAGTTCGGCTCGCGCCTGGCCGACCACCAGAAGCGGCTGTCCACCCACTTTGGCGAGATTGCCGACCTGGTGCGCGAGGCCAGCTTCTGGGCCAAGAGGGCCGGCCGCAAGCACGTCTCGGCGGCCGACGTGGCCCGCGCCGAGCGAGAGCGCATCCGCCGCGCCAACCGCGTGGAGGACGAGGTCCAGGAGATGATCGACGAGGGTTCCTTGCGCGTGGACCTGGCGGGTGAGGCCGTGGGCCAGGTCAACGGGCTCTCGGTGCTCTCGGTGGGCAACTATGCCTTCGGCAGGCCATCGCGCATCACGGTGCGCACCTACACCGGGCGCCAGGGCGTGGTCTCGCTGGACCGCGAGGCCAAGCTCAGCGGCCGCATTTACGACAAGGGGCTCCTCACCCTGGACGGCTACCTGGGCGGCAAGTATGCCACCGACCGTCCATTGAGCCTGTCGGCGACCATCTCCTTCGAGCAGTTGTACGACGAGGTGGAGGGCGACAGCGCGAGCTGCACCGAGCTGTGCGCGCTTCTCAGCAGCCTGAGCGGGCTGCCCCTGCGCCAGGGCGTTGCCGTCACCGGCTCGGTGGACCAGCAGGGCAACGTCCAGCCCGTGGGCGGCGTCAATGAGAAGGTCGAGGGCTTTTTCGAGACCTGCCGCAGCCGGGGCCTGACCGGCGACCAGGGCGTCGTCATCCCCGCCCAGAACGTGGTCAACCTGATGCTCCGCGCCGAAGCGCGCCAGGCCGTGGCCGACGGGCTGTTCCACGTCTACCCCGTCCGCACCGTGGACGAGACCATCGAGATCCTCACCGGCCAGCCGGCGGGCGTGCCGGGCGAGGACGGCTGCTACCCGCCCGACACGGTCCACGGGCGCGTCACCGCCCGCCTGGAGGTGCTGAATAAGAACCTCAAGGACCGCGACAGGGAGGACGAGGACAAGGACGACGACCCGGCCGAACCGGCAGAGAGCTGAGCCTCCTCCCTCACCTGCACGCCTGGCGTTCGGCCTATTGACATTGTCATAAAAAGCGAGTATAATGAGGCCGTGGGGATTCGAAGCAATCTCGTCAACACGGTCCCACGTTCGGGATCCCCTCCCCGATCGGGGTGATGCAGTTTCAAGCCTCGGTCCATCTTGGGCGGCGGGCAGTCTGGTGCCCAGACAGAGACTCTACAGTCGCATCGTGGCAGTCATCTCCCTCGTGGAGTTGGCAGTAGAGTGGTTTCCGACATCACACAAAAACAAACGAAAGGAGGCCGTATACTTACGATCGCGCCACTCCGACCGTAGTATACAACTGTCACCATGAAACACGTCAAGCTCGCCATCGTCATTCTGGCCTTGCTCGCCCTGGTGGGCGCACAGACAGCCTGGGCAGCGGCCCCCCCGGCCAGCGGCCTGGTGCACGTGGTTCGGCGCGGCGACACCATGTACAGCATCGCCCGGGCCTATGGCACGACAGTGCCGGCCATCGCCGCCGCCAATGGAATCGCCAACCCCAACCGGATCTATGTCGGGCAGAGATTGCGCATCCCGAGTGGGTATCCGGGGGGGTATCATCCCGGCGGCGGGATCTATATCGTCCGCCACGGGGACACGCTCTCGAGCATTGCCCGGCACCTGGGCGTCAGCCTGCGGGCGCTCATCCACGTGAACGGCATCCGCAACCCCAACTATATCTATGCCGGACAACGCCTGGTGATCCCCACGGACGGCGGTACCTGTTACTCGTGCGGGGGGACGTTCTACCGGGTGCAGCGCGGTGACACGCTGTACAGCATCGCCTGGCGCTACGGTCGGACGGTGTGGGCCATCGCCCATGCCAACGGCATCCGCAACCCGAACGTCATCTATGCCGGCCAGGTGCTGCGCATCCCCTAGCGGGGTGCGGAGGACCGGCCCATAGTCCATAGGGCGCCCAGGGCGCCACAGGGGAGCCAGGGCCCGCTGTTTCCGGGGCGCGGCCCTGGCCCCTTTGTTCGCCCTGGAAAGGCCACAGCTCGCCTCGCTGTCAGGCAGGCCGCCCGCCCGGCGCCAGGGCCGGCACCTTGACCCGGGTCAAGGCGAGGACCGACATCAAGAACAGGCCGCCATAGATGGCAAAGATGACCAGGTAGCCCAGGCCAGGCTCCAGGCGGTTGAAAAAGTCGGCCATGGGGCCGCCGATGCCGGCCCCGACGATGCCTGCCCCGGCGCCCGCCAGGTTCGAGATGCCCAGGTAGCGGCCGGCCTCCTGCGGCGGCACCAGGTCGGTGCCCAGCGCCCAGTTGGTGGCCATAAAGGCTCCGGCGCCCGCGCCCAGGATGCTGCCCCCGACGAGGACCAGTGACATGTCGCGGGCCACGAGGAGGAACAGGGTGCCGGCGGCAGCCACCAGGGCGGAAACCATGACCAGCCGTCGCCGGCCGATGCGGTCGGCCAGGTAACCGCCCCCCAGCGCCGAGGCAACCAGGAACACGGCGACAACGGCCAGGAGAATCCCCGTCCAGCGCTCGGCGTCGGGCAGGAGAAGTACGTCGCGCAGGTAGTAGAGGGCAAAGCCCTGGATGGAGCCGACAGCGGCCAGAAAGAGCAGGCGGTTGATGACCCACCACACGAAAGAGCGCTGTTGCCGGGCGTCGCGGCCGATGCCCACCTGGGCCCCCAGATAGACCCCGACAAAGATCGAGCCGGCCATGGCCGCCAGCCCGGCGAGGCCGACGACGGCGACCTGGGTGGCGACCGTCGCGCCCCGGCCGGCCAGGAACGTGGCGCTGTTGTTGACGAGCCAGAGCCCTACCCGCGTGGCGACGACAAAGATGATGGTCAACAGGACGATGCGCAGGATCGGCTCCCGGAGGCTGCCCTCCGGTTTTTCGCGGAGAGGCTCCTCGCGAACGCCCAGGACGGTCATGAGCATGGTGATGATAAAGACGGCCATGATGATGGCCACGACCAGGCCCACCTGACCACCGGTCAAGAGCCCCCCAATCAAGATCATGGGCAGCGATGGCAACAGCTCCATGACGGCCTTGACGCCCGAAGCCCGGCCGCGCCGGTCCTCGGGCACCAGGTCGGGGATGAGGCCCTGCACGGCCGCCTGCCCAAAGTTGGACGACACCTGCAGCAGGACAATGCCGGCGAGAAGCACCATGTAGGCAAAGGTGACGCCCAGGAAGGGCAAGAACAGGGAATCCAGGGGCGACCCGACAAAGTTGGGCGACAGGGCAATGAGCAGCAAGAAGAACATGTTGAACAGCGTCCCGCCCACGATGTAGGGCCGCCGGCGCCCCCAACGGCTGGTGCTCCGGTCGCTCAACATGCCCGCCACGGGCTGGATCAGCATCGCCACCGCCAGCCCCACCACGCGCACCGTGGCCAGGTAGGTGTTCTTTTCCGCCTCGGGCACAAACAGGGCCACCAGGTAGGGAAGGAGGAGCGGCGTGATGCTGCCCGAGGCAAAGCTGATGCCAAAGACAAAGGCATTGATGTTGATATAGTCGTACCAGCGAAGAACGCGCTTCATTGCATTGTCCTCCCGTGACTTCCGATCCCGCTTTTGCACGCGCAGGCGTGCCGTCAAAAGGCCAAGCGATTAGAACGCATCACACGCCAGGATATCGACCGCCGGATAGCGGAGAAAGGCATCCGTCAAGAACTCCAGGCCATATTCCCGAACATAGTGATGATAGCTGGAATAGGGATAAGCGGCCAGGTAGTCGTGCACATCGAGCACGTGGCCTGGAGCAATGCAAACCGCATTTCCTTCCACCCGCACCCCTCCGTCTACCACCTGCACGACGCCGTGCTTGATGGGGTTCAAGTGGATGTAATTGAAGCAGGTCCAGAACTCACGCTCATTGCGTGGGCATCGGTCCCAATACTGGTACCACACATGGCGGCCCGGCGTTACGTCCAACTTGTTAAAGCGGACAGCGCTGTCTCCGTGCAGGGCCTTGATGAACTTGTAGATGGGTTCCGTCTTGCCCGTCTCGAGCAACAGATGATAATGGTTATACATCACCGACCCAGGCGAATAGCCGCACATCCCAGCGCTGTATAGCCTCGCGCAGAATATCCCGAAACAACGCGTGCTTCGCGTCGCTCCTCATCAGCCACTGCCCTCGAACAATGCTGGCTGTGATAAAGTAGCACGTCTCCTGGATATAGATGTGCGGCGGGTGAAACTCTCTCCTGGCCACGTTGCGCTCCAACCTCAACCCGGACTCCCCGACTTGTCGGGGCCGAGCCGTCTCCCGGCAAGCTTCCCCCGACAAGTCGGGGACTCCCTCATGCGCTACCCGGACTCCCCGACTTGTCGGGGCCGGGCCGTCTCCCGGCAAGCTCATGATACCGAAGCGCATGGCCTGCTCCTATTCCCCGTCCGCGTGGCCGGTCTCGACGCCCGACAGGTGCTCCAGGGCCTTGATCAGGGCGTGGTTGCCCTCCCGCCCATAGCCCAAAGTCTGCAGGCTGCGATAGAGCTGAAAGATGAGGGCCGAAGCGGGCAGGGGAATGCCCATCTCGTCGGCCGCCTGCAGGATCAGGCGCAGGTCCTTCTCCTGGAGGTCGATCATGAACCCGGGGCGCCAGTCGCGGTGAATGATCTGGGGGCCGCGGTTGGTGAGCGTCCAGCTCCCCGCCGCCCCACCCTCCACGGCCTGCAGCGTCTTTTCCAGGTCCAGCCCGCCCGCCTGGGCAAAGAGAAACGCCTCGCCCACGGCCATCATGCTGTTGACCACCAGGATCTGATTGACCAGCTTGACCATCTGCCCCGCGCCGCTGGGGCCCACGTGGATGATGGACTTGCCCATGGCCTCCAGGATGGGCATGGCCCGCTCCACCTGGTCCGCCTCGCCGCCCACCATGATGCTCAGGGTGCCCCGGGCTGCGCCCTCGCTGCCGCCGCTGACAGGCGCGTCCAGCATCGAGACCCCCTGCTCGGCCAGGCGGACGGCAAAGGCGCGCGTCTGCGACGGGCTGATGGTGCTGCAGTCCACCACCAAGGAGCCCGGCCGCAGGCCCTCGGCCGCCCCGCCGGCGCCGAATAGCACTTCCTCCACGTCGGGCGTGTCGCTGACGCAGATGACCACCACGTCGCTGGCAGCCGCCAGGGCAGCAGGGCTCTCGGCCACCGTCGCCCCCTCCTGGCCCAGGGCCTCGGCCTTGGCTGCCGTGCGGTTCCAGACGCCAAGCTCAAAGCCGGCCTTGAGCAGGTTCCGGGCCATGGCCGCCCCCATGATGCCCAATCCGATGAAACCAACCTTCTCGCCCATGCGGACTCTCCCTCCTATTGGTATGTACGATACGTGCAGGAGTCCTAGCGAGCGGGGCGCAGTAGCACCAGCCGGTAGTCTCCCACGTGGCGAAAACCCAGCGACTCGTACGCCTTCTGGGCAGGCCAGTTCTCCCGCCCTGTAAAGAGCACCGCCCACTCCACCCCCCAGGAGCGCGCGTCCAGCAGCGAGGCTGCTACCGCGGCCCGAGCATAGCCCCGGCTGCGCAGCTCGGGGGGCGTCCACACTCCGCCGACCTGCACCGCCTCGGCCAGGCTGGCGTTAAAGGCCGTGGTCGACACCGGCCGGCCATCCTCCTCCAGCAGCCAGATCTCGCCGCGGTTCAGCCCGCGCTCGACCGTCTCGCGCGTGTTCTGCCGTAACCGGGGCGTGTCCTCCTCGTGCATCGATTCGACGCGCATGGACACCCGCCAGGCCGTCATCAGCTCCAGGTCCCGGGGCTCCATGCGGCGGGCGTTGACCCGGCCCTCGGCCAGGGCCGCCGGCACGACCAGGTCGGCGAGGGCCAGGGTGTAGAGCTTTTCCTCCTCGTCCCACTGCACGGTCCGCGGGTCGATGCCCAGGACCTGCCAGGCGGCACCCACCTGCTCGGCGGGACCGATGAGACCCTGAACCCGCCGGCCGGCGGCCGAAGTGACGGCCTCGACGACCTCCGGCAGGTGGATAGGGGCCTGGAGCACGAGGTTGCCGTTCCAGTAAGAGGCCGCCGCGGCCACAATCTCGTGGTCCTCGAACGCGGCGGCGTAGGTACCCTCGATGGGCCTACCCTGGTCGCGCAGGCCGGCGGCGCGCATGTTGCCCAGGAGGAACATCGACGATTCGACGCGGGGTCGCAAAAAAGCCTCAAGGATGGGCTCGTCCCCGGGCCGCAGGATGCGAATATCTGGCACAATTGCCTCCGTCCCGAATGGCAGTGGCCCTATCTTACCACAGGTTGGCACCGCGTGCAACGCCGCCCGGAGCCGGTCGGGGCGCGGCAGGGAGTTGTCAACGTATACGAAACGAATAAACGAATTCTTTGGCTTTCTTATTCGTTTATTCGTTTCTTTATTCGTTGACAGCATCGCGCGCGGCGGAAACTTCCCAGGTGCGCAGGCCGTGGCGGCTGAGGGCCGTGGGGACGTGGCGGTAGAGGGGATTCTCGGCCTCGATCTCGCGGATCATGGCCCGCCTCGCCCCGGCGGAGGGGCCGGCCAGGAGGGTGACCGAGCCGCCCTCTCCGCCGGCGCCGTTGACCTTCCAGCCCAGGGCGCCGTGGGCGCGGGCGACGTCGATGACCCGCCGGGCGTCGGCGCCCACCAGGTCGGGATGCAGGCGCCGCTGCGCCTCGGTGTTCTCGACCATGATCCGGCCCAGGGCGACGAAATCGCCGGCCTGGAGGGCGTCGCGGGAGGGCTCGGCCAGGCGCCGCAGATCCTCCAGGACCTGGACGTCGGGGCCGGCGTCCTCCAGGCCGCGGATCACCCGCTCGTGCACATTGGAGGAGTGGTGGGTTCGTCCCAGGTAGACGAGGACCAGCCGCCTCTCCAGCTCCCACCACAGGTCGTCGGGCAGCCGGAGCTGGCTGACCGTGGCCCGCGGATAGTCGTACATGTCGATGAGGTTGATGCCGCCAAAGGCCGAGCAGAGCTGGTCCTGGATGCCGCACTGCTGGCCCAGCATCTCGACCTCGACGGCCTGGGCCGTGTAGGCCACCTCGTAGGGCGACAGGCGGCCGGGCGTCAGGCAGTCCAGGGCGCCGACGAGGGCCACGGTCACGGCCGCGGAGGTGCCCGTGGAGGCACCGGAGGGAGCCTCCGAGTAGATGGTCACGCGGATGGCAAGGTCGTCGGGCACGCCCATGCGCTGCACGGTGGCCTGGAGCATCGGGTGCGGCCCTTCGAGGGCTGCGCCAGGCTCGGGCTCCAGGTCAAAGCAATCGCCATAGTTCTCGGCGCAAATGGTGACCTGCCGCCCGCGGCTGTCCCGGGCCAGGACCTCGAGCTGGACCTCGGCATAGGGCGAGACGCCGATGTTAAACACCTTGCCGTGGCGGGCAAACCAGGTGTCGGTCCAACCTCCGTTGTCGCAGACGCGGATTGGGGCCACGCTGTTGACGATGCGCCGGCTGCCCGCCGCTCCCTCGTCGCTCACCGCTCACCCCCGGGTTCGGTTCTCCCCGCTCTTCCTCAGAGGCAGGGGTGCGCCCAGTATAGCACAGAGTTTGGAATTGGCAAGCCGGAAACCGGGGAACGGGCGGCGCGATCAGGCGTCGTTCAGCGCCCGGGCCCAGACCTTGCGCCCATCGGGCGCCCGGGCCAGGTCGCCCACGTCCTTGTACTCCTCGGGCCAGCGCAGGCGCACCGCCTGCCCGGGAAAGTGAGCCATCAGCTCGGCGGCGGCGGCCTCGCCGGCGTCGTCCTGGTCGGTGGCCACCAGCAGCCGGTCGTCGGGGCCGACGTGCGCCAGCCAGCGCCGCTTGAACTGGGTGCCGAGGAGCGCCAGCAGCTCGAACTGGCGCCAGTAGCCCCACTCGTGGAGCAGCAACAGGTCAAAGGGGCCCTCCACGACGATGATGCCCTGCGAGCGGCGGGGCCGGCCCTTGCCGGTCAGCGGCTCCTTGGGCATCGCCAGGCCGAGATACTTGGGCCGCTGTGCCTCCCGCGTGGCCCGGCCGATGAGATAGACCGTCTCCCAGCCGCGCATGACGGGAACGACGAGGCGCTGGCTGAGGTGCTCCCAGACGTCGCCGCCAGACGTGTCCCCGTTCGCCCCATCCTCGCCGGAACGCCGGTCGTGGAGCAAGCCCAGGCACCTGGCGCGCTCCAGGTCCAGGTGCCGCCAGGCCAGGTAGCGGGCCAGGCGCCGGCCCGTGGCGTAGCCCAGGTGATAGGTCTGCGCCGTCCCCAGCGAGATGCCCCGCGCCTGGAGGGCGCGGCGCATGGCCGCGTTGGTCATCAGCGACTGGTAATAGATCTCGGACGCGGCGTTGAGGATGGCCCGGTCCTCACAGGTCAGCTCCGGCTCCGCCTCGCTCTGGCGCGGCACGGCGACGGGCAAGGGCGATTGCCAGCCCCGCCCGGCGGTGGCCCCGGCGGGCGGGCCGCCCAACAGCTCCAGGGCGCGGCGAAAGTCCACGCCCTCTGCCTCTCGCAGCAGGTCGACGACGTCTCCCCCGCGGCGGCAGGCGCCAAAGCAGTACCACGACTGGGAATCGGGCCAGACGTTAAAGCTGGGCCGGGTGTCGTCGTGGAATGGGCACAGGCCCACCCAGCGCTCGCCCACGCGGCGCAGCGAGGGCACGTAGCGAGCCGCCAGGTCCTCGATGCGCACGCCTGCCTTCAGGCTGTCGATCTCTAGCCTGGACAACGTGCCGCTGCCACTTCCGTCAGCACGCAATCCCCACTTCCTTTCGCCGGGGGCCAGGTAGGCTGGCCCGAATCGAACATCTGTTCTAATGCCATTATACACCAAAACCCGTGGGAATGCAAGGGTTTGACAGCCTGCCGGTTCCTGGGCTATAATCTCGATGGGCCTCGGGGCCGGCCCTGGTACAGTGCCGTATCCCCTGCCCCTGTCATTGCCGTGTTGCATCGCCAGCCCCGAGGGCACATCAGAAAGGGGAGGTGCCAGGTGACAGACGCCCTGTACATCGCCACCATCGACCGCTATTCGGGCAAGTCCCTCGTGTCGCTGGGCGTAACCGAGCTACTGCTGCGCAAGACCAACAGGGTCGGCATCTTTCGCCCGGTGATCGGGACGCAGACGGACGGCGAGCGGGACAAGAACATCGACCTGCTTCTGCGCCATTTTGACCTGCACCAGGACTACGAGGATACCTATGGCATGCCCATGCGCGAAGCCGAGGAGCTCATCGGCCAGGAGCGCTACGATCAGGTCCTGGACCGGATCATTGCCAGGTACAAGGCCCTGGAAGAGTGCTGCGATTTCATCCTGTGCATCGGCTCGGACCTGGTCAGCGCCACGGCGGCCCTCGAATTCGACTTTAACGCCGACGTGGCCAAGAACCTGAGCGCCCCGGTCCTGCTGGTCGGCAGCGGCGTGGATCGGGACGTGGCGGGCATCGTCAGCACTGCCCACACCACCGTCAACGCCTACCAGGCACGCGGGGCGCAGGTGCTGGGCATGGTCGTCAACCGCGTGGCGATGGACCACCTGGAAGAGCTGCGGGGCGCCCTCAAGGAGGAGCTAAAGGACGAGGACGTGATCGTGGCCGCCATCCCCGCCCACGAGGTCCTGGCCAGCCCCACCATGAAAGAGGTGGCGGAGCAGTTGTCGGGCGAAATCCTCTTTGGCGGCGAGCACCTGGACACACTGGCCCACGATTACCTGGTCATCGCCATGCGGTTGGACAACTACCTGGGCCGCCTGACCGAGAACGCGCTGCTCATCACCCCCGGCGACCGCAGCGACGTTATCCTCAGCGCCCTGCAAGCACACCAGTCGAATCGCTATCCGAAGGTGGCGGGCATCGTCCTGAGCGGGGGCATCAAGCCTGCCCCGGCCATCAGCCGGCTGTTGGAGGGCCTGGCAATCCCGGTGCCCATCCTGTCGGTGCCCACCGATACCTTTGGCACGGCAACCCGGGCGAGCAGCCTCCGCTCGTACATCACCGCCGACAACCGGCCCAAGATCGACCTGAGCCTGGAGCTGTTCGAGGAGTTCGTGGACACCGCCGAGCTCGAGGCGCGCATCAGCAGCATCGAGCCCCGCGGGATGACCCCCCGGATGTTCCTGTACTATATCGTGCAGCGCGCCAAGGCGAAAAAACAGCACATCGTCATGCCCGAGGGCAACGACGAGCGCATCCTGCGCGCGGCCGAAGCCCTCCTCAACCGCGACATCGTCGACCTGACGCTCCTCGGCCGGCCCCGGGAGGTGCGGGACATGATCCAGGAGCTGGGCCTGGACATCGACCTGGACCGGGTGCCCATCATCTGGCCTGACGAATCGGAGCAGTTCGACGAGTACGCCGAGTCGCTTCTGGAGCTGAGGCGGCACAAGGGGATGAACCTGGACGCGGCCCGCGACCTGATGCGCGACGTCTCTTACTATGGCACGATGATGGTCTACAAGGGCGCCGCCGACGGCATGGTCTCGGGCGCGGCCCACACCACCCAACACACCATCCTGCCGGCCCTGCAGTTTATCAAGGCCAAGCCCGGCTTTACCGTGGTATCGTCGGTGTTCTTCATGTGCCTGGACGACGAGGTGCTGGTCTATGGCGACTGCGCCGTGAACCCCAACCCGACGGCCGAGCAGCTCGCCGAGATTGCCCTGTCGTCGGCCGACACGGCCCAGACCTTTGGCATCGAGCCGCGGGTGGCCATGCTTTCCTACTCATCCGGCGAAAGCGGGGTGGGCGAAGACGTGGAGCGCGTTCGCACCGCAACCCAGATCGCCCGGGAGCGCCGGCCCGACCTGCAGATCGTGGGACCCATCCAGTACGACGCCGCCGTGGACGCCAGCGTGGCGGCGAAAAAGATGCCCGGCTCCGACGTGGCTGGCCGGGCGACGGTCTTTGTCTTTCCGGACCTCAACACGGGCAACAACACCTACAAGGCCGTGCAGCGCGAGACCGGGGCCATTGCCATCGGCCCCGTCCTGCAGGGGCTCAAGAAGCCCATCAACGATCTGAGCCGGGGAGCCACGGTAGAGGACGTGATCAACACTGTGGCCATTACGGCCATCCAGGCGCAGAACGTATAACAGAGACTGCATTGCCCCCGGGTTCTCCTTGACAGCCTGAACCCTCAGGAGTATACTTGCCCCGGACCAAATGAGCCGCTGCCCGCGGTGGACGCAGTATGCAGCCCAACGGAGGAGAATCAATGGAAGCTCTCGCCAACCCTGAGAACTGGATCGCCCTTCTCACCCTGACAGTCCTCGAGATCGTCCTGGGCATCGACAACATTGTTTTCATTTCTATTCTTGCCGGCAAGCTGCCGCACGAGCAAGCCGGCCGGGCGCGCGTTCTGGGCCTGGGTGCGGCCATGATCACGCGCATCCTGCTCCTGCTCTCATTGTCGTGGGTCATCCGGCTCACCGAGCCGCTCTTCTTTGTCCTCGACCACCCCGTCTCGGGGCGCGACATGATCCTGATCCTCGGCGGCCTGTTCCTGCTGGCCAAGAGCACCCGCGAGATCCACGAGCGGCTCGAGGGTGAGGGCGCCCGCGAGGTCACAAAGGAGGTCCCTTCCTTCGCCGGGGTCATTGTCCAGATCGGCCTGCTGGACATTATCTTTTCCCTCGACTCGGTCATCACCGCCGTGGGCATGGCCCGCGCGCTGTGGGTGATGATCACCGCCGTCATCATTGCCGTGGGGGTGATGATGTTCGCCTCGGGCGCCATCAGCGACTTTGTCGAGCGTCACCCGACCATCAAGATGCTCGCCCTGAGCTTCCTGCTGCTCATCGGTTTTTCGCTGGTGGCCGAGGGCATCACCCTGCACATCCCCAAGGGCTATATCTATTTTGCCATGGCCTTCTCGGTCCTGGTCGAGGTGCTCAATCTGCAGTCGTCCAGCCGGAAGGCAGAGCCGGTGCAGCTCCACCAACCTTTCACGAAGGAGGAGGGGTAGCGGCCGGTTCGGCGGTCTCGGCCCGCAACGACATAGCCGCATAGATCTGGCGCAGGTACCGGCTGGGACGCGTCGCCATGAGCCGCGTCCCGGCGAATCCGTGGCGGGCGGCCAGGGTTTCCCAGGTGCGGTACGAGAAGGGATGGGGGACACAGGGATTTCCGCGGTCGGCGTTGTACTCTACCACGAGCAGGCGGCCCCCCGGCTTGAGGGCGGCACGGATCCGGTCGAGGACCGGTCCCTTGTCGCGAAAAAAGTGGAGCACGTTGGCCGCCACCACCCCGTCCAGGGGAGGCATCTCGGGGAAGGGCTGCCCCACCCCTGCTTGCGCCGCAGGCTTGGACAGGTCGGCGACGAGGTAGTGGACCCGAACCTCGGGAAAGCGAGCGCCCATGGCCCGCTCCTGCTGCCGCAGCGCGCCCGCGTCCTTGTCCAACGAAAAGATCTCGCCCTCCGGGCCCAGTAGATCGGCAAGCGCCAGGGTAAAGGCCCCGGTTCCCGAGCCGAGATCGGCCCAGACCCCGGGCCCATCGACCCCCTTTTTGAGCAGTGCAACGTGATCGGCGTGTTCCATGGATAGCGCCTCCGTGCCGGTGCGTGAGACGTGCCGCCGGGGGTGGTCCGGCGGCCCTGGCGCGCCACTGCTCCACTGCTCCTGTGCGCTCCGAGTATAACGGCTCGGCACCCGCCCGTCAAGTTCCCGGCGCGGGAAGGGACCCGTTCGGAGCGGCCCCGCCCGTTTGCCAGGGCGCACATTTTCGGGTACAATGCCCTGCGCTGTACCGAGAGCTCACACGAGGAGAAAAAGCCATGTCGCGGATGACCGGCGCCCGGCACATCGCCGAAACGTTCAAGGGTTATGGCGTCACCCACGCCTTTTACATGGAGATTATCTTGCCCAGGGCCCTGGCCGAGATGGAACGGCTGGGCATCAGGCGCATCGTGACCCACTCCGAAAAGGGAGCGGCCTACATGGCCGACGGTTACGCGCGCCTGGGCCAGAGACCTGGCCTGTGCATGGCCCAATCGGTGGGCGCCGCCAACCTGGCGGCCGGCCTGCAGGACGCCTACCTGGCCCACGCGCCGGTGCTGGCAGTAACCGGCAGCAAGCCGCCCCTCTTCCAACAGCGCAACGCCTACCAGGAGGTCCAGCACAGGTTTCTCTACGAGCCCCTGACCAAATACAACGTCCACGTCGGCGCCGTGGAACAGCTTCCCCTGGTGCTGCCCCAGGCCTTCCGGGCAGCGACGACGGGCAAGCCCGGCCCGGTGCACGTCGACATGCTGGGCCTTTTCGGCGAGGGGATCGAGCGGGCAGAGGCGGATCTGGAAGTGGTCGTCGAGGAGGCCCACAGCCGCTACCCGGTCCACAGGCCGATACCCGATGGCGAGGCGCTGCGCATGGCTGCCCGGGTCCTGGCCGGCGCCCAGCGGCCCGTCCTCGTCGTGGGCCGGGGCGCCATGATCTCCGGGGCGGCCGCCGAGGTGGTGGCCCTGGCCGAGCGGCTGTCCATCCCCGTGGCCGCTTCGCCCGATGCCAAGACGGTCATGGTCGACGCCCATCCCCTCTACCTGGGGACCCTGGGCGGCTACGGCCGGCCCTGCGCCAACAAGGTGGTGGCCTCGGCCGACCTGGTGTTTTTCGTCGGCACCGGCACCGGCGACCAGCTTACCGAGAACTGGACGGTGCCCCCCCAGGGCACGCCCACGATCCAGCTCGACGTCGACCCCGCCGAGATCGGCCGCAACTATCCGGGCGGCATCGGCCTGGTGGGCGACGCCTGCGAGGGGCTACGGGCGCTCCTGGCCCTGGTAGAGCCCGCCGCGGGCCGCGACGAGTGGGCCGGCTATGCCCGGGAGACCGTCGAGAGCTGGCGGCGCATGGTGGCCCCCCTCCGCGACTCGGATGCCGTGCCCGTGCGGCCCGAGAGACTGTGCAAGGAGGTCGCTGCCGCCCTGCCCGAGGACGGCGTGCTGGTGGCCGATACCGGCTACTCGGCCATCTGGTCGAGCACCATGGTGGACGTGCTGCACCCGGGGCAGGTCTACCTCCGCTCGGCGGGCTCCCTGGGGTGGAGCGTGCCCGCCGCCATCGGCGCCCGCTGTGCCGAGCCGGGCAGGCCGGTGGTCTGTTTCTGCGGCGACGGAGCCTTCTGGTACCACATGGCCGAGCTGGAGACGGCCAGCCGCTGGGGCATCCAGGTCGTGGTCGTCGTCAACAACAACAGCGTCCTGGGCCAGATCGTGCCCTTTAACGAGCGGGCGTGGGCGGGCATGGGCGAGCACCAGACCGACGCCTACTGCTACCGCCAGACCAATTTCGCGCGCCTGGCCGAAGAGATGGGCTGCTACGGGCTGCGCGTCGAGAACCCCGGCGACGTGCGGGCGGCCATCAAGATGGCCCTTGCCCAGGAGCGGCCCGCCGTCGTGGACGTGGTAACCGATCCCGACGCCCACCCGATCTTTGCCATGTAGGCTGCGCGCCGGCCGGNNCCGGGCGACCATCCCCCTTGCCTGGCGCACCTTGCCCCGCCCCCCGCAAAGCGCTGCCGATTACCTGGTATACCGGTTGACAGCCGTACGGAATTGTGATACGATAGGGCTGTAGTTCCAGGCAGTTGAGCCCATTCGTCGCAGCACCTCTGCCGCCACAACCGGCTATAGGCTCCAGGCTTGCTGGGGCCCTGGCCTCCAATAATCTGCTCTCTCATCACCGCACATCCTGAATCATGACTGCTCGTTGAAGCCACAGCTTTTACGCTGCGCCCGCACCCCGGGCGCCAGAACGGAAAGGAGGTGGTGCCCAGCAACCCAGGTCGCGCAGTTCCATGGATGACCTACAAAGGAATGCCAGCAGTACTTTGGCAAAGTCGACCCAATTCTGCAGTGAAGAAGGAGAGACAGATGAAACGGCTAGCGACGATTCTCTTATTGTTGGCCGCACTGGCGATGGCGATCCCGGTATCCTCTCAGGGTCCAGGAGATCTGTCCGTTGCCACCTCCCCCACAATTGGACCGAGCGTGGATCCGGCCGCAGGGAAAGAAGCCCCGAGGCTAGCTCTCCCCGAAAGTGCAGCGTTCGCCCCCAGCGACCTTACGCCCGTGAGCGTCATCGTCACCTACGACGACTCCGTCGATCCCAACGCGCTGGAGAGAGCCGCTGATGGCCAGGTTGTGCACCGCTTCAGCAAGATCTTTAACGGCGCCTCCCTGGTACTCCCCGGTGCCAAGGTGGAGGAGCTGGCAGCTCTCCCCGGCATTACAGGCGTGTATCTTGACGAAGTGTTGCAGATCGACACCGAGGCCAGCCCGGCGTTTATCGGCGCCCCGACGGTCTGGAATGCACTGGGTGGGCAGCAGAAGGCCGGCGAGGGCATCATCGTCGGTGTTCTCGACACGGGCATCTGGCCCGAGCATCCGTCCTTTGCCGACCCCGGTCCGGATGGCATTCCATACCCGGCGCCTCCGGGTGGCCCGTACGACTGCAACTTTGGCAACACGGCCTGGAACCCTGAAGACGCGCCCTTTGCCTGCAACAACAAGCTGATCGGCGCCTATGAATTCATGGACACCTACAAGGCCGTCGTGGGTCTGGACCCCCTGGAGTTCGACTCGGCCCGCGATAGCAACGGGCACGGTTCGCACACCTCATCCACGGCCGCGGGCAACGCCGGTGTCGAGGCCAGCATCCTGGGTACGAACTTTGGGATGATCTCTGGCATCGCCCCCCGGGCCCACGTCATCATGTACCGGGTGTGCGGCGGACCTACGGGAAGCTGCTACGCCAGTGACTCGGCAGCCGCGGTGGAGCAAGCCATCCTGGACGGCGTGGATGTGCTCAACTTTTCCATCGGCGGGGGCACCAACCCCTACTCCGACATCGTATCCCTGGCCTTCCGGTCGGCCTTCGAGAACGGCGTGTTTGTGGCATGCTCGGCCGGAAACTCGGGGCCCGGCGCCGATACGACCGGCCACCGGGAGCCATGGGTGACCACCGTGGCCGCCAGCACACAGTCCCGGACCTTTGAGGGCTATGTCAATGTTACAGCCGACAACGGCGATACGCTGGACCTCGTGGGCGTCTCTATCGGCGGGACCGCCCAGGGCGAGCTGGTCATCGGCGCGGACTATGGCGACGCGCTGTGCGGCTCTGTAGATGGGGTCAACCCCTTCCCGCCCGGAACCTTTACCTCGAACCAGATCGTCGTTTGCCAACGCGGCGTCACTGCCCGTGTGGAAAAGAGTGCCAACGTTCAGGCAGCCGGCGGCGCCGGCATGGTCCTGTATAACCCGGGGGTCCAGACCCTGAACGCGGACAACCACTTTATCCCCACCGTGCACATCGACGACGTGGCGGGGGCAATGCTCCTGGACTTTATGGCGACTCACACCGGCGAGATGGCTTCCCTCGAAGGGGGCGTAAAGGTCTTTGGCCAGGGCGACGTCATGGCCAGCTTTAGCTCGCGCGGTGGCCCCAGGCAGCCCCTGGGCATCAGCAAGCCCGATATCTCGGCCCCGGGTGTCAACATCCTCGCTGCCCAGACGCCCTATCTCTCGTTCCCCATCCTGGGGGGTGGCGGATCGCCGGGGCAGTACTTCCAGGCCATCGGCGGCACGTCCATGTCCAGTCCGCACATTGCAGGCGCCGGAGCCCTGCTCAAGCACCTGCATCCGGACTGGACGCCGGGCCAGATCAAATCGGCCCTCATGATGACGGCCTTGACCGACGGCGTGGTCAAGGAGGACGGGGTCACGCCGGCCGACCCGTTCGACATCGGTTCCGGTCGCGTGGACCTCAACAAGGCCGGGTTCCCGGGCCTGACCATCTCGGACTCGGTGCAGAGCTTTATCGATCTCGAGAACGAGCTGTGGAACGCCAACTATCCCAGCCTCTACGTGCCGGTCATGGCGGGCCGGCTCACCGTCCAGCGCACCGTCCACAACGAGACCAACCTGCCGCGGAACTGGAAGCTGACCGTCGAGGCACCCCCGGACCTGACGATCACCGTTCCGAAGCACGTCCAGGTCCCCCGCAACGGCGATGCCAGCTTTGACATCACCGTCGACGCTCGCAACGTGCCGCTGGGCGAGGTTCGCCACGCCTCGATCGAGTTCAAGCAGGGCAACGAATACCTGCACTTCCCCGTGACCATCGTGCGGCAGCAGGCGGCGGTCCTGATGGACAAGGTATGCGAGCCGGCACAGCTCCCGGTGGGCGGCACCACCGACTGCACGATCACCATCGAGAACACTGCCTCGACCCCTGCCGAGGTGGTCGTGGTGGACCAACTGCCCGATCGACTGTCACTGATCCCGGACAGTGTTGTCGGTGCGCAGCCCGAGGGCAATAACCGCCTGGTCTTTGCCGGGTCGCTGATGGGAGCCACACCCGGGCTTCGCCTGGACGACACTGTCCCGCTGTACGGTTACCTCCCGTTGTCGGCCTATGGCTTTACACCCATCCCGCCTCCCAGCAATGCCGACGACGGAGCCTATCTCATCAGCGGGCTGGACTTTGTCTATCAGGGTGTGCAATATACCGACGCCATCTGGTCTGTCAACGGCACCCTGGAGATTGGCACGGCGAGTGGCCTGGCAGCCTCCGCGGCCAACGGCCTCATGCCCGATGCGACGCCGCCCAACAACCTCCTTGCGGCCTGGTGGACCGATCTGGACCTGTCAACCGGCGGGGAGTGGTACATGGGAGCGTTGAGCGACGGCGTGAACGTCTACGACATCTTTGAGTGGTCGAACCTGGCACGCTTTGGCGACCCGTCCTCCACCGCGAGCTTCCAGATCTGGCTGGCGAGGGGGACGAACCTGGCCTGGTTCACCTACGGTGGCTTCACGGGTGACACAGCGGACGGCACCGTGGGCGTGGAGAACGCCAACGGGACCGTGGGCTACACCTATTACTACGGCGAGGGTGCTGTTGGTGGCGTGCCCGCGGGCGACCTGCACGTCGACCAGAACTCGGGCTCTGCCGGCGAGACGCACGTCATCACCTTCACCGCCACAGGCGCCTCCAGGGGAGCGTGGCAGAACTGCGCCGAGATGACCGGCGACCTGTTCTATGGTACGAGCATCGCCTGCGCAGAAGGCACGGTCACCAAGTAATTCGCCCTGGAGCTGAGGCTGCACAGGGCAGCCCGGCACTCACTTGAGCAGGGGGGGCGGCGGCCGGCCGCCCCCTCTCTTTGCGACCTCTACTCGATGGCCTGCTCGCACAGGAACGGCGGCGTGCCGCCGCCACTGTGGTAGGGGTAGATCTGCTTTCCGGCGCGCAGGCGGATCAGCAACCCTTCTTGCTGCACCTGGATATAGGACTTGCCCGGCTGGGGGCAGCCCAGCGCACCATCAGGCCAGACGACAGGGCGAAACTCCACCAGGTCGATCTGCTCTACCGGAATGGAGAGCCGCTGAGCGAGATCGTCCCTGGCCTCCGCAACGAGGCCCTGGAGACCAGGACTCGACGGCGTTGGAATGGTCGGGCTGATGGGCACGGTAACCTCCTCTACGACATGTGCCGAAGGGGAGGTGACGGGTCCCACCGCCCCTTCGCAAAGGACAAAGCCGCTCTGGCCGGCGCGGTAGTCAAAGGTATCGTCGCCCACCCGCAGGACCACCCAGTAGCCGTCCACCAGGGCCTGGGTATACATCATGCCCGGCTTTGGGCAGCCCAGGGAGCCGTCGTTCCAGGTCACCGACTCGCCCCGTATCACCTCGATCTCGTCCACATCCACGCCCAGGCGCCCGGCCAGGTCCGCGAGGATGGAATCCAGCAAAGCGGCAGGCACCTGGCCGGTGACAGGCGGGCGCGGCGTCAGGCCGGGGAGCTGCCCGGACGGGCGCGTCGCCTCGGGCGTCGTGGCGTCATCTTCAGGCGTGGGCAGCGGACTTTCGGCGCCCGGCGCCGGCGTCGCCGTCTTCGGCCCGGGTTCGGGCGTGCCGGCGGCCGGCGGCTCGGTGGCGGCCGGGGGCGTGGCGCCGCACGCCATCAGCAGGGCCATCAGGCCCAGGCATACAGCGGCAAAGGTCAGAAATTGACTCGATCCCATCTTGAACATCCTCCCTATCTACTTCCAGGACGCTCCGGCGCATCAAAGGGTTCCCGCTACAGGCCCACGCCCAGGAAGCGAGCGCCCTGGTAGACGACCAGGCCGGCGGTCAGGGAGACGGCCAGCATGAGGGCCACGCTCAGGCCCGTCCAGCCCCAGGAGCGGGTCTCCTGGCGAATGGCAGCGGTGGTGGCCACGCAGGGGATAAAGAGCACCTGCACGACGAGGAAAGAGAGGGCCGCCGCCGGGGCCAGGACGCCACCCAGGGCGGCGGCCAGGCCCATTCCCTCCTGCCCGGCGCCATAGAGCACGGCCAGGGTGGGGATGGTGTTCTCCTTGCGGACAAAGCTGGCGATGAGGGCGACGATCATGGGCCAGGGCAGGCCCAGGAGGCTGCCGGCGGGCGCCAGCCAACGGCCGACGATGCCCAGGTAGCTGCCCTCGATCTTGCCGCCGGGAAAGGTCGACAGCGCCCAGAGGACGATGGACACGACGACGATGATGGTGCCCGCGCCCTTGATGAAATCCCACAGCCGCTGCCAGACCGACAGGGCGATGGTGCGCAGGTTGGGCGTGTGGTAGAGGGGCAACTCCATGATGAAGGCATTGTGCTCGCCTCCCAGGAGCAGCTCGTGCAGGGCAAAGCCGACCGCGGCCACGACGATGAGGCTGAGGGCCACCAGGCTCCACGACACCCAGGCCGCCCCGGCCCCGAAAAAGATGGGCGCCAGCATGGCGACCACCGCCGTGCGGGCCGAACAGGGCACGATGGGCGCCAGGAGAATGGTCTGCAGGCGGGCCTTGCGCGACTCGACGATGCGACAGCCCATGACCGCCGGCACGTTGCAGCCAAAGCCCAGGAACAACGGCAAGAAGCTGCGGCCGTGCAGGCCAATGACGTGCATGAAGCGGTCCATGACGTAGGCGCCGCGGGCCATGTAGCCCACGTCGTCAAGGAAGGCGAGGACGGTGAAAAAGACCAGGAGGATGGGCATAAGGGTGAGGACCGTGCCCGCCCCGGCGATGATGCCGTCGGCCAGGACGCCCGACACCCAGGGCGGCGCCCCGGCCAGGGCCGTGCGCACTGCCGCGGCTCCCCCCTGGACCAGTGTGGCATCCAGGAGCTCCTCCAGGGGAATGCCCACCGTGTAGGTCAGCCAGAAGAGCAGGCCCAGGACCGCCAGGAGAATACCCAGGCCCCACAGGGGGTGGGTTGCCCACCGGTCCAGTCGATCGGTGAGCTGGATCTGGCCGGCCCGGGGGCGGACCACCGCGGCGCGGACCATGCGGCCGATCCAGTCGTAGCGCCCGCCCGCCACGGCCAGCACGGCGTCTTCGTGCTGCAAGAGCAGGTCGTGCACCGCCTCCCACTCCTCGTCATCCAGCCGGTCGCGCACCAGGTCAGTGATCTCGTCGTCGCCCTCCAGGACTTTGAGGGCCACCCAGTCCTCGGGGTAGCCGGCCGGCACCCGCCCGGCAATGAGGCGCAGCAGCTCGTCCAGGACGGCGCGGTGGTCGGCGCGGATCTCCGGGCGGTTGTGCCCTCCGGCCTCACCCCGGGCGGCCCGCACCGCCGCGTCCATCAGCTCCCGCACACCCTCGTTGTGCGTGGCAACCATGGGCACCACGGGCAGGCCCAGGGCAGCCTCCAGGACGTGGGCTTCGATCCGCAGCCCCTGCTGATGCGCGACGTCGGTCATGTTCAGACCCACGACGATGGGCACGCGCAGGTACAGCAGCTCGGCCACCAGGTAGAGGTTGCGCTCCAGGGCCGAAGCGTCGGCAATGACGGCCACCACCTCGGGCCGTTCCTGCAATAAGAAATCCCGGGCGTCGCGCTCCTCGGGCGAGTTGGCCGTGAGGCTGTAGGTGCCGGGCAGGTCGACGACGTGCACGTCGACGCCGCCGTGGCGATAGTGGCCGCAGCGGTGTTCGCAGGTCTTGCCCGGCCAGTTGCTGACGTACTGTGAGAGTCCGGTGAGAAGCGTGAAGACAGTGGACTTGCCCACGTTGGGCTGTCCCGCAAGCGCGACGGTAATGAACTCACCTGCCATAGGAAGCTCCTTATTGCGACTTGGTCGCAATTAGCATCATAGCACAGAACAAATAGAAGCGCAAGTGAGGGATGTGGCTGGGGATAGGCTGCCGGCGACACGAAAACACGAAACGATCCAGGCGGTTTCTTAGGGAAACTGGGCCTGCTTCGGCCTTGACTCTGACGTTACGTCAGGGTGTATAATGCTCGCCAGGAGGATCGCATGACAGCCTATACTGTAAGCCAGTTGGCCAGGATCGCAGGGGTCAGTGTCCGGACGCTGCACCACTACGATCACATCGGGCTCTTGAGGCCATCGAACCGGACCGAGGCGGGGTATCGCCTGTACGGGAAGGCGGATTTGTTCCGCTTGCAACAGATCCTGTTCTTCCGAGAGCTGGACGTGCCGCTGGAACAGGTGCGCGACATCCTGGACGATCCCGGGTTCGACCAGGTGGCAGCGCTGGAGCACCATCGCCTGTTGTTGCAGAGGCGGGTGGAGCGGTTGATGCGACTCCTGAAAACCGTCGACAAGACGATCGCGAAACTAACGGAGGACGAGATGGAACTCACAGACAAGGAGCTGTACGAGGGATTCAGCGAGGAACAGATCGAGCGCTACAAGCGCGAAGTGCGCGAGATGTACGGTTCGGAGCAGGTGGACGAGTCGGAGCGCAAGGTCAAGAAGATGTCCCGCGAGCAATGGCAGGCCGTCAGGGCCGAAGGCGATGCGGTCACCCGGGGCATGGCCGCCCTGGTGGGCCGCGATCCGGGCGACCCGGAGGTGCAGGAGCTGATGGCCCGCCATCACGCCTGGATCGAGAACTTTTACCACTGCCCCGCCGAGGTGTTCCGCGGCCTGGGCCAGCTCTACACCAGCCACCCGGAATTCCGGGCCACCTACGACCGCTACGCGCCCGACCTGGCCGACTTTATGGCCGCGGCCATGGCGCACTATGCGGACGAGGTGCTGGAAAAGAAAGAGGCAAAGTAGCCCAGAAAACGAGCCCGCGCTGGTTTCGACCAGCGTGAGATAGGCGCGCCCCGGGCGATCAGTCCGGGGCGCGCGCTGCACCGTTGCCGAGCAACTCGGACAGGGTCACAAAACGGTAGCCCCTCTCTCGCAGCCCGTCGATAATCCCCGGCAGCGCTGCCCGCGACTCGGCCCGGCTTTCGTACATGACGTGAAGCAGGACGATCGAGCCGGGGCGCACCTGGTCCAGAACGCGAGCCACGATGACGTCTGCTTCGTAGGGCGCCGACTCTGGGGCGACGCTCCAGGTGACGGTCCGGCGACCGGTGGCGGCCAGGTAGTAGGGCAGCAGGATCAGCTTCTTGCCGTTGGGAGGCCGGAAATAGATCTCGCCCTGGTGGCCGGCCTGCCGGATGAGCTCGTCCGTGCGCTCGATCTCCTGCCGGATAAAGGGCAAGGGCTGGAGAACCAGCCTGGTGTGCGAGTAGGTGTGGTTGCCCAATTCGTGCCCGGCGGCGACAATCTGCCGTCCGACCTCGGGGTCCCTTTCCAACGCCCGCCCGACGACAAAGAAGGTCGCCTGGACCTGCCGCTGGTCGAGGAGATCGAGGACTTCGGAAGTGAACTGGGCGGTCGGCCCGTCGTCAAAGGTGAGGGCCACGACCGGAGCCGAGGTCTCGACCCGATCGACGATGCCGCCGAAAAGCTGGACCGAGCGAGAATTGCCGAGCTTCCAGGTGGCGAACAGCATCGCCGGCGCGATCAGGACGCCCAACGCCGCGGCGCGGCCGGCGACGCCCCAACGCCGAACCGGCCCGCGGACGAGCCGCCACAGGGCCAATCCGCCGGCCAGCAGCGTCAGAGCGACTGCCAGGAAAATCAAGGCTTCAAGCATCCCGGCCATTATACCACATTGGGGAGCCTGTCCCAATTCGACGCGACGTCAACGAATGTGAAACGAACAAACGAATTCTATCATTGTCATTCGTTTACTACTCGTTGACAGCACATCATGCAGTCCCCGATCCCTATCCGTGACCGCTCGTCGTCGCACCCGTTTGACTCCCCAACGCTTGACAGGCAAGTACAACCGGGGTATAGTAATCCTGTGAAGCAAAAGCAATCGCCAGCAGTCAGAGTCAAGGTCGTCACCCTCGTGCCCATGACCGAGGCCGAGTACGAGGCCTTCCTGGAATGGGCCATCCCCGATTATGCCCAGGACAATGTGCGGAGCGGCACGTGGCCCGAGGCCGAAGCCCTGCAGAGGTCGGAAGAGCAGTACCGCGAGCTGTTGCCCCAGGGACTGCACACGCCTGGCCACTACCTCTTCACGGTTCGCGACCCGAAACTGGACAGCAGCGTGGGCCTGCTGTGGCTCAGCCTGGAGCTGGCCCGGCCGGGCAAGCCTGCCTTCTTGTACCAGTTCAAGATCGAGGAAGCGTTTCGCCGCCAGGGCTACGGCCTCGCGGCACTGCGGGCACTGGAGGAGAAGGTCAGGGCGCTGGGCGCCGGCGCCATTCTGCTGCACGTCTTTGGCCACAACGCACCCGCGCGGACGTTGTACGAGAAGGCGGGCTACGCGACCATTGATCTCGTCATGGCCAAGGGGCTGGCTCCTGCCGAGGACGCCTGAGCCCCGGCCCCAATGCCCGACGCTCCCGGAGAAAGCGAGGTTCAGGGTGGAGTGCAGGCCCGGCTGCGGCGCGTGCTGCGTCGCCATCTCTATTTCGTCGCCCATCCCCGGCATGCCGGGCGGCAAGCCGGCAGGCGTGGCCTGCGTGCAGCTCGACGAGAACGGGCTGTGCCGCCTCTTTGGCCGTCCGGAGCGGCCGGCCGTGTGCGTCCGGTTTCGGGCCAGCCCGGAAACCTGTGGCAGCAGCACCGAGGAGGCCTATGCCCTCCTGGCCGAGCTGGAGCGCCTGACGGCGCCCGACAGCGCGTCCTGAGGCCGCCCGGGGAGAGTCCCATGACCGAGTTCGAGGCAGCGGCGTTGGGCCAGATCCCGTTCTTCTCTCGACTGCCTCCCGAGGAGCTCGAGCGGCTGGCAGCCGAGATGGGCGTGCTGGAGCTGCCCGCCGGCGCCGTCCTGTTCCGCGCCGGCGACCCGGGCGATCGCTTTTACGTGGTGGTCGAAGGCAAGCTGGAGGTCGTCCAGGCCATGGACACGCCCGACGAGCGGGTGGTGGCCCGGCGGGGGCCGGGCGAGCACGTCGGCGAGATGAGCCTGCTCAACCCCGACGGGCTGCGCACGGCCAGCATCCGCGCCTCGGAGCCTGCCCGCCTGTGGGAGATGACCCGGCCGCAGTTCGAGGAGATGATCCGCCGCCAGCCCTGGCTGGCCTACGAAGTGGCCCAGGTGCTGAGCGCGCGCCTCACGGCAGCGCAGCGGGCGACCATCCGCGACCTCCAGGAAAAGAACCGCCAACTGCGCAGGGCCTACCGCGAGCTGGAGGCGGCCCAGGCACAGCTTGTGGAACAGGAGCGTCTGGAAAAAGAGATGCAGGTGGCGCGGCAGATCCAGATGAGCGTCCTGCCCACCACACTGCCCTGCCTGCCCGGCCTGGCCTTTGCCGCCCAGATGGTGCCGGCGCAGGCCGTGGGCGGCGACTTTTACGACGTCATGGACCTGGGGCCCGGCAAGGTGGGCATCGCCGTGGGCGACGTGGCGGGCAAGGGCGTGCCGGCGGCGTTGCTCATGACCCAGGTGCAGGCCCTGCTCCACGCCCGGGCCGACGCGGCCTCGCCGCCGGCCCAGGTGCTGGACTGGGTGAACCGCCAGGTATTGTCGCGGGGCACGCCCGAGCTGTTCGTGACCGTGCTGTATGGCATCCTCGACGCCGAGAGCCGCCGCTTTGACTATGCCCGGGCGGGGCACGAGGTGCCGGTGCTGACGACGTCGGGGGGCGAGGTGCGGCCCGCCGGCTATGACTCGGGCCAGCCCCTCGGCCTGTGGAAGGGCTCGCTCCTGGATGAGCAGACCCTCACCCTGCCGGCGGGGAGCAGCCTGCTGCTCTACACCGACGGAGTGGCCGATTCCCAGGACGCCGAGGGCAGGTTCTTTGGCAGAGAAGGGCTCAGGGCGGTGCTGAGCCGGGCGGCCGGCAAGCCGGCCGCCGAGATCTGCGACGCCGTGGGGCAGGCCATCTCCACCCACCGCGGCGACGAGCCCGCCTACGACGACGTGACGTTGGTGGCGGTCAGCGCGGAGGGGTGAAAGTACTTGGTGCCGAGTCACCTATGCACTATAGGATCGCCTGGATGAAACGCAATGTCTCTTCAGCGATCAACACCTCAGCATTGTCCAACGGTTGCATCCTAATACGAGTTTCTAGCTACACTAGCCGCTTGTCCCAGGCACCGACTTGCTCCAGGATGTAGAGAGAGCTGCTGGGTACGACAACGTGGTCGTCCCGCGACTGGAAAACCAGGACCGGGCAGATCACCCGCAGCATCAGCTCTCTCGTGACCGTCATCAGGGCATTGCTGTGTCGGACGGTGAGCACAGGCACCACAGGTTAAGCCAGCTCCAGTTCGCCCGATTCTTGATGCCGGAGCGACGCCGGGGACGACCGCGGGGCCTTCGTGGAGAAGGCCAGGCCACATCCGGGCTGTCGAGAAAGACGGCGCCGTTGATGGGCATTGCACCGGCGAACACAGTGGGGCACAGGCGGCCATATAAAGGGTTAGCGTGCCACCCGGGGACAGTTCCGTATCGCAGTGCTGTTGGAGGACGTGCATGGTCTCCTTCACCAAGCAGACTCAATCTTCTGCCGTCGATTGGGCCATATACTCGGGGATGGTGCCATATCTATTGAGCCGCGGGTCCGATTTGCATGTGCAGGATGATGTGCTGCACCTTGCTATCCCTTAGGAAGTTTCTTTCGCTGGCCGAAGGTGGTGGTTGGTAATAGTTGTATACCCAGTCTCGCACATATCTTCTCGCGAAGCTTAAAATCCCTCCTATAAATATAGAAGTGAAACCATACCAGCTGTCGGAGCAGAAATGCGGAAAAGGGACTGCGCCGGACATCGCGATAAAGGCGTCGAGCCTCTTGCTCTGGAAAGTTACGATAATGGTCTAAACGTAACGATAGGTCGATAAACCGATATGAAATCGACGGAGTACCTGCGAGAACGTCGTCATAAGTTCTTGAGAGCTTCTCAAGTCCAAGTGAATCTGACACATGCTTCACCGTCATGAATGCCAGTGCCTCAAGAAAGTACCAGAAGAACGCCTTGGCAAATCTGATGATGTCGTCATCGGATGTACTTGGGTCTTTTTGCTTCATAAACTCGACAAATGACTCTGTAAGCTTCTCGTGATCCCTTTCAAACAAGCTAAACGTAAAGGACAGCAACCGTAAACCTAGAGAATAGCACTCCTTTGCGATACTGTACTTTTGAGTTCCAGTCATAGAACCAGGAAAATTCCGAAGCGTTTGCCCTAAAAGCTGAATGGTTTTGAAAGCGACGTTAAGGTGCAAGACTTCATCTGTCTCATCATGCTCCCCTATCTCCTTGTCTTCACTTTGATCAGCATTTTCCATTGGCAGATTCTCTTCAGCCTCAAATTTGTCTCTCTCAGCGAGCAATCTTCGGCGTCGGTTATTGGGATCCTCTAAATCAAGAACAAGGGTTGGAATCCCCGTAATGATCTTGTCAAGAAAGTCGGTGCTCATGGCAAGATCATATTCAGGATACTCAGAGAAAAGCTTGCGCGATGCCTCGAGAATGGACGAGAGGATAAGAGGATCTTTAGACAAGTAGCTGAGGAACATCAGGATGTTCGCATTTTCCGTATTGTAGAGCCTCTCACTCATGTACTTTACACGTGCACGAATTCTGTCCTCCACAAGGTGATCACGAAAGTAACGGCTTACAAAGTAGTAGTACATGTACGGGTATCTGAAACCCAATTGTCCATTCGTCCTGCATAATATGCTCGCATCGCACAGGTTTCTTGTCATGTCTTCAAACTCAAGTTGCAGCCGGTATTCATCACAATGCTCAGTATGCCAGGTTCGGAGCTCATTCTCGGGTAAAGCATGACTCTCTTCTGTAAGAAGGTGATACGCCAGCGCGGACAAGTAGCTATGTTGGGTGTCGAGATCAATGCCTCCCTTGGCTGCACGTGCCAGTGACAATGTCAGCACATACTCGTACAGATAGCCGAAAGAAGAGTCCGACCCAGACATCTGGATGGGATTACCGAGCTCCAACTGCTGAAGTATGATCAGAATGTAGAACGGATGAGAAGGCAGAAAGCCTTTACCCAGCAACAAATCCACGATCCTTTCACACTCGACCATTCTCCGCCCAAGCTCTACTTCAGAGGCAGTGAAATGCTGCCCGAGAGAACACCACTTCTCCACAAGATCAGCTCTACGCAGATGACCGAAGGGCAGTATTTCACAGTGTGCAAATTGCCAAAGCCAAGATTCTTCTTCTGTATCAGAGAAAAGTTGTTCGAAACGAAGTTGTTCGCTGCCAAAGGCCAATATCATGCCAAATCTATCCTCCAGCAAGCCAACGACACGAGTCTTGCCACGCACATTTAGTCTGGCGCGGTCGAAATCGTCAATGATTATGACTTTCCTTGATTTGTCCAGTTGATCAAATGCGCTGATATCAGGGTTGGAGTATGATGCACGATAGGCGTTTTCGATGACATTGGAGACGTGACTTTCCTTGTTGTCTTTAAACTCGCTTCCAGAGACCTGTATGGGGACGTAGCCCCTCTGACGCAAATCTCGGAAAGCAACCTTTGACATGGCAGTTTTCCCACACTTCTCTGCTCCAACCAAGAGCACCTTCCTATGCTCTAGTAGGAACTCGGGAACAGGACCTTCGACTAACCTAACCTCTTCTAGTTCGTTCTCTTCGCTATGAGCATACTCGCGAAGATCGGGATAAACGAAGAGATCCTCCAGAACAACCGTGTCCTTCGCAGGATGAGAAAGGTTTATCCCAGTATCCGATAAAAGTCTATTGAAATCTTCTGTCAGCGCATACTCGTTTCTCAATCGAAACCGATTGCGCTGGAAATCCAAACCGGAGCGATCCACGCTCACAACATAGCGTGACACGGCCCTATCCCACGTATATGTGACAATTCTCTCGTGTGGTGTGTCTAGGTCTGGGTCTAGGTCTAAAATAATAACATGGAATTCACTTAGGTCAGGGGACTCAGAACTTTGCAGCTGCGCCCCCTCGACATACTCAACCTGTTCGCAACTCATTCGCTTCTTGCGGTAAGAGTCGCCATCATGTTCGTGACCTGTCAGTGTAATGTCGGTAGTTGCCTCGATCACATCGGCCATGCTTCGGCCAGTATGAGCTTCAAACCAATTGTAAGGATGATGCATCGCCGTCACCACAAGATCTGCTGACGAGTCGGCTACAACGTCGCTGAGCAACTGCTTCACGGGAAACTGTAGACTTCCCTGGCGTTCGCTTTTGGTAGACATCCACGCTGAATTGATCAAGCGAAACTCTAGTATCCTGTTGTCCGGCAGTTTGTACTGCTGTGTACGATACAGTCTAGTAGAGTTGTGGCTGTCCGGTGCCCTGGGTGTCCAACTGCTGGCAAAACTCTCGAAATGCTCCTGAGGCTTGCAGCAAATGTCAAAAATCGAGTTATCCAGCTGTTCTAAGTCTAGATTATCCAGAACAACTTCCCTAACACGCTCTTGATCTGAGAAATCGCAATCATGGTTTCCCGGCACAAAAACAAAGCTTACTTCTCCCACCGGCAATCTGCTTTCAATGTCATCCTTGAGTTTGCGGAAAAAACGAGCGGCCAACTCATACTCGATCTCTTTTCCAGCAAATGCAATATCCCCTGTAACTGAAACAAAACACGCTTGTGCTCCCACAGCGACACTAGCAATAGCTGTAGCAATGCTCTTTCCCCGCAGCAGGATTGGATTTTGGCCCTCAAACTCTTTGAAATGAATGTCGCTTAGGTGAACGAGTGCCAGTCTCATGGTTTCTCCCTTCTTCCTCGATTTGAGAGCTTCTCACGGAGCAGCGAGCGTCGAGACTGAGTCTTGAAGAGATGCGACTTGCAAAGTACACATCCAAACCCATTCTAGACAACTTCTCAAGTGGTTCTAATCCCAACTGAGGCACAAAGCTCCAGAGTAATCGCGATGACAGCATCGTGAACGCAAATACCAGGTACGACCGCCAAGTCATCGTTAAATCGATGGTCTATTCCGTTTATCAACTGGCCGCCTGTTTCTTTGCCTCTTCCAAGTCAATCCTCGCTTTATGCCCATGCTTCTCAAGTAGATGAAGGAGATTGTTACCATCAAGCAGCGTCAATGGTTTTCCTTTCGCAAACTCGTACGCATCCGGTCCGTAGTGAGCTGTGGTTACGATGATTCCCTTGTTCGCCCCCTCATTAACGACTGTGCCATACAGGTCTCGAACATGGCCGACTCCGACAGTACCAGTGTATCTCTTGGCTTGGATAACGATCTTGCCTCCACGAATGGGATCGGGGTCGAACACCACAGCATCGATCCCGCCATCCCGGCTCGCCCGTGTGACCTTAACCTCGCCTCCACCGCTAGAGAACTCTCTTTCAAACACCTCGCGGATGAGATGCTCGAAATCCTCCCAGTCCATCGCAGCCAGGTTGTAGCCCTCATCAAGGGTGTCAGCGACTCCATAGCTGGCGACAAAGCGCGCATCTTCGCGTTCTATCTTCAGTATCGGAGCAATGGGCGTCATGCTCTGCAGCTTGGCGCTGCCTACACCTCGCAAATTCCGGAAGCACATCTTGGGATTAACTTGGGCCAGATTGATCCGCTCAAACTCCTCTTTCCCGGCCTGCAACGACAGGATGCAGGGGTTGATTTCTTGACCGGTTGCAGGATCGATGGATCGAACATAGCCGTTGAAAACGACGGCCGCCAGGGCCTGCGCCTCATCGGCTTCGAATAGCTCATGTATGGTGCGCAGGGCAATCTGATACTGGACGTTGTTGAAGATTTGATTTCTCTGCGCTTCGCTGATATGCTTTTCCACAAACTCGCCGCGGGATTGTACGTAGCTGACTTCGCGAACCGTAGGAATGTCTCTCAGGGCGGGAAGCTGATAGTCCACAACCATGATTCTGTTTTCTGGGTTGTAGTCAATCTCGTACGTCTGTGGAAAGTAGTCGAGATACTTTGAGTTTGATAGGACAAGATCGCAGTAGTCAACGACTGCTCCGGCCTCGCCTCGCTCATAATCCGCTCTTTGCGCATCGATCGCGGCATTCCTCTCAGCTTGAGCCTTGAGGAAGGATTGCCGTTCATTTTCCCACGCATCCAATGCTGCCTGATAAGCGACAATACTGGTCTGATAGTCGGCGAGTAGCTTGCTTTTCCTTTCTTCCCAAGCCTGGTGATCTCTTTGGAACCGTTTGGCTGCTTCCTGCTCCTTGGCTGCTTTCCGAGATCCGACCAGTCGGTCCAGGGCGCCCACTTTTGGGGCATAGTAGGGATCTGCCTGATTCGGCTCCGGCGGAATCCTGGGAAAAGTAGGAGCCTCAGGCTGAGGCGCGGTGTATTGTGACCGATCCTTGAGCGCTTCCCAATCTACTTTGTCATTTACGCTAAGGGTGTACGCAAGTATTTGTTCCAACTCGGCCAGGGCATTCTGGGCCTCCTGGGTGTGTTCCTCGGCCAGGGCTTTTTGCTGGGCAATGGCTATCGCTCTATCCTGCTTTTCTTGACGCTTGGCCTCGGCAGCAAGCCTCCGTTGCCACATGTCCTCCCATTGTTGCAGCTTGGCACGAGCTTTTTGCTCGACTACATACTTGTCATCCCCTCGAATGACCTGGTACTTCCCAAGTCCCTCATGACTCACAGTCATCTGCCATCGGGTCACCGTTTCCTCCTTTCTCCACAACAACTATGTTGATTCTACACGGGTCCTCCGGGATGCCGACTCGCCTTTTTTGTCAAAGACCTTTGCCTCATGTCAACGCACATAAGGCGAGAGCGACGCTAAGAAACGAATCGCAATACAGTATGAGGTGCGAGCTTTCGGCGGCCTGACGAAATGCTACGCAACCGTCAGTGAGGTGTAGTTCATCTTCTTAGAAATGTGTCTGAATAGAACCATGCTCTTGCCTTGGCCATACAGGCTGCTAAGCTTCCTTGGGGCACTTGACGCCCGCACTGCACCAGGGTCATGCCTCGAACCAACTGCGAGACGGATATCTTGGCGGGTTCTAGGACTTAGTATACCACAGTTCTCCATAGAATGCAAAGGGGCCTCACTCCGGGCTTTCGCAGCGAATAGTGCAACCCAGATGAACTGAAGCCACAACCCAATACGATCGAGC